>Ga0255752_10001090_pt1 | contig 32114 bp, 32 predicted proteins | sample 011ome_25_FD_179952 | JGI IMG/M metagenome (GOLD analysis project Ga0255752, IMG submission 179952) | Coastal salt marsh microbial communities from the Groves Creek Marsh, Skidaway Island, Georgia - 011512CT metaG (version 2) | ecosystem: Environmental > Aquatic > Marine > Intertidal zone >... | reverse complement strand
CTAAGCGGCAGGCAAATTGATGGTTTTTTTGTGCAACAATGAGCGAAGCGAATGCACAAAAAAGCCAGCGGTTTGACTGTCCAGTGGAGGCGCGTCTTTTTGCGCCGGAACGAGGCTTGAGCAACTTGTTAGGCATTTTTTTCATTGCCTTGTAAAAATTGAGACTCCCGAACCACTTCACAGACCTGAACAGAATACTCAGAATAGAATAATTCACGACCTTTATTCATGGCTTCTGTATGTGCGGCATTTTTAGCCCAGCCCGCTTGCGACTCTCGATTTTCGAAAATTACCAAGCTCAGTCTCTCTCCATCTTCTGATACATAGGATTTGCGTGAGATGAAACCTGGAACGGTTTCTGCCTCCGATGCAATTTTTGATGCCAAGTCATAATATTCCTCTTCGACCCCATCACGTAACTTAGATCGAAAAACTGTAAGAATCATATTTCATTCCTTGATGTATGTGCACTCTGCTCGATTGATGCCTAACCGCCGCCAACAGGGGCAGCCGTAACGTAGCACCTTTTGTGTTAGTTTGGAGCGATAGCGACTACACAAAAGGTGCGGAGTGTAGGCTGTCCTAGCCGCGTTTTTTGCGGCTATACCTGCTTGGCTTTGTTAAGTGATAGCTCAAGTACAAGGCACCGATACTTTTCGCCTGCCAGAACAAACCAAGTTTCACCGATTTCATTGAAACCATAGTTTCGGTAAAAAGATAGAGCCTTAGGGTTATAGTCAGCGCACTTTAGCCAAAGTCCATCATTGTGCGATGAGACAATAGCATCCATAAGCGCGCGACCTACACCAACCCCTTGAAATTTTGGCAATATATAAACCGTTTCTATCTCACTCTTATTGTCTGGACTCTTAGAAACTAGCGCATAACCCACGATACCGAAATCAGTCTCGGCAACCAGAACATAGTGCTCCCGAATAAGCTGAGATAGATTTACTGGAGTGAAACGCTCAAGCACATACTCTGAGTAAACATCATTCATACCGTCTGGAGCATACGTATCTACCCAGGTGGTGATTGCTACCGATGCAATGTTCTTTGCATCTTCTGTCGTGGCACGCCGTATCGTCATTGATTCACATAACGCCGCAAGCACGGGCGAGCGAAACGAAGTGTAGCGAGTCCGTGGCCGCGCTTTTCAGCGGCCACATTGTGCCTTGCCTTGTTATGCTTGTATTTGACAGCCATTTGGTAAGCTAACCCAGATACACTTTTGGTTACTATTAACAGAATACGTTGGCTCACCCAGCGATGTTTTAATAAAACACCCCCCAGCGACGCCAATTTTTTCTGGCAACGTTGAAATGTACCAAAATAAAGTTGTGCCACAATGCGAACAAAAATGTCTTTTCTGATCATGTTTTTGCTCGGCATTGTGAAGAGAATATATGCTGGTATCACCTACAATTGCAATAATCTGATTTATGTTGAAGTAGGTTGAAATACCAAATGCAGAACCAGTACGTTTTTTACAATTTTTGCAATGACATATTCCATGTAATTCAGGATCACCTCTTAATTCAATTTGACATTTCCCGCAACAGCATTCAGCAATGAGTGACATTTGATTTCTCAAAAAGCATAACATTTGTATATCGCGCATGCGCTTTTTGCCAAATTGGATATTCGGCAATTCTCTTTAACATATTGATATTCAATAGAAATTTTTGGCATTTTCGATTCCCTTCGAAACAAAGTGAGTTTTCCCTGTTATCCAAAATAACCGGATCCGGTTATTTCCCCGCCGAATCCGTTACCTCTTGATTTTATTTAGTTTTCTCAGTGAGCAGGTTGGATAACGCGCACACAACTAGTATAAAGCGCGCACGGAGTTTGACAATACCTCAATATACTGTACATGTAATCAGTATATTTGTGTGCATGAGGAAACAACGATCACCAAACTAACCCACAATCCAGTCCCAATAGCAACGCAGCGAAAGGCCCTGACTATATTGCCATGCAATACCGCATGGCGCGGGTCGAAGATGGCTGGAAAACCAGAAAGCAACGGTACTATCAGCGTCTCATCATGGCGCTCGGACGCATGGTAGCAACGGTTTAGATAATTATCGAAAGCGAAATAATAATTCTAATTGGCATGAAGAAACCAATCCAGAAGTACTAATTTACAGCTCCGGAACAGGATATGGCCATCCACATCCGAGGCCAGGTAGCTGTTCTCCGCGTCTCGTTCCAACAAACCCTGGCGTTCCAGAAAGCGGCCGACACGGTGGGCAATAGTGTGCGCCAGTCAGGCGAGTTCCACAGAAGTGGGCGCTTTGACCCAGCGGAATCTGGCTAACCTATGGGGGGCATCGACATACACCCCATCCAAAAACAGCATGTGAAAGTGAACGTTGAGATTTAGTGCACTACCGAAATGCTGGATCAGGGTAACCGCGCCGGTGTGGGCGCTCTTGTGGTATAGCCTGCTTTTTTGATCAGCTGATCGGCGATGGCTCGGTAAACGATGCCCAGCACCTGCCCCATGATCTCCGGACGGCTGGCGAACAGCAACCGCAGGGGCTGTTCGTGCAAGACTTCATCGACCAACAAAGCCGCGCTCTCGGCCATCCGCCGTGCGCCGCAGCTCGGGCAAAAACCGCGATGCTTACAGCTGAAGGCGACCAGGTGCTCGGCGTGGCAAGAGCTGCAACACTCCCGCAGAAAGCCGTGTTCCAGCCGATCGCATTGGAGAAATTCCTCAAATTCCCTTTGCACATAGCTCGGCAATTCCCTGCCCTGCTCTGCCATGAGCGCTGCGAACTCCGGGTAATACTCGTCAACAATCTGATAGAGAAGGGTTTGCTCGGGCCGATGGCGCTTGTAACGACCAGCATCCTCGTCCCGGCTGGCCATCCTGGCCGCCACATAAGGCATGATCCGCCTCCTTGCGATGCTGTGTTTACAAACAGTCTATCGCTTAGCGAAAAGTGCTTTAACCCTCAGCCGAAATGCCTCCGTTGCTAGGCATTGCCAGCCAGTGCCCATCACTCCCACTCAATAGTCGCAGGTGGCTTACCCGAAATATCGTAGGTCACGCGCGAAATGCCCGAGATTTCATTGATGATTCGATTGGATACGGTTTCGAGTAACTCATAGGGCAGATGTGCCCAACGGGCCGTCATGAAGTCGATCGTTTGTACAGCTCGTATGGCAATCACCCACTCGTAGCGGCGGCCATCGCCCACTACACCCACCGACTTTACCGGCAGGAATACGGCAAACGCCTGACTGGTCTTGTCGTACCAGCCCGATCGGCGCAACTCTTCAATGAAAATGGCATCAGCGCGACGCAGTAGCTCCGCATAGGGCTTTTTTACTTCACTCAAAATACGCACCCCCAAACCCGGGCCTGGGAATGGATAGCGGTACATCATGTCGTAAAGTAAGGCTGGTTCGAGGCCAATTTTGCGCACCTCGTCTTTAAACAATTGCGCAAAGGCTCGACCGAAGACATCTTCATGTCTCCTGGCAAACCACCCACGTTATGGTGCGACTTGATTACACGCGCTTTACCGTTTTTAGCTCCCGCCAGCCTCAAGACTGCCCGTGTAGATTTGGATTTAACGAGCGGTGCGACACTGCACAGAAATGTACACGATTGCGCAGATTTCCGCACAAGTCACTTGAAGTTCTTTGTCGATGTGGAAAGCCACCCCCGTAGAGCGCAATCCGAAGTTAGATTTCCCTCAAGCGCACATATCCTAGAAGACCAACTAACGCAGTAAACGTATACTGGGTACCTTGTCAGGGCTTAGCGTCAGCAACATTCCATCCCTCATCACATAAACCGGTCCTTTGTAAGCATCACTAACACCTTCAAGAAACGGTCCTTCGAGCAGCGTGCGGGGCAGTGGCGGGATCATATGGGTGAAGGCAAGTGCCCGGACATCGGCTTCAGACGCTGCGCGTGCCGCATCGACAGGCGTAGCATGGTAGGAAGGGATGTCGCGCATCACAGTCGCTAGTACATGCTGGCCCGTCGTCAGCGCGACCTTTTCTATTTCCGCGACCATTTCCGGCTTTAGCGCCTCGTGAACGAGGAGATTCGCGCCCTCGGCAGCGAGAGCCAGATTGTCGGAAGCGCTGGTGTCACCACTGATGACGACTGCGAGGTCGCCATACTCAATTCTGTAGGCCACGGCCGGTTTTACAGGACCATGAGGAACGCTGATCGCCCGCACGACCACACCGTTACGCTGGTATACGATCGGAAATACGCCATCTTTAGGAACAGTGAATGCGTGCGCCTTCATCTTTAGAGCTTCCGGCGGCGCGGTGAGGCTCTGGTGGTGGGCAACTCGGTAGGCATGGTCCTGGGCGAAAGCCGCATCAAAGCCTGCAGCGACCTGCTCGACACCATCCACGCCATAGAGCGGCATTTCGGTACGAATTCCGTCACCCAGATTGCGCTGCAACGCAATGCTACCGAGTCCGGCGATATGGTCCGAATGGAAATGGGTAAGAAATACTACTTCGATCCTCGAGGGGCGCAAGCCCATAGACGCCATCGTCTCGGCAGCGCCTTCGCCAACATCGAATACGAACAGCCGCCCTCCCGCTATGACTGCAGTGCAGCCGCCGGACATCGACAAGTCAGGTAAAGGCGTGCCGCTGCCACATGACACGACGTGCACGCCGTCAGGATACTCGGTGACGAGGTCGGTCGAGACTTGCTCTGTGATCGCCCGCCGGAACAGCATCATGGCGATGTCGTTCTTGAAGATAGGGAAGCCAGCACCAAGTATCACAGGAACCCCGACGGCGATGACCCAACGTTTCATACCTGCTCCTCGGCAGGGACAACTGTACCACTCGCCGCGCCAAAACCGATGGAGCGGAAACCATCGCGCGCGCACTTGCCGCGTAATTCAAGACGGTCTCCATCCTGCAGCGCGATTCGATCGCTTCCATCATTGAGCGTGACCGGAGTTGCGCCCATCTTGCCCAGCTCCAACAAGGCGCCGGCCTCGCTTGGTTCGGGGCCGCTTATGGTGCCAGTTCCCAGAATATCACCGGGTGCCAGCGGACAACCGTTAGAGGCCTGGTGCGCAACCAGTTGCGCCGGATTCCAGTATGAAGAGGCATAGTTCGCGCCTGATAGACGCTGTACCTCTCCACCCGTTGGGGCCAGCCAGGCCTCCACGCCGATGTCGATATGCCCCGATTTTTCATTGGCCGGCGAAGTCAGATGTGGCAGCGTAGCGGGATCACCGTAAAACCGCTCGAAAGCGGGCGCTCGGAATGGAGCCAATGCCTCCATAGTCACGATCCACGGCGAAATGGTCGTCGCAAAACTCTTGGCAAGGAACGGACCAAGAGGCTGATATTCCCAGGCCTGGATGTCTCGGGCCGACCAGTCGTTAAGCAGGACTACCCCGAAAATGTGATCCTCCGCCTCATCGATGCCAATGCGCTGGCCCATGGCATTACCTGGGCCGATGACGAGTCCGAGTTCGGTTTCAAAGTCTACGAAACGCGAAGGCGCATACACCGGCTCGCTCGCACCGGGGAGCATAATCTGCCCCCAGGGTCGGGACACGTCGCTACCGGAAGCGACAATCGAAGACGCCCGCCCGTGGTAAGCGATCGGCATCCACTTGAAGTTCGGCGTCAGCGGGTCATCAGGACGGAACAACTTTCCAGCATTGTAGGCGTGATAGTAAGAAGTGAAAAAATCGGTGTAGTCGCGCGTCATGACCGGCAGACCGAGTTCGACATCGCCCAACGGAAGCAGATAGCGTTCAATCTCCGACCGCCTCCCTGCGTCCGTGAGGGCCGCGCTGAGCGCGTGGCGAAGCCTTTTCCACTCATCGCACCCAGCTGCCGCCAGAGCATTGAGGTCACCCTGATAAGTCGCATTGACTGCGGCCAGGTCCAGCACGTTGTCTCCGATAGCAGTGCAAGCGCGAAACTGACAGGTGTCTCCGCGCTTGCGGTACATGCCAAAAGGCAGGTTCTGGATGGGGAATTCTGCATCGGCAAATTTGGCGCGCTCAACCCAGCTGGTGAGAGCCGGATCGTGAGTGTGGTCCGGTTCACGCATCTTTAGTCACCTCCGACTCACCGTAAGGCGTACCGCCCAATGCCGGATCGGCCTTCTTCGAGTATCGGTTCAACCAGAAGCGCTGGAAAATACCGCGTAGCCCAACATTGATCGGCGGATACATCAGCTGGGTCGGAAATGAGGGGGCGCGGTGGAATACCGGCCGGGCATTCGACAGCTCGCGAAACCCCTCAACGCCGTGATAACTGCCGAAGCCGGAATTACCGACACCGCCAAACGGCACCGCGGCATTGACCACATGCCAACCCCAGTCGTTGACGGTGACCCCGCCCGAGCGTGTCTCGCCCAGCACCCGCTCAAGCACCGCGCCCTTGGTGCTGAACAGATAAAGCGCAAGCGGGTGGGGATGGTCGCAAACATAGCGGATCGCATCGTCCAGCCCGTTGTGACCGACGACCGGCAGGATCGGACCAAAGACTTCTTCCTGCGCGATCTTCATCTCCATCGTAACACCCGTTACGACATGCAGCGGTATGCGGTTGCCACCGTTCCAGGGCGCACAGGGAACTACGGTGGCACCCTTCTCGCGTGCGTCGTCTAACATGGCCTTGATCCGCGCCGCATGGCGTTCATTGACGAGGCTACAGTATTCTGACCGCTCGTCCGTCCCGTTTGGATAGAACTGCGAGAAGGCCTTCTTGACGTGATCAACGAAGGCGGGGATGGCCGCCTCAGGCACCAACGCATAATCCGGCGCAACACAAACCTGGCCCGACATGGCGATCTTACCGTGGGTGATTCTCAGCGCCGCATCCGCGACCGGGTAATCGTCGGCGACAATAGCCGGGGATTTTCCGCCCAACTCGAGAGTGACGGGAACGAGGTTTTTGGCCGCTGCCGCCATCACCAGCCGCCCGACCCGGGGGCTGCCGGTAAAAATCATGTGATCGAACGGCAGCGCGGTGAAACTGGCAGGGTCGGTTATCTCCTCGCCGAAGACAGCCACTTCGCTGTCGTCGAAGATCTCAGCCAGCATGGTCTTTATGACGGCGTTGGCGCGTGGCGTCTCTTCTGGCAGCTTGATCATGGCCCGGTTACCCGCCGCGATGGTTGTGACCAGCGGGCCGATGGAGAGATAGAGCGGCATATTCCACGGAGCGATGATCCCGACCACGCCCTTCGGCTGATAGGTCACCTTGAGCCAGTTGGGCCCGGCAAACAACGCCTGTGGGGCGCGCTTCTCAGGCTTCATCCACTTCTTCACATGGCGCCGCGCATGGTCGAGCACCCACAGCGTGCCGATGACCTCGATCAACCGGCTTTCAAAGTGTGGCCGGCCGCCGAAATCCTCGCTGGCAGCATCGGCAAAAACATCCTGATAGCGTTCCAACTGGCAACGCAGGGCCCTGAGCTTTGCCACCCGCTCGTCCGCCGAGCTAGGTGCCGCCAGCGCTGCCCTCTGCTGGCGTTCGAGTTTCTCAAGCATTGTCGTCATCGCTATTCTCCAGCTGGTTTTGCTCCGCGGCAAAGCGCGCTTCCTTGGCCGCGAGTTGCGCGGTTACCATCGCGATCATCTGCGCCGTGAAATTGCCCACAAGGCTGCCGTTTGATTCCATCTCTGCGATCTCGGCGTCACTGAAACCCAGTTCGCGGCAGATTTCATGGTTCTGCTCACCCTGCTCGGACGGTGCCGCCGGCAGGGGAAGCTCGGCCTCCGAGAACTTCCAGGGGCGTCCGGGCAGGCGATACTCGCCGCCCTGCCTGTCGGGCACGGAATAGGTCGCATTCCAATAGTCTGCCCATTCGCTATTGGCAATGTGGTCCATGGTGCGCACTTCGCCAATGGCGATCTTGGCCTCGTCGAACTGGGCATCGACCGTAGCCATGTCGGGAAAGGTCCAAATCCATTTCTGCACCACCTCAACAAGCGCTCGCAGGTTGGCACGGCGCAGCGCCGAGCTACGGAAGCGCGGGTCGTCCATCAGATCCGGCCGGCGCATGGCAGCGATAAACCAGCCGAAAGTAATGGTGTTGACGAGGCTAATCGCGCTCAGGAACTGCTCCCCATTGGGCCCTACAATGAACGAGCCATCGGTCGCCCCGAGAATGGCAGGATCATCCCCTGGATCAAGCCCATTAAGATCCATATGCGCGTGTTCGTTGATCGCCATCAGTGTGGCGGCCATGGCCACATCAATATGTTGGCCTTCGCCGGTACGCTCCCGCAGATGCAACGCGGCGAGCACGGCAATCGTCGCTTCCATTCCGGCATAGACATCGGCATGACTCAGTGCGTCAGTTTGTGGCGCTTTCAGGTTCTCGCCAAAATGACGCAGCATATGGTGGGTAAAACCGGCCTCGGCCTGCACGGTCGGAGCATACGCCATACGCCCGCGCCACGGCCCGCCCTGCCCGTAGCCCGAAATAGAGACATAGACTGCGCGCGGATTGCGTTGCCGGACATGCTCATAGTCGAAGCCGAAAGACGCCAACGTGCCTGGACGGAAATTCTCCACCACGATGTCAGCCTGCTCAACCAGCCGCCAGGCGATCTCTTTCGCCTGAGGCTTATTGAGATCAATAGAGATATTGCGTTTACCGGCGTTCTGCTGAGCGTAATAGCCGGTGACGCCGTTAGGATTGATCGGCGCTGCCAGCCGCGAGACATCGCCGCGCGGCGGCTCGATCTTGGTTACCTGTGCACCGAGGTCCTGCAGTGTTTTGGCGCAAAACGGCCCCGCCAGCACGCGCGAGAAATCGACAACCCTTATCCCTTCAAGTGGCGTGGTCATGACTTAACACCCCTTGAATACAGCTAGGCCGGGGCCCTGTGTCATCAGGCTCTCCAGCCCAATCTTCAAGTCCTGCGATGACCACAGCGGCAACTGCAGTTGCTCCATTGCCTCGTCGGCGGCCTCGACACCCTTGGCTGCCGCGAGGTTGGCAAGTTGCTTGGTAATGCGGTGCGCCAGCGTCGGGCCGTTGGCGATTTCCAGTGCCACCACCATCGCGGCCTCGTCGAGTTTCTCATCGTCGACCACACGATTGATGATGTTCCACCGCTCCAGTGTCTCGGCATCGTAGCGACGCCCCAGCATTGCCATCTCCTTGGCCCGGACAATCCCGGCACGCTGCACCTGGCGCTGGATCGCACCCATGAGCGGGTTGAGCCCGATGGTCGCTTCGACGGAACCGATTTTGGCCGAGCGCGCGGCGATGATGAAATCACAGGCCAATGCCATTTCCAGACCACCGCCCACACAAACGCCTTGCACAGCAGCCACAACAGGGAGGGGGAAGCTTTCCAGATCGCGCAGAAATTCGAGGGGGGAAGCAGACAGCTTGCCGCCTTCTAACGCGTCTCCAAAAAGCGAGGTGTCAGCCCCGGCCGAAAAGTGCCGTAACCCGCTTTTAAGCAGGACCGCGCGAGCGCCCTTCTCTTCGGCTTGCCTCAATGCGGCCCTCATGCCCGCCATCAGGTCAAGCCCGAGCAGGTTGTGGGGCGCGAATTCCATCGAAAGAACCGCGACCGGTCCCTCCATTAACACGTTTACGCAGCTTGCATCCGTCATGATGACCTCCCTTGTTTCGGACAGAATAGCGTGTCGACACTTGCATTTCGAGGTGAAATCATGCCATATGACAGGTGATATGATGCCATCCAGCGCAACGCAGATTGGCCCCAGCGGCTATGGTCTACAGGCTCTCTTCGATGAGCTTGAAGCTCAGGATGTGTCCCGAACGCAGCTCTTGCGCCTTGCCGGTATCCGCTCGATTGATGGGGCGCTTACCCAGTCACAGCGACTCGCCCTGCTGAGGGCGGCGAGTGAGCTAGCCCCCGATCCCTTGACGGCGCTGAACGCGGGTCAACGGCAAAGGGTCCATCACTTCGGCGTCTATGGTTTTGCGTTGGCCACAAGCCCGACGTTCGGCGAGGCATTCTCTTTTGGTCGACAGCATCTTCAACTGGCCGGTGCGGTGTTGCGCATTTCTTTCCGGGAGGAGGCCGGGATCGGCATACTGCGCAGTCATAATCCGCGTGCGCTGGGGAACCTCCTTCCGTTCGTCGCCGAATTTTGGCGAAGTTCCATGACAACCCTGCTCAGCGAGATCCTGCAGGCGCGCTTTCCGTCACTGCAGATGCGCTTCCCCTATTCGCGCCCCGGTCACGCAGCGGCCTACACCAGACTATTCGCTTGCCCGATCCAGTTCGAAAGCGACGCCATGGAGTGGCATTTCGATGCCGAGATCCTGCAGCGGCCATGTCCAAACGCGAGCACACTAACCGCCAACATTTGTCAGGATTTCTGCGAGGCGGTTATTGCCAGTGACGATGCGCCAACTCCCTTGCAACGCGATTTACGCAGCTTCGTCCTTGGCAACACCAGTCGCCGCATCACCGCGCAGGAGGCCGCGCTGGCAACAGGCTTGTCCAAGCGCACGCTGTTCCGGCGACTGACGGAGGAAGGAACCAGTTTCCAGCGCCTGCTCGACCAGACCCGAAGTTCGCTGGCCTGCGAGTACCTGGAGAACACACGACTTCCGGTGAGTGAAATAGCAGAACGGTGCGGCTATAGCGACGAAGCCAATTTTCGAAAGGCATTCAGCCGATGGCAAGGCAAGAGCCCAAGTCTCTGGAGGGCGAGTATCTCCCCGCCTGGGGCGGAGGAGCTATAGCGATTAAACTTTCCTGTAAGCCCCAACCTATGGGTATCATGTTCAGATAACCTTGGGACGCATACATGATACTTATGATGCGCAGTAATCGCTACCGTTTGTAACTTCGCTTGTAAAAAAGCCCCTAAAACGGGGCTCTTTGTAACTTCTTTGTAACTCGCAAACCTATATAAATCAATAGGTTAGCGTCACCCTACTACTCCCACTCAATAGTCGCCGGCGGCTTGCTCGACACATCATAAGTCACTCGTGAAATTTCGGTGATCTCATTGATGATGCGATTGGAGACTTTCTCGAGAAGCTCGTATGGCAAATGCGCCCAGCGCGCTGTCATAAAATCGATGGTCTCAACGGCACGCAGCGCTATCACCCATTCGTAACGGCGCGCGTCACCGACCACACCTACCGATTTAACGGGCAAAAATACCGCAAAGGCCTGGCTGGTTTTGTGGTACCAGCCGCTGTTGTGCAGCTCTTCGATAAAGATGGCATCGGCTTCACGGAGTATATCGGCATACTCTTTTTTCACTTCACCAAGAATGCGAACACCCAGTCCAGGGCCCGGGAAGGGATGTCGATAGACCATGTCGTAGGGCAAGCCTAACTCAACACCGATTTTGCGCACTTCATCTTTAAACAGTTCACGCAGGGGTTCAACCAGTTCCAGCGCCATGTCGTCTGGTAAACCGCCAACATTGTGGTGCGATTTGATCACGTGAGCTTTGCCGGTTTTGGAAGCAGCGGATTCAATTACATCCGGATAGATGGTGCCCTGGGCAAGGAACTTAACATTGTCGATTTTCTGCGACTCTTCATCGAACACTTCGATAAACGTATTGCCGATCACTTTACGCTTGGCCTCGGGATCACTCACGCCGATCAGTCCACCCAAAAACTTATCCTGGGCATTGGCACGAATCACTTTAACGCCCATGTTTTTGGCGAACATTTCCATCACCATATCGCCTTCGTTCTTACGCAAAAGACCGTTATCGACAAACACACAGGTCAACTGATCACCAATTGCCTTGTGCAACAGTGCGGCCACTACGGAAGAATCGACACCGCCTGAGAGGCCTAACAGCACATGACTGTCGCCGACCTGCTCGCGAACTCGCTGTATCTGGTCTTCGATAATTGCGGCGGCTGTCCACAGCGGCTGGCAGTCACAGATATCCAGTGCAAAGTGTTTAAAAATACGCTCGCCTTGAAGTGTGTGCGTCACTTCAGGATGGAACTGGATGCCATAAAGTTTGCGTTCTTCATTGGCCATACCGGCAATCGGACATGATGGGGTCGACGCGATCAATTTAAATCCGTCGGGCATGGCAACCACTTTATCGCCATGACTCATCCACACATCCAACAACGACTCACCGCTGCTGCCAATATGGTCTTTAATATCCAGCAGCAGACTGTTCTCCGACTCGACCTTGATCTGTGCATAGCCGAACTCACGCACATTGGAGGTTTCAACCCGACCGGCTAACTGTCCGGCCATAGTTTGCATGCCATAGCAAATACCCAGCACCGGCAGGCCCATATCAAACACCGCTTGAGGCGCACGGGGAGCCTTATCACCATCGGTTACCGACTCTGGTCCACCAGAGAGAATAATGCCGCGTGGATCAAATTCACGGATTTCTTCTTCACTGATATCCCAAGCACGAATTTCGGAGAACACACCAATCTCACGAATACGCCGTGCAATTAACTGGGTGTACTGCGAGCCGAAGTCGAGAATAAGAATTTTTTGCGAGTGTAAATCTGCCATGCTTTAACCCTGTTTAAAACTACAAAGGGCCGCACTTTTACCAGCGCAGCCCTTATTAAAAATTGCCTTACCCCAGCAACCTGAAGACAAAACTTAACGTCCACCAGCTGGGTAGTTGGGTGCCTCTTTGGTGATCTGTACATCGTGCACATGACTCTCACCCATGCCGGCCGATGTCACCCTCACAAACTCAGGCTCTGTGCGCATCTGCTCAATAGTCGTGCAACCGGTATAACCCATGGCTGAACGCAGACCTCCGAGCATCTGGTGGATAATCGCTGATACGGGGCCTTTGTAGGGTACGCGCCCTTCGATTCCCTCTGGCACCAGTTTCTCTGCGCCATCATTCACATCTTGGAAGTAGCGGTCACTGGAGCCTTGATTACGTGACATAGCACCGAGTGAACCCATGCCGCGGTACGACTTGTAAGAACGACCCTGATAAATCTCAATCTCGCCAGGTGCCTCTTCTGTACCGGCCAGCATTGAGCCCATCATCACCGCACTGGCGCCGGCAACAATGGCTTTTGACATATCGCCCGAGTAGCGAATACCACCGTCAGCAATTACCGGTACGCCGGTGCCCTTGAGAGCTTCGACCGCACTGGCAATAGCAGTAATCTGAGGAACACCGATGCCGGTGACAATTCGTGTGGTGCAAATCGAGCCCGGACCAATACCTACTTTTACGCCATCGGCACCAGCATCTGCCAAGGCCTTTGCACCTTCACCAGTGGCAACATTGCCACCGATAACCTGTACTTCCGGATAGTTATCCTTGATCCAGCGCACGCGATTGAGAACATTTTTTGAGTGGCCATGCGCAGTATCGACCACCAGCACATCGACACCCACTTCCACTAGAGCGCGAATGCGATCGTCAGTACCTTCGCCAACACCTACCGATGCGCCCACACGCAGGCGGCCTTGATCATCTTTACAGGCATTGGGGAACTGCTCGGCTTTATCGATATCGGTAACAGTGATCAAGCCCTTGAGTTCAAAGTTATCATTCACTACCAAGACTTTTTCAATTCTGTGCTTGTGGAGCAGCGCGCGAACTTCATCAGGATCTGCACCTTCCTTCACTGTGACGAGTTGATCTTTGGGTGTCATCACTGAGGTGACCAGAGCATCCATATCGGTAGCAAAGCGCACATCGCGGCGGGTGACAATGCCGACCAAGTTGCCGTTTTCAAGAATCGGAACGCCGGAAATGTTATTGGCTACCGTGAGCCTGTGAAGTTCGGCCAGAGTTGCCGAAGACTGAATAGTAAACGGGTTTTTCACCACGCCACTTTCATATTTTTTCACCGCCCAGACTTCTCTCACTTGCTGTTCGATGGTCATACTCTTGTGGACAATACCGATACCACCTTCCTGGGCGATGGCAATTGCCAGGCGAGCTTCCGTAACAGTGTCCATGGCCGCTGAGACCAGTGGGATATTCATGGTTATAGCGCGCGTTAATTGCGATTTCGTCGATACGTCTTTGGCTGTCACCTCGGAGTAACCGGGCACCAGCAGAACGTCGTCAAAGGTTAAAGCTTCGTGAGAAATGCGTAACATGTAGGCGCTTACCTCAAAGAGGGTTTAAAAAAAGTAAGCGGCGCATTATAGGTCAGCGCCTATGATCAGGTAAACAACTATTTATCGTCTCAAATCCGCGTAAAACCTGGGGAAATGGCAATTCGAAAAGATTTTTTATGATTATTTTCTGCGCTTTTCTCTACAATGGTGGACGCAACAGTGCAGACCACAGTGCACACGATTGTAGACAGCATAGTACAGAGCCAACAACCGGCATCCCGCGACATAGGGCAACACCATGCAGCACGACAGCAGCGAGCGACAGATCTTCAGTATTAGCGAACTTAACAGAACCGTTCGACAACTGCTGGAAACCCACCTTCCCCTACTCTGGGTAGAGGGTGAGATATCCAATTTTGCCCGCCCCGCCTCAGGCCACTGGTACCTGACGTTGAAAGACAGTCAGGCCCAGGTGCGCTGTGCGATGTTTCGCAACAGTAATATGCGCGTCAACTTCAAACCCGCCAATGGCACCCAGGTCTTGGTGCGTTGCCGGGTCGGGCTCTATGAGGGCCGCGGTGACTACCAGCTAATTATTGAACATATGGAGGAAGCTGGATTTGGCGCTCTGCAGCGTCAATTTGAAATGCTCAAGCAGCAACTTGCCAACGAAGGCCTGTTTGCGCCGGAGCACAAGCAGCCAATGCCGACTGCAGTCAAGCATCTCGCCGTCGTCACCTCTCCCACCGGCGCGGCTATCAAAGATATCCTGTCGGTACTAAAACGCCGCTTCCCGTCGATAAAAGTGAGCATATTCCCCACCGCCGTGCAGGGTGAGCAGGCCGCCGGGCAAATTGCCAGCGCCATTGAAAGCGTTAATCAGTTATCGCAATGCGATGCCATGATTGTCGGCCGCGGCGGCGGTTCTCTGGAAGATCTCTGGCCGTTCAACGAAGAGCGCGTCGCCAGAGCAATCCATGCCAGCCGCATTCCGGTGATCAGCGCAGTGGGCCACGAGGTGGACTTCACCATCGCCGACTTTGTCGCCGATCTGCGTGCACCCACTCCCTCAGCCGCAGCGGAACTGATCAGTCCGGATGGTGAAGAGATGCAGAGCCAGTTTATGGGCTTTGAAATACTGCTCGCCGACGCCTTAAAACGCAAAACCACAGAACTGTCCCAGCGCGTTGACAGCCTTAAAAAGCGCCTGCGTCATCCTGGCCACAAGCTACAGGAACAGGCGCAACATCTCGACCACCTGGATATTCGCTTGCGCCGCGCGCTTAACAGCCAACTGCAAACCCAGCGCCAACAAATGGATGCACTGCACAGTAAACTGGCCCGCGTGCATCCCGGCAAAGCAATCGACAGCTACCATCAGCTGCTTGATCGTTACATCAAACAAATGTCACGCAGCGTTAAGCAGCAACTCCAAACCAAACAGAGTCAAACAGCACAAGCCATGCATCTGCTCGACACTGTCAGCCCGCTGAAAACCCTCGGCCGAGGCTACTCGATTATTCGCGATAGTCAGGGCGGTGTGATCAAAACGATTGCCGGTGTCACTCCGGGAGACAGCCTGAAGAGCCAGGTTGCCGATGGTGCAATTTATTTTACCGTCGACAAGACCAGCAATGAGGAATTGCAGTAAGCAGTTTATTGAGAGAAGAACAGGGCGCCAAAGTGCGTGGTGACCCGAGATCTGCACAAACAAACTCATGACCTCAGATAACAAACCAAGTACCCTAGCGCATTAACGTTTTTGTGACTCAAAACCCTATGCCAAAAGAACCCAAGACCAGCGAATCCGTCCGCTTAACCCAATACAGCCACGGTGCCGGTTGCGGCTGCAAAATTGCGCCGAATGTACTGGAAACCTTTCTGCAAACCGATTTTGTCGCACCGCAAGATGCACGCTTGCTGGTCGGCAATAGCACCAAAGACGACGCCGCGGTCTATGACCTCGGTGATGGCACGGGGATAATTAGCACGACTGATTTCTTTATGCCGATTGTCGACGACCCGTTTGAGTTCGGACGCGTCGCTGCCGCTAATGCGATCAGTGATATCTATGCCATGGGCGGCACGCCGATGATGGCGATTGCGATTCTCGGCTGGCCGATCAACACCCTTCCTGCAGAGGTGGCAAGGCACGTTATCGATGGTGGTCGCCATGCCTGTGGCGAGGCCGGCATTCATCTCGCCGGCGGACATTCAATCGATTCGCCAGAGCCAATTTTTGGGCTTGCGGTCACCGGACGAGTAGCGCTTGAACATCTTAAACAGAACAGCACAGCCAAAGCCGGCAATCAGCTGTTTCTGACCAAGCCGATTGGAGTGGGCATTCTGACGACTGCGGAAAAACAGGGAAAATTACAGCCGGAGCATGCCCGATTAGCGGTTGAGAGCATGATGAAGCTCAATACCATTGGCGCCGAATTGGCCAAACTTGAAGGCGTTACGGCCATCACCGATGTGACTGGCTTTGGTTTACTCGGCCATCTGCTGGAAATCTGTCAGGGCAGTAATCTATCGGCAGTTTTACAATTCGACGAGGTTCCGTTACTCAATAGTGCTGTACTCGATTATCTGGCTCAGGGCTGCGTTCCCGGAGGCAGCAAGCGCAACTGGGACAGCATCCAGCAAAATGTGTCGGGAACCGATCCCCAGAGCCAGGCGCTACTCTGTGACCCGCAAACCAGTGGTGGTTTGCTGGTTGCCGTTGAGCCACAAGTTTCCGATCAGGTACGCGAACTATTGGAGCGAGCCAACTGTTACGCACAACCGATTGGCGAATTGGTCAAGAGCCACGCTGAGTCGGCCATCCGAGTGATCCGTTGAACCTGCCACTGACAAATGACTATCGCCAGCTGCTGCTGAGCGATACACCCATGATCGACGTTCGGGCACCCGTAGAGTTTGCCGGCGGTTCACTACCCAGTGCAGTAAACCTGCCGCTGATGAATAACGACGAACGACACCAAGTCGGCCTGCGCTATAAAAATAACGGCCAGCAATCCGCCATCGAGCTTGGCCATCGACTGGTTAGCGGCGAAACAAAAACGCAGCGCGTTCAACGCTGGTGTGATTTTATGTCAGCCAATGCCGGTGCTGTAATGTATTGCGCCCGAGGCGGATTGCGCTCGCAACTGAGTCAGGAATGGTTGGCTGAGGCTGGCGCTGAGTGCCCCAGGATTGAGGGTGGCTATAAGTCTCTGCGCGGATTTTTGCTCCAGTATCTAATCGACTATTGCGCCAACAATCGCTTCACGATCTTGTCCGGTATGACCGGAACGGGCAAAACCGAGATTATTCACCAGCTGCCAAACGGCGTCGATCTGGAGGGTGCCGCCAATCACAAAGGCTCGAGTTTTGGCCGCCCTCTTGATGAACAACCGGTACAGATAGATTTTGAAAACCGTATCGCGATTGACCTTCTCAAAGTATCTGACCAACATCCAGATACTGCAGTGGTTCTGGAAGATGAAAGTCGCAATATCGGCGCGCGCCATCTGCCACACTATTTTGCCGATCAAATGGCTCTGGGTCAGTTTGCTGTCATCGAAATGGATTTTGAGGAGCGTCTGGAACGGCTCTGGCAGGAGTATGTGGTGGAGCGCTATTTAAAAACCATGGCGTTTTTTGGTGCTGACGGTGAACACGAGTTTGCCTGTTATCTTCGTGACAGCTTACTGCGCATTCAGAAGCGTCTTGGCGGTCAACGCACCAAAGAGCTGCTGGCCTCTATGGATAATGCTATTGCCGTGCAACATTCAGACAATTTCGCCAGTCATCGTCACTGGTTATCGGTTATTACCCGAGACTATTACGATCCGATGTACTGCTATCAATTGGAAAAGAAAAAAGACCGAGTGGTATTTAGGGGGTCGCGAGACGCGGTGATAGAGTGGCTTCAACACAGTTAATTGCTGGCATTAAAAACTCAAGCCAGCCACTTGTACAAAACTAACGCATCGACATAACCTTGCTCGGGATGATTGAAAGCCTTCGGTAGTCGACCGACGATATCAAATCCCAGTTTCTGCCACAGTCGCACGGCGCCCTCATTGCTGGATGCGACGAAATTAAACTGCATCGCCTGATAACCTAACTCCACTGCAACCTGCTGAGAGTGCTCACACATTGCAGCCGCCAAACCACGTCCACGGGCCGCATGACTCACCATATACCCACAGTTACAGACGTGGGCACCGGGGCCCGCATGGTTGGTTTTGATGTAATAGGTGCCGAGAATTTGGCCCTGCTGCTCGATAACATAAGTCCTGGCGGGGGCTGTCATCCATACCTGATATGCATCCTGCCGACTAATGGTCTGACTGTAAGCATAGGTATCGCCGGCTGCTGCTATCTGTTCGAAAATCGGCCAGATAGCAGCAAAGTCGCTTTCGTCAGCTTGGCGTATAGACATTAACGAGGCTGCATTCTCACCGCGCCATCGAGTCGCACGGTCTCACCATTGAGATAGCTATTTTCCACCATATGCACAACCAACTGACCAAACTCTGAGGGCTCACCAAGGCGCTTGGGAAAGGGAATGCCAGACACAATGCCGTCCTGTACCTGCTGAGGCGCACTGAGCAACAATGGCGTTGCCATTACCCCCGGAGCAATTGTGTTACAACGGATACCGACGCTCGATAAATCCCGCGCCATCGGCAGAGTCATCCCGACAATGCCACCCTTGGTAGCAGAGTAGGCAACCTGACCCATCTGGCCATCGAAGGCAGCAATGGACGCAGTGTTAATAATCACCCCGCGCTCGGCTTTCTGATCCGGCTCGTTGCGTGCCATCGCAGCTGCAGCACAGCGGGAAACATTAAAGGTACCGATAAGGTTAACTTCGATCACCTTGCGATAGAGATCAAGATCGTGGGGGTTGCCATCGCGATCAAGGGTTTTGGCTGCAATACCAATTCCTGCACAATTCACACAGATATCGACACGACCTAAATCCGCTAAAATCTTTTCAAACGCTGCCTCGACATCAGAACCACTAGAGACATCGAGCTGCACAAAGCTTGCGTTGGCTGCACCCAGCTCTTCCACCGCTTTGGCGCCTGCCTCGGCGTTCATATCCACAATCACTACTTTAGCGCCACCATTGACCAGCTTCTCTGCCGCCGCGCGACCTAGGCCCGATGCTGCACCTGTTACCACGGCAACTTTATTACTTAACTCCACAATTCACCTCATTAGTTTTTCTATTTTAATTCTTGGACTAACACAAAGGGGGGAATAACCAGCGCCCAAAGTAGTTGATTTTTTGCATACCAATCGAGGGCTTGCTGATCGCTGACGGGTGATAAGCTGCCATCAGATATCCACGCTTTAACCTGACTAGCCTCATCGCGGTGTAACGCTATAGCAACAGCAATCAGATCGCGCCCTGACACCACCTTCAACACATTGCCCGACGCATAATGTTTTTGCAGCTCATGCCAGCCAATTTTTGCCGTTTCAGAGTTTAGCCGAGAGATCAGCTCTTGTTGGTCAGTAGCCATTGAGTCCATAGCCTGAAGTTGGGTCAACCCATCCAGTGACAAAAATTACGCAACAACTGCAGCCCGGCGTCGGCGCTTTTTTCCGGATGGAATTGCACGGCAAATAAATTGTTATGACTGAGCGCGGCAGCAAAGCGGTGGCCGTAATCACAACGTCCGGCAACGACGTCAGCCTCAGTGGGCTCGACATAATAGCTGTGCACAAAATAAAACCGGCTGTTCTGCTCGATGCCCTGCCACAGAGGGTGGTCGATCGTTTGCTCAACATTGTTCCAGCCCATATGCGGAACTTTAAGCTTAACACCCTGATCGTCGAGCAGCTGATCACCAAAAAATTTCACCTGACCCGGCACCAGACCAAGACAGTCAACACCGCCGTTCTCTTCACTGTGTTCAAGCAACGCCTGCATGCCGACACAAATCGCCAGTACCGGTTTGGTTTTCATTGCCTGATTGACTACATCGCCAACATTGAGGCGGTTAATTTCGCCCATGCAGTCCCGGATAGCGCCAACCCCGGGAAACACGACGCGGTCAGCGTCCTCAACCACATTAGAATCGGCGGTAATCGAGACTTTTGCGCCCGGGCAGACGTGCTCGAGCGCTTTGGCCACAGAATGCAAATTGCCCATTCCGTAGTCAATCACGGCGATGTGGCTGCGAAAATCACTCATAAGCTAACGACTAAATTTAGTAACAATCAAAAGAGAGGGTACGTCTACAACGTACCCTTAGTAGAAGGCATAACTCCGGCCATACGTTGATCGGCAGAGGCCGCCATACGCAGAGCACGACCAAAGGCCTTGAATATGGTTTCAACCTGGTGGTGGGCATTTGCACCGCGCAGGTTATCGATATGCAGACTGACCAGCGCGTGATTGACGAAACCCTGAAAGAACTCACGGGTGAGATCTACATCAAAACTGCCAACATGACTGCGCACAAAATCCGCTTTCATAATCAGTCCCGGACGCCCTGAAAAATCCATCACCACGCGGGACAATGCCTCATCCAGTGGCACATAGGCATGACCATAGCGCGTGAGACCTTTTTTATCGCCAATCGCTTCGGCAATTGCCATACCCAGCGTAATACCGATATCTTCGACCGTGTGGTGATCATCGATCTCAGTATCGCCCGTGGCCTGAATATCCAGATCGACCAAGCCATGGCGCGCGATCTGATCGAGCATGTGATTCAGGAAAGGGACCGGCGTATTAAGGTTTGCAACACCCGTTCCATCCAGATTAACGCTGACGGTAATCTGAGACTCCAGGGTGTTACGTGTCACTGTCGCGGTACGATCAGCCATGATTTTCTCCAGCATCAGCCATTTTCAGGGCGCCATTATAACCGCAAACCAAATGTATTTTCGAAACAATTACCTGTTAAACTCTTCCCCATGAAAGGGTCTATAAAAAACTACAAGTGGCTGTTGGCAATCGTTCTGGCGGTCACCTTTGCACTGGGTTCGGTCATCGCATCGGCACACAGCCATGTCGAGCACCCGAGTAGCCTTTGCAGTATTTGCCTGCTGCAACCCACAGCCCTGACTGCCTCCACTGATAACAGCATTGTCACGGTTGTTCCCAAAACTGTTACTAACTTATTGAGCCATATCGAGGCTCCCCGCTCGTTAGTCTTTTCAAATCAGTCAGCCAGAGCACCCCCCACTTACCTGTAAATAGTCGCAAACAACTTCGACAATCTAATTTCTTACAGGTGAAATAATGAAGATTCAACAGTCTATTGTGATTGCCGTTTCGGCGATCCTAACGTCCGCGGTTCTGGCCAATGACCACAACGAGCTTGAAGAGGTAGTCGTTACTGCCTCTCCACATCAGAAATCCGCTCAAGAGATCGCAGGCTCATTCAATTTAATTGCAGATGAAGAACTGCAGCGCGAAGCAGCCGCCACTCTTGGCGATACGCTGCAAAATCAGGTGGGAATATCATCCAGTTCGTTTGGCACCGGCGTTGGCAATCCGGTAATTCGGGGTCTCAGCGGTAAGCGTGTTGAGATTTTGCAGAATAGCAGCTCAGTGGGTGATGCCTCAGATATCAGCCCTGATCACGCGGTAGCAAGTGAAGCACTACTGGCGGAGCGCATTGAAATATTGCGTGGACCGGCGACTTTGCGCTTTGGTCCAGGCGCCATTGGCGGTGTCGTCAATGTGATCGACAACCGAATCCACAGCACCCCTTTTGAAGGCATAGCTGGAGCACTCGAGACGCGTTATTCCAGTAATGGTGACGCCACCGCAGTTGTCGGTCGCCTGGACGCCGGTTTCAACAAGTTTAACCTGCATGCCGACGCAGTCCGTCGCGACAACAATGTTATCTCAATTCCCGGCGCAGCCCATGCTGACGAGCCCGACGCAGGCAGCGAGCACATTCTCGAAAACAGTAATGCTGAGGCGGAGTCATTTTCAACGGGCCTGTCATGGATTGGGGACGACTGGGTGATCGGCTACAGTTTCAGCCAGCTAAACAATAACTACGGCTTGCCACCAGAGAGCCACGATCACGATCACGACCTTGAAGGACACAGCGAAGAGCCGGAATCAGAAACGTTTGTGCGCATTGATATGCAGCAAAACAGCCATCAAGCAAAACTGCTGTTCACCAATCTCGGCAGTATCTTTGAGCAGCTGGATATCGATCTCGGCTACACCGACTACCAACACAGTGAACTGGAGCTACAGACGGGCAGCGTCGATATCGGCTCGCTAATTGAGTCCGTCAGCCATGACCTGCGCGCAGAACTGACCCATGGTGACTATGCAGGCTGGCGTGGAGCATGGGGGTTTCAGGCCAGCAATAGAGATTTCGGCTCCAGTGGTGACGAGGTCTATATCCCGCCTTCATCCACTCAACGCCGAGGTTTTTATTGGCTCGAAGAGACGGCACTGCCTTTGGGCACACTGGAACTGGGCGCACGATACGATCAACAGACAATTTCCACGACAACCAATTCCATTGGGCATGACAGCCTCAATATCGGTGGCAGCTGGATGGTTGATCTCAACACCGGCCAACGTATCAGCCTAATTCTCTCCCATAGCGAGCGGGCCCCGGCAGCAGAGGAACTGCTTACTGACGGTGAGCACATTGCCACAAACAGTTATGAGATTGGTGACCCCACGCTGCAAACCGAGACCGCCAACAGTGTCGAAGTCAGCTGGGTTTTTCAGGATAACAGTCGATTTAATGCGCGAGTGAGTGGTTACTACAACCGATTTAATCGCTATATCTATGAGCAGGATAACAATCTCTCCTACAGCGTAAAATTGGCCACCGCCGGTTTACAGGGGCTCGCAAGCTGCTCAGCCGATCTGGTCGATTTTGATAACAGCGCAGAGAATTTGGCCGAAGCGGTAAGCTGCTTTAGCTATCAGCAGCGCGATGCCAGCTTCACCGGCATTGAGTTTGAAAGTGGCTGGAGCCTGTCCGACACTCAGCGCCTCGAACTACAGGGCGATCTGGTGCGCGGGCGTTTTAACAGCGGCAGTGACAGAGATATCCCACGACTGCCACCCGCCAGATTGCGGCTCAGCTGGATCTATGAAAGTGACGTCTGGCGTGGCGATATCAACTTAACCCACGCCATGGCACAGACTCGAGCAGGCGAAAACCAGCAGCAAACCGCAGGCTATAATAGAGTGGATGCGTCGCTGTCTTATCAGCTGGATAGCGTGTCGGTAATTCTCAAGGGCCAGAATTTGTTCGACCAAACAATTCGCAATGCCACCTCGTTCCTGCGTGATATTGCACCCGAGGCGGGACGCAACTTGACCCTTGCGGTAAGATATCAATTTTGAGTAATACCACTCCTGTGCCCGCCTCGTCAGGCATAGGTTAGAAGAGGTGACTGTGAGCAACGTAATAAAAGGATTTCTGACACTGGTGGTTTCAGTGCTGACATTGTTTGTGCTGGGTATCGTTTACCTGACCATGACTGTAAACCCTAATGATTTTAAACCGGAGATCAAATCGGCAGCTGCCAGCCAGGGGGTCGAGCTGTCACTTGATGGCGATATCGGCTGGCAGTTTTTCCCTCAGATCGGCATTGTTGTAACCCAGGTTGAGTTCATCTACAGCCCTGTAGCATCAGGCAAAATTGGTCAATTAGGACTGTCCGTGAGCTGGAGTGAACTGTTTGATATCGACCTTTCATCCAACCGCCTGCCAGTGGGTTCAATTGAGATCAACAATGCTACGCTGCAGCTTGCCGAGCTGGCTCCCAATACCCCTCCAATTCAACTCAAAAAGGTCAATGCCTCGATCAAAAACCTCTCAACCAACGGACGCCGTTTTCCACTGAGTGCGTCCGCTGAGATATTTAATGACATTGCTGTCGCCATCGATGCCAAGGTCGAGATCGACGTGGATACAGGTTCGACGCAGCCGATAATTAACAAAATGGTTGTCAGCGATCTATACAGCTCAGTTGATAATCTGCAGGTAACAGGGCAATTTAGCGCGCAAAACAACTTCGCCACCGCTCAGGGAAAACTTCAGAGCAATCATTTTGATCTCAAACAATTGCTCAACAAAGTGGGCAAGACGTTCCCTGAAATACAGCTATCGAAAATGGTTGGCAACCAGGCACTAACCGATATCAGTTGGAAGAGCGATTTTAATGCCAACAGCAGCGGCTTTTCGGTAATCAACACACAACTAAATATCGACAATCAGCCGCTCACTGTTACAAGTAAAATTGACCACAGCATCAACAATCTAATGTTGCGTGTTGATGGCAAACAGTTCGATCTGAGCAACTATATGTCTGCCGAAAGCAGTACTCAGCAGAATGGCGCCCTGTTTGCACCGCTGGCACTGCCCTTCGCACTTTGGCTAGGACAAAGTCAGATGGAGCTATCGCTGGATAAACTGGTCTTGCCCGATTTTGATGTCGACCATCTCTATATCAACTTGTTTGGCAACCAGAGCGTTCTTCAGATGAGCTCTTTTAATGCCGATATTTTTGATGGTCAGGTCAACGCCACCGGACGCTTGGATATGCGGCCCAAAACACCAACCTTTAAACTGCAAACTTCCGTATCGAATATAGCGCTTCAGAGTGCGCTTAGCACGCTGGCCGAAAGCGACGATATCAGTGGCCAGCTAAATCTGGAGATGACCATCGAGGGCGCCGGCAATAACGGTGCAGAAATCATGGGCGCACTCAGAGGCGGGGGCCAGCTATCTATTGCCAGCCCTCAATACAACGCTATCAATGCTGAGCAATTATTCTGTGATACTGCAGCCCTGTTTGGCAGTGACGGCAAAAAAAGCGACTGGGCTGAAGGAACACAATTTGACACCCTCAGCGGGCGCTTCAGTTTTGATGATGGCAAATTATTGATTCAAGATCTGAAAACCGCAGCCGGCAATATCGCTATCACATCACAGGGAACCGTGCGGCTGGCCGAACAGCGTTTTGCCATCAACGCCAATGCCCGAGTAAACGGCAGCAGCACCAGTGCATCTGGTTGTTCGGTTAACAAGCGCCTGCAAAATCGAAGCCTGCCCTTTATCTGCAGTGGCAGCTTTGCAGAGAATGGCAAAACCAACTGCAAACCGGATGATAATCTGATCAAGGATATGCTCAAGAACAGTGTTTATGAAAAGCTCGGCGAGAAAATATTTAAGACACCCGTAACCACTGACGATGGCCAAACAAACAGCGACCCATTAAAAAGTCTGTTTAAAGGCATTCTCAACAAAAACCTGAAATAAAATAACAGGCTTTTAATCTATGCATCCGGCGCAGTTTCAAAAAGCCGTACTCGACTGGTTCGACCAGTTCGGCCGCACCAACCTGCCCTGGCAGCAGAATATAGACGCCTACCCAGTGTGGGTCTCGGAAATCATGCTGCAGCAGACTCAAGTGAACACAGTGATCCCCTACTTTGAACACTTTATGCAAAGCTTCCCGACTGTGGATGACCTTGCGCGAGCAGCGTTGGATGATGTGCTCCATCACTGGACGGGACTGGGCTATTACGCTCGCGCGCGCAATCTGCACAAAACTGCGCAGCTCGTGGTGGAGCAATATGGCGGTCATTTCCCCGAAAGCGTGGCACTCCTTAGCGAGCTCCCCGGCATCGGCCGCTCGACTGCCGGCGCCATCAGCTCTATCGCATTTAAAAATCAGGCCACCATTCTCGATGGCAACGTCAAGCGCGTGTTGGCCCGCTTCAGTGCCACCGAAGGCTGGCCGGGAAAACGAGACGTGGTTGAAAAACTCTGGTTGATCGCTGAAACCTACACCCCGCATCAACGCATTGCCGATTACACTCAGGCAATGATGGATCTCGGTGCGACGCTCTGCACACGCTCATCACCCAACTGCGAACAGTGTCCGCTGGCATCAGACTGCATCGCCTTCCAGCAGGGAAATCCGCGGGATTATCCGGGCAAAAAACCGAAGAAAAAACTTCCAGTCAAAAGCGCTTATTTCTTGATGCTGAAAAATAGCCGGGGTGAGTTACTACTGGAGCAAAACCCACCCACGGGACTCTGGGGCGGACTCTGGGTTCCGCCGCGTTGCGAAACCGAAGAACAGCTAGATGAGTTGTGTCTGAAACTCGGTGCAGACGTTCACAGCCAAATAATCATGGCCCCACAACGGCATACTTTTAGTCATTTCCATCTCGACTACCGACCGGTGCAGGCACATACGTCAGGCACAGGGCTATCACCCAACCAAATTGCCGAGGGCTCAAATCAAGTCTGGTATAACCCACAGAAACCACTATCATTGGGGTTGCCTGCGCCAATCAAAGCGCTGCTTTCAAATATCATCTAGAGGTCTTTTATGCCCCGCACTGTATTTTGCCGCAAGCTCCAACAAGAACTTCCCGGACTGGAGCAACCACCTTTCCCGGGCCCGGCCGGCGAAGATATTTTTAACCATGTTTCCAAGCAGGCATGGGCAGAGTGGATGGCTCATCAAACCACCCTGATAAATGAAATGCGACTTAACATGATGGATCTGACCGCTCGTACATACCTCTCGGAACAGCGTGAAAAATTCTTTGCCGGCGAGGAAGTCGATCAGGCTGAAGGATACGTGCCTCCTGCCGAATAATCCCTTGACGAACTGCAACTCAGACGCTTTAATACGCGCCTCTCGCGATATGAGTCAGTCTACATTGCGACGCCCGGTTAGCTCAGTTGGTAGAGCAGAGGATTGAAAATCCTCGTGTCCTTGGTTCGATTCCGAGACCGGGCACCATAATCTAAAAGCCTCAGCGCAAGCTGGGGCTTTTTGGTTTTTATAAGACAGTCATCGAACGGTTAGATTGGTTCGCACTAACGTGCTCAGGGTTGCACCCCGCCTTCGCCAGCGAAGGCGCCCAAAGACGCTGCGCGTCGTTGTCCGAGACCGGGCATTTATGCCCTAGCGGTACCATAATCTAAAAGCCTCAGCGCAAGCTGGGGCTTTTTGGTTTTTATAAGACAGTCATCGAACGGTTAGATTGGTTCGCACTAATGTGCTCTCTTCACCAAGCGAGGCCGGAGTAAAGAGCTCCCTGTGCCGAGCTGGGCACAATACCAAGACCCTAATTGTTTAGCTGTTCCATCTGCTTGATTGATGAAACGGAAAGATTGAGATCTTTCAGCAAGCCATTATCAATACTGTATATCCAGGCATGCACGGAGAGATCCGCACCGCTGTTCCAGGCATTTTGCACCACGCTGGAATTACACACATTGGCCGCCTGTTCGAGAACATTTAGCTCACAGAGTCGGTCTAGCCGCGCGTGTTCATCCAACTGTTCAAGTTCTGCGGCGTGAAAACGGCCGACGTCTTTAATATGGCGCAACCAGTTATCGATCAACCCATGATCCTCTTCTTCCATGGAGGCCTTCACTCCGCCGCAGCCATAGTGTCCGCAGACAACAATATGCTTAACTTTCAAATAGTCCACCGCGAACTGAATAACAGAGAGGCAGTTAAGGTCTGTGTGAACGACCACATTGGCAATATTACGGTGAACAAACACTTCGCCAGGCGGAAGCGCGACAATCTGATTGGCCGGAACCCTACTGTCTGAGCAGCCAATCCAGAGATATTCCGGCGCTTGCTGTTTCGAGAGCTCGGTGAAAAACCCAGGATTTTTCTCTTTGATCTCATCAGCCCACTGAATATTTCTTTCAAACAGGTGTGTTAGTTTGTTCACGAAGGAATTTCCTCTTTATGGATGCCACAAACGGCGACTCATTTGGCAGCATTTTACAGCAAGTTGACGAAAATGGAGACGGTGATTAATGATCCAATCGTGTTGGCCTGGTCTCACTCCTGCCCGTCTGGATTATGGTTTATCCCTGAATCAACTGCCGTACCCGACCCGAGTAGAACACCAATCCAGCGCGTTTCGTCCTGCGTTTCAAGCGCAATTTTGATCATAATCGTCAGCGGTATTGACAGCAGCATGCCGACCGGGCCCAACACCCAGCCCCACAGTACTAATGAGACGAAGACTACCAGAGGAGACAAATTCAAACCCTTGCCCATCCAGCGCGGCTCGACCGCATTGCCCATCACCAGATTAACGACGACAAACCCTGCGAGGGTGAGGCCAGCAGGAAATACGCCCAGTTGCACTGTGGCCAATAAAACAGCTGGGACGGCGGCAATAAACGAACCCACAGTCGGGACGTAGTTAAGTAAAAAAGCGACCAACCCCCAGAGCACGGCATAATCGACACCGAGTATGGTTAGCCAGATAAAGATTAACAGGCCAGTAAGCAGGCTGATCGCGGTTTTAATCGCGAGGTAACTGTGCACGCTATCCGAGAATTTAGCCAACCACTCTTCAGACACCTCTTTGCCCCGCGCTTGCCGGAGCTTTTCGCCAAAACCAATATTCTCTGCGAGGATAAATATAACCGTCAGCAGAATCATCACCGCATTGGTCATTACGCTGCCAAAGGATGCCAATGTGCTGCCGGCAAAAGACATCGCCACACCGGGATCAAAACTACTCTGCCACTGCTTTGGGTCGATATCGATACCGCGCGCGCTCAACCATGCCTGAAAATTTTGGCTCATTGCCGATAATTTGACCGAGTACTCGGGAATATCTTTACGGAAATCGTCTACCGACGAACCAATCACAGCGGAGAGCATCAATCCAACCAGTAGAATCAGCATCACGATCATCAGGATCGCGACACCACCGGGAATGCCGCGGCCCTTTAACCAACCCAGCAACGGCGATACGATCATGGCAATAAATACTGCCAACAGGAATGGAACCAGAAGTTCGCCTGCCATTTTCAGGCCAGTTACGACAATCACAAAAGCCGCAGCAACCACTAAAAAACGGGCAATGGGGGACGTTTTCTCAATCATGGTGGTGCTCCTGTTGGTGCGATAATTCATTGTCGAGACGCTGCAATAACAGGCTTAACTCTGCGCGCCCTGTACTTGAGAAACAGACCAGTCCATCGGACGAGGTCATTTCGCGCTCGGCTAACATAGCACATTGCTGGCGAATATCATCTAACGCGGGATTATGGCGAATTGGCATGCCAATAAAGACATCCCAGTCACTCTCAGTTGCCTGCCCGGCCAAAACCAATTCAAGAAGGGTCTGCACATTAACCGCTTCGACGCGATAGACCGGCAGACCCACATAGCGAAAGACCATTAACGCAAGCATTATCAGCACAAAGGTCAGTGACAGGGTAATCAAAAAATTCATGCTTTCAGCTTATACAAATAGCCTGCCTTGACAACCCCTGGGTCGCTTAAAACTGATCCGGATACTTGCCTTGATAACGGCGATAAAACGCCTGCAGAGTGGCGATGTCGGCATCATAGTCGCCGGTCGGTTGAAACAATTGATCTAGCACAATACGCTTGCCGGGGAAGTCCAGGCCAACCAGAAAGATTTTGCAGTCAATCGCCTCGGCGATACGCAAAAACCCGGTTTTCCACTTCTCGACCTTTTTACGTGTGCCTTCTGGTGCGAGGCCGATAACAATACCTTTGTCCTGCTCGACCAGTCGCGCAACATTGTCGACAATAGATTCTGGCTGGCCGCGGTTAACCGGGATACCGCCAAGCCAGTCCATAAACCAGCGCACGCCTGGTTTGAAAATCGTGTGCTTGCCAAGCCAGCGGAGCTTTAGATTAAGTGCCAAAATTGCCGCCATGGCGAGAACAAAATCCCAGTTAGAGGTATGCGGTGCGCCGATAATCAGGATCCGCTCATGACTGGGAATCTCGCCTACCACGCGCCAGCCCATAATCCGTAAAATAGTGCGACCAAATTTTTGCGCCAAAACCGAGCGTTTGGCGCGCAGATGCACAGGTGTCATCTCTTCACTGGCAATTACTGTTTTACTGTTCATGGCCACCCTTCTCTGAATATTCTATTTTTTACGGTTGTTAAAATGCAGGTTATTACACTCAAGCGCGGATTAATTCGCGCTGGTATTAATTAGTGTTCTCGCGTTGCTCGGAACTCAATCTCCGGATGACGCTCTTCAGTCAACGACAAATTCACGCGGGTTGGTGCCAGATAGGTTAAATGGTTACCGCCATCTAGAGCCAGATTATCCATCGCTTTATTTTTAAATGATTCCAACTTTTTGCTGTCACTGCTATCGGTCCAGCGTGCCGAGTGCACATTAACTGATTCATAGACCGCTTCAACGCCATATTCTTCGCGCAACCTGTACGCTACAACATCAAACTGTAACTGGCCCACTGCACCGACAATAATATCGTTGTTGCGGAACGGAAAAAATACTTGGGTGCTGCCCTCTTCCGACAACTGACGAATACCGTTTTGCAGCTGTTTGGCCCTAAGAGGGTCTTTCAAACGAATACGTTTAAACAGTTCCGGTGCAAAGTGAGGAATGCCACTGAACTTCAGGTCTTCACCCTCGGTAAAGGCATCGCCAATCTGAATCGAGCCGTGGTTGTGCAAGCCAATAATATCGCCGGCCTGAGCTTCCTCCAGCGAGACGCGCTCGCCCGCCTTGAAACTGAATGCGTCGGCAATCCGCACCGACTTGCCCGTGCGCACATGTTTCATCTTCATGCCCTTGGTGTACTTGCCCGAGCAGATCCGCAAGAAGGCTATGCGGTCGCGATGCTTGGGGTCCATATTGGCCTGAATCTTAAACACAAAGCCGCTAAAGGCTTTTTCTTCGGCGACCACTTCACGTTTGTCGCTTGCCCGTGGCTGAGGTGACGGCGCCCAGCGCACAAAGTCGTCGAGCATTTCACGGACACCAAAGTTTCCAAGCGCGGTGCCAAAAAATACCGGCGCCATGCGACCGGCCAAAAATTCTTCCTTATCAAACAATGTGGTCGCACCCTTGACCAGTTCCAGCTCGTCGAGCACATCATCAGCATAATCGCCGAGTGCCTCGCGGGCTTCGGCAGAGTCGAGCCCTTTAATCTGAATATCATCCATCAGGGTGTGGCCCTTGCCCTGGACATAGACATGGATCGTGTCGGTGTAAAGATTGTAGACGCCGCGAAACCCTCGACCCATGCCGATTGGCCAGTTAATCGGCGCGGCCTTAATCTTTAACACGCTCTCGATCTCGTCAAGCAGCTCAATCGGGTCGCGAATCTCACGATCCATCTTGTTGACGAAGGCAAAAATGGGCGTGTCCCGCAGACGACAGACATCCATCAATTTAATGGTGCGGTCTTCCACACCCTTGGCACCATCGATCACCATCAGCGACGAGTCCACCGCAGTGAGGGTGCGATAAGTGTCTTCAGAAAAGTCCTCGTGTCCTGGCGTGTCCAGAAGATTGACCATGCAGTCGTGATAGGGAAACTGCATAACCGAGGAAGTCACCGAAATACCGCGTTCCTTCTCCATCGCCATCCAGTCTGAGGTGGCATGGCGATCACTCTTGCGACCCTTTACGGTACCCGCCACCTGAATCAGGTTGCCGAGCAGCAGCAGTTTTTCGGTGATCGTGGTCTTGCCCGCATCTGGGTGCGAAATAATTGCAAAGGTGCGGCGCTGAACTGATGAATCGGTCATTGGATTTATTTAGTGGCCAGTAAAAGGCGCGCATTATACGTGCAAAAAGCGCGTTTCAGCTAATATCAACCATGCAAAATAGCGTTTCTAAATCACTGCAGCAAATCCTCTGGCCCGACTCTACCGTAACTAGTCGCACTAACATCCATAGACCGTATCAGTCGGATAGTATTTGTCCATCTGCAACGGTTGCAGTATCGTCTCAGCTTTCGCGCAACCACCACTTTCAGGAGCATTCAATGAAATATCAGGGCCAAACCGACTACGATCACAAAGGGCCTTCACCACGCAGTGGTGTGTTGCTGTGTAATCTGGGTACGCCGGATGCGCCAAAGACTGCCGAGTTGCGCCGTTACCTGAAAGAGTTTTTAAGTGATCCGCGCGTAGTTGAAGTGCCGCGTTTGCTTTGGTGGTTGATTCTTAATCTGATTATTTTGCGCATTCGCCCAAGACGATCGGCGAAACTCTACGCCAGCGTCTGGTCGGAGGGGGGTTCGCCACTCATGGTGCACTGCAAGGCGCAGGCTGCTGGGGTGAAAAAGATTCTT
>Ga0255752_10001086_pt1 | contig 32191 bp, 37 predicted proteins | sample 011ome_25_FD_179952 | JGI IMG/M metagenome (GOLD analysis project Ga0255752, IMG submission 179952) | Coastal salt marsh microbial communities from the Groves Creek Marsh, Skidaway Island, Georgia - 011512CT metaG (version 2) | ecosystem: Environmental > Aquatic > Marine > Intertidal zone >... | reverse complement strand
ACAAAGCAATTAGAAATATAAATTGGATGAAAGAAGGTGCAAAATTAAGTCAAGAAGACTTAAATAAAAGTAGAGCAAACTTTTATAAATTTTTTAATCAGCACGATGCTAGGAGAGGTACAGACTTTTTAGCAACGTTTCCTGAAATGGGAGATTGGTATAATATTTGTGAACAGGCAGAGGCATTGATATGAAAGATTTGATAGACGCACTTTACAAAGGAATAGTTACAATAGAATACACTAAAGTAGATTCAGGCGAACATAGAATAATGCCAGGAACACTTAACAAAGATATTCACAAACAAACAATGGAAGTAAAACGTTACAATAGTCCACATACTGTATTATGTTATGGTTTAGATGTACAGGCTTGGAGAGATGTAAAAGTTGACACTATCACAAACTGGTATGAAGGAATGCCAAAAGAGGAAAAATAATGGGAAGAAAGCAAGGCGAAAGCCATAGAGAATACAAAGCAAGAGTTATAGATCCGATATCGGATTCTTTTTGCGGTGCTAAGTGGTACAATGCTACTATATGGTTAGGACACGGTGGAACTACCAGTTGTCATCACCCTCCAGCACACCAAATAGATTTAGAAGAAATTAAAACAAACCCAAGTGCTATTCACAACAGTAGGCACAAAAAGAAAATGCGTGATATGATGCAGAAAGGTACAAGACCAAAAGAGTGCGAGTACTGTTGGAAGATTGAAGATATGGGCAGAGATGCTGATGGTAATGAGCCTGTATCAGATAGAACTTATAAAACTGTTATTTACGAAGATGCAGACATAGATAGAATTGCAACATTAGACCCACAAGCAGATGTAAACTTAAAAACATTAGAGATTGCATTTAACAGAACTTGTCAACTTGCTTGTAGTTACTGTAACCCTGCATTTAGTAGTACGTGGGTAAAAGATATTAGAGACAACGGCGGTTACCAAGGTATTAAGAGTGATGCAAGAGGACACTTTATTGATGATGCCCCATATGCCGATCCATTTGACAAAGGCGATGAAAATCCTTATACCAAAGCATTCTGGGAATGGTGGCCTGAGTTAAGTACAGAATTAGAAGAGATTAGAGTTACAGGTGGAGAACCACTTATGACTCCAGATATTTATAAATTATTTGATTGGTTCGACACAACAGACGAACCTAATTCAAAAAATATGAGACTGGCAATTAACAGTAACTTAATGGCAAAAGATGATTTGCTTAACAAGTTAATTGAAGGTACTCAAAGTATAGAAAGATTTCATATGTATACCAGTTGTGAAGCATTTGGCCCACAAGCAGAATACATAAGAGATGGTTTAGATTGGAATACTTGGACTACAAACTTTGAAAGAATTTGTAGTGAAGCAAGACTAGAAGGATTACATATGATGATGACAATCAACGCATTGTGTCTGGACAGTATTGTAGATTTTTTCAATTGGATGTTAGAAATGAAACGTAAGTACGGTCATAATCGTCCTGGGTTTACCTGTAATATATTACGTTTCCCAAGTTTCCAATCGCCCTTAACACTACCAGACGAACTTCGTAAAAAATATCACGATGAAGTTTACAACTGGTTACAAGAAGTAAGAGAAAAAGACGAAAAAGATATGCACGGTATTAGTTTAGTGCAGGAGTGGGAGCAGGATCAAGTAAGCAGACTTATTGAATACTTGGACGTTGTTAAAACTCCACATAGAAATACAGCAGAAAATAACTTGCTTGTACACGACTTTAAAGTGTTTTATGAACAGTATGATGCTAGACGTGGATTTGATTTTAGAAAAACATTTCCTAATTTAGTAGACTTTTACGACAGTATCGAAGTATTAGAGATACCAGTACAAGAAGATATACAAGCACCAAAAAGTGTTGCAAAAGACGGCAACAAGTATGCTAAACGTATTGTAACTGAAGATGGCGAAGTAAAAGTTGTTGAAGTAAAAATGCGAGGACGTAAAACAGGTGAAAGTGATGACGACTATGATGACGAAAAATATGCTGAGGACGAAGCAAAGAACAAAGCAGGTAGCAGTATAGGTTGGGACACTGAAGTAGATGGCTTAGGTGGTGCAGACTAGTGTTCGAAGAGTATACCATTTATAATTGGAAACAAAGAAAATTCATCAAAGGCACAGCATTGCCTGATAGATGTCGAAGTATTTATTTAGATATACTCAATAACAAAAGTAAATTTTATGATGAACTACACAAGGAAACAATAGACCCAGCACCTTGGCATTCTACTAACGTCTTCAAGAAAAAGGATAGAAGTACTAATGTTGCAGATATTAATTATGTTGAATTAGATGACTTAGACAAGATTAAAAACACATTGTCAGATAAAAATGCAATGAGAATATTGCCTGTAATACAAGAAATATTGCCTTATATAATTTTTTGTATTGAAGAAGTTATGCAAGATAAAACAAAATATTATTTAAAGAATTGGTTAAACATTAGTCCTAGAAGTCAACGTTTGCCACCGCATACTCATATGGGTACATATCACGGGTATTGGGTAATCAACGATACAGGAACACAAACTATATACAATATAGACGGTGAAGATTTTCCTGTAGATAATTTTAATGGTAATTTTATGTTTGGGCCAGCAGATGTATGGCACACACTTACTCCAAATAATTCAGATGCATTAAGAATAAGTTTAGGGTTTACAGTATTTACAGAACAAGAAATAAAAGAACAAGAAAAATATCCAGGCAGTATATTTGATAAATTAGGAGTTCATCGTGACTAAACGAATAAAACCAATATGGGAAGGTGGTAAAGTACACCCAGACTCTCCTAACAAAGTATTCTGTACTGCTCCTTGGACTCACACATATATAAGTCCTCAATCAGAAAGGCGTATGTGTTGTGCTAGTAGGGAAGAACACAAATTTCAAAAGCAATACATAGATGCCAGTAACGATGAAAAGTATGGAGAAGTAAAAGACTCTGGAAATATAGAAGATTACAAAGCAAATATTGTTACACTAAAAGAACATTGGAACTCGCCTTATATGATGGACATAAGAAAGAAACTTATGGCAGGCGAACAAATTCCACAATGTGATGTGTGCAATGATAGTATATTAAGCCAAAGTACATATAGACAATGGTTTACAGGATTTTTATTTCAAGATAAAATAGATAAATGTTTTGAGGAGACCGATGACGATGGAAGAACTACAATGGAGCCTATCTCTTTTGATTATAGGGTTAGTAATTTATGCAATTTTAAATGCCGTATGTGTGGTGAACAACTCAGTAGCAGTTGGGAAACGGAGAAGAGGAAACACGGTCATTGGTCACCTGAGAACCAACCGTTTATGGTTCCTGAGAACAAGAAGATTATCGAACAGTTTCAAAAAGAAGTTGTAGAAGAAGAATTTTGGGATAGCATTTGCAGAGGCATAGTAGAAGAAATTTACTGGGTGGGCGGTGAACCACTAATGTATGATATACATTGGAAGGCAATGGATAGATTAGCAGAAGACGATAATTTAAAGAAAGTACACCTACGTTATAATAGTAACCTAAGTAGAGTTAGATACGGTAAACATTACTTGTATGACTGGTTACCACAAGCAAAAGATTGGACAATGTGTGCTAGTATAGACGGTATAGGACTTGTAGGAGAGTTTGTGAGAACTGGTTTAGATTGGGACCAGTGGGATAAAAATTTTAGAGAAGGCGTAGCATTACCAGGCGGTAATGATAAAATGTTAATGGATTTAACTATAACAGGCCCAGGTATGTTTGGTTTAAAAGACTTTCTAGATTACGCATTAGAACTAGATGTTAAAATAGAAACAAAACGTATGTTTGCATTCCACCCTGATATAGTGTTTAGTCCTATGGCTTGGCCCAGACATATACTAGATGAAGTTGTAAACGACGTCTTAGACTATGCTAGACCCCGTGTAACGGACAAACAGCAAACACTTATACGTGAACTAGAGAATATGTTAGTAACGCCTAACTTTGAAGAGCAGTTTCCTGATACTTACAAGGAATCGTTTTTCAGAGGAAGAAGATGGCAAAATACCATAGCAAAAATGCGTAATGACGGCAGTTCAAACAGAAGTATAACAGTTGAACAAATATATGCAGACAATCAAAAGTTACTTGATTGGTGGGAGCAAGAAGAATAATGCCAATAAACCACAGAGAATATGTAGGAGGCGATTGGGACAATATTGGCGAATGGCAAATGAAAACTTTGAAGAAATTACCAGAGTTTGACGTAGATAAAAAGTTTTTAGATGTTGCTTGTGGAAGTTTACGCCTAGGTGTAAAACTTATTCCTTATTTAAATCACGGCAAATACTATGGCATAGACAATAACTATGACGTGTTAATGGCAGGAGTAAACGAAGAATTAGGTTCGGGTAGAGATAAGTCTCCTAAGTTCTTGTGTAACGAAGAATTTGATTTTAGTTTTTGTGGTCAATTTGATTTTGGTTGGGCAAACAGTTTATTTTCTCATCTCAATGTAGGAGACATAACAAGATGTATGAAACAACTTAGATTATATGCTCACAAAGATAGTGTGTTTTATTATACATATTTTAACGGCGACTCATCTAGAAATCCTGTACACAGTCACGCAAGAAAAGATTTTAGATATTCACCTAAAGAACTAATACCCACAGCAGAACGTTGGAATTTAGAATTTTTAGGTCCAAAATTTCATCACCCCAGAGGACAGCATTTAGTAAAATGTACGCCTAAAAGATGAAGTAAAAGTTATATAAGTAATTTTAAAAAAAACATATCTGACTTATCTTTTAAGAAAAGCATAACTTCGTTTTTGGCCCAATCAGCACTTAAACTCCAACGTATGCCAGGTTGTCCTAATTTGGTTTTAACAGCATCATATAACTCATCGTGATTTTCTTTGAACGTTCTATTTGTTTTAAATAACACGTGGATAGAACATTTGTAATTAGGATGTATTGTGCTGTTTCTTGCCACAGCATTTTCAACACAATTAATCATTTATTACGTCTTTGCAAGTAATCGAAAGCAACATCTACAGCATCATCGTGATGTCCTTTTAGATAAAAGAAAGGAATTTGTTCGCTGTTAAACATTTCTAATATAGCATTGTCTATAGCAATGCAACCTTCTAAATCTTGTGCCCTACCTGTTTGATTAAAATTATTAGGTCTGTCTAACATAAAATTTATATTGTTGTATTTGTCATAGCATTCACGAGCAAGTTTGTCTATTAAGTCAGTATATAATGGACCTTCATATAATTCTCTGTAAATGCCACTTAAAAGTACAGGACTGTCTGTTACAACATAATCAACTTTGCCTACAAGTCTAAGTATTTTTCTATGCTGGTGTGCTAACATATATAACTGATCCTTTAGCATAGGAACATTGTCTTCCCAAACGCATTCTTTTGCAAACTCGTTTACAAGTTCTACATTATATCCAGATAAGTTCATTTTATAATATAGTCCAGCGGCTTTGGTACTCTTACCAGTGTTAGGGCCACCATAAAAATTTATAACCTTCATTTTTTCTTGCCTATTTGCATATATCGTGTGTAAGCAGGTGTAATCATTTCACCTACATAATATGTTGTACCCAAAGGATACCTTTGTTGCATTACTCCTATAGATTCACAACAATTAATATGACCTTCAAAGTTCTCACTATTATTTGTTTGCATAATTATTAATTGGTCATCGTCTACTGTATCAAACCAACCTGTACTCATATGTTCGCAACTGGTGTTTATAATCCAATCGGGTCTTGTCTGAATTAACTCTCCTCCGGTTTCAAACTCCATATTACTGCAATCTAACAGTTCAACATCTGTTACGACACCTTTATACTTCCAATTGTCTTGTACCCATCGTTGATTAAGTCTTTCAGATTTTTCAATTGATTCTGAATCCATATCTAAACCGTAAATACGTTCTATATTTAAAGAGGTCAGCATAGGATCAACCAATGTACCTATCCAACTTCCTAGTATAGCAACAATTGGGTCGTCTGTCAATGGTAAAGTAAATAAATCTATATTGTGTAACTCTCCCAATAACCAACTCTTACTTGCTAGTTGTCCACTACTGTAGGCGTGTGATGGATAATAACTTCCGTGTTGTACTATGTGTTCAAAAGTTGATACACGGGGTCTGTAAAACCCTGCATCTATATAATCTCTTACTGCTTTCCAACTATCTAGTTTTATTGTATTGTTCATATAACCACTCATAATCGTTAATCATATTTAATTCTAAAATATTCATTTTGTTCTTATTTGCGAAATCTCTACCATCAGTTGCTCCTGCTTTTGCCTGTTCGCTGAAGTCTGCATCTGGTAAAGGGTTTAACCATTTAGTTAATCTGTCTTTGCTTTCTTGGTCGTCTTTTAGTGTTAGTTTTACACATTCTCTAAATGCACTTCTCCAAGTATCATACTCACTAGTATTGAATCTTGTTACACAACTAACCTGTGGCATTGCTTTGAAACGTTTGCTGAGACCTGTAGTAAAGTCTAACCCCCAACTAGTTGCTTCACGTACTTGCTCTGTGTTAAACAGTTTAACACCACCATAACCATATTCTTCTCCTGTTACAGGATTACTACTTGCCCAAACGTGTACAACATCTTCATCATATACATCTGGTATATAGTCAAATATAAAATCATCTTTTATTTCTGCATCAGCATCAACTACCCAAAACATTTTACTACTTACTCTGCTTGCCGCAACTTTGTGTGCTTCAAAAATTCCTTCAATATCTCTTACCCATATTAAATTAAATTTAGGATTAATTTGTCTTAATTTGTCTTGTAAATTATTAAAATGTTTATCTGCTAACGGCTCTTTGTAACTAATGTAAACAATATCATTTGTTTTAGTAGTACTGCCAACTTCTTTTACATAAGTTAAGTTTCTAAATTTATTCAATCTTATATCATCAGATTTTAAATTTTCATAATCTATAAATGTGGGCCATAAACGTAATCCACCGTAGGCGTGTACTTTTTGTGTTGTACTATTAAGTTTTTGCCAACAATGTATGTTACTTAATTCAGTTAATCTGGGCATAAAACCTACGTCTAAAATGTCGTTGTTTACTTCAACATTAGGATCCACAGTCCAAACGTATGGTGAGTCATTGTTTAGAATAGATAGTAAGGTCTGTTTATCTGCGGATTCTAATTCAAACACGGGCCATTTTGGACGCAGGCTTGCCACATTCCGAACCTCCTTGAGGTTGTCGAAACTGTTGTTGTCAATGTCTTTGTTAGTAAACTTGCTGTTTTTAAACAGTTCAGTTGGTACTAATCTAACATTTCTAAAGTTGTCATCTTCGTCTGCAAAGATGTGTAATTTGTCTATATCCCATTGTGTAGGATAGTAATCAAAGTTAAAGTCTGGATTTAAGTTAGTAAATGTGTCTACAATCCAGAACATATTGGTGTTCGTTTGGTTCGCTAGACGCTCGTATGTGCCCTGTAACGGCTCTTTGTGGTCGTCTGGCTGTATGTGGTACACTGGATATTCGTGTTGCATACACCCTGGTGTACGCAAATATTTGGGCCTTCCTGACTTTTCTGATTTGTGACATAGTTGTATGCCACCGTAATCGTATTGCTTATTAGTTTTAGGATTAAGTTTTTGCCATACGTGACGTTTTCCTTCGTCAAATGCATCTGGTTGAAAAGCAAAATCAAAGTCTTCTAATATGTCTATATCCTTATCTATTACCCAAAACCAGTTGTGGGTACTTTGTTCTACTCCTTGTTCGTATGTGTCAAATTTTTCCCATTCAATTTCAATTGGTATATTACTGCTAGGTGTAAACTCGTGATTTTTAATCTCTCCGTTCCATTCGCCTGGTACCCATCTTACAAGTCCACTTCCAAAAATATGCACAAATTCTTTTTCAAATACAGGAGGGTTCCAAGTGATTACATCTACTTCTATACCGTTACTAACAAACCAGCAATCTTCTGTGGCTGTTTCATATTCGTCCATTACATCTTTGAACACAATAGGGTAGTTTCTTCCTCCAACTGGATTATCACTAAAGTATTTTCTTTCTTCAGAGTTGTACTTTACAGGAACTAATTTTATGCCACCGCATCTATTATCACTAACATTTTTTATATTACTAGGATACTTGTGATCCAAATCACCAGGCATTTTAAAAATATGTATAAACTTTTTGTCATAAGACTGTGGTACATATCTAAATACTTCGTTGATTTGATGTTCTTCATCTACCATCCAAAACATTTTAGTTCTACTTTTCCTAGCAAATGTTTCATAGTCATTTAAATTATTCGTGTAAAATATATCATACCGCACAGGCACTACATCTTTTTGAAATTTATGTTTTGTTATATCAAACTGTTTGTGTACTAACCTCACACCGCCACAACGATTATCCCAAGCATCTTCTACTTGCAATGGATAACGTTCTTCTAAATGACCTGGTATTTTAAACACGTGAATATATTCTTGCTCGTGACTGCCTGGTACAAACAGTAATTTGCCTGTGAATGTGTGTTGCCTATCTACTATCCAAAACCAATCTGTTTGGCTTCTAAGTGCATACTCGCTGTAAGTGTCTGCATCAAACTCATCATCGTCAACATAAAACACATCATAGTTTTCGTCTTCGATTGGACAAGCAGGATGTATTTTAGTTTCTGCATTTTTCCAATCTTTAGGTACTAAACGTATGCCACCCATTGCCATAGGATATTTTTCTTCTAACTGATAGGGCATTCTAAAAGTGTGTAGCATTCCATTTTCAAATGGATTAGGAACCCAGTCAACTGTTTTAACATTTATTTTGTGTTCTCTATCTATGAGCCAAACATATTCGTCTGGCAGTATATCCCTTTGTACATAATCATTTACATCTTCAACATACAGTATAGGATATGTTACGTTTGCGTCTAAGAAAGTGTGATACTTTATATCTGCTTGTTGCCAATCTCGTGGATATAATTTTACTCCACCTTCTACTTCTGGATATTTGTGTTCTAATTGTCCACGCAAATGAAAACTATGAATAAAGTTAGGCTCAAAATCACTAGGTGCCCAATTTATATCATTATCCAAAACATATTCTGGATCTACACACCAGACGTGAGTTGCTGTAGTGTTATTATCAAAATAATCTTCTGGAGTTTCTGTGTGTAAAATATCAAATGTCTTTTTACATTTTATATCATTATGCCAAACAGTTTCTTTATTTTCTACTCTAGGGTGTAACCATACACCACCATAAGAATGTTGGCTCCATTTCCAAACGTGATTATATTTGTTTGTGTATTGGTCTGGTTCAAAATCAAATATAGTCAAATCAGTAATTTCAATATTAGGCTCAACAAACCAAAACATTCTAGTTTTAGATTTTATTTCGTCTTTGGATTTAACTTGCTTTGCAAAGGGAAAATATTTTAAAAGACTTTGGTTGTTGCCTTGATAAAAAATATCAAACATCAGTCGCTCGTATGTACTGGAACTCCATACTTTTTTGAAAACTCAGAAGCATCTTTTTCATCGTTGACTATAGGCATACCTTTAATATTTAAACTAGTATTAAGTATCATTGGACAGCCTGTCTCTTTGTAAAATGCTTTCATCATTTTGTATAAGTCTGGGTGTTGCTGTTTGTTTACTGTTTGTACTCTGCTGGTACCATCGGCGTGTACTATTGCAGGGAACTCGTCTGGTTTTAAACATTTTGCTGTGTATTGCATATAAGGAGCATTGCTAATGCCACCTGGCATTTCAAAGTACTCGTGTACATATTCCTGCAATATAATAGGAGCAAATGGTCTGAACTCCTGTCTACGTTTAATTTTGTTTACAGCATCTTTAATTGCTTCGCCTCTTGGATCTGCACATAGGCTTCTATTACCTAAGGCTCTTGGTCCAAACTCTGCTTTGCCATTTGCTATACCAAAAATTTCTCCAGCAAGTAAACTTTTTAATCCTTTTTTAACAGGATACTTGCCTTTAATGTTGTAACCTAAGTAAGGAGTAAAATTAATTTTTTGTCCTGTTTTTAAATAGTTGTGCCAAGCCGCGGCACCTAAACTACTACCAGCATCACCTGGGTTAGGCATAATGTGTACATTGTCAAAGTGTTCATATAAGTTGGAGTTTGCGACACAATTTAATGCACACCCTCCCATAAACACTAAATTTTTACTGCCTGTTAGTCGATAAGCATACTCTACATATTTTGATATTCTCTGCTCTGCAACTGCTTGAACACTTGCCGCAATATCATAATCTTTCTTTGTTTGTCCCCATTCATCTTTTTCTAAGTGGTCACGTTTTAGATAACCTGTGGGCACACCCTTAACTAAGTTTACCTTAGTGTTGAGACAAGTTGCACCATATACACAATCTTCATCTTCGAAAAAATCAATATCTAAAGCATCTTTGTAAATAGGTTGCCCGTACGCCGCCATTCCCATTAAAACATATTCATCCTCTAACGGTTTAAGACCTATATGTTGGGTGAATGCTGTGTAGAATAAACCTAAACTGTTAGGATAATTAACATTGTGTTTAATTTTTAACTTGTTATCTTTCCAATGCCATATGGTACCAGTATTATACTCACCTATACTGTCAATACATACCACAGCACATTCATCAAAGTCAGATGTTAATGTTCCTGCCGCGGCGTGTGTTAAATGATGCGGATAACTTTTTATAGGAATGCCTTTCAATTCAGGCACAATTTGATGTAAATACCAATGAGGTCCTTTTGCCAAAGCATCATTATAGTTTCCTGATAGAAACTGCCTAACTCTTTTTAACCAATTTAGTTCGTAGTATGCAATTACGTCTGGCTTCTTACCATCTAATGCTTCTATAACAAGTTCTCTTGTTAAAAAAGCATCGTTCTTATGTTTGGTATAACGTTCGGAATGTGTAGCAAATGTTACTACACCGTCTTCTATAACACAGACCGATGCGTCGTGACTAAAATGACTTAACCCTAATATTCTCATCGATAAACAAAAGGATCTCTTTCTCTAATTTTTTTAATCTTTTCTTGCAATGCTTTTTCTTCTTCTTCGCTCAAAGCAAGATCGTCTTCTAAAAATTCATTTTCCTTTTGTTCTTCGTTTTTAATATCTTTTTCTTCACTCATAATATATTCCTTACTATAACAATATTTATCGACTAATAATTTCCTCAATTACGGAAAGTGATTTGTTCCAAATCTTAATTATTTCATTTTTATTGTAGTATACACTCATATTGTGTCTGAGTTTATCTATAAAAATAGGATCGTTAAATACTCCAGCATCAAAGTTTTCAAAACTCTGTAGTACTGCTTTCATACGCATTCCGTCATCCTCTATTTTATCATAACTATTGTCTATATAATCATCTAGTGTGTCAAAACCCATACTGCGAATTGCTTTTAAATGATTTGGAGCACTAGCAATAATTTGTGGTCTGCCATACATCAATGGTTTGTAACTTTTTTCTGTTACAAAAGTTTTGTAATGTTTATTCTGTATATCTACTCCAGGAAATACTTTGTGATATCCTATATCATTTTTACTAAACATTGTTTCACTAGTTAGATGCAATGGAACTTTCTGAATCCATTCAAAAGGCATATACCTATCGTCTATGACTTCGCCTTTATTTTCTTCACAATCATCTTTAACTTTAATAGGAAGTTTTCTAGCAAACTCATCAAAGTCCATAGGCAAATCACCTAGCCTTTGTAATCTCATTTTGATACCTTCTATATCATTTGGATTTATTTGCACTTCATTGTTTTTTCTAGTGTTGATTGTAAATCTACCTGTTACCATATTATTAGCAACAAGTCCGTTTGCTACTGCATACATTAACATATAAATTCTGTGTACTTTAGGAGAGCGATTTAAAAATATAAAGTCGTGTTTCCACTTGTATTCTGTAAACAAAGGATTATCTGCTTTAGGTGTTGTAAGTGTATTACTGTCATCACAGCAACCAATCTTTCTCATAAAGTTACAACTTCTGGGCCAGTCGTGATATCTGAACCAATTCACAAATACAAAGTTTAATTTAAATCTATCTTTTAAAAATTTGTAAACACTATCATCTGGATATTGTGTAATGTATCCACTTTCCATTATAATAAAGTTTTCTAAAGTTCCTATTTTATTAAACAACCAACAAAAGAATTTTTGTGCAACAGGCAAATAAGTTTCATAAACATAATCAAATAATACATAACAATTATTGTCTTTGATATATTTGTAAAAGTCCAAAGGCATTTTTGCGGCTTCCCATAATGGTATCATTATAACTTGCCCTGGTTTTATATCGTAAGCATTGTCTAATTTTTCAAAGTGTACAATATCTTCTGGTAACACTTTGTAACGTTTTAGTAAGTCTACATCTGGTACAACGTGAGGTATAGGTTGCATTGTAATATCAGGATTACCAAATGCACCAGCACCACTAGAAGACATAGGCCAAACTTTATCGTTGAAACTAAACATTTCCTCAATGTTGTTTCTAATTTGTTCTATTTTATCTTTATTTTTATGCCTCATATCAGAGGAATCATAATAGTAAATTTTATCCATTTATTTTGTCCATTACATCTATTAGTATTTTGTGTACAAAATCTTCTTTAAAGAAATGTTCTCTATTATGTACTAATTGTTGCTGGGTAACATTATCATAAATGTCACCTTCAAATGTATTTAAGTGATATATTACAGAATTTACCCTATCGTGAATATTTTCGCTTACATCGTATCTACTAAACAGATTGTTAAATGTAGTAAATCCTAAACTGTTTAGATATTTTGTTATGCCCGGATTGCCTATAACCATAAAAGGCTGACATAATGCAATAGGCTTAATTGTTTTTTCAGTTATAAAACCAATCTCTTGATGTGTTTTATCATACCCAAAGTGTTCTAATATGCTACAGTTGTTTATAAAGTCGTCATTGTAAAAACTTTCTGTTACAACATTTATCATACTGTCTAAAATCCAGTCCTTATTCATCCATCTATCTTGAAAATTCTCATATAATGCTTGGTCTTTGTTGCTTTCCAAGTCGTCTAAAAGCATAGGAAACTTGCTTTTTAGGTCCTCATCTATAAAATTTACACCGTATCTATTCATCTCATCATCGAAACTTGCCAATGTAATAAGGTTCTTATGCAGGATATCTTCGGGGTCAAAACCCCATCTAGCACTCACGTAGCCTTCGTCTAACAGGTTATTTTTATATAGTTCTATCAATATACCCATTCTATGAGGTTTAAAATAGTTGTTTAAGCATACAAATTTTTTATTACGTTTATTATCTATCTTTATATCCTGTAACTCTTTATTAGCAGGTCTTCCGCCCTTTTTCATAACGTGTTGTTCATTAACAAACCAAAAGGGCCAATGTATAATTGTAGCACCAAAGAAATCTTTTATAAACTTTACACTATCGTTATTAGGACGTAATTGAAAGCCACTTACAAGTATAAACAAATTAGATAGGTTTGCTTCTTTGTCTTTTAGTACTGCTATTGTTCTGTGAAATGTAGTTGTTTCTGCTTCTAAACTGTTATCAATAACAACTTTGCCTTTGTCTAATTGTTCTTTGAAGTAATCTAAATCAAACTGTATTGCTTCTTGCGGAGTTACAAATGTAATATCATCTATATCACTTTCTAAATAATGCTTATACCATTTTAAAAAATATAGTTCTGTGTTGTAATGCTCACCATTTATATGTGTTCTTTCTATTTGGTCTACACTAGGATATACATCAGGCAAGTATTCCCTTTCCTCTTGCATACTTTTTCTTACAACCATTGCAACCTCTTTAATAACTTTGTTGTTATGTTTTTTACTATTGTGGTATCTAACATATGATTTCTATTGTGTATAATTTTCTCTTTTGTTATGTGGTCATAATGCAATGACATTTCAAAATTATCTATTTGCTCACATACTGCTTTAAATCTCAAATGCCTATCCTGTATTGTGTCATATGTTTCATCGAATAAATTGTCAAATGTCTCAAATCCTAAACTTTTTAAGTGTGCAAGTGTACCTGCTTGACCACATATTATAAACGGATGTCCACAATAGATAGGCTTGTATGTTTTCTCAGTAACAAATAATAAATCATAAGGATCTATTTTAAAATCACTTGGACCTGTATGACAAACAATGTAATCATCAAAGTAACTTTCTGATACTAGACTGTAAAAACTTTGTTCATACCAATCCTTATTGTTATGCCTATCTGTTTGGTAGATACTATCCAACTCTTCTTCTGCCCTTATAGGATAATGTTTATCCAGAGTAGATATAATGTTAAAAGTGTTTATACCTAAATCACCTGCTAGTTCGTGAAACCAACTAGCACCACTATCTAAGTCAGAAATAAATTGTGCTATGTTGTCGTTAAACTCTATATCATCTTTGGTAGATGTACTCCACCTTGCACTTATTATAGCATCATTTGTATAACCTTTCAACCTACAATATTCAACTAGTGCATATCTGGCAGGCTTACAGTATCTATTTAAGTTTAAGAAGGTATGACTTTTAGGTATATCTAAATCAGCAGGGTCAAACTGTATAGGCAACTTCATAGGAAAATGTCTATCATCATAAAACTGCCCACTTTGGAACCAGGCTTCATACATTCTAAAAAAGTCTGTATCTATAATATCGCACCCAAACTCTTTTTGCAGTTCAAACATAAGTTTGTTATTTTTTGCAACACTACCTATTAACAGTTTTAAGTTTTTGTTTGGTAGTACGCCTTGCTGTTTTAAATACTTAAACAATCTACCAAAGTACCAAAATGCATCACATTCATAACTGTGGTCAATTACTACTTGCACACCTTTTGCTAACAGTTCTCCGTACCATTCTGCAGTCAGGTGTAAAACAAATCTATTAGGTACAGATATTGTGTCGCCTTCTCTCAGTCTAGTTAATGCTTCTTCTGGTTTAATAGCACGAGTATCAAGCATAAGTCCACAAGCATATTCTGTATGCTCTAACTTTTTCATCCAATGTAAGAATACACTAGGTGCTTGATGAAAAGATGTTCCGTGTATAACTTCTTTTGTGGGATTTAAGTCTTCAGTACCTTCAAAATAATAATTACACGGCTCGTTTGTTATACTGTTATCGCGAATTATATAAACTTTTTTAAACTGTTTCATTTGGTACGTCTGTGTAAACATTGTGTCTTTCACAGGCGTCAACAAACTCACTAAAAGTTTCTCTCCAAGATTGTTTTCTGGTTTTATCTAGTAGGTCATTGAACCTTATAAATTGTTTCCAACCTAACTCGTCCCAGGTGTCTGTGTTGTACATTTGCTTAATATCATTATAAGAATGGTCACCATTAAAAGCAGGCTCTATTCTTTCTATAATCTCTTTCCTAATCTCAGGGTGTATAACATTAGGACTTAAATATGTTGGATCATATACTGGGTTTATATGATTGTGTAAATTTCTGTTGTTTGTGAATGTTTTAAATTCGTCTAAATAGAAAAAATTATAGGCACTTACAGTTTGACATACACTTGTTTCTATCCATTTTTCTTGTTGTAACATATCTAAATGTTTAACAACATCTTCCCATTCTGTGGGATACCTAATAAATTTATTTCTGTGGTCAATACAGTCTATACTACTGCTAACCATTACTTTACCAAAATTGGGCCATAAGTCAAATGCTTCTTGCGGCAACTGTGTCATATTTATATTATACCATAATGTAATGTTCTTTGCTCTGTCGCCTTCAATTAAGTCTCTTAGATATTTCCAATGTGCTTTAATTAGTGTAGGCTCACCGCCATTAATATAAATCACTTCAACATTAGGTGCTGACTTATATAAATCTTTATAAAAGTCTGGATCTTCGGGCCATTCAAAATCTTTTTTAAAGTCTAGCCACGTATAGCCTTCATTAACGAACTCCAACTCGTCATACACTTTTTTATAATCAGCCAACCAACGTGAACTACTCGCAGGATTGCAAGTGCGACAACGGACATTGCAAATATTACCAAGACGCAATTCAATAAAACGAAGATCCAAATCCACGCCGCCGTCTTCTGTAGTAAGTTCCATTGCTGATATCTTGTCGAACTCGGGATAATTCTTGGTCTCCTCGATTCGCTTACTTGTAATTCCTTTGTCTTCTTCATCATAGCACCTCATACACGCCTTAGGCATCTCATTGTTTAACATTTTAAGCCTTACATCTTTGTAGTAATCACTATTCATATGTTTATCAATCGAATGTTGATTAAGGTTGTAAAACTTATGCCCATTTACACTTTCTGGGTCTTTATTTGTTTCTGAAAAATCTCTTGCTCTATTACCGCCGTCTGTCATATCACTCACACAACACAATGTCACACCGCCGTGCGGGTGTGTTGCTAGGTGCATCCAAGGTAAAGGACAATATGTATCTTTATTCTTCACTGAGTCTAATATCCTCAAATGTTGGGTATTCAGATAAAATACGTTGTACATCTGATACATCATATTTGTCTCGGTCTACCCATTCGCCTAATATAACTCTACCTAAATTATATTGTGGCTCTTTGTAATTATAACCATAGTCTGTTACTTCATTATCTTCGCACCATTTGTAGTAATGGTCTGGTTTCCATTCACCTACTGGTTCTTTTGGCATTAAAAACTTTTGTGATAAAAATGGTCTAATCCATTCTTGTTGTTTTATTTCTTGACGTTTAACTAATTCTACATCATTAGTTTCAAAACAAGTTCCTAAATCTTTTCCTATTGTACCAAAGTCTAACTCTATATATCCAAAGTTAAAAATTTCCATTCTGTTGTAGTCATCATCTGCCATATGTAACCATTCTAAGTCATCGTGTTCAATCATTCTAAATACATTAAACACAGTTGGGTTTTCATTACCGTCCCATTTTTCGCAGACGTGTACCAAATTGTTCATACTTTCTAATGCTCTAAATAATTGTGGCTCAATGTTCTCGCCTGTTCTTTCATTTTCTTCTATCAAGTTGTTTTCGAATATAAAATGTAATTCGTTTAATTTAGGTAATTGTGTATCTGCTTTGTCTTCTACATTTAGTTTTAAATCTTCTGGTACTTCGAACCAACCATTTTCATTGACTTCATCTATAACATTGTTCATTGTTGTTCGAGCAGTTTTGATTGTTTCCCAACTGGGAGAAACATAATTGTTGTAATTGAATATCTTTATATTTTCTTCATCTTGCCACAACCCCCAATTGAGTTGGACTTGTTGCAACCATCTAGTCACAGTATCATTATCTCTTAACTTATATTTAAAATTAAATACATCTTCATTTTCTACATCGTACAACTTATCATACCACACCAATCTTTCATTAGTAGTATTTTCTACATTGTCTAAACTTGTGGTTAAATACTCTTTTGGTCTTTTACTAAAATATAAATTAACGTACATTAGTTGTCCTTAAGTTTTTTGTGTCCGTATTCTGTATCAATATGATATGGTTGATTCTTATCTTTGTCATACCAATATAAACTTTTGTGTGGAGGATCTCTCCAATCGTGTTTACTATCACTTATGTAATAAAAGAATCTAAATCCTACTCTAAATTTATCCTCAGGACAATCGATTGGATTAGGGTGTCCGTGAAAACCTCTTTTGTGATATTTCCATAAAACCATATTACCCATTTTTGGAGGATAACTTACAACTTTACGTTTCTTTTCAAAATCCCAAAACTGTAAATCACCGTGCCATTCTGGTTTCCAATCTGGTGTAAAATATAATATCAAACTTAATGCTCTATGTGTTTGACATTCTTCGTTCCAGTTAAAGTCTGTGTGTATTTTTAGACTATCGCCTTTAAAACTTTTCATATAACCAGCACCAACTAAATATGGATCTGGTAATAAATGCTGTACATCTGCAATTTTAGATAACCATTGCAAAAACTCTCTACTATGAAATGCACTCACTAACTGTCTGGCAACAGGTGCTTCTGTTAAGTCTTTGCACTCTTCCATATAACTGTCTGCTCTTGTAAATGCTGTCCAATACTCTTTAGGTATAGTTTTGCTTTCTTCGTAAAGGTCTTTACTTAGTTGCTCAGGAATGAAATCATCGAGAGCCAGAGTAGGATAAGGAGGGGTATAGCGATATTGTTCATTTAAATCACGTTCCTTATCCTTGTATCTAGAAAATATATACTCTAAAATCTCTGTATCTCGAATCATTCCCTCTCCCTATCTAGGTGCTTCTGCCCTAGTGTTTCCATAGTGTACTACTCTAATACCCATTGTATTAGGAAGTTTTCTCCAAGGATCAACAACAATACTACCTTCAGCAAACTTAATTTGTGAGCCGTTTGCTGTTTGCACAGTTAGGGCCTCGTCTGCTTGTGATACATTTTTATTGTCATACCAACCTGGAACACTATCTAATTGTTCACCATATGTTATTTCAGGATTATGTGCTAACAAGTATACTGCTGGTTTGTCTAATATTTCTTGGGAGGGAATTTCACCACAAATTTCATCATAATAATAAAGTTGTGTTCCCATTTTTTCTACATAATGTCCAACTAACATACTGCTTGATCCTGCTTCATATGATACTAAAGGTTTATATGCTTTTCCAACTATAATAATTGGCATTGCAGGTACTTCCCCATAAACAGGGTGTACGTCACTTGCCAGTTCTACTAGTTTCTTTGCCATATTTTCTGCTTGTACTTCTCTGGAAAGCATCACAGCATCAAATAAATCATATCCTAAACCTAGGTTTTCTGCCATATAACGTAAGGCAATATTATCTCTAGGGTGACAAGCACCACCATCGCCCATACCTGGCTTCATATAACCTGGTCCCATAATACGTCTGTCTGAGTTTGCAAGTGCATCGCATACTAATTCACTATTAATATTGCCTTGCTTTTCTGCAACATCTTGTATCATATTTACTAAACTTACTTTTGCAGATATAAATGTATTATAAAAAACTTTAATACATTCGCATTCGTCCCACGTGCCTATCACATATTTAGGATCGTTCTGCATAATTGTTTTGTAGAAGTCTACCAGTTGTTTTGCATCGCCTGTTTCACTTCCGTCTTCAGTTCCAATCATTACCATTTCTGGATTGACCATATCCCACTTGACAGTACCCATAGCAATTAAGTATGGATTATATACAAATCTAGCATTTGGTATTAGGTCAATCAGTTGCCCACGAACTGTTCCAGGCAATACTGTTGATATTAGGACTACTAATTGTTCTTGCGTCGCCACATCACTTACCTGGCTAAGAACTTTTTTCACCGTCGAGTAGTCAAAGTCTTTATTAGGTAAATGGCTGGTAGGTGCTTTTCCATCATATTGTGGGTCGTGAGGTGTTTCCACCGCAACAAATATAATATCTCTGCCTTCAACTGCTTCTTCTAGTGTGTCCACCATAGAAAAGTTATCAGGTTCTCTAGGATTGATATCATATCCTACAACGTGATGTACCTCGGCGACCATCTCAGCACAGGCTTGTCCTAACTTGCCTACGCCAATAAATCCGATTGAGGCCATTCTATTCTCCTTAAATTTATACAGCAATATTGCTGTCTAGTATTTATCTGGAGACTTAAACTTCTATCAAATCGTCTGGATCTATGGGAGTAAATTCTGGCAGTCCTGTTTCTGGATCTGCTAATACGTTTCGATTGAAACCTGAGGGTTGAAATGGATATGATAATTGATTGTGTAACATCAATTTATGTCCTGTATTTACAACGTGTTGATATGTGTACGGCAACTTGCTTACTGTTTCAGTGTTTTCTTTTCTTGGAATATCATTAAATCCTTTACGCCAACTTAAATCTCTATTAGTCCAACGTGTTGAACCTTTATCAAACTCATAGCCAAATGTTTCAATATCCCATTCGTAATTGGATTCTATAATATCTATTAAAGTGCTGTCATCGTTGTAAACATATTTGTAATTAACATCACCTAAATTAGATTTATTGTGATGTAAAGGTCTTTTGCTTTTGAGTGTTGTTTTACTAACATCAAATTTATCTCCCCAAAGCCTATGCCATCTATTCCAAGTTGCCATCCAACCATTTGGTTCTTTTAAGTTTACTAAAGTTTCAGGTCGGGCATTGTAGTCACCAATATAGTCTACTATAAACCTTCCTAATTCATCTACTAGATAAAACACTTGCGGTGTTTTGTGCATAGTCCAAACCATATTAACAATCTGAGGATCTACCCAATCTATTTTTGAAGCAGGTTCACTGGGCCAGGAAGTGTATCTCCATTTTACCCAATAGTCGAAGTCCATATCTACTCCGTCCAATAAGCCTGTTGTGAGCCAACGCCACAGACTGACTTCTCTATCCCAAGGATTTCTAATCATTGCCATAGTGTAATGATTATCATATCGTTCTTTTAAATAGTATTTGCCCATTATTGCTGGACTGAAGTCATCAAACACCGGTGAAAAACTTTGGTCAGAATCTAGCATAGAGTATATGTGGCTGGTAGAACCTGTTCGAGGTAAGTGTATAAATATGAATTTATCTAATAGCAAATACATCTAATTAATATTTTTTAAAGAGTCGGTAACTTTATTTTTTATGAATTTTTTAACTTTAGATACATTAACGTAAATATCTATTTGCGATACTTTATCGTATAGTGAAGGATCTTCAGCAAATGATACGTCTACTGGAAAATCCACAGGCAATTCCTCATCTTTTAATTGATGAGCAGTTGTGTTTCCATCTTCATCTAATAAATGTACATCAACTTTTTCAAGGAATTGCTTAGGTATAGAAGATGGAAACACAGAATCGATAATGTCAATAAAATCTTGGTCTTGTTCTTTTGACATTAATATAACTTTTGTTTTAGTCACAATCGTATTATAAGAGTCTAATGTGACTCTTTTTCCCCTTTTTATAAATTTAGGAAATTAGCCTTCGAATATCGAAGAATCTTTAGAAGGTCTTCCTTTACCTTTTTTTGGCTTTAACTCAGGTGCAATTTCATATGCTTTCTGAACTTTTGCTTTAGCATCATCAATCATATTTTGCTTCATCTTTTCAGCATCTGCTTGAATAAGTTCTGCTTGTTGCAATAAGTTTCTTGCTATTGCTAATTGCTCTTCTTTGTCATCCACGTCTTGCTGTGGAGCATTAGCCATTTCTGCATCTACACTTGGCATAGTGTCTACACTTACACCATCAGTATTAGCATTTGCTAATTGAGGTTTTTGTGCTTCTTTTTTTGCCGCGATATTGCCTAATTCTTTGTTAAGTTCTGCTAAGTTAATTTCGTCTTTTGCATTAGGTGTTAATGTAACATCTTTTGCTTCAACTTTAACTAAAAATTTATTTAGGTGTAATGAATTTAAAACGTTTTCACCATCACTTAGTGTACGTCTATCTAACACTTCTCCTAAACTTTCCGCAGTTTGTCCTTCGACACTATTGAGTACAGCAATAACTTCGTCTTGAACATAACCAGGTAAATTATCAGGTTGCACGATTAATGCAAAGTCTTCATCCCCTGGAATTGAGTTAAACACTACAATAGATTTACTACCTTTGTATGTTCCTAAATGTTTAATTATTGACATATTATTCTCCGTCTACTTCAGTACCCTCTTCGCCTGCTTCTTCATTAGCATCGGATACCGCTTTCAAGAACGTAAACAATTTGTCATAAACTGCTCCGACTTGAGTTAATTCTGCACCTCTAAATGCACCTCTACTACTTGCTAAGTCTACTACTGTTAAAAGACCATTTAAGTCTTGTAAACTTAGATTAATAGGAGCACCTTCTTGTGCTTCGCCTTCAGGAGCATCCACTACTGGTGCTTCTGTTACAGATTCTTCTACGATTTCTGTTTCTTTTTTCTTTGTTGATTTTGCCATTTTAAAAACTCCTTAAGTTTGTTATATGAATATTTATATACGTTGTTTATGATTCGAACGATAAAAAGGCATCGATTTCTAGTTCTTTGCCTTTTAATATCAATCCACTAAGATGACCGCCTTTGCCACTGCCTGTATCCATAAAGATACAAGTACCGCCTTGTTTGTTTTCATAAACAAGTGGCTCTTTTAAGTTATCTTCAAAGTCAGGCAACTCTTTGAACGGACTTCTGTCGTGTCCTAGTATTGCAAATTTACCTTTTGGCACATCATCACACCAATTATACAATCTTGCGTGATATTGTATACCTCTATATTCAGCAGTTCTACTAAAGTCAACTTGTCCGTACAAACAAAACTCTCGTTGAGACTTGGTTAACTTATCATCTTTTTTATCCCACATATCAGGCTTAATGCCTCCGTGAGCAAAATGAAAGTTTCCTATGCTGATGTAATATTCACTATTTTCATTGTAAAATTCTAACAAGTCTTTGTACACTTGCTGATTGTAATCCACTCTTTCAAGTGTCTTTTGTAATACTTTACCTATTTTAATTTTATTTCCTTTGCCCCATCTGATGTTTTTATCATCGTGGTTACCCATAATAAATACACCTTCTTGATTTTCTATTATGTGTTTGGCTAGTAAATAACATTCGATAGGTTTATCACCATAATCAACAATATCGCCTAGACTGATAATGTATAATTTATTTTGTTTAGCATACTCGTAAGCATTCAAGAAGACATTATACATACCGTGTATATCTCCTAAAACTAATGCTCCGTTATATTTTCTAAAATCAATCATACCTTTCTAAAGTACCTTCTCTAACTAAGTCAGTACTCACACAATGTGGACCTCCTGCTAGTGTTCTCATATGACGCATTTGCACTGGTATCGGTGTTATACCGTTCTTTTCCATTGCTTTCATTAATGGAACTTCTTCACTAGGTACTAAAACGTGTTGAGGATCTATACTTAACACATTCATACCTATCCAGGCACTCGCTGGTGCATAGTCTTCATAACAAGATTGTCCTACACACATATCACTAGTATACCATATTTTGTCCCATTTGTCAAAGATTTTAGGTACCTTATCTTCGTCAACCCTACTAGCATTAAGTACTACTAATCCAGGTCTTAAAGGCATAATTGTACTGTCTACGTGAGCCCAACTGTATAAGTCATACATTTCGTGAACAGTGAATTTGGGTCCTAATGTGTTTCTTAACCATTGGGCACCCTTGGCATTGCCTGTATTAGATATCAAATACAATATGTCATATCCACATCTAATCAAATTCGCAGGATCAAGTATAGGCTCATTGTTGTTTACACTTGGATCTCTACCAGGCTGAATTCTATATAAATCATCTTGAAGCATAGGTTTAGGCATAGGAAGCCAACTAGCACCTTTCATCATTTTGTCTTGAAATAATTTGTTGAACAGGAAAGTTTCGTGATATCTTGCTCTCAAACTCATAGCACCTTCTATGATTTTGTCCCCGATAACTGTAACACTATCTCTAGGGCAATATGCTTCGTATTGGTCAGTAGTCCATAATCCATTAGAAACGTTACTAGTGAAGTCTACGTGGGTCAAATCGGGTCTATGAACCTTAACACCAAAGCCTTCAAGTATATCAACCATACCATTTAAATCTTCTTCGGCTTCTTCGTAAACTATTTCTGGATATCTACCTTTTGGTATGTTTGCATACTCCTCAGGACTGAGGTTAGCATAGTTTGTTGCGTGATGACTTAGATCACCTTTTGGTATATTAGCACCTACACTGGTGCCAATTATTATTTCTTGTAGGGGGTCCCATTCATTACAGGACCAAAGATAGTTATTTTTATTCTTGTTTGACATTATCTATATTTACCGATAATGCCTCTGCCATAGGATTTAGTTGTGGCGTGATACCTTGTTGCAGGTTAATAAATTGAACCATATCATTAATATTAGAAAATGCCACAATCAAAGATTCATCATTTTCTTTTTCAGCATAATACAAACCATAAGAAACAGTTTTTTCCAATGCATCATAAACTGCATCAATATCATCTGTTTCTATTCTCATTTTATTTAATAATAAGTTAGTGTATGTGTCTGTGCCTTTTAATCCGTCTACCTCATTGGCAGATAATTTTAAAATTTTTGTTACTTTAAACATAATTTAATCCTTAAACTCATATTTAATATTTGTTCCCCAGGGTGCTTCAGGAGTATTGGAACCTCCGTAGCCACCGCCGTGTATTACCCAAATAGTATCGCAGTAAGTTTCATCACCCCAACTACCCCAAGGATAACCATCTGTAAACACAACCAACTTGTTAGGTGTATGGTCATCTTCTTTCATCTTGTCAAAGAAACAATCAAACTCAGTACCGCCACCGCCTTCTAATTCAAAATCATCAATCTCATCAATATTGAAAGGCGTAAATGTTTTCATTTCGTAACACTCAGTATCGAAACAAGCAACGTTTAGTTTGAAGTTTGTAAAGGCTAACATAATACCTTTTACTTCACTTAGGAAATCTCTTAACATACTATCTTGTATAGACCCTGATGTATCAATCATACAAGTTACGTCTATTTCTTCTTGTGTATCTAACCCTGGAAGATATACACCCTCGTCTATGCCTTTTCTATTAGGGCGAGAAAATGTAAAGTCATTTTTGATATAACTTTTAATTTGACCATCTAGTAATTCATTCCACGCCATTTTAGGATTAGTTAAATCATTAATAATCTTTTTAACACCGTTTGGAACATTACCAGCACCATTGGCTTTTGCTGAACTTAATACTGCTTCTTTGATTTCGCTCTTAAGGTCTTTCCTTTCTTCATCTGACATAGTAACAGGACCTTTGGTAGGGTCGTCATTTTTATCTCCTTTTGCACCTGCACCATCATCACCTGGATCTAAATGCACGTCAAGTAACTCTATACCCATTTGTTCAATTTCATCTTTTGCTTTTTCGTAAAGTTCATCATAAATTTCTTCTGACACTTTACCTCTGTACTGCCAATCGTGGCATATAGGAAACTCATCAATCATTGCACCTACATTGCCTTCTACTAAATCACCATTTACACAAAAGTCATTTGCAATATTCCAAAGTCTAGGATGTCTATCTCCACGCCTACCCATATGGTCATATACGTTGTGTAAGACTTCGTGTGCAATAAGGAAAACTAATTTGCTAATACTAAGCATATTAACAAACTTAGCATTGTAGTACAAGTATCTGCCGTCAGTTGCGGCAGTTGGACACCATTCACTAGCATCTGCAACTTTTAGTCTAGTTGCTAAGTTTCCGAAAAAGCCGTGACTCATAAGCATTTTTACTCTTGCTTTAATAATCTTATCGTATGCTTCGTCTTTTTCTGCTTGACTAACTTCACCAATAAGGTTATCGAACTTATGTGCTTCTTGCTCTTGTTTTGGATTTACTGCTGTGGTCATAATTTGTTTCTCCTACAATTATAATTATACTTCTTTTTGTATAATTGTCAACCGTTTTTTCTGGTCCATTTTAAATAAGGATGGGGGAAGTTGCCTTCCCCCTATTTGCTCGATTGTAGTATGTAGGTGTAGGAGTAACATACCGAGCAAAATTAGTTTAGCCTACTAGTCTTCTACCCAATATTGGATATACTTGTCACTAAAGTCGTCCCAACTTTTAACATTGTAGTGGTCAAACTCTAAGTCATAGTCTCTGAAGAGAGTAATTGCGGCTAATACGTTCATTTCAGTTTCAAAGTTTTTCATTGTGAACTGTAAGAAATTATTAACATATTCGATAAGTTTTTTCTCATCTCCTTGTTTTTCTACTTCTTTAAGTTCATAACATAATGAAACGGTAAGAGCAAAATTGGCTGAAATCTCTTTTACTTTGAGTTCAGTAACATTACCCTCTAAAACGTCTATCGGCTTAGGTAAGTCTGCGGCAAACTTTTTATGTGTCATAAATTTTACCGCCATACCTTCGCCTACTGCAGAAGCAACCATTTCTAGTAAGTCGTTACCTTCAAGGTCACCATCTGAAATAAGTTCACTTACAAAAGTCCAACTTCTTGGAGTTGCAAAACTTCTGCTTGAACTTTTTGGATCGAAGTCAAATAAGTCTGCTTTGTTGGCTGAAAGATAACCAATAACATCTGCATTAATGCCGTTATTGATTGCCCAACCTTGCCAATCATCAAAACTTACTTCAAGTTCGAAATGTAAAAATCTGTTTTCTAACGGACTTGGCATTTTGTATGTAACACCTTTGTCAGTCTCTCTGTTACCAGCCGCAACAACTACAACGTTTTCAGGCAAATGATATTGTCCTACACGTCTGTTTAATACTAACTGGTATGCACTGGCTTGTACTGCCGGAGGTGCCGCATTCAATTCATCTAAGAAAAGCACCACTTTATCATACTGACTGCATAGTTCTTCTGTAGGAAGTTCTGCAGGGGAGGCCCACTCCATTGTATTTGTTTCTGGGTTTCTGTATGGATATCCTTTGATATCTGTTGGATCTAAAAGAGGCAATCTCAAATCAATTAGAAAACCATTGTCTTCTTCTGTGATTTGTTGCATCAATTCTGATTTGCCAATACCGGGAGGACCCCATAAAAATACTGGTCTTTTCTTATCAAAAGCCTTCTTGACATAAGATTTAGCCTTTGAAAGTCTAATTTTTCTAACTACTGTATCTTGTGACATTTTTACTCCTTTGTTTAATGTTACCTACATATATTATTATACGTCGATATCGGGGTAGTGTCAAGTATATTTTGTAATTATTTTAAACTTTTTAACCATTTGTTAAAATCATTGCCTCTTAACTTTAACATAAATGCGTCTTTGCCGCTGAATAACACCATTTGTTTACCGTCTACATAATATGGAAATTTCATTACTTTATCCATCTTAATAACAATATTACTGGTAATTTTTATATCTTGTATTTTATATTGATAATAGTCATACACCTTTTTCATTATTTTAAGACCATATGGACTCAATCTTAAACCAGTTACATTGTTTGGACTTAACCTAAAGTTTTTGAATATTTGGTACAATAGATCCTCAGTTTCATATTCTTCGATACCAAGTTCTTCTCGTAACTGATTGGTTATTTTGTATTGTATGCTATTTTTTAACGATGTCACTTTCCTTAACCTCAGTTCCTTGGTCTAATCTAACCACAGAAAACTTGTCTGTAGAGAATTTTTTGTTAAGGCGTTCTGCAAGGTTAAATGCGTGTCCAGGATTTGAAAAAGATACCTTTTTGTATTTAGGACCAGGGTAGTCCATAAAGATATGACTGACTCGTAAGTTGATAGGCTCACCATCAAAAAATACACTATAGATAGATTGTGCTTTAAGTATCTGCTCACTTTTATGAGTTTCAGTATCTGTGTGTTCTAAAATAATTGTAGGTTTAGGTCTACTCATTGTCTGTCTCCTGTATACTTATTTATCAAAAAATTAATTAAAACTACTGTTAATTATTTAATATTTACTTCTTAGGAGTCCAAACAATCCTGCGTCTCTGCGCCTCTCAAATGTTATATATGCTATTTTTGTTTTATCAACTACGTTGAAATGCCAACCAAATCTACCTTTACATCTATCATTAATACGACGTAATACGCCTGATGGTATACCAATACCTTCCCAAGGTTCATCAGGACCTCTGGCCCATTCGACTCTATATTGGAATATCTTATTATACCCGCAGTCTTTACGCCAATCAAAATCTTTAGAAGTGTCCGCCATCTGCGTCTATATCTAAAAGTGAATCGTCTGGTTTATTAAACTGTTCGATTTCATTTTCAATTGCTGTTAGTTGATGTAACAACCAATTGGAATCTAAATTCGCGGTTGGCGAGATTTTTGCTTTTTGCTCTATGAGAATTTTAAGACTGGTCAGTACTTCGCTTTTCACGATTAAGTTCCCTGAGTCTTCTTCTGCATTCAATCTTGTTAGCAAATGGACCTTCATAGCCATACTCTAAAAGAGTAGATAGTTTGGGACAATTACCGTGTTTCCAAGCCTTATCAAAATTTATACAATACCAACCTGCCGCATAATATACATCACTGTTCGATGTTTTTGCAAAAGTTGGTATTTTTGGATTGTAACTTGGATGCGACTCATCAATCGGAAACGGATTTTTATATTTGATAGGATGACCTTGAATAAAGAAAGTACCAGGTTCGCTAACACTTTCTAAATGAGTACTAAAAACATCTTTAGTTGTTCCTAAAAATCTCAAACAATCTTTTTTAGTTTCGAATGTTTCTCTTTCTCCACTTCTATCAAGTAAGTCAAATTTTCCTTGTATTGTTTGGCTTAATATACCAACATTACCTTTCTTACCTGCGTCTAAAACTAACCAACTGTTATCAGTTATGGCTTTCAATTTTGCTTTCATCTTTCATCGCTCCTTTATTTAACATAGTAGCAAACTCTGTGGCATCATCTGCCAACCTTTGCATATCCCATTTAGCACAAAACTTCATAAAAGCAAATCCTACATTAGTAGCACGTGGCTTTTGTAGTGCTTCGTTAATACTTTCTATACAACTTTGTCTTATCTCGTCTGGTTGTTCAGTTAAGTCTATAAGTATTTTGTTTCTCAAAAAGTCATCTCTAACTCTATGTTCTTCTTCGTTATGGTCTGTCCATCTTTGTAACATAAAATTGTTATAGTTGAACCCACCTGTTTTTCTGTCTTCGAAGGCTTCCATTATACCTGTTTTATTCTTACTGCCTTTCTTTCTAGCACCAGGGTATGCACTAAAAATGTTATCACTAGAGTCGCCTCTAACACACTTTTCAAACAATGCAAATTCTGGATCTATTGGTGCTTTTACATCTTTGGTCTTTTTATCTATTACCCATTCGCCTGTTTTAACATTTTTAAAGCCTTCTAAACTAACTAGTTCATCTGTAGTGCCGTTATATTGCGTTACATTGGGTGCTAATAGTTGATAAAAGTCACTATCAGTGCTAACAATAATATGCTCATCTTGTGGATGTTCTTGTATCCATATTGCAATCATATCATCTGCTTCTGCTTGTTTGTTCTGCAGAATAGTTGCGTTAGTTTTTTCTTGTAAGAATTCAATAAAGTCATTGTATGCTTCAAAATACAATTCATCATCTTCTTGTTCTTTAACACTTCTTTGGTCTGCAATAACTTTACGGTTTGCTTTGTAAGGTGCATAAAAGTCCTTTCTCCAACTTCTGCCTTCTAAACAAAATACAACGTGGTCGCCACCGAAATCCCTATAGGCTTTCCTAATACTGTTTAAAGTAATGTGCATTGCCATACCAATTTTCATATCGATACTTTGCCCTCTACCGCCAACGTGTTTGGCTCGCATAAACATATTAAGACTGTCTACAAGGATATATTTCACTCTTTATCTTCCCCTTCTGGTTGTTCTTTTTCTTTTACAAAATCTACATCTGGATTATTCTGTAAGCCAAAATCCATATCTGCTCTTTCTTGCAGTAATACTGTTCTACATAAATCATTAAACCAAGTATTAACTACTACTTCATCGCTTTCGCCTTTGTAACCGTTGTCGTGTAACATCTGTACAAATTTATCATTCCAATCAAGTTCCATAAAACCTGCTTTAGGATTTTCAGGATCTACATCCATCTTAAGAACATTTACATAAGGCTCATTAGTTACTTCTGCTTTTTGTTTGTGAAATTGCTGTTCAGTGATAACACCTTCTCTTAAATCAATTTCTAACTTAATAACCTCTGAATTATCAGGGTCATTAATTTCTGCGAGACGTTTGTCTAAGTCTGCGCCTTCATAGTAGTATTCTGCTTCTGCAACAAGTCTAGACTTACCTTTAAGTCCCCAACTGGCTGGCATCATACTAAAAGGTAATTTTGTTTTCTTTTTCATATAATCTCTCTATGTATATAGTATAACATCTTTATCCAACATCTGCAACCAAGTATATTTCTTTAATAGTACAAGGATACAATGCTCTTCTATTTGTCCAACTTATAGGTATAATATTATCCCCTTTACTAATAAAACTAGAACCTTTCATCCAAGGAACAAATTTTAATCCAGTTGCATATTCCATATCCCAACATCTATTAAAGAATGTTATATCTACTTTTTTATATTTTCCTATAGATAATCTTAGTGTATTAGCCTTTTTATCCCAATCCCACGTACCTCTTACGTTACTAAAATTAAATGATTTAACTTTTAAATCTTCTTTAGTAACAGCAATACCGTGTTCGGTATATCCTATAACTTTATCTTCATCTGCTTTTGTTTCAAATGCTACCATTAAAAAGAACATTACAACTGCTGTAATCAAAAGAGGACTCATATTTTTTATAAAGTTTTTATCAAATTCATCCATATTATTTTCCTATTGCGTTACCATAAATGTGTACGTGAACTCTACTTGTATAATTATATCCACGTTGTATAGCCTCGTCGGCAATGGTGGCTTCAGTTTGTACTAAGCCTTCAAATGTGCCGCCTACTCCCATAATCCATACAGGAAAGTCGCAACCTGCTTCTCTAAACAGTTTAACATTGTCTTCTACTTCTTGCCAACTTGCTTCTGAGCCATTAACAACAAACTTCAACTGTCCTACTGGACTTACTTCAGCATATCTACCAATTACTTCAGGCTGTATTGCTTTCTTAGGCTTCTCACCAGCAGTACTCCATAACTTAGGTGATAAACTCCAATACCATTCTCTGCCAGTCCAACCTGTGTAATTACGATGTACCCAACCAGCAAACTCATCTGTAATAGGCTTTGTGCCATTTGTTTCCACAGTAACATTCATTGGCATATTGTCTCTGCGTTTGAACTCTTCTATAACCTGCATCATACCAGGCTGTGTGTTTTTAAGCATTGGCTCGCCGCCTGTAAACACCATATGCACAGGTTGTTGTGTAACTGGGTGTACAAACTTAGAGTGCGGTAGAAGTGCTGTAAGTTCGTCTACTGCCTCTTCTACCGTCTTATCTGTTATTAAATGCTTATACTTTTTACTCCAAGTATAACTGCTATCACAACCTTTTTCAAACACAGGTAAATCAAATACATTTGTTATATCTGATATATCAATTGTTTCATATGGTAGTTCATATGTGCTAGGGTCTGTTGGGTCTTTTTGTCCAAAGCCATTGCATTGTAAGTTACATAGGAAAAATCTCATCCACAGACTAGGTATGCCTACATACTTGCCTTCGCCCTGTGCAGAATAAAATGTTTCGCTATATTTTAATGTCATTATCTTCCGCAGGCGTATTGTGTTTGCAGTTTAATATTGTCCATAAATTCTTTTTGCACTTTTGCTTCTTCTTTAAATGCACCTTCTAATACAGTTGTTTGTGTTAAACTGCTATGTGCTAACACACCTCTGTTTTCTACACAACCGTGTGTTGCTTGTATGTACACACCTAAGTTTTTACTGCCAGTTGCTTTCATTATTTCTCTAGAAATATCATTGGCAAGTTCTTCTTGTAATGTACCTCGTCTTGCACACCATTGTGCAATTCTTGTATATTTGCTTAAACCAATTAGTGTTTCTCCAGCAATAATACCAATGTATGCTACACCCTTTACAGGCTGATGGTGATGAGAACACATACTTTGTATTTCACTTCTCACAACCAACATACCTTTGTAACCTTCTTCTATGTCATTAGGAAATGCTGTGGCATCTGGCATATTGTTATATCTGCCCCACATAAGTTCATTAATATACATTTTAGCAAGACGTTTTGCAGTACCTTGACTGTTAGGGTCATTGTGTCTATCAATAATAAGTGTATCTAGTACACCTTCGAAATGAGGAACTAGTTCTTCAATAAGTGCTAGGTCATCGCCTTCATCCATAAATTGTGCAACATTATCACTTGCCCAATACTTTGCTCCGGCTTCTTTAATTCTTTGTGTAATTTTATCACTCACCTTCATTTTGCTTTTCCTTAATTTGTATTTTTAATTCTTCAATTTCTCTTTTTAATTCTAATTTTTCTAGTTTTAGAGGATTAACTATTTCGTTTGAAGTGTAATCGTCCTCTAATATAATAATTTTTTCATCTAATGCTCTATGCCTTTCTTCAAGAACCTTAAGATGATTGCTGAGACTTTTTGATGTACTCATTGTCTTCCCTCAAAATACCGTTTTCCCAATTCTC
>Ga0255752_10001072_pt1 | contig 32413 bp, 36 predicted proteins | sample 011ome_25_FD_179952 | JGI IMG/M metagenome (GOLD analysis project Ga0255752, IMG submission 179952) | Coastal salt marsh microbial communities from the Groves Creek Marsh, Skidaway Island, Georgia - 011512CT metaG (version 2) | ecosystem: Environmental > Aquatic > Marine > Intertidal zone >... | reverse complement strand
TTCCTTCTGCTGCTTTTTTAACAACATCATTAACGGCATCCCAAACTTTGCCTGCCATAAAACTGGCACATTTAGATCCATTGTCTTCGCCAAATGGGTGTGTTTCTCTTATGCCCTCTAGAACATCGTCTTCTAGCGGTTTCATAAGATCTTCCATGAGCTGTTGCCTAAACCCAAACTTTTCGCTTGAGTAGGCAAAAGTCATGACGTTGCGTTTAACAACTTTGCGCGACACACCATATGTACGCCAAGCTGCTGCTTCATCTGAAGTGTCAGAAGCAATAGCATCGTTAACTCTATCTGCAACAATCTGGTAAACATCAGCAGGCTTGTCTGCGTATGTTAAGTTAACTGTTGCACCACCTTTTTCGTCTCTGAGTGCTGCGCTGTAGTGTTGAACACCGCTATTAGCACCATCAACTGAAGGTGGTATGTGAGAGATATGATCGTCACCATTTTCGACATAGCCAGCAAAATCAATGCAAGCGGCTAAGAATAAAAATGGTTTGTCGGCTTCTTGCCATAGGCTTCTTGTTAGCCCTGGCTTTTTACCGATTAAGTACAAAGCACGCTGGTTTTTATTAACCCATGCAATGCGGTCATTGAGGGATTTTTTACTCACTTTGTCAAAGTCACCAGTGTTGGCAACATTGATGCAAAGCCAATAAGCACCAGTAGGTCCTAGTTTCTTGCCACGCGCAAATTGAAACAACGCACGTATGTGGTCAGCTCTTTGGTGGTTAAATGTTGGTATAGGGTAAAGACGACCACGGAAATCTAAGTTATGAGGCAAGTAGAACTTGTCGTGTTTAGCAAGCTCTTTAGCAGTATTAAGATCTGTAGACATGTTAACAACATCAGCATCAAAAGCTCTGTTGCGAAGTATGATCTTTTCTTTTGTCTTTTTGACGTGCTTGCGCTGCTTGCTATCAAGTTCCTCCCAGTTTTTAGTTTTGCCTGGGACTTTTAGCTTTGCTTGTCGTGGAAACTTGTTGATGACATCACCACGTTCCCATGAAGCAATCACTTGCTCAAGCACTGGTTTGTTGATCGCAAAAGGAGTTGACTGAACAGCGTTAAGTGCTCTCGTAATCCGATCCATAGATCCAGATTTAAACGCAGTGTCAATCAGCTCCTTTTGCTTGCTGTTAGCTCGTCTTACCAGAGGGACAAGACTAGCTAATTTAGGATTGTGGTAGCAGCCACTATTGAAAGATGTCCAAGGCTTTGGCTCAGACAGCATTGGTTTAAACAATGGCGACATCCACTGTATTTGGTCAGTAAGATCATCGACTAGTTTTCTACCTACTTCTGTTAAACCTAAGTTTTTGACGAAGAACTTCTTCTTCGGTCTATCATAAACTTCAAATAACCCTGATCCTGCTATCACAGAATTTAAAACAGCTTGACCAACATTTACTAGCTGCTCAGCAGTCCATCTTTCGACACCATAGCCTTCACGCCCAGCAACAGCTGACATAGCTTTAAGCCTATGGCGGCTAGAGTTGTGATTTTTGCGGGCCATTTCGAATAGACGCTTAAACAGCTTTGGGTTTTTAGATGAAAAATCTAAAGCCCATAATTCGACACAAACTTGCTTACCTATGTTGGTGCAAATGTTGGTCAAATCTGTAAATTGACCGACACCAATAAAGGCATAATTCAATCCAATATAAGCGATTGTGTCGTTGTTCAAGTTATCTAATGCGTAGTACCAGAATGGCTTGCTAGTAATGCGGCTTGTTAACTCTAAGTCTTTAGAAATTTGTTCAGAAACTAAAGGAATTGCTCCTTTAACTAATTTTGTGTCTACGGTTCCTAAAATACCTGTTTTAGAAAGTTGCTCTTCTTGAGTTAGGAATCTGTCTATTCCATCTTCGAGCATAGAGATCTCTTGTAGAGAATCCATTGCACCTCCATTCAACACTAATCTGCTTTAGTGCGGCTTCTTAAAGTCTTGACTTATTTGCTAGGATGTGCGTGTGTTCTTGCTATGTTCTATTTTACTAATTGGCGCATATAAGCGTCAAGATGAAACTGAAACTAGGCAGCTATTTGCCACCATTTGGGCGTTTTAGTGGCACGTGCCCATGAAGCAAAATAGGCTTTTTCTCCGCGGTAATACTGTCTGTACGCAGTTACAGCATTGCTGTGCTTATAGACGTCAGGCATGCATTGTGGTGGTCGTTTAAAGCTATTTGTTGGAATTGACTTCGGCAGCTGCTTAAGGGGTTTTACAAGCGACCAATATTTATGTGTCGTGCCGTAACGCTTCTTGTGCTCGCTGAGCAAAGCGACAAAAAGACCATAAGCCCATTTGTAGTTTTCAGACCCCGCACGTACCCATTGAGTAGATGGATGGTTAAGGTGCGCTATTTTGCACAGAGAGTGCTTGTCTGCATATTTGCTGCCGTCTAGTGCTCTGTGTGCAGTTGAGAGCATCTGGGCGGTTTCTAGGACCATTTTGACAGCATGCTTATCGCAGTGCATTTCTGCCGCTGTCGTGTAGTCATTTGCAAGAAAGAATATGTTCACGTAGATCTCCTTAACGACAAAAAAGTTTTGTGTTAGAAAATCTCGTGATTTGCAGCTGGATAGAGCACCAGACTACGAATCTGGGGGTCGGGAGTTCGAATCTTCCCGAGCGCGCCATTTTTTCACTGCTTTAATCACGAGATTGCCATTAGGAATTGACGGCGTCTAGCAAGTCCTGGTCGTCAATATGAGCATAACGTAGTGTTGTAGTTATGTTCGAGTGACCAAGCATTCGCTGTACCATCGCTATATTCTTAGTCTTTTTCAGCATGCGCGTCGCAGTGGTGTGCCGCAACGTGTGCAGCACAAATTGTGCATCCTTAGAAAGACCTACTTCCTCACGAACCTTAGCCCAAAATCTGTGGACTTGATGTCTTTTGATCTCGAATGGTACGTGAGTTTCTAGTAAAGCGCGTGCTTCAGGTGTTAAAGGTACTGAACGCGCTTTGCCTGTTTTTGTTTTCCACAGTCTAACCCAATCTCCATCAAGATTTTCTTTGGTTAGACCAAGCACTTCACCTCGGCGCATGCCTGTATCTATTAAGATACGCGCGAGCGCTTTCATTTCTTGCCTATGTTTTCTTGCTATCAAATAGTCAGCAGAGTCTATAGCCGCAAATACTTTCTCTTCTTCGTTTGGAGACAGCCAGCGAACACGATGGGGTGAAGGCTGTTTGCGTGAAAAATATGGCAATTTGTCTATTAGGTTTCTTTGTTTTGCGTAACGCAGCAACGTACTAAGAACACTAATATTGTGGTTTATAGACGTACCAGTCATAGGCTTGCCACGATGTGTGATTACTTTTTCAAGACCTTCTACGTACTTATCGACCATCTGCGTGTCGATGTCTTTAATATCAGGATCTTTGAGTATCTCTACACATCTTCGAGCCTGCGAATGAAAGGTTTTGCAACCTTCTTTGTCCTTCCACAGCTTCATGCCAGCTTCGTTTAGAAGCTCACTTAGTTTCATTGTTTTGCTCCTTATAAAGTGAAAAAACACCGGTCCGTGATTGGACCAGTGCATTAGATGATAAAAATTGCGTCTGAAGTTATTGCCAGCTACCTGTGCGCATTTGGGCTGCAAGCTCTTGTGCGCGCGATCCAACTTGGGTGGACCACCTGCTGTTGAGCAGCTCGGCTGCCGCTGTGTCGTAGTCCGACTGTTTTAGCGCTGCCATTGCGTTTTCGAATTTGAGTGCTGTTCCTATACCCACATTGAAGACAAAGTTGATCAATGCCGCACGACGGACAGGATCTAGTGTCTCTGACCACGGCATGTAGTGCTTGAGTTGTTGCTCTACGTTCTTGACGTCGTTTTCTAACAGCACTAAGGCTTCTTCTTTTGTGATGCCAACGTCTTGTAGGTTCCGACCAACGCCTATTGTCAACTTGTCTGATGTGCATTTATAGGGTTTTAACTCCATGCCTTCGTGTCTGATTAGTTGTTCAAGTAGTTTATCGATGTGCTGCTCCATTAATTATTTACTGACCCCTTTAATCTTTTCTGCTGTGCGAAGACCACCAAGGCCAAGCATGCCGAGCAAGACAGTCATAAGGCTGTCCATGTCAAATACTGGTAATTCTGGAATTTCTACGCCGAGATAAGCACAAACAAACATAGTCACTGGCGCGAATATAAAGTGCCAACCCATTGCACTAGCTAAAATCCATCCTAAAAACGGACGCCAACCAGCAACAAAAATTGAACGGTGCTGCGCTTCTGCTTTGTTTATTTCTAATTGACCTTTTGCTAACTCTTGAGCGTGCCTTTGCGACATCGTAGCTATCTCATGTGCTAGCTTGGCCTTTTCGTCTGCGTCTGGAATAAATTTATCCAGCAACCCTGTTACAGGTCCTATGAGTGCTTGAAGCATTATTTCTTTCCTTCGTGATTTATCCAGACAGCAAACATGCCACTAAAGCACCCACAGATTGTGGATACGAAAGCCGTTTGTTGTGTAGTTGCTGATGGCCCAAGAGACATAAACCAGTCGGCGCAGTTCCACGCCATTAGGGTTGAAGCTGCCATCATGATTCGCGGGAGGATCTTAAGAGCTAAGAACTGTTCTGCTGTCATCATGTGAGTGTTCCTCGTTTAAGAGGAATACATTTGTATGACATAGCCTTAAAGTTAGGCATGTAGCGGTTTAGGTCGCTTGCCATTTCCATCGCCCTAGCTACACAGGCTTTCTCTGAAAGGATCGGGTGGCGTGTGTTCTCCATCTCGAGACAGTTCGATGGGTCTATGAGAGAGCATACAAGGACTAGCGTCTTAAACATTACTAGCCTCCAGTAAAATGTATACGAATAGACAAAGGGCAAAGACACCAAGGCATATGCAAGCCGCCCAGTAGATAAAAAGGAGAATGTCGTCTTGGCGTTTTATAGCGAGACGCTTGGCTTCTGCTGCTGCTTCGGCTCTTTGTCGTCTGGCTTCAGCGCAGAACTTTACGTAGTCAGGGTACATATTCGCCCTGCCGTATAGCTGCATCATTGAGCGTAATTCGTCTTCTTTACGTTTGAGTTCGTCTAAGGCAAGAAACTCTTCTAAGTCAGACTTACTACCGTCTAGGTTACTACCTTTAGATGCTGCCTTCTTCTGAACTTCGTCTTTGTTTAGAGTAAAGTCTGAGATTGCTTTACCAGCTTTGGCAAGGTCTGAACCATTCTCAACGCATTTCTTGATGATTGCGAAGGCTGCATTAGCCGCCGCGAGTTCTGCTAACATGAGCGTCTCCTAAGAGTTACGCTCTCCCTCAAGATAGTCTGCCATCAGCTTTTGTAAGCCAATGGACAGCAGCTTACATTTAGTATTTTCGTCTAATTCAACGACCATAGTCGCAGAGCCGTCCTCGCGTTCCACGAGATCGATGATATTAAGTTCATTCATTATGCTTCCTTGGGATTATAGTTTCATAAGCAATGAACCAGCGAGACCAACGATAACAATCGTTGACGCCATGATCATTGCTTCGAGACGCCATAGCCGCTTGTCGAGGCCAGTAAGTTTGTCTTCTACGGCAGCGTAGCGGATAGCGCACTCTTTCTCGTGTGCCTCAAGTTCAAGGGCGACACGAAGTTCTGGGGTTACAGACTGCTCTAGTTTCATTCTGGTGCTGCCGGAGCCATCTCAGCAGCTTGTGCCTCTGCGTTTCGCACTGCTGCGGTCTTTACGACATCATTGTCGAAGGCGTAGGCAACGATAGCTTCTCTTGTCGCTGGTACTTGTATGCCGTTGTCGAGGCAATGCTGGACTGTTAGCTGCACGATTTCGTCATTGGCAATCCTTGCACGTTCAGTCACTGCGTTCTCAGCCCAATCAGACGGAGACAATGCAGCGTATTCTAGTCCTTTGAACTGAGTGTCCGTCAGTTCGATTGTTATTGTTTGTGTCATTGTTTTTACTCCGTTTAACCTATTAGATAGCCTGAAAAATAACCTGAGTTATCCAATGAAGAGTTAGCGTCAAAAGTCGCAACCAATTTGATAATATCGTTAGCACTTAGAGACAATGCAAAAGCGGCACTAATACAAGTCCACGAAGTTGAGGAGTATTCTAAGAAACTTAGCCCTGAAGGCGTTGAGCCATTTACTCTACATTGAATTGAAATGTAACTTGAACTTGGTCTGTAGACATTTAGGGCAAAAGCAAACCAATATGTTCCGGCAACTGGTGCAGTAAATTGGCTTGTCGAAGTGTTAAAATGATTACCAACATTTACTGTAGTTGCCCCAAAAGTAATAGGGTCTATTGGACTTGAAGACGATGTTTGGTATGCAGATTTTCTAGCACTAAACGCTGGCTGATACGGCATCGTCACACGGCCTGATGTGTCGATGGTCATGCGGCTTACATTGTTGGTAATCAAATTCAATGGGGTATTAGCAGAAGACCCCACCCTTGAGTCTGACCCTGAGACAGATTGTATTATAGTTTCTGCGCCACCACCGGCTGACTGAACCGCTATAGTTTCAGTGGTGTTCACTGGCCCAACTTTCAAAAGATAGTTCGGATTTGAATTGCCAATGCCCACGTTGCCGCCGTTATCGATGCGCATACGTTCGGAAGCACCCTGCGAAAAGGTCATAGCCGTTCCACTAGAGCTGGTTGCTAAGTTGCTTGCAATGACTTGGTTAGCAAAAGTCGTTGTGCCATATTGATCAACCGTAACAGCGGCAGTACCATTACGGTCAGTCAGGATTGCTGTATTGTTTCCCAAAGAGCCGTTGACTTGTAAGTGTGCGTTGGGAGAAGCAGTAGAGATGCCCACGAAGCCGCTGCGCTCCACAATAAATCTGGGTGTTGAGGTTGAATTATCATCCCAAACTTGGAAGGCTTTAGTTCCGCTTCCTACTGCTACGTCTAGACCCCCAGAAGTAAAACTTGAAAATGCTGTGGCAGAAGCTGAACCTACAACAGTATTTCCAAGCACGTGTAGTTTTCCATCTATTCCAGAAGAAAGCCCAATGCCTACGTTGCCGCTGTTGTCGATGCGGAGGCGTTCTGTGTTGTTAGTGCTAAAAATCAACGGGTAAGGGTCTTGAACCGTAAGAGCTGTTCCAGAAGTTCCGTTATTTGCAATTTCAAACGCAGAAGCCCCTGTCTTTGACATAACAAACTTAAAGTCAGAAGAATCTCGTAAAACTAGTTTTGCAGACGGGGCTGAATCACCAATACCAACATTACCGCTGCTGTCGATTTTTAAATCAACATTACCTTCAGCGTCTAATGTCCCATCCTTAAACTCAAACCCTGCGCCGTCCATTAGTATTTTGCCGACACCACCAGCGGTAACATCAAAAAACAGCTTAGGCGACTGCCCACGCAAAGTAATGCTTCCACCATTTGTCGTGTCGGTAATTTGAACGGTTGGATTTGTTGCGGTGGTGGCGTTGCCACCGATTGTAAGTTTTGATGTGGGAGAGACTTCACTAATGCCCACGTTTCCAGAGCCATCCACAGTGATGTCATCGTGATTAGGAATGCCAAGGCTAGTTAGCGTTGGGTTTGCTGGCACGTTGTCCAAGGCTGAAGACACAACGTCCCCATTCGCGTCCAGTAAGGAGGCGAGGTCATTCGCTTTTGTCATGTTGGGTTACTCCGAAGGCTTTGGATTAGCGTCTTTGACCGCTTGAATTGCTGCTGCCATTTCTTCTGGGAATACACCAGCGTGAAACAAAGCATCTAATTGGTCGCCAATAGAAGGGTACTGCTCCGTGCGTCTTTGGCGGTACATAACAGCATCTACAGCAGCCAGTTCCGCTTCTGGTATCGGTGGGTTGACTACCTGTTCTGCTGCTATCTGCTCGTCATAGTCGGCAGCGCGATACTCTACTGTGCCATCGCTATTTGTGAATTTTACAAATCCTGACATTTATACCCCCTATCAATAGTAACGAGTTGTTGAAGATGTGTTCGTGTAGGAGAGAATATCTGGCTGAGTGCTTAGAGAATAACCGTTCATATTAGTGCCTAAAGTCATACTGTATGCACTGTAATCGCTGTCGATGGTAAAACACATATAGTTATCACTGGAATAATAGACATCTTGTATTCCGTGAGTACCTAGATTTGAGTAGCCGTGATATTGAGATGATTGCGTTCCTATGTAGGCAGAGTAAGCATAACCCGTTAAAATAGTATTTACTCTTGCCCCAGTATAACTCTTGTGACCAATGATGTGGGCGTAATACATGATATTGGTGTTGCGCCGTATATTCGTCTTCACTTGAATATAAGGGCCGGTTCCATCGCCACTGAAGAATATCTTGGATTCCCAACCATTGTCCCCCTTTTGGGAAACTACACCATTGCTTTTGATGCGGAGGCGTTCCGCTCTAGCACCAGAATCACGACTAGCAAACACAAAATCTGATGCAGTGTTACCAGAGTTTTGAACACCTCCAATGTACCATTCGCCATTTGATTCTGTAGTGAATGACATTATGGCATTATTAGATGCCCCACTAGTGCTGTTTTTTAAACTTAATAGAGTGTTAAACGCTGATGTTGATGGATTATATGCAGTTGAGGAATCATTCTGGACGTTTAATTTAACACTAGGAATCGTAGTCCCAATGCCCACCCGACCGATGCTGTCGATGGTCATCTGACGGGTTAAGCCACCAGCAGCCGCTTGTGTATAAAACCCCAAGCCAGTGTCGTTGTTTGTGCCTCCAAAAGCCTCAAACCCAATGGCAGATTCTGCACTACCATTATTTGACAGGCCTACAATTCGTGTTCCGTACCCGCTGGTCTGCGCCCCAGTTACATCATCTGACAAAATAATTGCATCGACGTTTGCGCCAGATGTTCTTGAGACCTTGGTTTCAAGTTTTGCGCTCGGACTGCTCGTCCCAATGCCCACGCCGCTATCTGTAATGACCATTTTATCATCACCAGACGAATGTGGCGCATCAGTAGAACCAATGTTGTTCCTAAAATGTATTGAGCCTGTGCCTGATGTAGACCCGATGTAAACGTTGTTACTGTCAAATCCTATTTTACCAATGTTGCCAGAGGAAGGGCCGTAGTCAATGTAACCAGTGACATCCACGCCTGTGGCTGTGGTGGCGAGTTTGAGTGCGTTGTTATGGAATAAGTTGACTGCACCACCAGTAATGAATTGCGCTTTGTTCTGAGTAACAGCAGCATCGGTCAATGCAATAGTGCTGTCTGCGCCAATATAAAGAGAGCCAGTTCCTTGTTCTGTTATTACGCTGTCAGCACTATCGTGATAAATCTGCAAGCCACCAGAACCAAAGATAGCCCTGTTGTTATTGCCAAATGAAACATCACCAGTGACCGAACCGCCAGTAGTCATTAGCGCACCAGCGGCTGTTACGTTGGCTGTGTCAGTTACGTCTGCGCCAGCTTCGATACCGTCTAGCTTTGTGCCGTCTGTAGCTACATCGCGTCCGTCCACAGTTCCTGTGACCGTCACATTGCCAGTGACATCAATACCAGCAGCGAAGTCTACGTTGCCTTGGAAAGCACCACCGTTGGTCGCTGAGACCATATCGGCAGTAGTGAACGACTTGAACGCAACTACATTGATTTCGTCACCGGATACTGCTGCTACTGCGAGTGTAATAGTCGAGCCGTCTGTGGCTGTGTAGTCAGTACCATCTTCAAGAACGACACCATTCCGTGTAACGATGAGATTGTCCACAGTATAGCTGAGTGTATTGCTGTTGTCGTCTGCGCCGCTGAAAGCAGTCTGGGCTGCTGTTGCAGTGAAGTTGTAGTTAAGAAGAGAAGCCCCACCAGCGGAACTTGCGGCAATCCAGTTGCCACCATCGTAAACCCGCATTTCGTTTGCAGTGCTTGAGAAATACAGCGCACCTGTTATTAGAGCGTTACCGTCATTGTCGACAGTCGGGTCGCTTGCGTAGCTACCTAAGTAACGATCATCGAAAGTATCCAAAGTAGCTGCTGCGGCTGCTGCGCTTGATGCTGCTGCAATTTGGCTGTTAGAGGCTGCCGTGGCTGACCCAGCCGCTGCAATGACATCGAGGCCAGTCTGAACACGGTCTGCGGCTGTAGCAACGGCATCTGCGGCTGCGTCTGCTGCCTCGCTGGCTGCGACTTGTGAGTAGTGTTTCGCTGAGTATTCTGAGCCGTCTACGGTTGATCCAAGAAGGGTTGACCACTCTTTAGATGCACCATCGCCGCCTGTGACACCTGTGCCGCCTATTGCCCATGCTTTAGAAGCGTAGTCTGTACTGTCTACGAGACCAATGGTCTTTACGGCCCAGTCTTGGGCGTTGGTTGCACTATTCGCAGAATTAATAGATGCTGCTGATGCTGTCGATGCGTCCGAAGCGGCGTCTGCTGCACTAGAGGCAGCAGCATTTTCACTAGCTAAAGCGGCTGCGGCACTGGCGGCAGCGTTGGTTTCTGAAGCTGCTGCGTTAGTTTCTGAAGTTGCAGCAGCGGTTTCAGAAGCTGCTGTTGTTGTTACATAGCCGTTTAGTGTTGTTACAAGAGATTCTATCTGTTCTGGATCTTCACTGACTACTTGAAATACTGAACTAATTGGCATCTGTTTTTACCTTAATTTAAAAGATCTTGTTCAAAGTTGAACGATGGTTGAACAGACGCATCAGCAGTTAAAGAGTCTGTAGCGTCAGCCAATGAGGCGACGTCTGCATAAATCTTGTTGTATACGTCTTCAAATTGAGGTTTGCGTGAGTCGTTAAAATAATCAGCTGCGTACATAACGGCGGCATAAACGACTAAATCTGGACAAGAAACTGAAAGCGTATTTGTGTCAGTGTTGTTTACAAGTGGTGTGTCATCTGCGACATACATCACCCAAAACTTATGTCCTGTTTGTGGTTTAGGCTTAAGCTCAAATGTGTTTTTAATGCGCGTGTAAAACTTTGGCTCCCCAGAAGCTGGGTGCTTTTTGCTTAAATCTAAAAACTTGCGCAAAGGCACGCGCTCTAAAATGCGCTCTTCGTCAAAAATATAAATTAGCTCTAAGAAATCACCTTGAATAAAATAGGTGCCAGTAGTGCTATCAAAAATGGCTGGTGTTGTTGTACCAGCAACAATTTCGTGTTTTTGTTCAAGAGAAGGTAGGCGTAGTGTTCTTAGCAGACGGCGTTGCGCTTGTGTAACAAACGTCGCTGCAAGAGCGTCGGTGCAGTCATTACGGTTAATTAAGTCAATGACGTCTTGCTTAAGGTCTGCAAAAGTTGCCATGTTAGATCCTCTTAGAAGTCGTTATAAAATGGTCCATGTCGTGCGTTTTAAGCCACTTAACAATGTCTTTGATTGGCGCTTTGTAAACGTCGACACCCTCTTTGAGCATCTGCTCAACAATAACAACTGGGATAGATGCCATCTTTAACATCTCGCCACTTTGTGTGTATCCGCCAGCTGTCTTTTGATCTTGTAGTTCTTGTAGAAACTCTGATGAAATTTCTTGGCTTCTGGTTCTGTAAAGACCATCAGCGTCTTGGGCGACTGCCATATCAGCGTCGATCAATGTTTTATTCATTATATCTCCTTGGAAATGAGTGCGAGTGCCCTCCGTAAGGAGAGCACAACCGGAGGACACCCGCACAAACTTGACTAGCTCAGATAGCGGATCAAGCCTGAAGCCTTGTAGTTGGTGTGCTTCAGACCATACTCGGTCACCATCATGTGCATGTCTGCATCACCTGTCTTCGCGAGAAGCTCACGAGTCATTGGGCGTAGTTCGCAGATCTTCCAGTTTGCTGGATCATACATGAGAGCTACTGATGTCTTCATGAAACGGTTCATTACGACACGCTGCTCACCATAGGGCGAAATGTAGACGTCAACGACATTCATCAGCGTGCGACCACCGTTTACAAAGTGCTCCTGGCGTGCGTTGCCTGAGCCTACTGCAGAACGTGTGAATCCAGCGATGACTGTTGAGTCGGCTGGTTTGATCATCAATACTGATGCTTCTGCACCTTCGTCATACAGCTTTTGGCCGAGGTTCAAGATGTCCTGCTCAGAAAGCGCCGCTGGTGTACCAGAAGTACCTGCATCTTCGATGACAGCTGAGTTAATGACATCGACAGAACCTGCGTCCTGACCGTGTACGTTAGCAGTCAAACGAGCTGTTGATGATGAACCAGCAGCTGCGTCGTTGCCATTTGTGGTACGATCGCCAACGAGGTTAAATTCAATGTCACGCTTAAATTCTGCAGCTTTCTTTGAGAGCTGGTAAGCAGTTTCTTGTGCCCGCCCGTATGCATCAATTGCATCGGCAGTTGCTGAGATTTTGATGGTCTTTGACTGGATCTGTGTGTAGTTAGACCGCATGACTGTTGGAGTCAGAGTCAGATCTGCAGCAGTAAAGCCTTCGACCTCAGCATTTTCTGCGGTTGCAGAAAGCGAGTCTTCTTGCCATTGGTACAGAGTGTTTTTAACAGACTCTTTGCCAATTGATGACAGGAAAGGTGTAGTTGTAGGTGAAATATTTGAGATGATGTCGGAAATATCTTCTTTGATTCCGATCTGATTGTACGTGGTATATGTAGCCATTGATTCCTCTTATAGGGCTAAAGATTAGTCACTAGCAGACCATCGCGCTAAAAATGCATCCCGTGCCGCGTCAGTTGTGCCAGACTTTGCAAGAGCAGTCATTGCTTGCTGCTTGGTTCGCGTGGCTTGGCTTTGTGGTTTGGTTGCACCAGGTTTAAGTACTCGTTTAGGTGCTTTAGTACGCTTTTTGACGGCAACTTGTTTGCCTTGATCGTACTTCATAGCTTTCAACACCAGTTTGATGGCGGCAGGATCTACAAGTTGATCGATGTCTTGCTGGCTAATGCCTTGGCTAACACCATATTTTCTGATCTTGTTGTAAAGTTCCTCTGACCATTCAGGGATTTCTTTTTGTAAAGTGTTGATCGCTTCCGCTGCTCGCTGTTTCAGTTCCTGCTGGCGAGTTGCTTGGATCATCTCCAAATACTTATCTGACTCTTGATTAAGAAATTGGTAGTCGTCATATGCTGCTTGTGCTTCTTTGCGAAGTTGCGCAAAGTCTTCAGGCTCCATTTGACGAGATGCTAGTAGCATATCAATCTCTGCGTATGGCTTCAGCTTTTCCTCAGCTTTTTCCAACAACGATTTCAATACAACTGCGTTCTTCTGTACCTCTTGATCTAGAGTTTTGCGTAGTTCTGCTACTTGTTGAGATTTTTTAGTAAGCGACTTTTCTTGACCGTATAATCGTTTCAAGTCTTTAACAGATACTTCGTATTCGTCTTCTCCAACTTTGACTTTGGTGACAAGATCATCAGCTGCTAATTCAACTTCATATTCTTCATCATCATAATCGTCATTTAGATCGACGTCATCGAGGTCTATTTCTTCACTTTCGACAACTTCATAGTCTTCAACATCCTCTGAGCTTTCGCTTACTTCTTCTTCAGAGTCTGTTTCGCTTTCATCTTCGTGTTCCGATGTCTCCGGTTCTGGAGAGTCTTCCCAACGTTTCATAAAAGCATTGATTGCGGTGTCCACTGATGGACCTTCAGGGTTCTCGGAGACGCTATTTTCAGTAGTCTCGGACATATATTACTCCTTCGCCGAAAGGATCTGATTTTTCATCATCACCTTTTGGTTCAATGTGTTAACGATTTCTTGCATTGCCCGCGCAGAATGATAAGCGACTTCGCGCTCATCGTTTTGTAGCGGATCAGTAGAGAAAAAAAGGCTTACATATTGATCGAGTAAGCCGTTGACGGTTTTAGTAAACGCGTCATTTCCGAGCAGCACCTCTGCGTGAGTACCCTGCTCAATTAGTTGTTGGTCTTCCATAGTCTCTCCTTGACCTAATTAAAATTTCCAGCAACGCCTGGCTGCAACGCACCTATGAATTAGGACTGATGATTGCGGTACGATCCGTTGCAGGCGTTGATTTAGCGAGCTCAAGCTCTTTGTAACCAATGTCTGCGCGTACTTCTGAATCGAAGTCTTTGCGTTCTTCAGCGCTGTAAGACGCAGCAACACTTGCTTCGGCTTTCGCTTTATCAAGTTCAATGCGTGCTTGTTCAATTTGTGCTTTAAGTTGTAGCTCTTGCTCTTGCAGCGCCACTTTGCGCTCTTCGAGTTCCATTTGCTTCATCTGCATTTGCATCTGCATTTCAGCTGCTGGATCTGGCTGTGGTGGCTCGACTTTGTCTGGCGAAGTAAGGTATGTGTCGACATCCTTAATTCCGGCATTGAGCATTGCTTGCCGAACCATGGCATATTTGTTTTGTGCCGTGTAAAACGGCTGTATGCCTGGATCTTGTGAAAGCATTGCATGAAGCTGTTGAAACTTTTGTGCTTCGCGCTCAGTTTCGCCGTAGCCTAGCTTGAACGATACTTCTACGTCTTTTCGTTCTGCCCAATCCTTAGGATCTATTTGGACATAATTGCCTGCAACATCGACTACCTTTTGGTAGCTTTCGTTTTCAATTGCTAGACGGTACACTTCCAAGAAGAGTGGCTTTAAAAACCCATTGGCAAAATTGCGAGCAATGATTTTGGAGCGTTGCTGTGACAAGCTCACAAGATTTTCAACCATTGCAGCAGAGTTTTGCTTGCTAACAGCGTCTTTATTTAAACCCTGCGACAGCTTAGAAATACCCGATGTATTTTCGGAATCTTCTTCGAGCTGCATTATTGTTTGGAAAATAAAGGGGTTTAGCTGGTTTTGAAGAAGTGGCTGCACACCATCTGGGCGAGTCACATTAACAATACCACCAAGACGATTATCTAAAAGCTCGCGCGGATTTGACAATGCACCTTTTTGCACAAGGTACCTTGGGTTTGTAGTTACAGATGCGTGGTCTAAAATTGAACGCATTAGAGCTGTGCGAGCATTCTGAGTAGGCATTAACTTGTAAGCAAAGTTTTCGCCGTGAAATGAATGCGGAACAGGTATAGGCGTAAATACAATAAATGGTCTGCGATCTACTTCTTCTAAATCAAGAAGAGTAGTTCCAGCTGACACAACTTTATATAAACGAGCTTCACCGTCACCTTCCATGTCTGCTTCGACATAAGACTCATAAACGACCACTTGCTTCATTTGCTCTTGGCGGTTGTGTTCGTCTGGCGACAGTTTTTGTGGACCTACCTGCTCATGACGATAATAACGCTCAGAGTAGTTTTCACCCAGCGGGTCTTCGTCGCTTGCAATAGTTTCAATAATGTCAGGATCAAAGCCCATAGCAATCAAGTCGGCTTTACGCATTGTGCGTCTGTGCGCAACAAAACCGTCTGTGACGCTTTTAGACATTGGGTTAATAATAAATTCTTCTGGTGGCACAATTTCAATGCACACTTTAGATTTGTTTGTGCTTTTACGAATTACACCAGACAGCAAGCCATCTTCGTCGTTAAGCGACTGCAAACCGTCAACATTCGGGTCAGCCATAAGGCCATCAAGTTCATCTGAAGTTAAGTCTTCAAATTCTTCTTCGACTAGTTCAATGTTGTTGTCCCAGTAGACTTTCGCAATACCATTGCGTGCCATAAGCCCATCGTGAATAATATCTCTGTAGATAGAGAAACCATCGTTTTGCCGATGAATGATGTAGTTCGTGTATGTTGTGCAGACACGAGCCATTTCGACATCTTCTGGACCTTGAGCAGAAAACTGAACGACGTCGGTTCCGGCAGAAAAGGTTTCTAATAGAAGCGCTTTTAAACCCTCAACGCCATCGTACACATCTTGTGAAACGTAGCTGCTGTTGCCGTTTGATTGGCGCTCAGGCAGTTCTGCGTGATAGTAACGCAGCATCTGTTGCCGTTCATGGCTAAGATCGCCGTCGGAATATCCGATGGAGCCTTTGATCTCGTCTCTAACGAGACTGAGCAGCTCATCTTCACTCAGTGCTGTAAATGTCTCAGCCATTAGATTGCCTCGCTGTAATAATCATCATAAATTTGGACAGGCTCCCAGCCTTGCTGGTGCCCATAGTTTGCAAACGCAAGCGACATCACGCAGTCGTCATGGCAGCCTGCTTCAGCTTCCATGCCTCCAGTTTCTGTCTCGATATAAGTAAGCATTTCGCGCAAAGTCACTTTGTCGTGGATTTCAAGTTCATCCATGCGAAGCGAAGCTCTAAGCTCGTTGATCACTAGTGGTTTGCTTTTTGAAGTTGTGGAAAAACCTAATTTAATGGTTTCTTTGTCGCTTATTTTGTCGACAACAATTTCAGTGTGAAAGTTAGAATAACCGTAATCTTTGTACAAACGTGTGCACGTTAAAAGACCGTGGGAGTTGCTTTCACAAATAATATACGCGTCGTTAAAAAACTCACCCAAACGCAAAAGAACATCTGCAAAATAATCAGGATGCACATGACCTCTGAATGTTGCGACATGTCGCTTTTTGCTGTCTAGCACTTGGGCAACGGAATAGTCACCGCCGCGTATACCCATGGCAACGTCAGCACCTATTGTGTACATCTCACCTGGATCGACATCTTTATAAAGAGTTAATTCACCTCTAGGATGTTTTACCCATGTTTCGTCTTCTAAAGCCATGCGAGCTACTGGCTCATTGGCTTTTTCCAGAAACTCTAATATTTGGTCTGGATTAAATATAGGTCGCCCTGACGTTAAAAAGGCTTCGTCAGCATCAGACGGATATTCCTGCCTAAACAAATCAATACCGTTTTGTGCTACTTTTTTGCGTCTAAATGCTAGCTGCTCATTTGTTAACTGGTATTTTTTAATAAGCTCTTCTTCTTCAGGCGTATAATCAGATCCATAGACCCACGGCTCTTGGTATTCTTCTTGAATATACCAAGGCAAAAATACTGGTATAAAACCGTTGGTGCCTTCACAAGCGCCTTTCCATAAATCATAGAATTTGCCTGAAACGCCATTGGCGGTTGATTCGATAAAGACTGCTGTGTTTGGCTTGTTAGGCACAGCCTGCATAATAGCGTTGAAATTTTCTTCGGCAGTTGAATGCGACCAGAAAGCAAGTTCTGATAGATGCGCAACAGTGACTGTTTCACCTCGCGCAACTGACTCACCACCAGCCGTCGCAACAACGTAAGAGCTATCTAAGATGTCAAAGTTTAGCTCTCGTCTTGAAGAGTATTTTGTGTGTGGCTTAATAGGATCTGGGCAGTTTTCGTGATAGCGCCTTGTCATATCGAACAAAGCTCTGGTGCTGTCGGCGTGGTGGGTCACAACTAAGCCACGTTGTGCTTTGCGTTGTGACAACCACCAATATAGCCAACCACCGACCATTGTAGACAAGCCCATTTGGCGGGCTTTTAGAATAATGACGCGAACTTTGCCTTCATTTTTAAACTGCTCTTCAACTTTTTCTAAAAGACTTTGTTGTGCTTCATTAAGTTCAAGGGCAGTTACGTCGCCGTCTTTTGTTCTAATTTTGAGAACGTTTTTGGAATAAAATCCAAAGTCATCCCTCAATTGCTTCCTGATCTTCTGTGCTTTCGCTGTTGTCATCTAGACTTGCCAGCCACTCTTCAGCGACCGCCTTTACTTCATGCTTGTTCACGGGCTTCTGCTTGGTGAACTCCAAAAGAGCTTTTGCTGCACCAGCTTTAGTGGTGGCAGCATCAGGTCCTTCAGCGATCTCAAGCAAAACTGTGACAGCGCGCTTGGCAATATCGTCGTCAGACGGTAGTAAACCTTGTTCAATCATTTGCTGTACTTTCTGTTCTGCTTTAACTCGTAATTGTTCACGAACTTCAGCAAGTTTATCGAGTTGGCGACCCCAGCCATCTGGTACTCCGACTGGTCTATGATTTTTTGCGCCTACTGTTCGAAGGTGCTCCAGATGTCTTTCCCACCTTTCGCCGCCCTCCAGCTTCATCCGTTTTATCGGATGCATGTGCATGTTCTTTTCCGTCCATGCTGGTTTTATCTGGGGTGCTGCCACTAGGCGTTTTGACTTTGGATTTATCGTCGCTTTCGGTTTGTCCATTTTGAACAGCTCCTTGCAGTATGACTGCCATGTAGTTGCGCACCATCATGTATGTTTGCGATGCGCTTTTAACTAAAGATGCTGGAGGCATAGCGTTAATAAACTCTTGCCCCATGTTAATTCGCGCTTGTTTGGTAAAGCGCTCGTCTTTCATCATTTGGTCGAAAACTTCGATAAGCTGATATAGCTCGTAAGATTTCAATTTGCTCTCCTTAGGTATTTTATGACAATGCGTAGAAGTTCGGTTCTGCTTCTTGTCCGAATGTCATTGATTTTTGTTGCTCGATTTGCTGAAGCACATCTGCCATTGGGCGCTCTGCGGTTTGTGAGCCTTCTGGTGTCGTTATGTTGTAACGAACAGACATTGAATTTGGATCTAAGCCGTTTGCCTCAAGTATCTTTTGATAAATTGGCTGAGCTGCAATCTCTCTCAAAATCTGCCAGTAAAGCTGTCGCATGAGTTCGCCGTTTTTAGCGTGCACAGCAAAAGCGTCATGTGTGTGCATAAAGCCTGTTGCTCCATTAGCACGAAGACGTTTTGCAAGTTCGCGTTGAACGTAAGCGTCTAAAGCGTGGTTCAAAAAGGCAGCAAAGCCTGTGATAGCTTTCTTGTCTTCAAAAACTGGAACGGCAATGTTCTTGTCTTTGTCGATGCTCCATTTTACGCGCTTCTTTGCACTGTCTGGCAATTTGCCTGTATAGACAGCAACGTCTCCGTCTGGAAGAGGAACACGCACAGCAAACATATCTTGCCCTTGCATGTTGTACATTGTGCTAGCAATTGACTTTGCGACACCTTCTGCCATTGCAGCGCCTGGGAACCGTGTGTCGAACTGCAACTCAAGATCGTTTTGAATTTGCTTCAAACTGTCTTTGATTTGCTGCGGCCATTGGCCACTCTCGTCACGCTCGGCATATGCAGGCACTGACTTTGCTATCTCATCTGCACCAGATTTGAGTGCTGTGAGCTTAACTTGGCCATAACTGCGCCGATTACTAATGAATTTCTTAGTAATCTTGCGTGTTTTAGTTTGTGGCAAGTCAAGTGCACGCTGAAGATACTCGGCACCAGGGCGGTACAAATCGCCACCTGGTCCATCTGGGTCCATTGGTCCAATGTTAGTTTCTTGGGCCAAATTGGCGTCGCCAGTAAGCACAGCGTGTAGCTGGTATGAAGATGATGTTCCATCGAACCAAACAGGATAGCTTGATCTGAAGTCTGCCAAAGCCTCTTGAGACTGTGGCATCATAAAGAGCTCGCTTGATGGGATCTTTTTAGCACCTGGTATAATATTTTCCAGATAAGACCTCATGCGCCCTAGTTCGATGGCTGCACGCTGTATTTCAAAGCCGTGATCTGCAACGTCAAACAATGCGTGGTTCTTTTGGTAAAGAGTAGTTCCGCTTTGCTTGTCAAGAAACAGCTTTGGCGTGCCTCCGCGTGTGTGGCTAAACACATAGCTTCCATCCTGACCATAGGCATTGACCAAATAGTCGATAAGAGGCATGTCTAGATCTGACTGCGGAATAGCATCGCTAGCTGGACGACCAGCAAGCTGCATATACTGCCCGACTGTGCCAAACAAAAAGCCGACACGTTCATTGTACGGAAGTTCATTTGAAATGCCGAAATGATCGCGCATGCTATGAAGCATTTGCTCAAAGCCAGTTTCGCCTAGTGGTTCCCAATTAGGAAACTCCCAAATAGCTTTACCTGCTTTGCCTTGATATGACGCAGAGCCGTTTAAAGTGTCTACACGAAGTCGATCTTGTGCACGGCGCTTCATGAACAGCGGAGTCATGCCACCATTTTCGCCTTGGTTGTCTTTATACTGTTTTAAGGCTTCTGCTGCAGCCAGCGTATACGCACTGTCTGTAGTTCCATCCTTTTTGTATATAAGATCAAGTCCACGGTGAATTTGTGGTGTGGACTGCATCTTGTCCATCATCTCATAAATCTTGTCGTTGATTACGAGAGCTTGTTTTTGTTCACGATCAATAAAGGCTTCCGTGTTGTCGTAGTTGCCAAACGGATGGCCGTTGATCTCAATCTTGCCTTCCCAATGGGTTGGCTTAGCTCTGTTTTCAAATTTACGGACGTTGTTTAACTCGGCTTTAGCTTCCAATGCTGGGAGCTTAGGAACGAGCATATGGACAGGATACATACGACCACCGGCCGATGTTCTGAAGGCAAGGCCAAAGTCATCGATAACACTTGCTTTTTGAAGTGCTTTGAGCAGCACTAAAAAGTCTTCACGATACTGTGATACTACTTCATCAATGTCTGCGTCAGGGTCTTTATTGACAATGCCCTGGTCGTTCATGACGCCAATAGCACGAAGGTAGTCTGCTGCAATCATGCCAAGGTCGGTGTTTGGTGTTACACGCGACAAAGTCTTTTTAAGGACTTCTGGTGTGACACTTGGAAGACCAAGGTTGTTTGCAATGTTTGTCATTGCTTCGTCATATTGGCTGTTAATTGTAGGAGCGATGGTTTTAGCGTTTTTGGCTAGCTCTTGAATTTTGTCGAGAGCAGCAAGACGCTTAGCGACCATTGGTCCACCAGGCTTGTCTTTCTTTGCGTAAGCAATATCAGGAACATATAGATCTGCGTAATGCTCATTGATCTGGCGCTGGTGTGCTTTGCCTGTGTAAACATCATCAAGAATATTATTAACGTTAGTAAAGCCGTTGCCGTCGATTAGCTGCTTGAAGGCTTCAATAAGATCTTTAATGCGCGACAAGATGTACTTTACACGACCCATATTTTCGCCGCGTGCTTCTTGAAGTCGTGCTGCAGTTTCAGCAAGTCCTTCAAGCATTTTTGCGGAGGGGTTTAGATCGGAATAAAGCTCTTCAACCTCAGCCATTACATCTTTGTACGTAGGATGAGATTGAATAATGCTCATTTCTTCTGGTGTAAGACGGTTTTCGACAGCATGAAAAATCTCGTGTAAGACTTTACGCTTGTCACCATTTGAAGTCAGAGTAATGAGCTCTTGGCGTCTGTAGTAAGCATCGTCGCTTGCGTTAAACTGGACTTTAAAACCATTGCCTAGTGCGTCAGCTACAAGCTGAGCGCGCTGTGCATCTGTGATTTTATTGCCAGCTTTGTGAAGTGAGCGAGATCTGAAAATATCAGCTTTATCTAGCGCTGTTGGCGACACTACATATTCGTTTATAGTTTTACCAAAAGGCGTTTTGTACGGCTCGGTTTTAATGAGCTTATTGCGCTTTAGCTGCTCAAAGATTTTTTCAGGCCACATCATTGTGATGCGACCGTTATCTTTTAGATTTAATGTTGTCTGCGCAAACTTATCAGCGTCAGCTGGATCAACTGCCGCAAATACAGACGGAGTAGAAAAGCCACTTGCATCAATTGCTGAAGCAGAACTTTTGCTTGTGCCGTGGTTTAATATAACCATACGATCGCCGTATAGTTGTTGGCCTGCGTCCATTTCTTCTTGAATTATGTCGCCGCCAGGCACACCAAAACGAGACTCTTGTTTTGTCTCAACTGGCCCAAACTCTGCGAGTGGTGCAACAACGTTGAGCAAGTAGTCTTTATGCTCTGGGTTATTAGCTACTGCTTCTTCAAGTTGAGCTTGCTTAAGAGCTTTTGTGCGTGCGTTAGCAATTTTGTTGGCAAGCTGAGCAAGCTCTGGAGTGGGAGCATTGTCCACAGCCACTTGAGCTGTTCGCATAGCATTGTCAACAGTTGCTTGATAAGCGATAGGATTTCCGATACCGCCACGCGCAAAGTTTGCCGCCATGCTATTAGGTTGCAGCATTTGGTTCTGATTAGTTTCATTTACTTCCATTCCGAGCTCTTTTGCTCGGCCTACTATTGCGTCTTGTAGATTATAAAATTCGCGTGACTGCTCACCGACACGAGAGCCTGTTTTCAAACTCTCTTCGTAGCTTTTAATTGTCGGGGCAAGGTCTGGTCTGCTGCGTTTAAGGCTTCTTAATGCAACGGCTGTTTGCTGGCGATTAAGTCCAGTACGCTGGCGCATTGCAGCTTCAGCACCACCTACAGAGTCATAGCCAGCTTTGAGGTTAGCTATGTTCTGTTGCTGTAGGTTTGCAGCTTGCGTAGCTTTAGCGCGCGCCAGGGCTTCAGATTGGGCTGTAGCGGCAGCTTCATTTTGCTGCACTTGGCCTTGGCCTGAAGTGTCTATGCCTGCACGGTTAGAATATTTGTTAATTGCCTTGTTAACGCGGTTGCGAGAGCCTGTGGCAGCGTCGATTAAACGACCACCTACTGACGCAGCAATTGTGCCGCCTGATGTGTAAGCAGCAAGCGCGGATGCACCTGTAGCTTGCATACCACCTACACCGCGACCAAAAGTGCCTGACTTTTTCAAGCCTTCGATTGGGTTGAGCAGATCGGTAAACTGGCTAACGCCACCTTTTACACCTTTTTGTGTGAAACGCGTAATGACGTTGAGTTTACGAGCTAATGCACCGAGCTCTGGGTCGACTTGGCTTAAATAGTCAATGTCTGCATTAGAGGCTTCGTTTTTAGCTCTGTTCTTTGCGCGGCGCTCTGCTGTAGCAAAGTCTGCAGATGAGGTGTCAATGCCTGCGCTTTGAGCGCGGCGCTTAGCCTCATCGAACTGCTTCATATAGGCTGTGTGAAGATCACGAAGAGTTGCGTCGGCGTCTTCAAGACTTTTGGTAGGGTTTCGATCATTGAACTGGCTTGACAGCTGGACAACATCACGAGAGACATCAGCAAGAGCTTCTTTGTCACCGCCATGGATAGCTTTAAGGCCATCCATGTTTTCTGCGGCATTTGAGGCAGCCTTTGCTGTTTCAGAGATTGCAGTGCCGCTACCTCTGATAGCACCACCGGCTGCAAAGCCTGCAGCGCCTGCTTCTTTTAAACGTGTACCGATTTCACCTTCAGCAAAGTCTTTACCGGCGTAGGCTTCAACACCTACTTTGGTAATTTCTTGGCCTATTTCTGTTGCACTTTCACCGGTGCCAGCAGCAAGCACAGCACCAGCTACGCGGGTCAAACCGCGCTTGTTGAGCAAATCCGCGATGCGTTGAGCGCCCATTTTGCCGACAACTTCTTTAGGAACACCTTTTAATATTAAGCTAGCACCTAAATTCTCTAGCACAGTCATAATAGCGCCACCCGCTGTTGCGTAGCGCACTCTTTCGTCGAGTGTCAGTCCTTCGATGCTTTTCAAGCCTTCGTTGACTTCACCGGACATAATGAGAGGCGTGGCAACAGCTGGTGCAGCAATAGACGCAATCATAGCTGGAGCAGACTCTGCTACTTTTTGGCCTGCGTAATTTAGTGCTGAGCCAATCCCTGTTACGTCATCTGTAGTAAGCGATCTGTAATTAAGATCACTTGCTTGCTGGTTTAAAGCATCAGCTTGAGCACGATTATTGGCTTCGTATTGAGCATTTACAGCGTCAGTGTCGATAGGATCAAAGCCAAAAAACTCGCGTACAGGATTACCAATATTTTCTCTGCCAAAACGCGTAAAATCACCAAGCAATCCGTCGTCCATAGCTTGGTTTGCGTCAGCTGCGTAGTTAAGGGTGTTTGCGCGTGTGGTTAAATCACCATATTCAAATGCAGTGCCGTAGGACGTGTCGCCTTGCGGTTGTGAGGGTTGAGCCTGAAAGTTCTTAATTTCCTGCACAAGTGCTCGCGCAGCATTAGTGTCTCCAGCGCGGTCAGCATTAACTAACGCACGCTCGAGCTCCTGCATTGTTGGCATGCTCGGCTCCTAAGATTTTAGATTATTTGTTGTACTTCTCAAATGCAGCGACACCTTCGCTGGTAGAAAGCTGAGGAGCACCGTTGCCTGCACCACCTGACATATCACCACCATTTTGGGCAAATATCTGGCGCACTTGATTTTCCATGGCAGCAAGACCTTGTTCCATTTGCGGGTTGTAGCCTGCAATTGAGCCATTGTTCTTGTTGTAGTAATCAAGTTTGTCTTGTTGTGCCTTGACATAGGCTTCAGCAAGCATTGCTGCTGCTTGAAGTCGCTTAGAGTTTGTTTTGGGGTCAAGCTGAGGATTGTAAGCACGCTGAATAAGCAGCATGCCTTCTCGCTGGGTAAATTGAGCACCAAGAGTTTCGCGCAAGTTCTTTTGAATAACACCTGCAACAAGCTCTTGGGTGTCAAGACTTTCAGAGTCGACAAGAGCGCGAATGCCCATGTCCCCATCACGGTCGACCAAGCGAGCTGCCGATTTAAACGGGCTCATCCAAGAAAGACCTGTGTTACCTTCGCCTGGCTCTTGTGTGGCAAGGCCATCAGCAATCATGCGAAGCATGCCGATATTGCCAGAGGAGGCAGTTGGATTGAACTTTTCGATGTTCTTACCGAACTCTTTATCGCGTGCTCGTTCTGCTTCACTCAACACACGGCCAACACCAGGATTGATTGTGTTTTTACCTGTCTGTGCTGGGTTTTTAGCTGCTTTGAATGCTGCAATTTGAGCTGGTGTGTATTGATCAGTAACGTCTTCTAAAGCACCAGTGTTTGGATTGCGCTGCATAACGCGACCAGTTTGATTGTCGCCGACCCATTCAGCTTTACCAACGTTATTCTGATTGATTAGCTGAGAATTACGGACATTAGCAATATCTGTTCTTTGATTAGACAGATCTTGGCTTCTAAGCTGCCCAGGCAGTTTCTGGTTTGCAATGTCCATGCTCTGCTGGGTGTTTTGCATGTTTAGCTCAGTTTGGCTGCGATTAAGATCGTCGATGCGGCTTTGGCGTTGATCTTGTTGGCGCTGTCTGAAACGGTTGCGAATACCATCTTGGTAGTCTTGGATGCTTCCACTTACGTCGTCACCTTTAAAAGCGCGACCTAAAAGCTGCAGTTTCATGCCTGTGTCCATTTGGCGCGGATCAGTCATGTTTGTCATCATTTGGTCGTATGTAGGTGGACCCATGGTGTTTTGCTGTTGATTAAGTGCACCACTTGTGTTGAAGAAATCAAAGAGACCCATGTGCGCCTCCGTATTTACGAACAATGCGATCCATGAAGTGCTTTACAACGCGTTTAGCTTTTGGCTTGTCTGAGATAAACTGAGCAAAAGACGCACCATAAGTAGCGTATAGCTTGAAGAACCAACGAGGGCTGTGAGCAAACATCCAGTGGCGGAAAATTAGCCAACTGTGGTTGTGTGGTCCGTAAACTTCGCGGGCTACCCAACAGAAGAGCGACATTCCTGTGCCAATAATATTAGCAACAGTGCCGATTTTGTCTGCGCCTGAAGGGCCAGTTTGTGAGCTTGAGCCACCTGCACCACCGTTGAAACCAGATAATGGGTTAAATAAGCCCATGTAGTTGCTTGCAAGTTGGAAAGGTCGATCTTGGCCTAAGTAGAACTGATTAGCAGCATCGTCCATTGCACCTTGGTTGTACTGGTTCATAAAGTTGCCTGCACCAGACATCGCGCCTAAGGCACTGTTGCCAAGATTGAATCCATTGAGCATGTTTCCGGCTGCACTAGCATTTGCGCCTTGAAGCATACCAAGAGCATTGGCTTGTTGGCCGATGTTGGTGTTAAATTGGCCGACACCTTGGTTGAACATGTCCTGCCGCACTTTTGCGCCGATGTCTGCGATACGGTCGCCTGCAAGGCCAGTCATGGTGCCTTCCATCATACCAGCGCGAATGCTGTTTGTGTTGCCACCACCTGCTGCAGTTCTGTCGAGCTGGGCTAAGTTTGAGCCAAGGTTTCTTGTAATATCGCGGCTAGAGGCGTCAATGATGCCTTGTGCCATTGGCGAATTAGCAAGGCTATTACCCATGCCAAAAGCGCCGTTAGGGTTACTTAGCATGTTTGTAAAATTGGCAATTTGGTTGCCATAGCCAGAGGTCGCATTGTAGTTATTTGCAGCGCCTGCACCTAACGCACTAGCGTTGCCCATCTGGTTACCCGCAAAATTACCTGCTTGGTTGTAATACTGCATTTGAAGTGGGTCGAGACCAGCGTAGGTTTGGCCACCATATGTAGGGTTAGCCATCATGCCGCCAATTTGGCCGCCCAAATAGTTGCTGATAGGGTTCAACGCACCCATGTAAGCGTCGAAACCTTGCTGTTGAAGCGGATCTATAGACTGTGTGACCTTGGTTTTGCCTTGAAAAAAGCTACCCATTATTTATTTCTCCATACCCAGAGTTCTTTGCCGTCTTCAAGTGTTTCCTGATAGGCAAAGCCAAAGATTTTTATAAATTTCTTGTGTTTCTTGTCTTTGGGATCGTGCAAAGCATGGATCGGACCGCCATGGGCGGTAGTAACAAGATGCCAACCTGATGCGAGCATCTGTTTGACAAGTTTTGACCACTTGGTGTGGACGACACAGTGCGCAAAGGTGCCTGTGCCAACAACGTGTTCAAAATAAATTGTGTAGCACCATCGCTGTGCCACAGGGACTTTGAGTGAATGCATCACAAGCCTCCTGCGGTTAACCTCGTATCAATTTCTGTTAAGATGTCGTTGATGCGGGATAGTGATAGTTCGATTTTTTTGAGCTCTTCATCGACATAAAACACCAAGGTTTGTGTGTCGCCTGGTGGTACTTGGCGCGAATATGGCTCTTTTTTAGTTGTGTAAGTCATTTAGCGCTCCGAATAGACCGATAGATCAAAGTCAGCGGCACTGAACGAGAAATACTCGCCTGATGGCTCTTCAATTCGATAAGCGAGAAGCCTGCCTGCAGCTTTACTGTCGATTTTGTGGTCTATGTTTGGCACAAAATTGTAGTTTGTGACGTAAGTAGGACTGTCGTCGTAAGGAAGATCGGTAAAACCTAGCTTGACTGTAACTGGAGCTGCACCAGATACAGTGATTATTTGCGGTATCATTGACACCACTTGCTTGTAAGAGCGTAAAGGCGCCTGAGTTTCATCAAGGTCTAGCCCTCGGCGTTCCACAAAAGCAGGTTTTAGTGCTTCTGGGTTTGCGACAGTGTTTAGCAAACCAGTCACTAACAAGTCATTTGCGTAAACGCGACCTGCTGTGATCGAATTTGCGTCGTCTCGGGCACTTACAAAAACTGAAATCCGCGGACTTGTGTCTTGGTAGCTGTTGTATGGGTTTGCTGTTGCGGCGTAGCTTGCAGTTTGTGTTGCGTAAGAAGTAGCACTTAACGAAATGTTGCTTTGCCCTGCACCGACAACGTTTGGAAGATCGACAAAAGACCAGGTTTTGGACTTAAGGTTGTAGACTGCAGCTCGATTACAATAATGTGTGCCAGGATAGCCAATATCAGACTCGTCTGAAACGTAACAGAAATAGACTAGATCATTGATCTCATCTAGATGCACAAAAAACTTGTGTTTGTCTTCACGGCGAAGCTCACGATAAATACGCTCTTTGACACGGCCCACAGCGATAGACTCCATCGTGATGCCATTGTGCATATAGATGTCTGTGTCACCAAAGACATAATGCTCTTTACCGGTACTGACTGCGCAGTTTTGGCTAATCATACCATCGCGGTCATAGAACTTACGGAACGAGAATACGAACTCAGAGCCAGTAAACTCCATGATTGCCGTTTCGGTTGTAGAGTAAATAATGAAAGCGTTGTTAAGCGGTAAACCATCGACAATAGGTGTCTTAAAGTTGGCAAGAATAGTAGAGCCAGCACTATTGGCAGCAGACGGTGTCCATACAACGCCGCTAGCTGGGTTAGCACGGTACTGAACGACATCAGTCCATTTGACCATAGTGTCATAGACTATGCCGCTTTGAGTCACATTAAGCGCAATGATAAAGTCTTTAAAACCTCTCATTGACACGGCTCTGTCGGCTGAAGGCCAATCGCCTACAGACATCAAGCTGTAGTCTAATGCTGACACATGGTCTCTGATGTAAGGCTCGGTTGTTTTGCGGCACAATACAGACAGTCCTGCAACCTCTGTGTGGACAAAAGGTGCGTCGTCTGTGCCTGACGTAATAGCGCCCGAAGGTGTTACGTCATCAGCAACCCCATCAATATAGCTTGTGACAGTGTTATCTGTGTGAGCCACGCATATAACTGCGCCGTCATCAGGGTTGTTGTAGGTGAAAGCTCCGGCTAAGCCAATGTGCTGTGGATTTTGTACTGTCTGGTTAAACAGATCTTTAAGGACTGGTGCTCGCATAACCCGGTTGTCATTGAAGATTACGTTTGAACCGTCGTTGAATGTGTTTGGTGGCAGGTCGTTTGGGTCGATGTCAGCAACGACACCATATTGGCCTACGTTTCGAAGTGGCATATTGGCCATACGACGCCTCCTATCTTACCAAACTGTGATTTCGACATAGCCTGTTTCACCCTGACGACCATATGATGACCCTGCGCCACCTGCGCCTAGTGTAAAGCTGATTGTCTGACCGCCTACTGATGAACTTTGGACGTACTTGGTTACTAGGTTCGCTGGGCCACCACGGAAAGCTGCCGTGTCGTAGTTATTATTGTAAGCAGAACCACCAATAGAACCTTTGCCTCGCTGAACATCACCACCGCTGTCTCCGGTTAGGAAATCTTGGTAGCCTCCTGTCCCGACAATACCCGCCGCACCACCTTTGGCAGTAATTGAGATACCCAATGTTCCGTTAGTTACTGTTGTGTCTGCACCAGCAGAGCCATTACCAGCGTTATTGCCTGAGAAAATCCAGTGTGAACCACCGCCGCCACCGCCTGATGCTTTAATCAGGATTGCTTTGGCTCCCGCTGGTACGGTGTAGCTTGAGCCGCTTGTGAAGACACGGACATCTAGTGGGTAACCACTGACGTTGTTAAACTGGGTTTGAATGTTGCTTGTGACGCCACTGAGATACCCAAGTTCTGTTGATGTAATCGTAGAACTTGCAGCAACCTTACCGCTGGCGTCTGACACCAAAGCTCTGCTGGCTGTGAGGTTTGCACTGTCAATCGTTGTAGCCGCGCCTGTAATCGTAGGCTGCTTGCTGTTTAACTGGGTCTGGATGTTACTTGTGACACCATCGAGGTAATCAAACTCAGTGTTTGTGACGCCAGTGGCTCGTAAGTCTTTGGCGTAATTGAGGTCAGTGACTGTGCCTGTGAAACCATCGAGTGTGTTTACCTCTGCTTGTGTAGCAGTAATAGCACCCGTGACATTTGGAAATGTAGCTTTAATGGCTGCTTTAATCAGGCGGATGTGATCGTCGGCTTGTGCAACGGTGTCTGTAGCCGTAGGGTTTGTGGCTACTAAGCCATTGATATAACTAGCAGTTTCTAATGCCATGTTGGGGACTCCATAGGTTTGTTGGGGCGCAAATCAAGCAGGAACCCCTAACAACAACAACTCCCGACTTTTTCGAAATGCTCTAATGATAATCGATTTGTTATTCGAAACGAGAAAGGGAGCCAATTTGTTCAGCAAAATCAATATGTTATGATAGTGTGAGTGAGTGTGTGATTAGATATAGTATCTAATGATAATTGTTTTCGAGTTGGATAAGATTTATGGGCTAAAACGTTTTTAAGAAAATATAAACTTCGAACGCAAATTTGTAGGCTTTATGGACAAACGACATTGGAGAATTACAATGGCATTCGACATCTCAAACAACATGATGATCAACTCAAATGATGAGTATTATGTTGAAATCGAAACACAATATTTGACTGATGAGTCGATTGAAGACACAAAACATTATGATATTCGTGTTGAAACAAAAGACAGTTCAACATCATTAATATGTGGTGACATAACAAATTTGAGTGAATACATAATCGACTTTGATCTTGGTGATTTGATTGAAGAAAATGGTTTCAACTCAAGAAATTAAGACGCTTAATTGCGTCTTTTTTTTTCGTTAAAGTTCGAACGCAAATTTGACCGCTTTATGGACAACAAAACATGGAGCGAATTATGCCAAAATTTATCGAAGTTAGAAAAGACGTATTTGCAACTGGTTCAGTCGCTTGTGACTTCAAAGACCTTCGCGAATTTTATCGTGAAAATATTGAAGACATGATCAAAGCGTTTGATGAGTGCAAAAAGATTTTCAAAGTTGATAATGTGAAAATGTTTGTGAGAAATTTACGAACAGCAAAAGGTCACTATCAACATTCGTCAAAAGAAATCGCAATTGATATTCGTGATCGTGATTTAAAAGCTGTCGTTTCTACAATCATTCATGAAATGACACATGCACAACAATATGCGACTAAGAAATTGTCGAACAAAGGTGCAAACTATGTGTTTGAGTCGAAAGAATTCAAACCTGTAAATTCACGAAAAAATTATGAAGCGTATCTAAATCAACCATGGGAAATCGAAGCGAGAAATAACGAGTCGAAATATATCGACAAAGTTATGAAAGCAATTGCGAAATGAAAATGAGAGTGAGATGACGAAAGTCGTCTCGCTCTTTTTTTTTTATCGAAAACGAACAAAAAACGCAGCAATCAGTTTATAAATCAATTTAGTTTTTAGACGCAAATTTCATGTCTTTATGGACAACTAAAGGAGTTTGCGATGTCAAAATTACAAGCAGCAATCGAGTTTGTTTGTGTGTCGATTATATTTATGTCGATGATGTTGTTTCTCGCGTTATGGAGTATGTGATGCTTACGTTTAAATTTGTAGAATCAAACGACCCACTAGTCGAAGACGACCAATATGAGTGTGTCGAACATTCACAATTCAGCATTCAATGTTTGACGTATCCAATCGGTGCAGATCGTTTTGTAGTCAATGAATATGAGTATGAAAACGACAAACTGCAAAGTGTAAGAGATCATGGCAGCTTTGTTTATCTTCAATCTGCGAAAGATAAAATAACGGAGTTAACAAATGGAATTTAATTCATCTGAAATCGAAAAACTGTACGAACTCGTTGAAGATTTGTTTTGGGATTACGATCGCATGTCGTCTTGCGGACAAAAAACGTTAGACAAAATCGGTGATCTTCTCAAAATACCAAAAGACTAAATATGAGCGCTTCGGCGCTCTTTTTTTCGTTTAATTCAGACGCATTTTTTATCTCTTTATGGACAACACAAGGAGATGCGAATGTCTTTTATTTGTAATTTCGAAAATCGTTATACTGACAACTATAAGTTCAGCGTGTACACAAAAGACGATCCAGACTTGCTGCATTTAAAAACGCTAGTTGCTGCGCACAATAAACGTGTGCGTGACTATGTTAAGCAGTTTAATAAAATGCCTTTGCACATTGGCGAACTAAAACGCGTTGCATTGATGGCTCGTGGACCTCGTCAAGTAAACGGTGTTCCATTGCATCCAAACGCAGTTACATCGTTGCGTCATGAATATGCCGTTTATTTCGATGTTTATATTGCTTCTAGTTCTGAAAACTATTGGCTGCAAAGACAGATCGAAACTGGTTTAACGAGATCAGAACTAAAAAAGTACGATACGTTAACGTATGAGGCAATGACACTTAAATGGAAAGGCAAGCGAAGACTTGCTGCATAACCTTACGCACAACTTACCTCGCTTTTGCGAGGTTTTTTTTCGTCTATTTGAGACGCAAATTGCTGCCCCTTATGGACAACACAAGGAGGTCGTAATGACACAATTTTATAATATGAGCATCGGCTTTGTCGACAACCACACAACGGTTGGAGAGCAATTCCAAAACCAAAGCCCAAGCGAGATGAAAGATTTTATTTACAGCTGTCTCGAAACACTTGGCGAACAAGGTGTTGATGTTGACGATGCTCTTCAGGAAGTCGAAAACATTCAGATTGAGCGTGAGTTCGATGTAGCTGTAACACTTACATTTGATCTCATGATTAAAGTACGTGCGCCAGACGAAGAAACAGCTGAAACACTTGTTCAAGGTTTCGAAGCTGAAGATTTAGTGAGTGGCGTCACAAGTTGCTATGATCTTGATGGCCTTGATAATATCGACATGCAAAGCGTTGATGTCGTCATTGATGGCGTCGAAGAAGCATGAAGAACATTTTCAAACTACTAGCGATGGTGGTGGGCGTAGTGCTCATCATCATCGGTTTAATTGTTCCAATATTGTTTCGGAGACCAAGAGATGACTAGAAAACATTATTATTTCTTCGCGCAGTGGTGTGCACATAACAACATCAGTGATCATCGTATGGATGAGCTTTGCGAGTTCTTCAAAGAAGACAACAGAGCATTCAAACGTAATATCTTCATGAATGTTTATCGTGCAGCCAAGGAAGAGTATAACGAATATAATAACAACGTAGTTGAGAGGCTGAGAGCGTGAGCTCTCGGCCTTTTTTTATTTCTTTTTTTTCGTTTGCGAATTTTTAAGTGCTTTCGATGTTGGCGCACCTTTCGATCCTGGCTTTCTCATTTTTTCGCCGGAACCTGCTTTAATGCGCTTACGTTTAGCGTGAATGTTATCCCACAGTCCACGAGGCATTTAGCACTTACGTCCTTTGCCTTTTTTCTTTCCATATGCCA
>Ga0255752_10001071_pt1 | contig 32417 bp, 48 predicted proteins | sample 011ome_25_FD_179952 | JGI IMG/M metagenome (GOLD analysis project Ga0255752, IMG submission 179952) | Coastal salt marsh microbial communities from the Groves Creek Marsh, Skidaway Island, Georgia - 011512CT metaG (version 2) | ecosystem: Environmental > Aquatic > Marine > Intertidal zone >... | reverse complement strand
TACCCGGGATTTTATGAGGTCCTTTCGAAATCTCGGCGCCATTGGTTACTTCAAATGGAAGTGTGCGAATAGTGTCGGCAGCTTTTTTGTAAGCTTTGATCTTATACTCGTCGCGTGATCTACTCGCGAGATTTTCCAATTGTTCCGCGATATTTTCGTTGGTATCAAACGTTTTCCCAGTTCCAAGGAATTCATTCACTTTTTTCATGATACCCTTACCAATACCCGGTAGATCTGCAAGTTGTTTTCCATGAGTGACCTTGAAGTCAAGGCGATAAATGGTATTGGCAGCCCTTTCGTAGACAGCCCGCTTGAATTCGTTTTCTTCTTCGTGTGCAAGTTCATCGAGAGCATCAGTCAGCTCCGCGTTATACGACACAAAATAGTCCGAGTCTGAGTCGTCATCGGAAGCAACAGATTCTTCATCGGACAAGTCGGAGTCGACATAATGAAACATATTTTCGTACTCAAGCATATCTCTCTCTTCTTCGCATTTGCGAAGACGCTTTTTGAGATCAGCGTTTTCCTTTTCAAGGTTGGCAATGTAGGTAGCAATGGAGTTGGAGTTCATTTTGTTCTTTATAAATGTAAAGAACCTGTGGTCACTTAGGTGTGCAAATTTGCATTCGCTGTGTGATATGTTTTCCCCTTCATTACATAACTATGAACTCTTGCGTAGCCCCACGCCTGTGGAGAAGCTCCTGGACGATGCCCAGTTCTCCACGCGGCGAGACCTCTATTATACACCGTTTGAAGTGTCTTTAAGGGAATCTTTGTAGCTTTCGCGATCTCCGTGAGGGACTTGACACCCGGATACTTCTTTCTAAATCGTTGGGTGTATGAGGATGTTCGAGTCTTTACACCCTTATCAGTTTTGAATGTGGTGTAGTCTCTCTTGAGCATCTTTATGTAGCGAGTCTCCACATTTTTGAGAGTCTTGAGACCCCTGAAGTATTTGAGGGGAGCATATATGGGACCCCTCGTTTTACGCAACTCCCTAACTTTTTTGGATATGTCGTCGTCTGTGAGAGGCATCTTAATTATTATGTAGAATTAAATTAATGGAATGGGGTCAACAAGAATCTCTTCTACCTGAAGAGGTGTGTAAAAATGATTGTTACAATTGTTGTTTAGTTGGAACTGTATTAAGTTTGATGTCCACTGTAGTTTTAGTAAAAATGCACGTCGCTGGTTATTTTTGACTCAGATGTTTGATTGCTTCGAAAATATTTGAGTAAATTGTGTTACCAAAGCGAACTCTCCCCGATTTTGCCGACATCCAACCACGATGCCCATTGAAATACGCTCGCTGTATATCAACCATTATAAAAAAGAAAGATTATTTTATAGAAAGTTGAGATGGGTCTCACAATTATTATGGGAAATATGTTTTCTGGTAAAACTTCTGAACTTATCAGACGACTTAAGAGATACAAAGTCATAGGTAAGAAGATTGTGGTCATCAACTCATCAAAAGATACTCGTTCCCCTGATGAAGTCCTGAATACCCATGACGGTGTTCAATTTCCATGTCTCAAGGTTGATCACATTTCCCATTGTATTATCAGTGACACATTCTGTAGTGCCGAAATTGTAGCCATTGACGAGGCTCAATTCTTTTCAAACCTCAAAGAGTTTGTGGAGATGTGTCTTTTCTTGGAAAAATCAGTGATTATAGCTGGACTTGATGGAGACTATCAACAGAAGAAGTTTGGAGAAATATTGGACTGTATTCCGATGGCGAGTGATGTTGTAAAGCTCTCCGCTCTCTGTATGGATTGCTGTAATGGAACACCTGGACCATTCACGAAAAGAATCGTCAAGAGTGATGCACTTGAATTGGTGGGTGGCACGGATATGTACAAGGCGGTGTGTCGTAAACATCTAATAGAAACGGTGGATGTCCAAAATAAGAACCACTCGTTTTTGAAATCCGCGCTTCGTGACTCGGTGGTATCTTGAGTGATCAAATAAGAATTCATGTCCAGCTTGATGTCTATGCGCCTCATATTCGGTGTATAGAACACAATCACGACCACTCTTTATAGTGAGATGGTATCTCAACATCATATTACTTTCAGCTCGATGTGCTGGTATATTCATAGGTGCGTCCATGACGGCGAACTTGGCAGTCTCTTTATCAACACATGGAACTTGATCAATTATTTTTTGAATTTCTGGGAAGTCCTTAACTTTATAGTAATAGTACTTATCATTCTTCTTGAACCATGGGTCAAGTTTGTGAAAGTAGTGCCTCTTGGCTGTACCGACACCCTTCTCAAACTCGTGGAGTATCTTGTTATAGTTTGCCTTGACAAACCAAAGATTTGGATAATCCATAATATCATAATCAAGTTTGTAATATATGAAATCGATCAATGTATTCCTTATACCCACGAGAGGTCGTAGTGGCTTTTGAAAATAGAGAGTATCGATGGGTGCCTTGAGGTAATCACGGAGAACTAATACAACAGGCAACAACAGGACACGCCACATTAATTTCTCAGTATAAAATAAAAATGCCAGGTTACGGCGCGAAAATGGAACGATTTACTCCAGAACCTACCAAGGAAACCCCAGAATTGGAACAGCGCTTTGTGATGCCAGCGATACCAAAGTTGACCCTCGTTCAGATGAGCATTCTTGGTCTCGTCTTGGCGTATGCGTTCAGTGTGCGCAAGATGAACAAGGCTGTTGTCTCCACGGCGGCGCTTGCCATTGCACTCCTTCACATGTATGATCACATGTATCGTGTGAAGCGTGGTGACGAACACCTTTTCTTCCTCCCCAAAAAGGAGGGATACTGTGGTGCTTGCCAAAAATAAATTAATCGTATATTACAAGTATGCTCGTCAAAATTACTCGTAGCCCAGATAGCACAAAGAAGTTTAGGGCTATTTTACCCGGCGGCAGGACTGTTGACTTTGGTGCCAGTGGTTATTCAGACTACACCAAACACAAGAATCCTTCACGAATGCGCTCGTACGTACTCCGCCATGGTGGAAATGTACCTAAATCTATTATAGCGGAGAGAGATCCCCAGAAAATTCACACACGCATGCTCAAGGTTGATACAAGTGATAAAGAACAATGGCTTTTGGGTGGTGTTGCAACTGCGGGATTCTGGTCACGATGGTACCTATGGAGCCAACCAAACTTTGGGGATGTCAATAGATTTATGTTAAAAAGATTTGGAATTAAAATCATCAAAAGTCACTAACGTTCCATTATCAATGAGAGGCGCATATTCATCATCCATGGGCAAACTTGCCTCGTAATACACACGTTTCATATACATGTCCATGTCGTCAAAATAATTGAGAAGTTTGACGAGATCTTCATCGCGTGACTTACGTGTTAATTCTTTGTGAGGCCACGCTTCTTTAAGTTAGCCTTAAGGTTAGCTAAAAGTGCCGCCCGTGGGTTGAGTGCCATTGGTGGGGGAGCTGCGCGTCTCGGTGACATACGCAGTGGTTGGGCAACGCGTTGTACTCTTGGTTCATTTGGTCCAGCCTCTCTGAGAACCATTTTACATACACGAATAAACTTTGTAGCATTCCTGGCTTGATTCTGGAGAGTTAGACCACTAACCTTTCTCTCGAGTTCCTTGTGTGTGAGCTTGACGCGTTTACCTTTGACGTTTTTGGTTACCCTGAGACCCATTTTTTTTACTTTGTCCTTGAGTGTATTGTAGTCCATGTACTATAACACACTAAAATTATCTGTACCACACCCCAGCTCGAGTCGCCGCGTCGTCAATTTCATCAACGATTTCCCAAGCCCATAAACATTCATCTGCATCTTCTCGTGCACAGATGGCGTGTGCAACATCAAGGGCTTCGTGTAAAAGCATTTTGAGGCGCATTTGTCTTACCGTCATTTTCTTTGGTTCGCGCAAACACGGGGACGAATACATATGTTCGAGAGCCGCGCATGTGATTTCCCTCTTTTTCATTTCATAGTGAATGTCTTCACTTTTTTGAGCGGCAATGATGCGATATCTACGCCTGTGCTCTGGAACAGGGGCTGGACTCCAGTACCCAAATCTTTTGAGGGTCTTCATTATCTATGTGTAGACCTAAACTTTTAAGATACATACAGAATTAAAGATATCAAACACTTTAATTATATGATGGAGTGGCGTGACGACCTACACGACACGAACCAGCTCATAAGACATGTGATTCTTCCAAAGCTTATACAACTTGAGCTCGAACTTGAATCACTTCGAAGACACACTTGGCCTTACATCCAAGCTCGTAAAGAGATGGGTCAACTGGATGATATCGCGGCGAAGAGGGACTTTTGTAAACATCTAGAAGATGATACGATTTTGGAACTCTTGAGAATTAAAGCAAAATACTCAAAGGCTACAGGACTTCAGGGTAGGGAATATGATATGCTCAAAAATAATTTTTGTTAGTGTATAGTAAATGGTATTACCCATACTACTTGGAGCTTTAGGTTTAGACGCACTTGGTGTATCCGTACCTGGTATAGGTTTAATCAAATCACCCGCGGTTGCGTTTGATAAGAACAAAGATTTAGATGTAAGCACTTTCATATCCTTATTATGTTCGTGTATGTGTTCGGCTATGGTCGTGCAACGCATGATAGGTTTCCCATTTAAAAGTCCACCTATTATGATGATGTTGGCTGTGTGTTGTGTATCAAGTGGTTTTTCATCTGCGATGTTAACTAAAGATACTTACGATCGGTTTACTCGACCATCACCACCTCCAAAGTAATTTTAGAAAAAGTCATCCGTTCTATACATATTCACTGCGTATGCACCAGTCTTACCTAAAACTGAGACTGATTCATTCCCATACAGTTCTTCGCATCCAATATCTTCCATACAATCACGTGTATTGTGACTCACTGGGATTGGGTACAAGTTTTCACCGCCAGTTGTGGTGTAATAATGATACCGATCACGACGACCCGTGACTTCTTTCCCGTAGAGTGGAAGTGTTTCCTGACCAGGACCCATAAGAACACCCATCTGTTGCATGTGTCCAGGTTTATATTGTTTGATTGGTGGACCTCTAAACTCCGGTTCACGGCGTCGTTCACGGCGCATCATTGGACGTGGTGGTACGATTGGTACTTCGACTGGAACTTTAACTATTTTTGGATTTTGATACATATACCCCAAAAGGAGTGTGAGTACAACAAGTGCCGACCACATGAGTTGTGTCTTTGTCTTGGTCTTCATTTATATTAGTTAAGGAATATTTTTTACATAAAGAAATGAAGATTCTTGCGATCGATATTGGATACCATAATATGGGTCTCGTTCTCGCTGAATGTGGTAAAGGTCCGAAGATTGACGTTGAGTTTATAAAGAAAATAAGTCTCGAGGATTATAAATATATTCAATCTAATGATTTTGTAGATCTCATTCCTTTATTTGTAGACGACCATAAATACATATTCGAGTCTGCAGACACCATACTTATAGAACGTCAACCACCCGGTGGATTTACAAATATTGAGATACTTCTACATTACATGTTCAAAGATAAAGTTGTACTGGTTTCACCTGTGAGCATGCATACACATTTTGGTATGCGACACCTCAATTACGAAGAGCGAAAAATGAGGACGGTTTCTATTGCAAATAAATATATCGATGGTGATATTCCCTATGAAAGAAAACACGATATAGCGGATGCACTATGTATGGTAGTCTATTACAATTTTAAAATATCTGTGCACACATTTGATAAGTTTAGGTTTGAGTCCGCTCGGCTCTGAGAATCTCAAGTGCATTCCCAATTGACTCCAATGCTTCGAATACATTAACCGTGGATCGACGTTGTATACATTCTCTGAGTTTACCAAGATTGTAGTCGAATGATTTTTTTTCCTTTTCCTTAGTTTCTCGGATTTTCTTTTTTATTTCATCAAGTCTCTTGATTTCCGTGTCAATTTTATTCGTCACAGTCTCAATCGCTTCATCCATCTTGTCGATCTCGGCTTCATACCAATGAAGCTGTCTTTTAAGAAGATCCCGCTTTACGTGTGACTTTGTTCGTTGCATTTGGTGCTCAATTCTATCTAACTTTTCATCTAAAATTTCAATATTTTGAATATATTTTTGGTGATGATAATCTTTAGATGCCTCGAGTGTTTTAATTTGCTGATCAATCTCTTGAATGGGGTCCATGGGTGTACTACTATGTCTTGGCGTTAAAACTTTATATCAATATATGTTGAATTGTATTTACTTGGGGGTTTTACCGGACATGAGAGTTCTTATGTCATCAATGAACGTATCGAAACGCCCGAGGCGATATTGGACAAATGCCCATAAAAAGAAGAATACAGTCTTTGTCAGGTTATTTATATCGTTATCTTCCATCTTATATATGGGACTCACAACTCGGTGCATAAAAGTTTCCTCTTTTTGTTGACCAGTCACGTACATCTCAGCCTGCGTTAAAGCACACGTATCGTCATTGACTGACCAGTGATAGAATAAAAATGGGATAAGTATTGAGTAGAACTCCAAGTTTCGACGATCATTTGTAAATGGAACGACGAGAATGGCAATAAGAAAAATAAGATGAATCAAGAATATTATGTTCATCTATAATAATATGAGCGAAGAAAATTTCGGTGGTATGTCGACTACTGCGATAAAAAAGAAGGAGCTTCAACTTCGAGAAGAAAGTTGGAATGATCAACATGAATCTATATTGAGACAGTGGGGTGAGGCGTCTGGGTGTTACAGATATATGAACCATCGAGCGTTTCTTATGTATAAGGGTCTCTCGATGCGTTTTACTTTACCCGTCATTGTATTATCAACACTCACAGGCACAGCGAACTTTGCTCAGGAGCAGTTCCCCGAGAGTATGCGGAGTATGGTTCCATCGGTTATTGGTGGTTTAAATCTCATCGCGGGTCTTGTGGCAACTATTATGCAGTTCCTCAAGATTAATGAACTCATGGAGAATCACAAAGCGGCTGCGCTTTCTTACGGTCTCTTATCTCGAAACATTCGTTTGATGCTAGCTCTTCCACGACGGGAGCGTGGTGCTGACGGTCTCGACTTTGTGAACAATTGCAAAGCCGAGTATGACCGTCTCATTGAACAATCACCATCCATACCCACTAGCATACTCACAGAGTTTGAGAGAGAATACCCCCTCGACAATGTGTTCACTAAACCCGAAATCCTCGATGTTCGTGCGATTCCAAAGTTAAAAATGAACACCGGAAGTGCTATCGCATCTCTTACAAGAGGTGGTCCACTCAGCAAGGTTGGAGAGCTTGTAAAATCGAGAGAAGAGTACGATGCAAAGCTTAAAATTCTCGACGAAATGCAATCAGAAATAGATGCTGAGGAGGATATTAAATCAGTGGTCTCTGAAGAACAGCCAGACGTCGAGCAAGGTATACCATAAGAATACACATACCCACATTTGTCAAAATAGCACACACCGCATATGGTAAAATTTTCCTTTTTAAAGGTTTTACGATACGTTCTTGTAGTGCGTCGTTCTCCAGCACTAAATCTATAGCCTGATTAGTAAGATCATCAATGGATTCCTTCATTAAGATAGTTGAACAAAAAAAAGAAGAGCCTGTGACAACACTTCACACGCAACACATTGATCTATTACAAAGGTACATTAGGGAGCGAAAGAATGTATTTATCTGCGGGGCTTCCGGTGTTGGCAAGACATATATACTTCAATCAATTTTGAATGAAAACAATAGTGTGGAAATACAACGAGAACATCTTAAAAGTAAATCAAATTTTCTAGCATTCATAAAGAATACTGGAAAACATGCATTTATCGATGATTACGATTCCGATTTCAAAAACATAGTGGAGCGCGTGGCTGATGGTGAACGTCTCACACGGGGATCTCTCGTTGTTACGTCGGTAAATATGTGTATGTTTCCAAACTTTGAAACTATCTTCGTTATGAAACCCACAATTGAGAAGTTAATATCCTTGGTTGGTGAAAGAACACCAAAAATTGAAAATGCGGCGATTCAATCACATGGAAATATTCGGAACTTTTTATCATACGTGGATGGCTATGATGTAACGGATGTTTTCAAAACACCCAAGGAGTTTATTACAGATATTCTTACAGATGCTCAACCCATCAAGATATATGATTCAATCTCTGAACATGGTCATCTATGGGATATTTTCCAAGAAAATTACTTAGACTCCAAGGGTGTGCATGTAGATCGCATTGCATCAGCATTCTCGGATGCGGATGTGTACGATTCTCATATATATTCCTCAGGTGATTGGAACCTTATGCCGTACTTTGTGCTCAATGCATTGACAATTCCCAAAACTGGTATGGGAACTCCGTTAATCAGAGAAAAAATTAGACCTGGGAGTTGTTGGACAAAATATGGGAATTACAAAATGAGAAACCAAAAATACAGGGAAATACAAAAAAAGTCAAAAACGGGATTGTACATAGATGAACTGTGTCTACTCAAGAAATATGCGGAGATGGGTAATGTACTTCCAATGGTGGAGTACAACCTAAGTCCACAAGACTTTGACGTTATTAACCACCTTGCAGTTGGAAGTAAATTAAAACAGAGAGACGTGACGAAAGTAAAGAAAGCATTGAAAAATGCAATCGAAAAAAGTTGTTGAACACGAAGATGTTGAACCCGAGTGTACAAAGACAATTGGAAATGAAATCCACTTCTATGGTGAAATCACAGTTGAGAATACACTCGAGTTTGTGGAAAGCTTTCGAAAGCTTGAGATTCGCCTCTTAAAACAAAAGGCTGATCTCATTGGGTATGAACCCGAAATCCGTGTGCACATTATGAGTGATGGTGGTGACATGTTTTCCGGGTTAGCACTTAAGAATCTTATTGAAAAGTCTCGAGTCAAGGTTATTACCATAGCCCAAGGTGCATGTTGTTCTGCGGCTACATTTATGTTTTTGGGTGGGTCAGAGCGTCGCATGGGTGAAAATGCATACCTTCTGATTCACCAATTGAGTACCGAGTTTTGGGGTAAATACCAAGAACTCAAAGATGAAATGAAATCGTGCGATAAGTTTATGAATGCACTCAAGAATATGTACACCTCAAAAACTGAAATCCCAGAAAGAAAGTTTAGGAAGTTGATGAAGAAAGACCTCTATTTGTCGGCATCAAAATGTCTAAAGTATAAGATTGCTCACGCGATTGACTGATAGTAACGTAGCGTTTGTAAAGACCTAAAATACATAAAATAATAAAACCTATCGCAAATGTATTTGCGTTTGTATACACAGATAGTGTTTCTGGTGGCCTAAGTCGCTCCATTCTACCATAATTTACAACTGGTATCATATTTAAAGTTGAGAAATTAATTATACACATAATGGAACGCCTTATCCGAGAAGACAAAAATGGTCGTCGTCGGTACACAGATATACACGTGGAAGATTTGGGGGATGGAACTGCCGATATTGTGAAGACAAGTGGAGTGCTTGGAAGTGACAAGACTGTTGTGTCACGAACTAATGTCAAGACGGGGTATGAGAAGGCTTTAGCTCGGGCCAAGACGATGTGGACCAATGAGAAAACGAAAGGTGTTCAAATTCTTCCCATGTTGGCGAATAAGTGGGAAGACCGACACCATTATATTACAGAACCTTTTTATGTTCAACCCAAGTTAGATGGTGTTCGTCTCCTCGTATCCAAGAGTGGGTGCTTCTCTAGAACTGGTAAGGTTGTCAATGGTGTTGAGCACCTGACCAAGGATCTCAAAGATGGTGAATGGTTAGATGGTGAATGTTACGCCCCAGGTAAAACATTTGAGGAAATTACAAGTATGTTCAAGATGAACCCCCAAAAGTTGGAGTTTCATGTATTTGATTACTTTAATACACATAAACCAGATCTCCCATTTGCAGAGAGACAGAAACGGGTCACGGTAGAGACTCTCCTCGTTCAAAAAAAGTCTGATATTCCCAAACTCCACACAAAGTTTGTGAATCAGGGACACGAGGGTATTATGATTCGTGAAGCTACGAGTATTTATGAAATTGGTAAGAGAAGTAACTATCTCCTCAAGTTTAAGGAGTTCCAAACTGAGGAGTATGAAATTATTGGCGCTCATACTGGTCATGGGAGAGATGCCGACGCTGTTATTTGGGTATGTAAAACCGCAAATGGTCACGAATTCACAGTGAGACCGGAGGGTACCATTAAACAGCGAGAGGTCTATTATGCAAATAGAAACAGGTACATCGGTAAACTGCTCACAGTTCGCTTTCAAAACCTCACAGCTTTGGGGGTACCACGTTTCCCAGTGGGTGTGGTGATTCGGGACTACGAATAATCTACAGGGAAAGTAAATGAACACCAAACTTGCGGTAGATGTAGATGAAGTCCTCGTCAACCTACTTGTACCGATGGCTAAATGGAGGGGTGTCGCATTACCCACCCGACCCAAATACAAATACCTGTACCGGGAAATATTCAACTGCACAGAGGAACAATCTCAAGAAATTCTTCACAAGTTTTATCGCTCCAGGGAGTTTCTCAACCTCAAACCAATCCTCGGCGCTCAACCAGCTATGCAGAACTTCAGACAAACATTTGATAAGATCTATATCGTCACAGGACGCCAAGAAATGGTACGTGAAACAACTGAACTGTGGATTGAACGCTTCTTCCCGGGTGTCTTTGATGATGTCATTCTCACAAACAGCTTTACGGAGAATGAAATCAAAAAGGTTGACGTCTGTCGCGCTCTTGGTATCGGGTGTATCATTGATGATATCGGAAAAACATGCGACGAATGTATTGAATCTGGGATGGATGCCATACACTTCATTGGTGAGGACGTGTACCCCTGGTGTGAACCAAGTGAGATTAGTATGAGAGGTTGGCGAAATAATCAACGAGATATTATTGAGGTATGAGAAATTTATATGCCAGTGTTAATCTTGGATAATGTCTAAAACTCGTGGCTCGATGTTGTATTTCACCATCAAACACAACCAATCTCCCAGGTTTAGAACAAACGACTTTAATGTCTTCATCGACGATGAATTGGGTTTCCCCCCCTTCATCGTATGATAATTGTGGATTAAGGTAATATAAACACGTTATAGTCTTTTCTCCATCAATGTGAAAGTATGGATTTTCATTTGGCGTAAATAAATTTACGTATATACGATACAATTGTGTATCTTTCAATGTTGGTTGTTTCTCGTATATTTTATTTAACAATGTATTCAATAGCGTCTTAATTTCTGGGTATATATGTTCACCCATATCCGTAAAATCACAAACCATACCAGTTGGGGGAGTGCTTTCGTTATCAACTTCACCATAGAAAAACGGACACGTTCCAAATATCATTTCGGCATATTTTGATGTATCACTGGGTGAAAGTATATCATCGTATACTGTGATATTTTCCATCATTATACTTATACCAATTTTATCTTTAAATGATTGAAGCACCACCAATTAATATCCAAGATACACTATATGAACAAGCACGTATATGCGATCCTTCTTTCAGTGGTGCTGGGTCATGCGTATTATCAGATGATGGAAGCATCCCTCCCAACTGAGTCTAATTGTAGCTATATGGCTGCACCAATGACAGACTATTTGGCCTTCCTGTGGGGTTTCATTCTCGTAGGTTATGGCTTCAAGTACGACAACGCAGTACTCACAGTTTTGGGAGCGTCTATTGTGGTGGAACACGTATTCCAGTATATGCGAAAAGTTTAAATTATTTTTACAATCTTGGTAGATTCTAAAAATAGTGGAATACACCTGGTGCGATTCGAACGCACGATCTCCTCCTTACTAAGGAGGCTCCTTAAACCACTTGGACACAGGTGCTAAAACTCTCTTGACCGGAATCGAACCGGCGACTTCGGGATTAACAGTCCCACACTCTAACCAACTGAGTTACAAGAGAAAAGATCCGACCTATCCGAATCGAACGGATGACCCGCTGATGGCATGACTTTCATTTAGTACGTAAGATACTACAGTCAGCTGCTCTTCCAACTGAGCTAAGGTCGGCTAAAGCTTCTACTAGGGATCGAACCTAGGGTGGTGGATTCAAAGTCCACAGTGTTACCACTACACCATAAAAGCTTTAGTTGAAGAGGAGTTTACACCCCCACTTCATCAATAGTACACGTTTCCCCTTTAAGCTCGTTTACGTATTTAAATCTGTAAAGTATCAATGAAAATATTCCAGCTGATACATTTGTAATTATCATTGGAATAACCTTGTAATCTATGGCGTAAATGAGAGCCAGTACACTCGCAAGTAGGTTTAGGTGTAAAAATGGGTAACTGATGGCTTTTGCGTCTTTGTGTTTATACACATGGGCAACCTCCGGTACAAACATGAGACATATTAAAATGGAACTCACCAGCCCAGAAATATCTATGAGATTCATACTTATCCTATACTATTTTCTAATGTTTAAGTAGGTATGATTGCATTCGTTGTACTACTTACCCTCGTGGTTTATATACTAATGAAAGCACCAAGTAGTAATCGTTACAGCTACAAGGCATTCTTGTTAACGATTCCAAGTGAAAAGGGTCGCCAAGAAAGATTCAAAAGAAGTCACAATCCCCACATCCCAATTGAAATTATCTATGGTCCAGATACACGGAAGGTGGATGAAGCCAAGAAATACGAAGAATACGTAGACCCCGAATATTTTGAAATGGCGTTGGAAATGCATTACGATAAAACAATAAAACGTCCAGATATGACGTATTTCAACTTGGGTGCTATTGGGTGTTTTATGGGACATATGGACTTTTATAAACGATGTGTAAGACAGGGGATCAAATATGCAGTCATCTTTGAAGACAATGTCATCATTAAATCAAATGTTTTATATGATGAAATAGATAAAGTAATTAAGCAAAAAGGTGACGATTTTGAAATGTGCTTTTTCCATTGTCTGTCCAGACTTCCAGATAAAATGGAGGGTAATTTAGAAAAGGTGAAGTGGATATCGAGTACAAAATGCTATCTCATACACGTCGATAATATGAAATCTTATACAAAGTATTTCTTTCCCATGGATAATCACGTTGATATGAAACACGAAGACCTTATAGCTCAAGGTGCGAGAGTATACTATAAAGACATGAGAGAATACATGTTCATTGACCGAACACACAAAAGTTTAATCGGTCACAGTGACCATAGTAGAAAGAACTTCTTCTCGAGACAGTTTCCGGATGCTAGACCACACGATCTTAAAAGAGGTTACTAAATCCAAGGGATGTGGTGTGCGTTCCGACGACACCCCCTCTTAAGAAACTCCACGAAGAGTTCAAAATCATATGTAGAATCCATGACATCCAACATGTGTCCTACATATGCGCTGTACGCGGGGTGATTTCCTTCGTGAAAGAGGCGGTCCTCTCTCACATTGAACACCATTTTACCGAGACGGGTGGGCATCATCACGAGATTTTTACTCGCATTCACATCATACGCCGACTTCTTGACGATTGGATGTTCCCTGTACCGCCTTGGTATTACGTGATGATCCTCAACGAGACCCTTCCCATGGAGACCCCAACGAACCTTGAAGTTTTTGCGTGCGAGCGAGCCGTACCTCATACCTATTATACTCTATGATTTATCTTTTACATATGGGACACATATCTAAAAGGTAATCTGCTCCAAACGGGGGTCGAACCCGTGACCTTGGCGTCTGCTTCTGTAGTTGTAACACTACTCAGATATACATTGTATAAGCACCACGCTCTAACCAACTGAGCTATAGGAGCTTACAGTTCATACTCTGTAACTGTAAAACGACCCTTCTGTCTTGTCGTTGGAACCACAAAGAGTTGGGTTATCTTTTCTTTACCACGTACCGTACCTTTAACTTCTTTTGATAGTTTATCAATTGTGGCTGTAGATCTAAATATAACATTGGACTTGTAATATTCAATGCCGTCCTCTGTAATAACCATAACTTGGTCTGGTGGTGATGTTTGAGCGCCCACAAACTTGGGATCACTGTACAGTGCTTGAAACATTCAACCTACACTATACGGAGATAATCCTTGAACGGAAGAATACTCGTCGCACCCTTGATGAAGTCTCTGTGTATTTGTGCGTGGTCAAACGCTTCGTGAATCATACGCTCACCCAAGATGCTGTCGTAGATACACGGTTCTACATCTCTAATCAGGTAGCCAGGTGTAATGACCTTGGGTTTGACAGAGAGACTTGTGAGGAGGTCTTGATAGTCACACATTTCGGAGATAACAACGACCGCATAGCCATTGTTTGCGTAGCCATATTCAATCGTCGTACGGTAATCATCCGTCGTATCCGGGGTAATAACACTCGTAATCTTTGAACTTCTCGCGAGACCTGCATATATAGCCAATTTACTATTGTGTCTCCCTGGGGTCTCTAGGAATACAATAGAGTCTGTAGACGTCGCTTCAATGAACGCACAATCAATGTATCTGGCAAGTTCTTGAACTGCTGTTTGAAACCCAATGGACTCTAAACCGTGAATATCATTAAACACTGTCTTGGCGATCCCGATAATATTTGTATGCACGCGGTCATCAAGGGCCAAGTCTCTCGCAGATTTCATAGACTCGTTTCCACAGATACAGTACAGGCGGTCATAGTCTCTCAACGTATTGACCGCTTTGTCAATGTCTACGTAATCATAGGACGTTTTTAAGAATGTCCCAGGTCCGTCATCAAGATATTTGTGTTCAAAATATTCTTGAATATTCGCATTGAGACCTCTGAATCCCCCATTGAAGCCATAGACCTTATTTCCTTGGTTCTTTTCACGAAGGGTGATTGACCGGATGAGGGTGTTGACACCCGGGCAGACACCACCAGCGGTGAGGATACCAATATTCATCTTTGTAACTTGGAGCGTCGTATGTTTAAGTTTGTCCAAATCCCAAAGTTGACGTACAAATATACTTGGGACCCCCCAACACCTCACCACCCGTGTGAAGATACGTCCACGAGCATGGGTACACGAGGAGTTTCCCAGCTTCGGGTCTTACTTGTCTCCCATGTCTAAACTCTGTACATCCACCCTCACCCTCTTCGAGTGTATTTAGATAGAACAAAGCCTGTACAAAATATCCTCGATGAAAGTGTCCATCGTGATGCCATTCATACTTACACCCCTTTTCTATCCGCTGTATGGGGAATGGTGTAAAGTAAAAGGTTTTTTGAGAGAGTTCCCAGTCATAGACGTGACAACTACAATCATAATTGAAGTGTGTCTTCAGATGATCCATGTATACCATGAAAGCCTTTTGGACTGAATCGGTGAAAATTCTCTCTATATCTGTCCACCCCTCGAGACCTGAAATCATAAGTTCCGTGTTTTGTTTATCTCTCTGGACGACCTCACCCTCAATTGGATATGAAAAGTATCCATGCTCTTTTCGTGTATCATTTTCAAATCGCCGAACGATGGACGCGCATACATCATTCGGTAAAAAATTGGGTATTTCCAGTATATAGTCGTCCATTTACTGAAACTGTTATAAAATCTTTAAACACTTTCCATCCTCGCTAAATCATCTATATCCCTACTTTTGCGGCTGACAACACCCTTGAACGCCCCTAACCACCTCATCACAGCTCGTTTTGATGCGAGTTGTGACGCGGTCTCATCACATATAATGATACTTAGACCATTACACACATCGGGTTTATTCACTTTATCGGGGAACTCCAAATTGAACGCCTCTATAGATATTGCTGGGATATCTGGGGCTTCGTCAAGAAGTCTATCATACTCTTCGCGACACTTCTTGACAAAATCAACAACCTCCGTGCGGTCATTCTCATCGAGGGACAATTCCATATCTATATTTCTATAGTACTTGGAGTACTGGACACACATCGCAGAGTGTGCCTCTGAGAGACTCAAACTTTGACTAAACTTACCTATAGATGTGAGGATACCACCCAGAACATTGAGGAACGCAAAGAAGTACTGCACAATCATAATTTTAGCGCGAGTTTCCGATGAAACACTATCATTCCCACTTGGATTGAGAACCGCGAAACCCCCAACACCTGTGATACTCGCGATGATTATACTCGGGTATGACAGGTAATCATTCTGTTTTTTGAAGTGAAGGCGTGCGTGATTATGAAGCCAGCGATATCCCGCGGCTCGCTCGGCCCACGATTTGAGGAGCTTCTCCTGCTTCTCACACCACGGGTGGGGATCCATTATTTTACGTGGCTATTTTTAATCTCGGTGGCCTCTCGGTGTGCCATGGTATCCACGAGTTCATTCTGTGGGTGTCCATTGTGTGCCTTGACCCACTTCCACTCCACAGAGGTCATCTTACCCTGGAGAGTATCAATTTCGATCCACAACCCCTTATTCTTTACAGGTGTACCCGCGGCGGTGCGCCACCCATTTCTCTTCCAATTCTTAATCCATGAAGTTATTCCATTCTTGACATAGTTACTATCGGTAAACAGTCTTATCTCAAGAATGTCGCGTGCGAGACACTGTTGAAGTGCCTGAACGACGGCAGTCATTTCCATGACATTATTTGTTGTTCCATCTTTACCCCCCGACATATTAATGCCCGCGCCAGTCACGGCCCAACCACCTGGACCGGGGTTTCCCAAACAACTTCCGTCTGTGTATACGTCTTGCATTTGTTATTACATTGTGTCATTTATTTAAGTTTGAAATATCCATTGCGACCATTACGCGAAATCGCAACAATGGACACAATAATACCAGTAACAAGGATTGATATTGGAATCCACATACCCAATTGCTGCTGTGTTGTTTTTTGTTTGCTTGCCATTTGATATATACAGACAAAATTATTTGGCAATAGATTATACCGAGATTATTTCTAATTTGAGAACGCTAAACAAAACTTAACATATTTGAATTATGTTAATTTTTGTGTTTTAAATACGCGATCGAGTTACATAATTAGCTTAGTTGGAGAACGCGAGACCACCCATACCAGATTGGATGCGGAGGACGTTGTAGTTGGTCGCGAACATGTGCATGGTGGTGGCATCGGTAGCCTTCATGGTCACCGCAACTTGGGCGTTGTCGATGCGGGAGAAGTTGCAAGTACCAGTTGGTTGGTGCTCTTCTGGCTTCAACGCGAAGGAATAAGAGTACACACCTGGGTATGGGCAACCAGTGTGGTGGTTGAAGGATTGCACTTGGTTGAAGTACTTACCCGCTTGTTCCTTGAAACGGTCTTGACCGTTGAGGACCAACTTGAAGGTGGACAATGGACCGGCCGTTTCTTCGGTGAAGTCGGCAGTGGAACCCGCCGTACCAACCGCGAGGAGTGGGGCACCCGAACCTTGGGTGATTGGCACGTAGCAGTTGGATTCAGAAACCGCGCGCGCGTTGGACTCGAGAACAACATCATCCAATTGGTTGGACGAGGTGAAGTTCCACAAGGACGAGCGAGCCGCGGTGTTGGAGAAGCACCACACCAATTCCTTAATTGGGTGGTTGTAGGACAAACGAACTTGCTTGGGGGCAGCGGAAGTCACGGTGTCCGAGCCAGTGTGTTGCACTTGCTCGATGAGGTATTCGTGACCCTTTTGCGCGAAGCGACGACGCTCTTCGGTGTCCAAGTACACGTAGTTGGCCCAGACCTTGAAAACATTCTTGTTAACATAGGTCTCCATGTCGGAGGCCAAGTCAATGTCGATGCGGACTTCGTGGTATTGGAGGGCAATCAAAGGCAAGTACAAACCTGGGTTACGGTTGAAGAAGAAGACCAATGGCAAGTACACGGTCTTACCGGTAGCCGCAGTGGTCATCTTGGCGTAGGACGCCTTCTTGGCTTCATCGTGGTACAAGTTATCGTACAAACGCCACCACTTTTGGTAGTGCTTGTCGATGCGTTGGCCACCGATGGAGAGTTCAACGTTGTTGACCGCGCGTTCCGCGACCCAGCAAGCATCCGCAACCGCCGAAGTGGTAATAGTCGCCGCAGCGTTAGATTGCAATTCAATGTACATGTCACCGACCAAATCACCGTTACGGGCAATGGTCACAGACACGCGACCGGAGTTGGCCGCAGTACCGTTGACAGTTTGTTCGATGTTTTCCATCGCGAAGTTGGTGTGACGCTTGTACACAGCCTGGAAGAAAGTGACTTTTGGGTTACCAGTCAAGTAGACATCTTGGGCGCCATAGGCGACGAGTTGCATGAGACCACCGGCCATCGTGAGAGTTTTTGTACTATATAGCAAGATTTTTTTTCTGGTCGAAATCGCACGAGTGCGAAAATTACACAATCAACTTTTCTCAGCATATGTTAAAATGTCGTCACAGCCTGAAGATGAAGTTGAAGATGGGGAAATTGTATCTGACGAAGAAGAAGAAATTGTATTGTCTGAAGAGGAAGAGGAAGATGACGAATTCTTTATGGACGAAGACGAGGGTGTCATGGATGTCGTTGGTTTGATGAGTTCGCTCTTGGCGACCCCAGACGGAGACACTGTGTGTTCGGCTCTCGTGAATATCTCCAATCAATTGGAAACCCAAAATAGAATTCTGATAAAAATGCTTGCCAAGATGTCCCAAAAATCTACTTAGAAAGATATCGCGTTACTTAGTAAATACCATAGAAAATGGAACACACCCATTTCATCGATAAGGAACCCAATAAGTATGAGGCACTCTCCGAGCTTCAAAAACAGCACATCCAATCGATGAAAGAAGAACAGGTACTTGACGTGATTAATAAGTTTGAACAGGCGTGGTCTCTAAAGACAAACGACTTCCGTAATGCCCGCGAACTTGGATATAGACAATACATTCACCCCGAAAACTTCGACGACACTGGAAATCCAATTCCAAATCAAATCGATATCCTTGCGATCAAAGGTAACCGTGATCGTCAAAGAACGTATCTGATCAACTTGAAAAACCACGCTCGTGATATCAAGCTTCACAAGTATGATCACGCGGATGATGGGATGACCGTTGTACGCCGAATCAATAACGTCCTGAAGCAGTTGTGTGACGGGTATGAGAACATTCGCAGACACTATACATCATTTGAACGGATTGACAACCCAACTGCACTTCCACAGTTTAGTGTGACGGGAGATCCATCGACGATGGACGAAGAGGAAATTGAAAGTTCGACTCCGTTCCAGAAGTGTTTATTGTATGCCCTGGATGAAACGTATAAGAGTGGGTATCGTCGATACAAAGATTCGTGTTGTGAAGAGAAGAAGACGGTCGAGGGTCATCGAACAAGGGCATGGAAACCCAAGTTCACAATTGAAAGATTCGTATATTCTCTTGCACAGAAAGATGACGATTTCGTTAATTGGAAGCACTTTACAAGCCGAGGCTCGGTGTTTCGAGAAGTGATTGATAATCTTTCAAAGTGTATTGATGCACAGTTCCCAGAAATTACAAAAAGACGTCAAGTGTGGTCATTTAAAAATGGTGTTTTCATTGGTAAAGAATGGATTCCCGACAGAGGGGTGTACGATTGCTGTTTTTACCCCTATGAAAGTAAGGAGTTCAGATGCCTTGATCCAACAATCATTGCGTGTAAGTATTTTGACAAGCAATTTGATGACTTTTCTCACATTGACAGATGGCAAGATATCCCAACCCCGTTCTTCGACTCGATTCTAAAATATCAAAAGTTTGACGATGATGTCTGTGATTGGGCCTATGTAATGGGTGGACGTCTCTGTTTTGATGTGGGTGATCTCGATGGGTGGCAGGTTATTCCATTTTTCAAGGGTATTGCACGGTCCGGTAAGTCAACTCTAATTACGAAAGTATTCAAGAAGTTCTACGAAGATGAAGATGTTGTGACAATGTCGAATAATATTGAAAAAAAGTTTGGACTCTCTGCGATCAAGGATGCTTTCATGTTTATTGCCCCAGAGGTAAAGGGTGATCTCGCACTCGAACAAGCCGAGTTTCAGTCGATGGTATCAGGTGAAGATGTATCTGTGGCTGTAAAAAATAAGACTGCGACGAGTATTGAATGGAAGGTCCCGGGTGTATTGGGTGGGAATGAGGTTCCAAACTGGAAGGATAATTCGGGTTCGGTGCTCCGCCGTATTCTCACCTGGAACTTCTCAAAGCAGGTCAAGGATGCAGATCCCCAGTTGGATCAGAAGCTTGATGGTGAAATCCCCATTATTCTTCTCAAGTGTATCCGAGCGTACTTGGATTACTCAAACAAGTACAGAAACAAGGATATTTGGAATGTTGTCCCCGAATACTTCAAGAAAATCCAGAAGCAGGTTGCAATGGTTGCGAGTACCCTCCACAATTTCCTGGAATCCACCAGCATTGTCTATGGGAACGACCTCTTTGTGCCCCAGAAGCTCTTCATCCAGGTATTCAATCAGCACTGCCAAGCGAACAATTTGGGCAAACCCAAGTTCAACCAAGACTTCTATGCAGGTCCATTCAGTTCACGGGATATCGAAGTCAAGGAAGAGACGGTGACTTACAAGGGTCGAACATATCCAAGACAGCCCGTGATCTACGGTCTCGACGTCATTGAAGAAACGCTTGGATTTGCAGATGATTATTAAAAAAAATGCTGACCAATAGTAATATGAGCCAACAGCTCAGAGAATTTGTAAAGCAGTCGGGTGTGGAGTTACGCACCACGAACAGCCCAAGTTCAGTATCCACAACCGCGTCAAATAACGCACTCAATAGAGAAATTGAGATGGAACTTGGAATTACCCGACAACAGGAGTTTCCACCTCGCCTTGAAAAGAATATGATGAGTAATGAAAATTATGGCGAGTTTGCGGAGTTTGTGTACAACTCAAACAATGACATGAATAACATTGTAGCTGATATTCCCATACCAAAACCAGAGCTTACCGTGAGTAAGTTGAACCCAGGTATGTTCAATGCAACGGTGAATCGTCAATTCAGCGCTGATACTCGTATCAACCTTAAAAAGATTCTCCTCAAACAACCCCTCCCAAAATCACCCATTGGTGAGGGTCTTTATATAGACACCACAGAGATTAATGGTATTTATGGACGATTTGTCACGGGGTTTACACATACCCGTGAATATGGTCGCAAGGGGAATATGAACTTGAACTTTTTTACAGTTCAACTCAAGATTATCGTAACAAATGGGGTGGAATCCAAGGGTGCTACAGTCAATTTCTATAAGAATGGTAAGATTCGATTCTCTGGGGGGTTTATTGGGACAAATATCGCGAATCAACCTGAGCTCATTCGACGATTCATTGTGGACAATTATTCCGATAAAGAAGCCTTTCTCTATAGCCCATTTGAATACAACAATCTTAGTGGTCAGTTCAGAATCAATGGGGTCATACGTAACATGGGTGAACTTGCGCGTCGGGGGCAACGACAATATGGCTACACGGAGATAAAATATGATGGTGAGTTGTCTCCATTTATGTATATCACTTACAATGGACACAAGTATATTATCTCAAAAAGTGGTAATATTCAAATATCCGGGGCGCGAAACCCTGCGGATATGTTGGTCGCATACAATGATGGTATTGATCTTGTCCGAGACTTGAACACAAATGGTGAAATTGTATTGTCCAGTAGTTCTAATATTCCACGTAAACTTGTGAAAAAACAAACCAAGAAGTCACCCAAATCAAAGAAGACCCGTCGAGCTGTGTTAAGTACAAATCAAAAGGCGGCCCTTAAGATTGATGGTCGACAATGTATGCGCCTTTCAAAGTCGGAACTTGTGGATCTCGCGAAGAAGTTGGGTGTTGTAGGCATTACCCAATCCTCCAAGAAGGAGGACATCTGTAAAAAGATCAAAGGTATATCTAATACCAAAACGGCGACATTCAAAAACACAAACAAGGGGCGTAACGTGACCCTCTCAGGTACAAACAAATCATTTAAAGTTGGTCGCGCGACCTGTACGGGTTATAGCAAAACCGAACTTCTTCGTGTCGCGGGGATCCTCAAGATTAAGCTTGATCCCAAGGAAACGAAAGCGACTCTCTGTGCAAAGATTGAAAAGGTGCGTAACGCGATGGTAGCCCCCAAACCAAAACCAAAGACACCACCACCCAAACCAACTAGGAAAGAAGTGGCAAAGCAAAAGGAAGTGGTAAAGACGCAACAAGTTATCAAGAAAAGAGGACTCAATGAAAACTCGATTCGTAGAGACCTTGTTAAATTGTACGGTAGTCGGTGGATGAACCGTTACAAGAATGTGATGCCCTCGATTGATAATGATGTGAAAGCAGTCAAAGTGAAGATTAATGAATTGAACAAGGGTAATAAATTGGGTCTCCCATTCAAGAAGAATGTGGATACCATTAAGAAGGGTATGGTTAGTAATTGGAAAATGGAAAGAAGACGAGAATTGGAAAAGAAGGTCATTGGAAGTCAACTCAATGTCACTAACGTTCCACGTAACTTGGTGACACAATATAGAAATGCCGCGACAAACTATATTCTTACTAAAGGTCCAACTATGAAACAATTGGCAAATCACAAGAAGACTTGGGTAAACTTAAGGATGAAGCGTTAATTGTTATTAGAAATGGAATTCATTGAAAAACAACTCAGAGAAAGATTTGACATTGGTATGAAACGCTATGGACATGGGGTAATTATTGATTCGGATACTAGAAATTGGGGAACACCTAGAAACTCCTGGATTGACATGGCCGTTGAAGAGTTTCTAGATGCAGTCATATACATAGTGGCTGACTACGTGAGAGAATGGCGAACGCGATGCCCTCTAATTGCGGAATACACTATAAAATCGGAAGATGACAATGGACTTATCATACACATTATACATAATTATACTCGCATGGAAAGTCCCAAACACAAAATGCTTGTATGGAATCTAATTAACATGATATATACGTGTTCAATATTTTGAGAGGTTCCCCAATTTGCTTGAGGTGAATCGTGTGATACGCAAAGTTGTACTTGGGAAATAGTTCCTTAATTAAATTAGATATCACAGCACCCTCCACATAGTTGGGTATTCCCGAACATACTGAATTTCGTTCAATTTGAAGAAAACGATCCTCCAATTGCACGAACTTTTTAAGACTTTCTGCGTCGACACCATCCGCACGCATTTGTTTGTATGTACTTTTAGACATACCCGCGCTGAGATGGAAATTCTTAGAACCAGCTATTTCTTCTGAGTTAACACTCTTTTCATACATGAGAGCGAGTGCTATAAGGGCGAGGATTGCAAACCTTGTCATTTACTTATTACATAGGAATTAATTTAGATAGATCGTTAACTTTGTGAATGATATTGAAGAGTTCATCACGACACGACACATCACCAGGTTTAATGATTTCAAACTCAATTTGATAGGAACATTCTTCCTCGGAATCCATATCAACATTATCACCCGATGAAATCGTCATGTCGATACTAAGGTTCTTTCGAATGAACGAGTGGCGCGTCTTTGTTCGTTTTCGATCCATTTCATATTCACCCCACGTTGGGATTTCTCTAGAAATACTAAAACGCATATCAAGTGGTGTACCGGTAAAATCATCTTTGATAACATTAATCTTTTGAATCATTGTTTGTTCACCCGTGTCATGATCCGATGAGATTCTTACACCCTCTTTGTCGCTATAAAATATATCGGACACAGATGTTTTTACACTTTCCCACCCCGTATACCGTCGAAGCCCATCGAGTACGCGCTCGAATGTTTCTTTCCCCACATTTGTATCAAAGAAAGATCCATTATATTTACCAAGACGCAACTCTATTTCGATATTTTCTTCATCCTTATGTGTGTCAAACACGGGGAGAACCTTATCGGTGATAGTTTCAATGTCTAACATTATTCTTTACAATAGAGATACGCGTCATTCTCTTAAGTGTTTTTTATACACAAAATGTAATGAGAGGTTTTTTAAACCTCGGAAATACTTGCTATTTTAATACAGCACTCCAATGTTTACTTCACATCCCAGTACTCTCGAATTACTTTTTACACGCACAGTACACGGGAGATTGTGAGTTCACACAATTGTACTCGACGCTCGTTCATTTCTATTGGGTATCCCAAGAAAAGGGAGTTGTCAATATGAAACCCCTCTTGGAACAGTTTTATGTGCATTTTCCACGCTTCAAGAATCACGATCAACACGACGTTCAAGAGGCCGTGTTGTGTATCATAGACATTTTGGAACGCGCGAGGCCACAAATAAAGGACTGGTTCTACGGAAAAAAGACACAAGAAACTGTTTGGCCGGGTGGGAAATCATCAAGTGAAGAAGACTTTGGTATTCATTTAGTAACATCTCGAGGTACAGATTTAGGGGAAATGCTCAAAAAAAGCACGAGTTGGAATGTCATTGAAAATTTTGAAGATACCGAGGGGAAAGTATACAATGTCGCGACATCCCGGATGGTTTTTTCAAAACTTCCACAAGTTTTTATGATTTCGTTTGATAGTAAAAGTCATATACATGTTATTGAAAATATATTCATTGATAAAAATGAATACAATCTAATTGCAAGTGCTGTGCATGTGGGTATGCAAGCAGATGGACACTACGTAAGCTTTGTAAAGAACGGGACTCAGTGGTACTATATAAATGATGATGTCGTGAAAGAAGCTGAGCTTCCTACGGTGGCGGGTCACTATGTGTTGGTATACAATCTAAAAACTCCTTCAACTGAATGTTCTCCTTGATATTCACGATAGTTCTGTAGAATGTTCGTCTATTATTGGGATGTGTCTTGTCTCGGCGTCTCTTTTGGGGCTTCCACCACATAGGTCCATTTTCCCAAGACACGTACATACACTCCACGATTGCATCATCCTCAAACCAAGGCTCGTTCATACGACTGAGAGGAAACTCCGTTTCATAGAACAGTTTACCCTTTTCTTGGACATACAACTTCCACACTGGGGCGCCAGGTTTACCAACACCCTCAAAACTTGCACCCTTCTTCATTTGGAAATCCACTGTATTCTTTTCCCCTGGTTTCCATTTGAACATAGTCTCATGTGTCCCAATACGCACCGGTTCATTTACAGGCGTCAATACAATGCCATCAACATTTTGTTGAACTGTGGGGAGGTACACATCCATAAAGTGTTCAAAATCTTTGAATGCATAAAATGTTTTAAGTTTGAGACGGTACACATCAAACTTCATGTAAATGATACACTTGAGCATCTTTTCAGCCTCTGCAAGTCTTTGGTAGAGGTTAAGATGCCCCACGGGGACACCATTTATAAGAAGGGCGTCATACACCATGAGTGTTGTATCGTAGAGTTCTCCATCAAGAATTGTTCCCTCGTACGCCTTCTTATTCAGATTAATCTTAATCTCAATCATATTGAATGCTCGATTGACGAGAAGACAGTGTGGCTTCCCCTCAAAGGTTGTCGCAACCATCATATGTCTCTCCCCATCTGTTTTCTCGCAGACCACATATTCTCCACCCCTAAGAATTGGAAAGTGCCGACGCTCAATGGATACAGGTTGAGGACCTGGGAAATAATCCTTACTCCCCCAAACACGATGGATGAAACTTACAACATGTTTGTGAAGTGGTGATGACATGTATTTAAATGTGAACTAAACTTTAATTTGCTTTAACACCGGCGGCATTCAATATATTGCTTATACACTCATGTGTGTAAGTCATGGTCAACTTAGATGCTGTAAATGCATAAACCTTCACACCTTGTTCTTTGAACTTTTCAAACATTTTGGGATAAATCTTGGTGTTACCAGTTTTTTTATCCTTAATACTTTTCAAGATATGCTTTGAATTCATGATCCAAACACGCGCATCCGTTGTGATGACGTTGTAGATATCATCGCTAATCTTCTTTCCAACTTCGGTGTCAAACGCAAGGCCCATCTGTTCAACTGGTTCTGATATGTCCTGTTGAACCTTGCTTCTAAATAGACCCCAATCAACACCCTCGGTGACACCTGGGAACACGAGACATGGAAGACCATCATGTTTCTCGAATACTTGATCAATACTACCTTGATCCATTCCAATACCGAAGTCGATAAACAACAAACGATCACATCTTTTCAAACATTCTTGAATGATCTCAGCCTTCTGATATGGATTATCGTCGACGTACACAATTTCGTTTTTTGAATTAGTTTGCACACACTTCATGTTGATGCGGAGAATTGTGTGCAACGTTTTCACGTGGCATGATTTCGAACGAGTGACGAGTATTGTAATCAAGTTCATATTACACATTAATATAGTCTAAACCTTAAGCCTGTCATTAAGGCATCCAGAGAATGGTAAATTTCCAACATGTCCTAGTGTCGTATTAACATCGGCCATAATTTTACCTTCGCATTGTTGCCACCGACGGCAGAATGCATAATCTTCGGATAGATACCGGCGAGTCACTGGATCGATCATACAATCAAAGCATGCGTGGTAATCATCAAAGTCTCGATTCTGGTGATCGTTTTTGCACCACAATTCGGGAAACTTATCCTCCAATTTTTTAAAAACCTCGCGTTTGATGCACATAAATCCTGTTGGTCCATCGAGGATTTCAATGAAGCCGTTTTCAACCGGTCTATTTTTTGCACCAAAATTGATCACAAGGCTCGAAGAAAGCATTGCCATATTGCGTTCATCACCCTCCTTCACCGCATTGGCGGCTTGATCCCACATCACAACCTTTTTGGGGTAGCACGCAACACCAATATCATACCCAGATCTTACAAGGCGAACCACAGACTCGGGATTAAAATCGACGTCGGCATCAACGAACATGAAATAATCACAGTCGCTTTTTTGCATAAAACGACCAACGGCAACGTTACGCGCACGATGCACAAGCGACTCATTTTCGGTAGTATCGATATACAATTGGATTCCTTCTGCCATTAAATGCATCTGAAGCTTAATAATACTGGACATATACTTCTCTAAACAAAGACCCCCATAACATGGTGTTGCAAGAAATAACTTTACCGTCATCCTTTACTATGAAAGACCTTTAACCTCTAAGTGTTTTTTTACTATATTTTCTATTTTGTTCAATGTTGGTATCGACACCGAACATTTTTCACACACTTCACTCTTTGTGATATTTGACCCTAGAACTATATAAATGATTGCCGATGCTACACTATTTGGGGTCTTACTCATAAGTTCTACACAATCCTCCGTTGCACCGCACATTTTGTTACATTTATATCGTTCTTCCCTCGAAATATCAAATCCATTGAGAAGTCGTTGCATTACATCAAATGATTTTGTCACATAGTTTTTCTCCGTCGCTCCCATCATTGTATCTTTGAATATTTGTGTTGTTCGACTAATATCCTTGGATTGAATTCCAAACATATCCGCTATTTCACTTGTTGTTCTCGGACATTGTGCAAGTCTACACGCATACAAAATACAATTTGCTTTGATTCCAAGACGAACCGCACCCCGGGTCAACTTCTCATCATTGAACTTTCGGTACATCATCTTAGCATCTTTGCGAATTGATTCTGGTAAAGTATGACACGCCTCATCAATATCACGATACGCATGAAAAAGTGATCGATCTTTGTGATTCATAGACATGTGAAAGTTAATCTTGGCCATTCTCTTGTTTTCATAGGTTGAAGAACGTTGCGTTGAAATTATAGTACCCTTCCCCCAGTTTTGGGAAAAGAGTTCGGGGTTTGCATTTGGATTGCCGCATCTGGATGGGTCGTTTACACGGCCATCATCTGTAAGTCCACTCGTCCATTCCGCGGAGTCGTCAACAAAATTATCCTCGACGAGACCACATTCCGAACATGTGGGAAGACCTTCGGGTGAGACAACTTTCACACCTGAGCATTCGCGACAAAAGTTTCTATTCACTGGCTTTTCGTGGGTTTTTTGTGGTAATAATTGGTCTATATCAGACCATATAGCTGCCAGCATATTGGTATGAAAGTGGGTGATCTTTTTTAGATTTTGTAATTACGCACCGAAACTTAGGTTATCAGCGTGCACCTTTGCCAAGGCTTCAATGGCATCTACGGTCTCCTTAAAACTTCTTGCGCCTGGGGTGGAAGGTTTCCAACTATTCCATTCCGCGTCAATGGACTTGTAGTCCGATGGTGGTATCACCTGTCCGTCAATCTCATCATCGGGGACAATGAAGTCATCCATTTCTGAGTCACTCTCATCCTCGTCATATATCTCAGAATCCGAATCCTCCACGTCAATCTCGGTGAGGTGTGCGTACATTCCAGGTTTAATCATTTTGAATTCCAAATCCTCAAATGTCGTTCCACTTGGGTAGTGTTCCATCACACTTTCATATGGCGCAGGGTTCATATCCCCACTTTCAAGTTGATAGACACAGGCGGACTTATATATGAGCTCAGTAGGGTTTAGATAACGCACCCCGAGCACCAGGCCAGTGTTCATCCCCACAACTGCGAACATGTCATCTTCCACGTCGTCTTCGTTTACTAAAAGTTTGACTATATCGTCTTCAATTATTTCAGATGGTACAATCATGCTTAGAGTTTTCAAGCAAAAAATTATCAGGGATAATACTACAGATGAAAATCACAATTTATTCGAAGGAGGCATGCCAATACTGCGAACACGCTGTCACACTATGCGAATCCGAGGGGATGGATTATGAAAAAGTTATGATTGAGAAAGAGGATCTCAAGAAGTTGTGTGACGGAAGGTTGGACACCTACCCCCAAATATTTGTTGATGGACGTCGTATCGGAAACTATTTTGAATTTCAAGAGTGGGTGGAGGACGAGTACGAACCCCTTTTAGCCCCCACCCTAAACAGATTTACAGTCTTTCCCCTGAAATATCCACACCTCTGGGATCTCTATAAGAAGGCCCAAATGAGCAATTGGACTGCGGAAGAGGTAGATCTCTCAAAGGATTTGGATGACTGGAAAACACTCAATGATAATGAGCAGAAATTCATAAAGTATATCCTGGCGTTTTTCGCTGGGTCCGATGGCATTGTTTTTGAGAATATCAATAACAATTTCGCCGATGAGGTGCAGTCCTCCGAGGCTCGTTCATTCTATGCGTATCAGTGCCACAACGAGATGGTCCACGGGGAGACCTACTCCAAGTTGATTGATAAGTATATTAAGGATGGCACTGAGAAGAAGCAACTCTTCGAGGCTATCCAAACTGTACCATGTATTCAAAAGAAAGCAGATTGGGCTATGAAGTGGTTTGATACAAAGTCTCGTTCATTTGCTGAACGCCTCTTCGCGTTTGCGTGCGTTGAGGGTATCTTCTTCTCCGGGTCTTTCTGCGCTATTTATTGGCTCAAGAAGCGGGGTCTCATGCCGGGTCTCTGTTTCTCAAACGAGCTCATCTCGCGTGACGAGGGACTCCACCAAGAGTTTGCGGTGGAGTTGTTCAAATTATTGAGACACAAACCCTCAACACAAACCATTCATTCTATTGTGAAGGAGGCTGTGGAGATTGAGAAAGGGTTCATCTTGGATGCTCTCCCCTGTAACCTCATCGGTATGAACTCTGAAAAGATGTCCGAGTATATCGAGTATGTCTCTGACCGACTTCTCAAACAGATTGGGGTGCCTCCAATTTGGAATTCCAAGAATCCTTTCGATTTTATGGAGAATATTAGCTTGGATGGGAAGACCAACTTCTTTGAGAAGCGGGTTGGGGACTATGGGAAGTTAGATGACGAGTCCACGGAGATTGGTTTCGATGAAGACTTTTAAAGATTAGAAGCAAATATGAATTATATGATTCACATTTTACAATCAGTTGTTGGCAGACCCGGACCTCTGATTGTAGAATACGACGGACAAATGATTATCGAGAAGTGTTTTACAATTACCGATAAACATGTGGACAATTTATACGATCGGATTAAAAATTTAAAATATTCAAGAATTGAACAAACAACCGATACTTCATTTATTCTAGTTACATGCCATTAAGATCAAGTGAACCGAGTTGAAGTCCCGTGTCGACGAATCCGGGCTCTTCCATACCTGGTCCTGGAACAACGTCTATCATGCGCAAGGGTCGCATGACTCGTTCGTCGACATCTTCCTTTGATTCTTTAAGTATGGGGGTTGGTGCTTCATTCTTCACGTTCATCATAGCCCACACCACGAGTGTGAAGACCGTCGCGTGCACAATGAGTCCCGCAGTGGATGGGCATCCAGTTGGAGTCGCGATGCGTGGACCGAGAACTCGCCTGACGAGACGGAATGTCTCTGGGTTTGCGATGATGAAAAAAGTCAAACCTGAAATGAGAGAAGTGATGAACTTCTCCTGTTGTTTTCGACCGTTACATCCACAGCCACAATCTTTAAAAAGACCCATGATTAGTTTTATAATACTCACACAAAAAAACTGACTTAAAGTCAAGACTCCAAGAAGATATATAATACCCTCTACCCATGTCGCTTGCTATCCAACGATCCTCCGAATTCTCTGCCTCCTCTGTGGGCTTCTCAAAACTCCGTAAGAATAAGAACGGCGGTAAGACCGTCTACTTGAACGGTAGCGACAACAAAAAACTCTACATCCAACTTCCATTCATGCGCTCTCCATTTGGCTTGAGTGCCTTTACTGATGAAGGTACTGGACGCACGTCATACTCCCTCGACTTGTCCTTTGACCCGGACAATAGTGATGCTATGGAGCTTCACGATAAGTTGAAGGCTTTGGATGATATCATCGTGAATACTGTAGCTGCGAACTCCAAGGAGTGGCTCGGGAAGGAGTTCAATGTCGCGGTGCTTCGTGAAGCGCTCTACAAGCCCATGGTTCGCCCAGGTAAGGAACAGTACCCCTCGACGATGAAGCTCAAGATTGCCACGAAGCCCGATGGCACTTTTGTTCCAGAAGCGTACTCTATGCAAAAGGAACAAGTCTCTCTCGACACGATTGAGAAGAGTCAAAAGGTTATGGCTATTGTTGATTTGAGTTCCATTTGGTTCATTGACAATAAGTTTGGTGTGACCATGCGCCTCCAACAATGTCTCCTTGAGCAGTCTGCAAAGCTTCCCGCGTTTGCATTCCAAGGTCTTGACTTCCCAGAGGAAGAAGAGGTCGACGATGACATTGAAGTTGACGATGAAGAATAAATAATATACCTACCCAATCCCCACGATTGATACGATTGTTTCCAGCATTTGTATGAATCTTTTCTTAGTATGTAATAAGTATGGTCAAGCTCGCAGAACTTGTATACATCGCCAATAATGCGAAGACCGACGCACAGAAGAATGCAGTCGGTCAAGAACTCAAGAAACTTTTGAGAGGTGCCAAGGGGTGTGACCCAAAGTCTCAATTGTACGCACCTCGCTTGAATAGAATAAGCCAAATTCAAAAGGGTGGACTTTACCAAATTGGTAAAGGTATGTACGGTGCGGTGTATTATGGTTGTTTAGATGACGCGTGTAATACAAAAGTTGCCATAAAATTTACGAATGAGCCCAGTGCCCGAATGGAATATCGCATCGCGCAAAAGTTGAAAGGTATGGGTGTTCCCCGTATGTATCATTTCAAGACGTGTAATAACAGGGATATATTGTACTTTGAATACATCAATGGTGTGACGCTCGAAAAGTGGATTGGATCTGGACAAACGATACCAGCCTATCGTCGAGTGATTACACAAGTCATTAGAAATCTCAAGAAGATTCACAACAAGTATCCAAAGTTTAGACATCATGATCTTCACTGGAACAACCTTCTCATATTGAAGGATGATACACCCATTATGATTGACTTTGGTTTGGCGACAATCGAGGGTGTTAGAAATCCGGAGATTGACAAGGAATCTGCCAATATGGCTGGTATTTCTCTAAAATCACACCAAATGTACGATGCGCACTACTTCCTCAATATAATTCATAAATATTCAAAAAATAATACAGTCAAGACGTTTGTGCAAGACTTATTTCCAAAAGACTATCTTGGAGTGAATAGTAAGGTCATCAAGGATATGCGTCTTCGCGTTATGAAACATGAGGGACTTCCCACATACGATGACATCCTAAATCATCCATTCCTTCAAGAAAAGAAGGCTGGCTTTCTTTCAAAGCTCATACCAAAGAGACCCGCGACTGTAAAAAAGATGGAGGAACCAAAGAAAGTTGGTACATCGTCGGCAATTAGACGGGCGAGAGCTGTTCTTCAAAAAGAAGCGGAAAAGAAGAAGGTCCCACTAAAGAGACCTGGTCTTGGGAAACGCGATCCATCGGTTATGAACCAAGTGAGGAACATTGAAAAGAGACTTCAACCAAAACCAAAGACTCCAGTGAAGCGACCAAAAGTGTTTATCAACGCAAATGGCGACCTCAAGATTGATACACGTAAATGTCGACTCTATAAAAAGGAGGACCTTGTGAAGATGTTCAAGTTAGACCCCAAATTGACCAAGGAAC
>Ga0255752_10001066_pt1 | contig 32523 bp, 41 predicted proteins | sample 011ome_25_FD_179952 | JGI IMG/M metagenome (GOLD analysis project Ga0255752, IMG submission 179952) | Coastal salt marsh microbial communities from the Groves Creek Marsh, Skidaway Island, Georgia - 011512CT metaG (version 2) | ecosystem: Environmental > Aquatic > Marine > Intertidal zone >... | reverse complement strand
TTTAAGAGAATCACGTGAAACAATTAGCAACGATAAGTCTGCGCTAATCGAGGAAAGACATTATAACGAAGTTCTTTCCGAGCTCTTAAAGGATACAGGAATCAAGACAAAGATCATTCAGCAATATCTCCCAGTGATGAACAAGCTGATCAACAGCTATCTTCAAGTACTTGACTTCTTTGTTAGCTTCGAGCTTGACGAAAACTTCACCGAAACAATCAAGTCGCGACACCGTGATGCGTTTTCCTATTCATCCTTTTCAGAAGGTGAAAAGCAACGAATCGACCTTTCCCTGCTATTTGCTTGGAGACAGATTGCCAAGATGAAGAATTCGGCCAATACAAATCTCCTGCTGCTTGATGAAGTATTTGATGCAAGTCTTGACATTGACGGAATTGACAATCTCTTGAAGATTATGAATACCCTTGACGAAGAAACCCGTGTATTTGTTATTAGCCACAAGCAAGATCTTCTTGAAGGAAAGTTCGAGCGGAAGATTGAATTCGAACGTCGGCAGAACTTTACAAATGTGAAATCCATCGCATAACGCAATTGTAACTCCATTGTTATCAATACGTTATAACTAGGAAAATCGTGAAAATCCGCTTATTTTTCTTTAGTAGGTAAATTATACTCCCTTTGGATATTAACTACCCATTTCTCGTGATTTACTAGGAAACTGGTCTTCGAAACCCCCGTATTCCGGGGGATTGTGAAAAAAGTGCATTTTTTTAGCATTTTTCTATTTACATTTATCCTAAAGTGTGTTAGAATATATCTGTAAGCAAAACTACCACCTATTATATTATGACATCACCCAATCCGAAAACTTTGGCGACAAGATTCGTTAATTGCTCCGCATTTAAGAATACCCTTCACGGGACTATCACCCGTTATTCTGAATTGGCCGATGGTTCGGCATTGCTCGAGGAATTCCGTAAGGAGGCTCCCGTCTCCAAGCTGATTTACTCGGAGAAATTCGAGGCAGGGTCAGAGAATGCCGCCTACTGCATAAAGGTGGCAAGGAAAAACTCCGGATGGCACATGATTTATTGCTAATATTCAACTTTTTATATTATGAGAACCACCCTAGTTCAACCCGAGCACAACGTTAGCTTTGACCATCAGCGTCAACTTGCCAAGCTCCTTGCTAAAGAGAATATCCGAGTCCATCAAGGTAATTATAAAACCGCTTTCTTTGATGTTAAGAAACGAGTCCTTGGCCTTCCCACTTGGAACCTTGACTCGAAGGACGTTTCCGATCTTCTTGTTGGTCACGAAGTAGGACACGCACATTGGACACCAGAAGACGGCATTGAGAAATACCACGAAAGGTTCAGCAAAGAAGCCCCTTTTGATATTTGCAATATCGTTGAGGATATTCGAATCGAGCGTCTCATCCTCGCTGCTTTCCCTGGCTTGGTAAGTTCTTTTACGAAAGGATATACACACCTTCTTGAGAATGACTTCTTTAAGCTTAAGGACCGCAATATCAACGAACTTAACTTTATTGATCGTCTTAATATTAAAGGTAAACTTCGTCACCTTGTTGATGTGGAGTTTAACGAATGGGAAACAGAGATTTATACCAAGTGCTTGAAGGCAGAAACGTTTGAAGAAGTACTTGACATCTGTGAAGAGATTATTGACAATCTTCCAACAAAAGAGGAAACTCAACAAGAGAATCCAGAGGAGCCTTCCCAACCCGACCAGAATTCTGAAGAGGAAGGCGGAGACGATGATCTAGACATCAACATTCGTGGAAACGATGCCGATCCTTCAATGAATGAAGATAACGGTGACGAAAGTGATTCTATTTCTGACCCAGATCACGACGAAGATGGAGAAGACGACAACGGCCAAACATCCAACACTGATGAGAAATCTGATGAGGATGTCGGGGAGAAGCGCTCAACCAATTCCTCCAACCCTACTGCTGGAGATGATAGTAAGACTGATTTCTCTTCCGTCATTTCCGAAACCCAACGCGCTCTTGAAGAGGAGTTGGAAAACAGTCAGAAAGACTTTGGGAATTCAGTTTATGTTAATGCTCCAAGTCGAAAGCAAATTGATGATTGCATTTCCACACTCGATAAAGTAAGAAAGGGAAGAAGAAGGTACCAGACAAAGTATGACACTTTGATGTCGTGTCCTATCGAGGACGCTAAGTGGATGGAGTTTAAGAAAGATTCTAAAAAGAACGTTGCTCTCCTTGTTCGTGAATTTGAAAGAAAAAAGTCTGCATACGAATACTCTCGGGCACAGACATCAGCAACCGGCTCCATCGACCCGAACAAGCTACACTCTTACAAGTATGAGGATCAGATCTTCAAGTCGGTTACGCGGCTGGCTACTTCAAAGGATCACGGCATGGTCTTCTTTATTGACTGGAGCGGAAGCATGAACCCAGTGCTTCACGATGTGATTCAGCAAACACTCCAACTGGCCTTCTTTTGCAAAGCGGTTGGCATTCCCTTTGTCGTTTATGGATTTACATCGCGGTATCGGTCTGACTCCTCCTATGATGAAATTGAGGATCTGATTGGTAATGTAGTAAACCTTCGCGATACCTCTGTTTTTGAGCTTCTAAATTCAAACATCAAAAAGGGCGAATTTGAAGATGCGTGCAAGGAATTGTTTGTCGGAACACGAACATTTACCAATGCTTTTAGTTCTGAAATCGAACATCTGGGCGGAACACCTCTCTTTGATACAATCATATGTGCAGCGGAAATCGTGAATCGCTTTCGGTCTCAGTATAATGTGCAAAAGCTTCACACCATGTTTCTCACGGATGGTGAATCACAGTGTATGAGATATGTATGTGATAAGGAAAGTGCATTACGCGAAAAACCTTCCCAGCCTTCGGATGATCAGAATGATCCATATTATTACTCGAAAAGAAAAGAGTATCTTTCCTGGGGCAACACCCAGATTGGTCCACGCGCCTTTTCGTATGGAAGATCAGCTGAGATTGGCGGTACTTACAGACAACTCATTCTTACCTTCAAAAAGATCACGGGTTCTTCGGCAATCTGCTTTTTCCTTGGATGCTCTCGCAATGCCAAAACAGCAGCAATCAATGCAATAAGACACTCTTCGAAATTTAAAGCGAAAGACTGGTATGGCGCCACAGAGGAGTACAAAACACTGCGGAAGAAGACACTTAAAAACAAAAGCAGAACGATGTTTGTTGAAGACGGCTATGGGTACGACGGATACTTTGTTGTTGAATCGAGCAAGGTAAGGATTGAAGACAACGAGCTCGAAGTGGAAGAAGACCTTGACTTTAGTAAAGCGGGTGATGTTAATCGCCTTGCTAGGAAGTTCTCTACGATGAACAGAGACAAGCGAGCATCTCGTGTGTTTCTGCAGAAATTCAGCGATTTGATCTCATAAAAATTAAGTTTTTTATCATTTTATTATTTACATTTACCTCAAACTATGGTAGAATATACTCGTAACCAACAACTACACCACACTATATTATGAAAAACGATAACGTAATTAACACAATAGCCGAGCTCAAAGCAATGGGCAAATTTCCCGTTGCCAAAACCGCTGATGTCTATACCGCCGCTCGAAAGAACGGTCATAGCTATAACAGCGCCAAAGAAACATTTCTCATTCCTTCTGCATCAGTTAAGCGAGGTCTTTGGAATCTTGAAGCTTTTGAAAGCGGAGAGTTGCCCTCCACACCAACACCTCCACAGCCTACACCTTCCACCGAGTTTAAGATGTCGGTTGGTTCTGTTCGCAGTGTTGGCAGTGAAGAGGTTTACGTCCCTACCGTAAATAAAAACTTTGTCCAATGGGGAGAGTATAAGAATATTAAGAAGATCATTGAATCTCAAATGTTCTTCCCAGTTTACATTTCTGGAATGAGCGGGAATGGAAAAACCATGATGGTTGAACAAGCCTGCGCTAAAACCAAGCGAGAATATGTTCGAGTTCAGATCTCTCCTGAGACTGATGAGGACGATTTGATTGGTGGCTTTCGTCTTATCGACGGAGAAACGGTTTTCCAAAAAGGTCCTGTGATTAAGGCCATGGAAGCTGGAGCGATCCTTCTTATCGACGAGATTGATCGTGGGTCCAACAAGATCATGTGTCTGCAAGGAGTTCTTGAAGGTAATCCCATTCTGATTAAAAAGACTGGTGAAACGGTATCCCCTGCCAACGGATTCAACGTTATTGCCACCGCAAATACAAAAGGACAGGGCAGTGATGATGGTCGATTTGTAGCCGCACAGGTTATTGATGAAGCCTTTCTCGAGCGCTTTGTGGCCAGCATTGATCAGCCCTTCCCAACCTCTCCGATCGAAACTAAAATTGTTGAAAAGCACATGAACAGCTATGACGTTGACGACTCTGAGTTTGTTACCAAGCTTGTTGCATGGAGTAAGATCATTCGAAAGACGTTTGATGATGACGGTGTTGACGAAGTGGTTTCTACTCGACGACTTTGCCACATTGCCAAAGCGTATTCAATCTTTGCGAATCGCCTTACGGCAATCAAGATGTGCATCTCCCGTTTTGAAACGGAAACCCGAGAAGCCTTTCTCGATCTTTACACTAAGATTGATACAGGTGAGATTGATCCTGATGCTGAGGAAACTCCAACTGCTGATAATACTCCTGCTGAAGGTCCAGTCCCGTTCTAATTTGGTCCCGACCTGAGCCAACCTATAATAAATTATGTCGCCTACAATAAACAACATAAATAACGCCGGGAGACCTTTGATGCCTACCTCTGAATTTCATAATGATGATTGTGTTCTCTTCTCAAACAACTATGATGGAGAACTGTTTGATTCTATCGTAACTGATCCTCCATATGGTATTGAGTACCTAGGCAATGGGTGGGATTCGTATCAAAACTGTGTTGCTTTTAAGGTAGAGACCTGGCAATCGATTGCTAAGACTCTGAAACCTGGAGGGCATCTTTTGATCTTTGGTGCTTCTAAGACTTTCCATAGACTCGTGTGCGCTGTGGAAGACTCTGGTCTTAAGATTAAAGATGTTTTGATGTGGTTGTATGGGCAGGGTATGCCGAAGAGTCAGAACATTGGTAAGAAAGATCCTGCTTGGAAAGGATGGGGAACTGGTCTCAAACCATGTTATGAACCTATTCTTCTTGCTCAGAAACCAATTGAAGAGAAGACTATTGTAAAGAATTGTCAAACTCATGGTGTTGGTGGTATTAACATTGAAGATACTCGTTTAGAGTCTGGACGTTGGCCAGGTAATGTTCTGCACGATGGAAGTGAAGAAGTGGAAGAACATTTTGCTAAGTTTGGAGACCGTGGTAACGGATGGTCTAGGAACTATGGAGTCGAAGACTATCAAGGTAGGCAGTATGATGGTGGAGTTTTTGGTGGGGGTGGATACATTGGTGAAACCACTTACTGTGATTCTGGTACTGCTAGTAGGTTCTTCTACTCTACCAAAAGTTCTGTGAAAGAAAGAACTCACAATAAAACTATCAAAAATGATCACCCTACTGTGAAGAATCTTGAGTTAATGAAGTACCTTATCAAACTCATTACACCAAAGGGTGGTACTGTCTATGATCCATTTGCTGGCAGTGGTACTACTCTTATTGCAGCAAAAGAACTGGGATTCAACTCAGTTGGTGTTGAATACTCAGAAGAATACTGTCAGATTATTAAAGACAGAATTGCTGCTACAACTGAGGAAACAGCAACTGCTGATAATACTCCTGCTGAAGGTCCAGTCCCTTTCTAATTTAACAACTTGGCTTCGGTCTGAGCCAATCTATAACAAATCAGGCCGCCTACAATAAACAACATATAATCAATATGACAAAAAGACAAATCAACCGATTAACTAAACTCGTTCTCGTGAAGACGCAAAAGGAAGCGGTAATGACCGCCCTCGAAGCCGGATACGAACCTTCCCCGATCGACCTTTATAACGCAGGGATCTCAGATCCGTATCGTGTGGTGAATACCCTTCGCTACGAGCAAGGTGCTCCGATTTATCTTAATAGCCGATACGACTCTAATGGCGAGCGTGTTAGCCGCTATCGTTTGGGTACACCTAAGCAGCATTCCTAATGCTCCTTAGAAGGGTGGCTGGGTATTGTGGTGGTGCCCAGCCACCATTTTTTTATTTACAAATAAACCAAAATAGTATATAATATAGAATATGACAACACTATCAACTGAAACACTCGAAGTACTTAAGAACTTCGCAAGTATTAATCCAAACCTTGTTGTGAAGGCCGATGAGCCTCTCTCAACTATCGCAGAAGCCAAGAATGTTTTTGCCAAAGCAACAATCCCTGAACCTTTTAAGAGCGACTTTGGCATCTACGATCTAAACGAATTCATTAACGTTGTGAATCTTGTTGGCGACCCCACTCTTGAGTTTAACGATGACAGTGTCGTGCTAAAGAATGGCCGAAGTAAAGCTTCTTATCGTTTTGCTGATCCCGAGATTCTTACAGCTCCAACCAGTCAGATCAAGATGCCTGATGCTGAAGTATCTGTTACCGTAACTGAAGATCAGCTTACACAGGTCCGCAAAGCCGCAGCTGTTCTTGGTCATTCTGTTGTTTCTGTAGTTGGTAAAGAAGGTGTTATCAATCTTAGCGTTACTGACAGTAAAAACTCTTCCGCCAATACTTTTGATATGGTGGTTGATGAAGACAACGATTGTAAGTCTGAGTTTGACTTTCAGTTTCTTATCTCTAACATCCGTGTAGTTTCCGGCGATTATAATGTCGATATTAGCTCCAAGTTTATCTCCCGTTGGGAAAACACTGTTGCTCCTATTGAGTACTATATCGCTCTTGAGAAGTCTTCCACATTTACAGCCTGATATATAAAATATGACTGAAGAACAAATCAATTCAACCGTGCCCGTGATTCTTACGGACGTTGCAACCATGGCCCAGCTTATCGACATTTGCTCAAAGCGGGGTGCGTTTAAGGCCGAAGAACTGAGTGTGGTTGGCGATCTTTTTACTCGACTAGTTGCGCATCTTCCTACTCCTCCAGATGAAGAAGGCGAGGGCGAAGAAGGCGAGGGCGAAGAAGGCAAAGCAACCGAAGCAGAACTCGAGCAACTTGAGTTTAACTTTGCTGAATAAAACCTAGTATAATTATAACTTAAATCCATTATGAAAAAAACATTCATACTTTCTCTTCTCTCCGCATCCGCACTTCTTGGAGTCTCCTGCACACCCGGTGAACGCGGTGCTGTGTCTGGTGGTGCCGTTGGTGCGGGTATTGGCTATCTCGTTGGTGATGAGACTGGCGCTCTTATTGGTGGTGCCGTAGGTGCGGTGGCCGGATCGGAAATGTCCAAGAACCGAGCTCATCGCAACCGCCAACCTTATTATAATCGCGATCGGCAACCATATTATAATTACAATCGCCAAACTTATTATCCTTATAATTACGACCGTGAAAATTTCCAACGTCCGTCTTATTATTATAACTACTAATTATGAAAGAACAGCCAACGCAATCCCGCGCTTACGTCTGTAAGGTACCAAATCGAAAGGCTAGAACTTCTGCTTCTAGTGAATACTTTCAGGTGTTTATCGAGGACAATGATCCTTTGCTATTCACCTCAACCGAACTGGCTAATGCTGCTAAGAGAGCAGCGAAAAATCCTGAAGATATTGTTCCAATTACCTTTGTTGACATTTGTGATAAAGAGTGCGAGCAACTTCCCAAGCCTGGAATTCTTAAAAGGCTTTTAGGAGTTTTCAGATCCTAGATCCTAAGAGGGCTTGTAGCTCAGTGGTCAGAGCAGGGGACTCATAATCCCTTGGTCGTAGGTTCAAATCCTACCGGGCCCACTTACTAATTATGTCACACGAAACCTTTTTTGGAATATACGGAGGTGTCATAATACTACTATGCACCTTTGAACTGGTTCATCTTATGACAGATTAACCTTTACATAAACCCCTAATTTTATTATAATAATATCATGAGTAAAAGTGAATTCTTGTGGGTCGAGAAATACAGACCCCAAACTATTGACGAATGTGTTCTTACTAAAGACCTTAAAGACACATTCAACGGAATCGTTAAAAGCGGAGAGTTGCATAACATGCTTCTTTCTGGAACCGCTGGGACGGGTAAGACAACCGTTGCCAAAGCGCTGTGTAACGAGCTTGGATTAGATTGGATGCTAATCAACGGCTCAGAGGAAAGTGGGATTGACGTTCTTCGCAACAAGATCAAACAATTCGCAAGTACCGTTAGTCTTACCGGAGGTATTAAGGTTATCATTCTTGATGAGGCCGATTACCTCAACGCCCAAAGTACCCAACCCGCACTTCGTGGATTTATCGAGGAGTTTAGTAATAACTGCCGATTCATTCTTACGTGCAACTTTAAGAACCGACTTATCGAGCCTCTTCATAGCCGATGCGCGGTAGTTGAGTTTAACACAAACAAGAAACAACTTGCTGGTCTTGCAAGCCAATTCATGGGCCGCCTTAAAAGTATCCTTGACAAGGAAGGCGTCACTTATAATGAAAAGGTTATTGCCGAACTTATTATTCGTCACGCACCTGATTGGCGGAGAGTAATTGGTGAGTGTCAACGTTACGGCAGCAGCGGTGAAATCCCCGCAGCCATTCTTATTGGTAACAGCGATGAATCTGTTGCTGAAGTGATTACCCATCTCAAGTCAAAAGACTTTAAGTCAATGCGAGCTTGGGTTGCTAACAACGCAGCACTAGATACGTCGGCCATCTTTCGAAAGATCTATGATGTCTTAAGCGACCATGCCACCGCAAGTGGGATTCCTTCCGCAGTTCTTATTCTTGCTGACTATCAATATAAAGCAGCTTTTGTAGCTGACAAAGAGCTGAACATGGTCGCGTGCATGACGGAGCTGATGGCTAACGTAACTTGGAAGAAGTAAGATGGCTAAAAAAGAAAAAAAGCTCTCCTTCTTCGACATTGTTTCAAACATTAACAGTGGTCCAAAGTCAAAGGATATTCTCGAGGATGCCACCGCATACAGTGAAGAAGCTGTGTCGGTTGATTCACCTGAAAAGGCGTATGTTCCGTTTATGGTTAATCGCTCGTTGTCTTATTTCCAAGACACGATTCTTTTTGCTAATGAGATGAATCGGTACGCAGCTCTTCCTGCAAGAATGCAATATGACTTTTTACGAAATACAATCAGGCCTCGTCGAAGATTTAGCAAATGGTTTAAGGCGGTACCTGATGATAAGGACGTTGAGGTTATTAAAGAACATTATGGATACAGCTCTGAAAAGGCGCGGGAAGTCCTTCCGCTATTCACAGAATCCGCATTAGCCGAGCTTCATAAACTTAGAGATAAAGGCGGGAAGAAATAGATTAATAAATAAGATTATGAATAATGATTCACAGAATGATTACATTGATTGGCGACCCGAGGATATGCTCGAGGTCTACTTAAACGAACCTGACGATTTCTTAAAGGTGAAAGAAACTCTTTCACGGATTGGAGTTGCTTCAAAACGAGATGGAAACACTCTTTTTCAAAGCTGCCACATTCTTCATAAACAAGGTAGGTACTTTATCCTCCACTTCAAAGAGCTTTTTATGCTAGATGGCAAAGGCGCAGACTTTACACTTGATGACCTGCGACGAAGGAATACAATTTCAATTCTTCTTTCTGACTGGGGTTTGATTCGCCTTGCCAAGCGCGATCAGATAACCGAAACCACAGATCTAAAAAAGATTAAGATCATCTCTTTTGCTGATAAGCCCAATTGGAACTTAAAGGAAAAATATTCAATTGGTAATGTTAAGAAACAGTATAAATAACATTTTGTATAAATAACAATACACATGAAAATTAATCCTTTAAATATTGCAGCAACCGCTTCTCTTACAGCCGGAGCTTCCACGATTGATCGTTCACAGCAGGTACTTGTTCAGAACACTTCCTCCTCCGGCCGTTACATTCATGTTGAAGAAGGTAGTACAGGAACGCGCATTGCATCATTTTACTTGCAGCCAAATCAAAGTGTTTTGGTTCGTAAAGATAATGATGATGAAATCTTTGCTTCCACCGCCTCCGGTGGAACAGGTGCCGCCACTGACGTCCTCTTTACAAAGACCGGCTTTTACGCTTAATACAAATGAAGATTCATCCGCTTGGATTAGCCACCTATGCTGAAGGGCAAGGGAGTGCTACAACGCTTGAAGAAGCTCAGCAGGTATTTGTTCAAAATACCCAGTCCCAAGTTCGGTATATCCATCTACAACCTTCTGGTTCTTCAGGATATGATGTATCGGAGGATAATGTAATTGCTATACAGGGTAATAAAAGTATCTTTGTTCGCAAGGACCATGATGAAGAGATATATGCAACTGAAGATCTTGACGGAGACAACGGTGCAAACGACATACTCTTTACAAAGACTGCCTTTTACGGTTAAATGCACAACACAATTTTGATTGGCCAAGAAGGTCAGTCAATAGGAATGCCTTCGGGGTTCCGACTAACATAAACTCGCTTAATACAAGGAGAAAACAAATGACAGCATATAGTATCCCACGTTCGTGGACAGTAGGGTTCGATCAATTCTTTGATCGAATTGAATCATCGCAAAACAATCAAACCTATCCACCTCATAATGTTATTAAACATTCGGATAACGCATTTGAAATTGCGATTGCAGTAGCAGGCTTTAAAGAAGAAGACCTTAAGGTTACTCTTGATAAAAGTCAGCTTAAAATTGAAGGTAACGATTCCGCATCTAGCGATGTTGAGTATTTGCATAAAGGTATTGGAACTCGAAAGTTCGAGAAATCCTTTGACCTTGCCGAGCACGTTCAAGTTAAAGGTGTAACGCTTGCAAACGGAGTTCTTTCAATTACACTTGAAAGGGAAATACCCGAGGAACTTCAACCAAAGGTGTTTGATATTAACGGTAAATCGGAAAAAGAATTTCTTTCTGAATAGAATAACCACTGGATCACCGGCTACCTTTTCGGGTAGCTGGTATCCAATTAAAATAAATGAACAACAAAAATAAATTATTCACCTCATTGGTCGCTGCTTTGACGGCGGCTCCAGTTTTGATGCTGGGACAGGAAGAGTCTCCGGTCATTCCCGTTGGGACGCTAAGCGCTTATCCGACCCAAGTTCAGACTGGGACTCATCCTACTTTAACCTGGAGCGTTACTGTTCCCGAGGCTGTTTCGGATATTGTGTCCATCGAAAATACAGGGACGGTTCGCGCTGATCGTTGCGTCTTTGCCGATGTCAGGGTACTTGGCGCATCCGTAAAAAGAATTTGGAAAAATTGGCGTGATAAAGTTGTTCACTGGGAATGGGTACCTACGCAAGGAAGGGTGAGTCAAAATGGATACCCCTCAAAAAGCTTTTTCTTTGATACGAATGATCGTATTAATCCAAACAAGATTGTTTGGTCGACAAAGTTGGCTAGCGGGGACACACTTGATTTCAGCGGTCGCTACGTTCGCGCCAACGGGTCTTGGAGCTCCTCGTTCGATTCCCGTTCAGTTTCCCAAAACGTCAGGGCTCTACGGAATGGCGATGTCCCCCCGACGACGACACCTCTGTATCAGCAGCCCTCCATCGAGTCCTTCCTCCTGCCATTTCTCGATTCGGAAGGTAAGATAAAGATCGGCTCGAGAGATGTGATTTACTTGGTCGAGCTGACCCATACTGATGCGAATAGCAGTGGGTTTGATCTTCAGGATCTGGTATTTCTGGTCAGTTTCTATGAAGAGGTTGAGACCGACGTTGGTTCGGTTGACTGCGAGGGGAATCTCACCGAGGCGGAAGAAACGGCTTTAAAGCAAAACAACGGACATGGTAATAATTACGACGGAGTCGACTCGAGCAACCCTGGCAAAAGTCCAAAGAAGCTAAACGATTCGGATCCGAATATTGATGATGAGACTAGAAAGCGTGGTCGCCGTCGCCGTTAGCTTGGATTATCTACTAAGATAATATCAAAGGTTGCTCCACCGCCGCAGGTGTTGCCAGCATCAGCTCTTACTTCAATATCTGTTTTCTCCGTGAAACGAAGAGGAACCGGATACTGATGATCAAAGGGAGTTCCAAAGGTACCAAATTGACCTTTGATGTTTAATGCTCCATCATCGTATGTTTGAACCATTAGTTGAAAAATAGCGTCGACGTTTTTGTCTACAGACATTGTAAGGTTTAGAAGATAAGCCGTTTTCCCAGCTGGCACAGTGTAAATGGCCATAAGTGTTTGACCCTTACCTTCAAGAATCTTTGCTCTTAGTGCAGCGGCAATATCAATATCAATATTTCCCACATTTGTGGATTCACCGCTTGCTGGACTTTTAACCTTTGCTCTAAAGACTCGAATCAAATCAGTAGTACCCGTTCCAGTTGCTCCGCTAATTGTGATATCCTGTGTAACTACATTATAAGATGAATCCAAACCCTGAACTTCAATAACTGCCCCGTCGTCCCCATTTGTAGACGCATCACTTTCTACAGTAACGGCTCCTGCCGAAGTGGAATATGTATAGATGTTTTGCCCGTCCCATACAGTAGAAAGGGCTGAAATATCATCGCTGTATCCAAACTTATTGATGTGGGAATATCCTGTTACATCTCCCGAAGCAATAGGGATGTTTGACGCGGCACCACTTGTGTTTAGTATGTTCCCGTCTTTATCAGCAAGCACCATCGCTTCAAATTGCGTGGTGTTATTGCTGTTGTAAGCCTGATCATCTTTATGCCAAATCGCCATATCTCTATTTATATTATTTTTGTATTTACAATCAGCTTAAAATATGGTATAATTACATTATGCTAAAAACCGACCACATTAAAAATGGGTTTTACACCTGTGTTGACCGCTATGGCAATTCACTTCTTTATCGCGGTTACGACGACCAAGGGAATAAAGTCCGTGAAAAGATTCGTTACCGTCCTCAGCTTTTTCTTCAGTCAAAATCCGATGACACTGAATGGAAAGCGCTTGACGGTACACCGGTTGAGCCTATGCGCTTTGAATCAATGGCCGAGGTACGACAGTTTGAAAAGACTTATGACGGAGTACCTGACTTCAACCTTTATGGCAATACCCGTCACATTCCTGCTTTTATTCAAAGTCAGTTTCCAGGTGAAATTGATTATTCTCGCGCCAACATTGATGTCGCCTCTCTTGACATTGAGACGAGTTACGGTGACGGGTTTCCCGATGTTGATAATCCCACAAACGAAATCCTTACACTTGCGTACAAATCAAGTAAAGAAGATCGGTATCGTGTATGGGGCTTAAAGCCTTATGATGTGGCTGCATCTAAACTGACTCACCTTAAAATCGAGTATCGTCAGTTTGAATCTGAGGCTGAAATGCTTCACGACTTTATTGATCATTGGTCTCAGCCTGATTACACACCTGATGTTATCACGGGATGGAATACAAGGTTCTTTGATATTCCTTATCTTATTGCTCGCTCCGCGATTCTTCTTGGAGAAAACACCGCCAAAGGTCTTTCACCTTGGGGTAAGATTAATCGTCGTGAGATTACCATCATGGGTAAGACACAAGTTACTTTTGATATAAGCGGGGTTCAGTCATTGGACTACATGGAGCTCTTTAAGAAGTTTGCTTATACCTATGGTAACCAAGAGTCTTATTCGCTTAATCATATTGCGAGTGTGGTTCTTGGCGAGAAGAAACTTGACTATTCAGAGATTGGTACTCTCCGCGATCTTTATGATGCAGACTATCAGATGTTTGTTGACTATAACATCAAGGATGTTGAGCTGGTTGATCGTATGGAAGAAAAGCTCGGCCTTATTACGCTTGTCCTAACAATGGCTTATCTTGGCGGCGTGAATTATACAGATACCCTTGGCACTACAGCAATATGGGACAGCATTATCTTCCGCCGCCTGGCTAATAAAAAGATTGCCGTGTTACCAAGCAAAGACAACTATTCCGAAAGTTACCCAGGAGGGTATGTAAAGGAACCTCACGTTGGTATGCATGACTGGGTTATGTCATTTGACCTTAACTCTCTGTATCCTAATCTTATTGTTCAATATAACATGTCGCCCGAAACGCTGCTCCCAATGAAAGATCCTATTGGTGCACGTGCTTCAAACGGTGCTGTGTTTAGTAAAGCTAAGAAGGGAATTATTCCAGAGATTGTTGAAGAGCTTTATGCCAAGCGTGTTGAAATCAAAGATGATATGATTCTTGCCAAGCAAAGATTGGAAAAGGTTTCAAAATCCGATAAGCAAGGAATGAAGGTTGCCGAAGGTGACGTGGCCAGACTTGATACTTCTCAGATGGCGGTTAAGATTCTTCTTAACTCTTTGTACGGAGCGTGTGGTAACAAATATTTTCGTTACTTTGATCTTCGTATTGCTTCAGGAATTACTCTAACAGGCCAAGCTGTGATTAAGTATGCTGAAGAAAAGTTAAATGATTTTCTTGACGACTTTCTCAAAGAAAAGAAGGATCGTGTTATTGCGATTGATACTGACTCGTTATACGTGTCAGCAAAGGACGTAATTGATAAGTTTAAACCAAAGGATCCCGTTGCATTCCTTGATGAGTTTGGTTCCAAAGCTATTGAGCCGATGTTCGTAAAAGCTTTTGATGAGTTTGCCGAATCAAGTAACGCTTATACCAACCGTATGGTTATGGCAAGAGAAGCTATTGCCGATCGTGGAATCTGGACTGCTAAGAAACGATACATCCTCAATGTTCATAACAATGAAGGTGTTCAGTATGCAGAACCAAAGATCAAGATCATGGGTATTGAGGCTATCAAGAGTTCAACTCCGCAAGTCTGTCGAGAAGCTATGAACGCAATGTTCAAGATTATCATGACTGGTGATGAAGGTAAAACACAAGAAGCAATTCAACTTTTCAAATCTCACTTCTGCGATCTTCCAGCGGATAAGGTTGCCTTTCCCCGTGGTGTTAACGCTCTTCGTAAGTGGGCAAACACAAATACTATATTTGAAAAAGGTACACCTATTCACGTAAGAGGTTCGCTGCTGTATAACAAAGCAATTAAGGACCGTGGACTCGATAAGCAGTTTCCTCTTATTCAAAGCGGTGATAAGATTAAGTTTGTATATCTTAAAAAGCCTAATCCTATTCAGCAGAATATCATCTCCTTTCCCGATCATCTTCCGACCGAACTTGAACTTGATCGTTACATTGACTATGAATTACAGTTCAGCAAAACTTTTGTTGATCCGATCAAGATGATTCTTGACGCAATTGGTTGGCACGTAGAACCTGTGGCCGACCTTGAACAATTTTTTGGATAACTATAATATAACAACTATGAGTAAAGACTGGGTAAAAGATATAAATGATATGCACCGCAAGTTCGGTGTTCACGAAGCCGTTAAGGATTTTGATAAAAAGAAGCTGAAGGAGTTCCTTGAGTTTAGACTAAGGTTTCTTGACGAAGAACTTAACGAAACAAAGTCAGCGGCGGTTTACGAGGTTGATGCAGAAGAAGTCGTGGATGGGCTGATTGACCTATGCGTCGTCGCGATTGGAACTCTTGATGCTTTTGGCGTTGATGCTTATAAAGCGTGGGACGAAGTTCATAAGGCAAATATGGCAAAGGAAGTTGGCATTAAAGAAGAACGGCCGAATCCCCTCGGACTTCCAGATTTGATTAAGCCCGAAGGATGGGAGAACCCAAGTCACGAAGGTAATCACGGTACGCTTACAGGCGTATAAGAATGGAATACTCTCTTACAATATTCAACTCAATCTTTGATAATTCTACACATCGTAGAATGACGTTCAAGACGTGGGATGAATTTGAGTCTCTCCTAGAGGGGTTGAGTCAACAGCCTGGGTACAAGCCAAAGAAAGGTGAGCGCGGAAAAAGCTCTCCTCTTATCAGCCCGGCCGTTTATAAGCCTGGTGAAAAGCGAAGGAATGTAAACGTCCTCGGCTGGGGTTCATGGGCTGCACTGGATATTGATGATTATGAATGCACCTTTGAAGAAGCGCTGCAAAGCTTTAAAGGTATTCGTCATATTTGTTATTCCTCGGCAAGCAGCACAAAGGAGAACCCAAAGTTTCGCATTGTTATTCCTTGTGACGCATATATTCCTGCTGATAAGATAAAGCACTTTTGGTTTGCTCTTAACAAGGAATATAACGAGCTAGGCGATCCTCAGACAAAGGATCTTTCTCGTATGTATTACGTTCCTGCTCAGTATCCCAATTCATATCAGTTCATTCGCTTTCATCGTGACGCGCAGTTTCTTAATTGCGACGAGCTACTCAAAAAGCATCCTTTTGCAGAACCAAACTCTTCTTCATTTAAGGATAAGTTAAGCGCTGAGATGCAAGAGAAGCTACTAGCGTATAAGAAAGAACGGCTGAATAATACAAGCTACCAGTGGTCTTCTTATCGGGATTGCCCATTCGTTAATCAAAAACATGTAAGCGAATATCGGTGTATTTCAGAGACTGGGTGGTATGCTAAGATGTATTCTATAATGAGTTCTATTGCTGCCAATGCAATTAAGAAAGGATATCCAATCACACCTGCCGAGATTGAATCGTTGGCAAAGGAGATTGATAACGAAACTGGAGAGTGGTATAAGAACCGTCCCTTCAAAAAAGAAGCCGCTCGCGCAATCGAGTGGGCTTTGCAAAATTCTTAAATTTAATAAATAAAAACTATGAGACTACTTAAAAGAATCTTTGGATGGAACAGCGGCCAAGCCGATCTTATATGGGGTGATGAAAAACAAATCGCTCCTCAATTTACAGACAAGTCTTCAGAAGAAGACGATCTTCTTGAAGAGGTTGAAGCTGCGGAGGAAGAAACCGTTGAAGAAGTTATTGAGCCAGTAAAGACTGAAGTAAAACTTGGCGGTAAAACATATATTGTTGAAGAACTCACCGCACGGGATATTAAAAAGCTTCAAGGGGACTGGGGTAAAGGAAAGCTCAAGAAGGTTGGGATTATCAAGTAAACTTAATGACAGGCATTTTGAAATGGACGGCCACGGCCTTCCTTATTCTTGGTTTTGGCCTATTCAGTGCTGGCGTTGCAGTTGGATGGTATCTTCAAATTCTTGGAGGTCTGATCTGGCTAACCGCCGGCATTAGAATGAAAGACAAACCAATTATCATTACCAACGGAGCAATGACCGCTGTTGGTATCATAGGGAAGTTTTTACTTTGATGCTTAAAGATACGTGGGATGTTATTGTAATTGGCGGAGGCCCTGCAGGAAGTACAACTGCAGCACTGCTTGCCGAGCAAGGCCATAGTGTTCTTATACTGGAAAAGGAAAAGTTTCCAAGGTATCACGTTGGCGAAAGCCTTATGCCTTTTTGTTGGTATACACTGAATCGACTGGGCTTGGTTTCCCGTATGGATGAAATCGGTTTTCAGAAAAAACACAGCGTTCAATTTGCTTCCGAAGAAGGAAAGGTGAGTAGTCCGTTTTATTTCTCTGATCATAAGGATCATCCTTCCTCTATCACCTGGCAAGTTGAACGTGCAGCGTTTGACCAAATGCTGATTGAAAAGGCGGTAAGTAATGGTGCTACATTTCGTGATGAAAGCAAAGTTCTTTCTACCACTTACGATCAACGCACTGCAAGAATCACGGGTCTTGTCGCTAAACACAAAGGCACTTTACGCGGGTTTCATTGTAAACAAATAGTTGATGCATCTGGCCGCGACTGCTTTTATTCAAGTAAGTCAAAGTGGAGACAGCGTGATCCAGGCTTAAACAAGGTAGCCATTTGGACTTATTACAAAGGCGGGAAAAGAAACTGTGGAATCGACGAAGGTTCAACGACTATAGCCGCGCTACCAAACAAAGGTTGGTTCTGGCACATTCCTCAACAAGGCGACCGAGTTTCGTTAGGCATTGTTGCTGAGCGAGATTATCTTTTTTCTGACACACAAGATCCAAAGGAGATACTCGAACGCGAGATTGAAAACAACTTGTGGATAAAGGATTCCCTCTCCACGGCCGAGCAAGTTGGTCAAACATGGGTCACTGGCGACTATAGCTATCGTGCTACCCATTGCGCAACACCTGGTATGGTTTTAGTAGGTGATGCCTTTGCCTTTCTTGATCCCGTCTTTTCATCGGGTGTTTTCCTTGCTCTTAAATCAGCCGAACTTGCCGCCGACGCAATTCACACTCATCTCACCACGCCAAAGTCGGAAAAGGATTGCTTCGCCGAGTACGGAAAATCGTTATGTGATGCTATTGAACGAATGAGAAAAATCGTTTATGCCTTTTATCATCCCACCTTTAACTTTGCTGATCTGATAAAGGAAACCCCCGAGTTGAAAGGTACCCTAACAGATTTGCTGATTGGCGATGTTTTTGAAGACAAGTTTTCAGAACTATTTTCGGCCATGAATTCGCTATCTCCCCTTCCGGAGAATCTTTCTTACGGCCATAGCGTAAAATAGCCAAATCTCGCTGGTTTGTATCAAATTGGGCAAGTTTTGTATCAAATTTGGAAAAAATGCACTTTTTTAGCATTTTTCTATTTACATTTATCCCAAACTGTGTTAGAATATATCTGTAACGGTACTACTAATCCCAAACAACCCTACTATATTATGACTAATCAACAACTCGCCGCCCGCACAGCCAATATTCAACTTGAAAAGGCCAAGGCCAGGGGAATGGTTCATGCGACCCGCGTAGCCTATATTCAACGTGAAAAGGCCAAGGCCATGGAGGATCCAAACCTTCATGAGACAATCAAGGACACGATCGTCAACACGATCGCCGAGAATTCTAAATGGGATACCCATCAGCATTACAGAGAAATCCTTGACGATATCATTTACGACCTTCAGCAATATGCTGAGACCCTGCCAACAGCAGACGAGCTACTCGCAGCCAACAAGCTCTAATCCAATTTAATCCAACCCCTAATTTTTCACTTTAACTTTTTTATATTATGATCCCACACAAAACAAAATACGTCGTTTATCGCATTGACACAGGTTACGCTCTTTACAAAAATCCGACCGGTTACGATCTCGCCTTTTACGAGACCAAAGGACCAGCAACCCGTTTGGCTAACCGTCTCAACGAGCTTTCCGACTTCGCAGCAGTTTGCACAATCGAAGAATACACCCACGGGATCTGCCCCGATTACGAAAACGGTGAGGTCAAAATGGTCGAGCGGACCAACCTCATGACTGGAAAAAAATACATGGAGCCGGCTAACACCCCGCTCTACTGCAGCCCTTCTTCTGAGACCTACTGGTCAATGTAAAACCCCCAACCACTAATTTACTGCATCTATGAAAACCGTAACAGGACAAATTAGCATCACTATCTCTCCTGAAGAGCAAAGGAAAATCGCTTTGGAATACCTCTATAAAGAGCTTGGCTGGAGTGAGGATCACTTTATCGAAGGAGGCATGGTAAAACGCAAGGTGACCAATCACACTACCCACAGTTGGGTCGATGTTAAAACGCTTCGCGAAGCCGATCAAATGGACACATCAATTGACTTTATACTTAAGAGTCTTGCACTCGAATATTATCATGAAAGATAAAACAATCATTGAACCAGGGGAACACGTCCTTATTGCCGGAGGCATCTGGGCTAAAGTAGAAGAGGTTATCGAGGACAGCACCGGTGAAACCTTTCTTGTTTGTGTTGACCGCCATGGCGAAGAACACCGTGTTGATCCCGAAAGCGTGCTCCGCCCAAAGGACCTTTAATTAGAAATTGTAATATGAAAAACACAGAAGAAAACGAAGAATTCGAACGCGGTTCAGAAGTTCTTATTGACGGAAAAATCTGGGCCATTGTTGAAGAGCGTGATCCCGACACAGGTGATTACTTTTGCATTGACCGCATTGGCGGCGAGCACGATGTTACCGCCGATCGACTGGACTTCATAACACCTGACCCTATTAATTAACCCGTGATCTTTATCTATAAAGTTTTTTACGACGGACAACCAATGGGTCAGGTGCGTGCCTATTCAAAGCAAAGCGCAATTAATCAGGCCTACGCGAAGACAGGTGGGGCCAGTGCCTTTAGCGGTAAAGCCCTCAGACTTTATACAGCAACTAGAGTTTACTAATTATGATCAACCGCGGTTGGCTTTTACACGAGGTTTGTGTTGAATAATTGTATTTACATTTTACCAAATTTTTGATATAATATATCCATGCAAACAATAAAAGACATACGTTCTTACTTCATTTCTGCACTTGAGAATGAAGAATACGTAGAAGATAAAACCGGTGTTAAAACACTTGACCTTGTTGGTGCGAGCTTTCTTGCTGATGCTCCGGCAATCTTTGGTACACCTAATGAAGAATACATCTCTCGTGAAATCGCTTGGTATGAAAGCCAAAGCTTGAACGTTGAAGATATACCCGGTGAAACACCTGCTATTTGGAAAAGCATTTCCTCTGATAGCGGGCAGATTAACTCCAATTATGGATACCTTATCAACAGTGATGAAAACTTTAATCAATACCAAAAGGTTTTAACTCAGCTTCTTGCAGATCGCCAAACTCGCAGGGCAGTGATGATTTATCAACGCCCTACAATGCATACTGACTTTTCCGCGAATGGCATGTCTGACTTTATCTGCACAAACGCAGTTCAGTATCTTATCCGAGGAAACCAAGTGAATGCAGTTGTTCAAATGCGAAGCAATGATGTTATCTTTGGCTATCGCAATGACTATGCTTGGCAACTGCATGTTCTTCAAAATCTTGTTGCTGATATTAACCGTCTTGGTGAAGCCGATTATAAAGTCGGTGATATTACGTGGCAAGTTGGCTCACTTCACGTGTACGAACGCCACTTCAAGTTTGTCAAATAAGTATTTACATTCACCCAAATATAGTGTATAATAGTAACATGAATAACGATAAAGAAAGCCTTCGTGTTTTAAAAGAATGCGCAGAACTGCAACTTAAAAAGTCAAATGACTATCAGAACCCTCAGTCAAGAATTCGTCAATCCGATTACTATCCAAGTGGAGTAAAAACGATTCTTGAAATCATTTATGCCAAAGTGCTTCGCGCTCAAAGCGTTATTGAAGCAATGGAACTTGATCCTTCCTACGAGCCAAACTTCGAGTCGGTTGAAGATTCATTCAAAGACATGATTAACTATGCAAGCTTTGCTGTCTCCTTTATCCGAGGCGGTGTTGACGGTCAGGATCCAAACCGCGACTTTTTAAATCGCGTCAAGCCTTTAGATACAGAAGACTAAGTTTATGTTTACTGACTGGGACGGGCGTTATATCTCTTTGGCTAAAGAAATCTCTTCTTGGTCAAAAGACCCTTCAACTCAATGCGGGGCGGTCATTGTTGGCGACTCTGGCCAAGTTCTTTCCCAAGGATACAATGGATTTCCTCGAGGAATGAGCGACTTGGATGAGCTTTATGCTCACCGAGAAACCAAATACAAAAGGATTTCCCATGCGGAAATGAATGGGATTTACAACGCATCCCGCACGGGTGTTTCACTTTATGGTTCAACCATTTATGTTTATGGATTACCCGTTTGCCACGAATGCGCAAAGGCGATCATTCAGGTTGGAATCAAGAAGGTGGTAATGCGAAAAGAAACAAAAGATAATCGCTGGAATGATTCATGCGACCTTGCTCAAATCTTCTTCCGTGAAGCCGGAATAAAGACCACATATATAGATCAATGAAAATCGGAATTGGAAAAATCGGAAGGTCTGTTTTATTCGACAGCGAAAACTGGGGTGCAGTAGGCGGAGATAATGAAGCTCCTATCTTATACGAAAATCTTATTCGTAATAATCCCCAGCACACTTTTATTATGCTGGGGCAAAGCGATTATTCTCGCCTACCTCTTGCAGATAAAGAACGCATAAACGAACATCGTAACTTTATTGATGCATGGGCTGGACTTTCAGATTGGAAGTCTAATGTTTTTATGTCAAGAGATGGTGTGATTCGGCCTAACGGCAATCAGGCATTTATGGAGGAATTCATTCTTACTAACCCCGACTTAAAAGTAGATGCTGCCATCATGCTTCAGGGATTGGTCGCAACCTCTAATGTTGTAGGGTGGGCTAGACGGCGAAAAGAGCGCGATACACTAGCAACTCCTCTTGACGCTCAAAAGTTGTACGCAGGTCCAACCATTCACTACTTAAATACCTATCGAGATATCCCTTGGATTATGGTCTTAAACGATCCCCGCCTTTACCCTGGGAAGATGAGGGACTTGATGAATCCACCTAAAAAGATTTATTCACAATACGAACGCATCTGCGATCACATTGCTTGTAAGGAATACGATTCAGCAGAAGACTTCACAATACGGATCCCTCAAGAATACAAAGCGATGGAAACGATATTTCTTATTGGTAAGACTCGAGGTGAAGCGATTACAAAAGAAGAATCTTCGCTTGATTCCTTTTTCAGCGATGCCGAACCTGATTCTGAATCTGGCGCGAAGGATATTAACTTTATGGTTGTATGTAACGAAGGCCTTCCGTCTAGGTATCCCGATTTGAAAAAATACATACTTGACCACGTGCAAGATGTTGATATCTATGGCAAGTGGAATCCAGATACAATCGGTGATGATAACAGATTCAAAGGACCTAAGAAATTCAACGAATTACAAAGCATGCTTCCTCGTGTCAAGTATACTTTTTGCATTCCGATTAAAAAGGGATGGGTTACCGCTAAGTTTTGGGAGATGGCTCATTATGGAATTATCCCGTTCCTGCATCCAACTTATGATGAGCAAAAGCACTTAGATGTTCCAGCCTTTCTTCGCGTAAAGGATTCAAAGGAACTTTTTGATAAGATTAAATTCCTTGAGGAAAACCCAGAGGCGTATGATCAGCTGCGGGATGCTATTGATAAAGCTTTGCTAGATGAATACTACGACGGTACATACATGAACAACACACTCCTAAAAGGTGTAGAAGAAATCTTATAATGAAAGAAAAATCAATCGTTTTTGATATGGACGACACTATCTGTTTTCCAGATCATTCTAAAAAAGACAGTTACGAAAAGTACGGGTTAGCTAAACCCAACCTTCCTCTTATTGAAAAGATGCAGCAAATGGCTGATGATGGATGGTACATTACTATCTCTTCCGCACGACGGATGCTAACACACGACGGAGATGTCGAGAAGATCATTGCTGACATTGGCATTATAACTACTTCTTGGCTATCCCGTCATGGTGTTCCTTACAATCAAATTCATTTTGGAAAGCCTTATGCAAGTACATACTATGTTGATGATAAAGCCATGACACTTGATCAATTTGCATCTTGGAATTACAATGAAGAAGATTAATCTTATCATCCCAGCAGCTGGAGAGGCAACTCGCTTAAAGCCGCTTTCAAATAACATGTCCAAAATCATGGTCAGGGTTAACGGTAAACCCTGTCTTGATTATATTATAGAGCAAGCAAAAAGGCTTGCAGACATTCAAGAGATTGTTATTGTTGACGGTAAGTTTGATGATGTTCGTGAATACTGTTCTAAGAAATATCCAGAGATTAAATTTGTAAAACAAAAGACACTTAACGGTCCTAGACCAGCGATTGCCCTTGGCTTTGGGGAGATTGTCGTTCCTCGTCCCACTGTCGTATGGCTTGGAGATGCAATCATCTTAACTGAAAACATGGATCTTGGAACCGACTTCCTGCTATGTAAGGAAGTTGAGAATCACTCTTCTTGGTGTATGTGGGACGGAACCACTTACTTTGACAAGCCAGAGAAAAACATCAAAGGAGGTGTTGCACTGGTAGGATTGTATTCTTTTAAGAACGGGGAATTGGCAAAGCAGGCATTTGATGAATCTTCTGACTATGATATCTCATCTGCGCTGCAGGGATACGAAAGCCTTAACAATGCTTTGGTGTTTGCTGATCAACGAACAACCGAATGGTACGACATTGGTACACTAAGTGTTTATCACGAAACTTGCGCAAAGCTTTTACGGCTTAAAAGTCGCGCATTTAATAACATTGCATTTAACGACGATCTTGGTACCGTTACCAAGACTCCTGACTATACGTCAAAGCATAGTGTAGATACATTACACGCAGAGCGTTCGTGGTATAATTCTATCACGGCCGAACAGAGTATGTTTGTCCCTAGGATTCTCCCGCATAAAACGGATCTAATAATGTCATACGAATCTGGATCCCTGCTTTCAGATCTTATGCTGTATGAAAATCTTTCAGAAGCCAACTGGTCATTTATTATGGACAAGCTGTTTAGGATTAAAGCTAATTACTTTTCGACTCCGATTGAAAAGTGTAATAGGTTTGTAAAAACCCACCATGATGGGTTTGTAGGACTTTCTAAAAACATCTGGGTCGATAAATCAAAAACACGACTTGCGGATGTCCCCCTGACTCCTAAAGAACAGTCTAAACTTATTGATACCGCGTATGATATTTGGAACAGTGTTACACCTGTAGATGTTCATCACGGGGATCTCCACTTTGGTAACATACTTTATAACCACTATACAAATCAGTTTAAGTTTATTGACCCAAGAGGAAACTACGGTGGCTTGATTGGTACCATCGGCGATAACTTTTATGATTGGTGTAAACTCGCGCACGATCTTTATCATGGGTATAGTTCCATTGTTTCCAACACCAGCCAAAACGAAACTGTTAAGAAGGTGTTTGTAGAGAAACTAGAAGAATTTAATTTACCTGTAAAACAAATATTGGATGGAGGTCTACTCCTCCTAGCGACGTGTATTCCTTTACACTACGACGATCCTGAAAGACAGTGGAAAATGACACAGGTTGTTAAAAATGAATTGAATAATTAAATTAGTTAACTATGAAAAACAAAACTACATACGGAACCATTGTTCCATTAATTGGCGGAGAGAACATTGGTGTGATGAATGCCATGGAAGGTCAGCTTCCTGAATGGGTTCTTTCTTATAAACCCTTTACGGCAAATGATGAACACTTTATTGATTACATCCGCGGTAAAGGATACACCGGAGAGTATACCTATCTAGATGAAGAAGGCAATGAAAACTATGTTCCCGAAAAGGTTGACGTTGTTAATACGGTTTGTCCCTGTGCAGGTCTTTCTAGCTTAAACGTAAACAGTGGTGTTGATTATGCAGCAAACGATTGGATGTATCTTACCGCAAATTACGTTCTTGGAAAAGTAAAGCCTCGAGTATTCTGGGGCGAAAACGCGCCTAGGCTATTTACGAAAGCAGGCTCCGCTGTAGCCGATAAGTTGGCTGAAATCGCTAAAGAACATGGTTACAGTCTTAATCTGTATTACACCGAAAGCCGTCTTCACGGCCTATCACAGAAGCGACCTAGAACCTTTTACTTCTTTACAGATTCTAAAACAGCACCAATCTTCCCTTGGTATAGAAAGCCTCAGGAAAGTATTGAAGATATCCTTAAACAAAAGCCAATTAAGGATGACCCAATGAATGTTACCGCGAACCAAAACTCGCCATACGATAATTCATGGCTGCAGTATCAACTTGCAGCTACAGGAACAAAAACCATTGCAGAACTTCAAAAGACTTTCACTAAAACTGAAAATCTCATTGTTCATTCGGACGGAGGATATAATAAAGGTCTTTCTGATGTAGCTGACTGGATGGAGGCTAACGGCCATGATAAGGTTGGAGCCCGCGCCAGGGCAATGCAAGAGAAACTTGATCAGGGAAAAGGTTACTGGGCTCACGGTATTACCATTCCTCGAGGAAACGAAATTCCAGCGCTGATTGGAGCTTTACCCCATTCCCTTTTAAATCCTTATACTGATAATTGGATTACGATTCGAGATTGCTTGCGTATCATGAAGATGCCTGATGATTTTAATTTGGTCGGTGAAAACGTTCGTTCTAAAGTAAATCATATTTGCCAGAACGTACCTGCTTCAACTGCTGAAGATATGATGAAGAATGTTTTACTTTACTTAGAAGGACATACTGAATTTGCTCCTACCCCACGTGTAAGACAGAATAATAAAAAGCAAGATGTTCTGACCGAAGATGGAAACGAAGTATCAAATACTTTGGAGTTGGACGCATTTTTTGATTTACATTCATAAGAATATAGTTTATAATATAATAGAACAAAAATACAATAAAACATATGGCATTACTTGATAAACTGATGAAAACCACCCGTGTTAAGGGTGCGGATATTCTCTCTGATTCAAAGTTCTTTTCTGAAAAGGATTTAACTTCAACCCCGGTGGGAATGGTCAACGTCGCTCTAAGCGGAAGCATTGACGGCGGACTTGCAAGTGGTCTTACCGTTTTGGCCGGACCAAGTAAACACTTCAAGACAAGCTTCGCACTTCTTATGGCTGGTGCTTATCTTAAAAAGCATAAAGATGCCGCTCTGATTTTTTATGATTCTGAGTTTGGTTCTCCTCAGGCTTACTTTGAATCTTTTGATATTGATACAAGTCGGGTTCTTCACTGTCCCGTTACAAACATCGAGGAACTTAAGTTTGATCTTGTTAATCAGCTTAAAGAAATTGAAAGAAAGGATAAGGTTATTGTAATTATTGATTCGGTTGGTAACATCGCTTCAAAGAAAGAAGTTGAAGATGCGATCAACGAAAAGTCTGTGGCTGATATGACAAGAGCAAAGGCTCTTAAAGGTCTGTTTAGAATGGTTACACCATTCCTTACAATCAACGATATCCCACTCCTCGCTATTAACCACACCTACCAAGAGCAAGGCCTTTTCCCTAAGCAAATTGTTAGTGGGGGAACGGGCGTGATGTACAGTGCTGATAACGTTTGGATTATCGGCCGGCGGCAGGATAAGAAAGGAACCGAGGTTATTGGATATGACTTTGTTGTTAACGTTGAGAAGTCCAGATTCGTTAAAGAAAAATCTAAGATCCCTATTTCTGTATCATGGGAAGGCGGAATCGAACGCTGGTCTGGCTTTACCGAAATTGCCATTGATATGGGATATGTTATCAAGCCGAAGAACGGATGGTACATGGCAATCAATCCAGAAACCAAAGAAGAGCTCTCTGGTAATGTTCGAATGAAGGACACACTCCAGGCCGATTTTTGGAAGACGATTCTAGAGAAGACCGATTTTGCCACAGCCATCGAAAATAAATTTAAGGTTGCTCACCGTTCGTTACTAGGAGACGACCCCGTCTCTCCCGAATCTGGTTCTGCAGGTGACGACTCTCCAACTAAAAAGTAGAACCGTAAAAGGGGGCTGGGTGTTGTGGTGGTGCCCAGCCCCTTTATCATTTATGAAAGAAGAATTTGATTACAAGTTGGTGGACAGTGATCGCCACACTGATCACTTTTCAATAAAGTTAACAAGCGGGCAATACAGCGGGTCTGTGTATGCCTATGGTGACGTCAAACTAACGGAAGAAGAAGTGAATGGCGAGCAGGTTGGTCGTTTAAGCTTTCTTTACGAAGTTGAAGAAGGTAACGAAGAATACACCAAAGAAGAATTGCAATCCAATAAAGATTTTGAACAACATATTGGAAATGTACTTGCATCAATTATAACAAAAAACGAATTTAAGATTGGAGAGAATGACGGAAAAGATTGAAGATATTATACTAAACAATTTAGTACACAACGAAACATATTGTCGTAAGGCAATGCCGCATCTTCGTCCCGAATATTTTGAAGGTTCGGATAGAGCGGTATACGATCTTATCTTAAAGTTTGTTGGGAAGTATAACAAGCTTCCTAATTCTAAAGTTCTTTCTATCGAGCTACAAAGCTCGGACTATTCTTCTCGTTCTAATGTGAATGAGATTCTCCAAACGATTAACTCCTTTGAGTCTCCTGCAAAGGCGGATGACTCGTGGCTGATTTCCACAACAGAGAAATGGTGTAAAGATCGCGCCGTTCATCTTGCGGTTATGGAAGCCATTAACATTATTGATGGTAAGAGTCAAGATAAAGCTGAAGGCGCCATTCCCGACATTCTAAGTAAAGCTCTGGGTGTTACATTTGATACCAATGTTGGTCACGACTATATTGAAAACGCACAAGCTCGTTATGAGTTTTACAATACTCATGAGGACAAGATGGAGTTTGATCTTGAGATGATGAACACCATTACCGGTGGCGGTGTACCAAACAAAACGCTGAATATTATACTTGCAGGAACCGGTGTTGGAAAAAGTTTGGCCATGTGTCACCTTGCTTCTGCTGCGCTATCTCAAGGTAAGAACGTTCTTTATATTACACTGGAGATGGCGGAAGAACGAATTGCCGAACGTATTGATGCAAACCTTTTTGATGTTCGTATTGATCAGCTAAAAGAAATGACTAATGATCGTTTTACGTCAAAGGTCGAAAGCATCTCAAGTAAAACAAACGGTAAGCTTGTTGTAAAAGAATATCCCACGGCAAGTGCTCATGTTGGCCACTTCCGAGCGCTGCTAACAGAGCTAAAAATGAAAAAGGATTTTGTTCCTGATGTGGTATATGTAGATTATCTAAACATTTGCGCGTCGTCTCGTATCAAAGGTTTAAGCGGAGGTGTTAACACATACTCTTTGATTAAAGCAATTGCTGAAGAACTTCGAGGACTTGCGGTAGAAAACAATGTTCCAATCTGGAGTGCTACACAGGTAACACGAACGGGATTTAATAACAGCGATGTTGAGCTTACTGATACTTCAGAAAGTTTTGGACTTCCCGCCACAGCCGACTTGATGATTGCTCTCATCTCTAACGAGCAACTTGAAAGTATGGGTCAGCTAATGATTAAACAGCTTAAGAATCGTTATAATGATCCTGCCACAAACAAAAGGTTTACGGTTGGCGTGGATCGTTCCAAAATGAGACTTTACGATATTGCCGATCCTACTGCTGGTATCATTCAAGATGCGGGCACCGTCACTCCAGTTCCTGACAAGCCTTTCAGTGGAGGTCGTGGGTCATCTGACTTTAGTGATTTTAAGGTTGAATGAGCATTAAGAAGGTAAAAAATATAAATAGTAATGTTTATAAATATTATTCATGAGCACACTCAATTTCAAAGACTTTCTTAAAGAAGATATTTCAACAGGTTCCCTTGAAAAGGCGGTTTTCTTAATTGCAAAATACCTTAAACGCAAAACAGGGATTTCATTTTTCAAATTGCCAGGCATTGAGAAATACTCAGGCGCAAGCGGGAGCGGACACGGTATTCGAATGTTTTCTGCTAAAGATAACATTAGTGTTAGATTTAATTGGAAAACGGCAAGTCCCACCGCATCAAGTCTTGCTTCCATTGACATTTGGTTTAACAGTAAAAAATCCTTTCACCTCGAGTTTGATCGTGCGACAAGTTTGGTTAAAACCATTCCTCTTGTTGCTGATGCAATTAACTCTAAAGGTGTAAAAGGTAAAGAAGTTTACACGCTTCCCGACGGCGTTCCTCTTAACGAAAACGTTAATGAAGGCACCCTTGATTTTTTAACTGAAGCCAGAGGATCCTCTGGCGACGTTGGAGCAATGTTCGACGACATCCTTGAAATGATCGGCGGCAGCAATTTTTCAAAGGGTAAGATTTACTCAAAGTATAAGAGTGCTGGAATAAAGTTATTTGACGCCATTGACGGCATGTATCCTAACCTTCTTCAAAAGAAGGGGAATTCATTTACATTTGCTGGCAAACCGGCCGATCTTGCTAAGATTAAAGGTTCAAAAGAAAACATCTTGCTTGCAATTGGTTGCTCAAAAGCAACCGTGAGTCGGGGTGGTGCTGAAAAGATTGCTGACACTGGTAACGGTGCCGAGCTTATGGCTGACCGTGAGCGTATTACCTTTGAGAAGCAACTTGAAGATATGGAAAACCTTCTCAAGCTAACCGTGAATGGTGCGGCTAATGCAATCTTTATTGCTGGTCGAGGCGGAGTTGGTAAAACGCATACCACTGAAAAGGTTCTTGCTGATATGGGTCTGCGCGACGGCCAAGGATACTTTAAGAATACTGGTAGTACAACTGCTGCAGGTATGTATTCTCTGCTTTTCCGTTATAAGAACGATATCATTCTTTTTGATGATAGTGACGATGCCTTTAAGGATCAGGAAAGTAGAAACCTTCTCAAGGCTGCAACTGATACCAAAAAGATTCGTAAGCTTGTTTGGAACAAGATGGGCAAGAACGTCGTGGATCCTGAAGAGGATATAACAGACGAAGAAATGCTTGACCAAAACCTTATTCCTCGTTACTTTGAGTTTACTGGTAAGATCATCTTTATTACCAACCTGAAAATGGACAAACTTGATCCTGACGGTGCTCTCAGAACACGAGCGTATATCATTGACATTGATCCAACTGAATCAGAGATTTATGACTTCATGGATCAAATCGTAGAGAAGATGGAGCTTGAAGAAGGCCTGACTCTTGATTTAAAGGAAAGGAAAAAAGTTGTCGAGCTTCTTCGTAAAGGTAAGAGCAAACAAGAGCCTAACCTTCGTAAGCTAAGCCGCGGCCTTAACATGAAGGCTGGAGCCATTTCAGCCGGGGTTGAGGTTAAAGACGCTGAACTCCAGAGAATGATTGAAACCTACGCCTAGCGTAATCAAGTAAAAGGGCATTTTTCAGCCTTTTTTCTTAATTATATTATTTACATTTATGGTAAAATAGTTTATAATATTTAATAGTAAAAATGATAGACAAAACTTTGCGAATATATGGTTATAAGTCCACCCCAGCTCTAAAAGAAGATATTCGTGAAGCTTCTAACTTCTTTATCAACAAGCTGATTTCCCGAAAGCGAATTCTTCACATTGCTATTAAAAGAAGAAAGGATCTAATTCAGAAGAGCGGAACATACGGCGAATGCTGGCAACTTGACGAGCCCCACTGCTTTGAGATTCTACTTGACGCAAGCCTTTCTCGAAAAGATTGCCTAACAACATTGGCTCATGAGTTTGTTCATGTAAAGCAATTCTGCAGACATGAACTTAAATTTGGTCATAAGATTGATACTTGGTGTGGTAAAAAGTATTACCATGGCGCAGCTTATGAATCCCTGCCATGGGAAAAGGAAGCTACACGGTTAGAAACCAAATTATATAATGAGTATCAAACCCATAAGAAATTTATATAAATATAGACTAGAATGAACTCGTTTAAGCAATTTATTACAGAGGGCAAAAACTTAGCGCCGTTTGAATTAAAAAAAATGGCCAGTGGAGGACCCAATCAAGGGCAGGCTAGAATAGATATTCTAGCGGCCATGGTTAAAAAGCAGGATCCTATAACCCTAATGAACAACAAGCAGGTTGTTGTCGCCAATGTTGAAGAAGTACTTGCAAAAATTGAGCAGTTCAAAAAAGACGGCAAAGCATTTACGTTTACAGCCGTTGATGGAAAAACACATTCCACTTCTGACATCAAGAAGACTGCTGAATTTGGTGGCGGTGCTGGTGCAGGAGGCGGGACCGCTCAAACGGCCGTTGCAGAATCTGCGCAGTGCCTTTGGATGAGTGCGATGCTTGGTGAAGGTCAGGATAAGCCACTAGAATATTTTACTGACAAAATCCTCTCAAAGTATTTTAAGAATATTTCAGTAGGTAGAACAAGTTTGAAAGATTGCCTTAGCATTGATGATAGTTGGAAGACAAGTTCATATCTTTGTGCTCAATACGCAATTAACAACGGGATTATTGAACGAGGGATGACATTCCATCGTGATGATAAATTAATGAAGGCGATCTATTCTAGAAAGAATACCGCATTTAAGAATAATGGGTTTCGTCCGCTGACCGATGATAAATGGAACCCTGGAGATATTTGGGCCGCAGAAAAAGGATTTAATCCCACGTCCTTTGATGTAAGTACTTTGGAAAACTATAATGATGACATTCTCGACGCATATCTTCAAAAAACTTGTGTCGGAATATCATTGAAAAAGGTTGCGAAGGCCTGTAAATCTATTGAGAAAAACGTAGAAAGACCTCCTCAAACTTCTGATTACAAGTTGACCGCAGGACATATTAAATCAATCTCTCGTGGGGAATGGTGGACAACAAAGGCATGCTATATTACTTACGTTGGTGGTCAGGTTGATCTGCGAGCCAATCAGGCAATGGGATCGCATAAAGCTGAGATTAAAATGAAGGGTGCGAGAGGGGGAGGAGTTTCATGGGGATTTATGCAAGATGCTTCAAAAAGAATTTATGGTTCATCAAGCATGCTTCCCAAGAACACGCAGATAAGGAAAGAATCCAAGCTCATCGCAAATGGAGATCGTAGAGCGATAAAGAAGTTTACACAAATGTTGAATCTATATGATAAGCGAATTTCTGAAGAAGAAGTTACTTCTCAATTAAGCGATAAAAAGGCAGCTGAAATCTGGATTCATGGTAAATTGGGTGGTCTTTATATCCTTAAACTTATTCATAAAGGTGGGGAAAAGGCCGATCAATTTATTACCCAACTTGTAAATTACGCAGGAAGTTCTACATCTGATTCAAGTTCATACGTAATACTAAAAGAAAAATAATGGATCAAGTAATAGAGCACGCGCTGCAGTTTCATAAGGATAACG
>Ga0255752_10001062_pt1 | contig 32602 bp, 28 predicted proteins | sample 011ome_25_FD_179952 | JGI IMG/M metagenome (GOLD analysis project Ga0255752, IMG submission 179952) | Coastal salt marsh microbial communities from the Groves Creek Marsh, Skidaway Island, Georgia - 011512CT metaG (version 2) | ecosystem: Environmental > Aquatic > Marine > Intertidal zone >... | reverse complement strand
CCCCTTACCCTTTACCCTTTACCCCTCACCGCTAATCCGCACAGCTAATGACGATTGGGCTCTGGAAGCTTTCCTCTTTTTAATGTACAACATTATTTTTAAGGTTAAGACGATACGTAATCGGGATGAAATTTGTTTGCGGCAAACCGAAAGACAATTAAGCAAGAGATCTTTTAAGTCACAGCAAGAGGCTTAGCTTGGTCAGCAGAGGGTAGCCGGGAGAGAAGGTTCTAAATTTTAAAAAAGGTAGGCTTGACGGATTGGTTGTTGAGCAGCTTGTTGGTTTCGTGATCAGGGATGAGGGCGTGTTTGTGACATTTGGGTGTCAGGGGCGCGTTGAACTTGATGCCGGGGTGTTCGAAGGTACGGCTGCGCAGCACTGAAAGCGATGTGAGCAGGCGCTTTTCTTGCGCATAAATTAGGGGCCTCGTATCAAAAAAATTAACGGAAGTTGGTGCTTATGAAGAAGTTAGTCCTCGCTGTGTTACTGATAATCGCCTTGGTTGCTATTGCGGGTGTTGTCGCCTTACGCTCGGATACGGTTGCATTGGCTCTCATTGAGCGCGCGCTGAATGCACAAGGTCCGGGCCCGAACCTCCCTGAAGAGACTTTAACGGTTGTGGTGTGTGGTAGCGCTTCACCCCTCGGCGCGCAGCCGGACCGTGCTCAAGCCTGTATTGCCGTTTTGACTGATCAACACTTTTTTGTTTTTGATTTGGGTGCCGGTTCAGCCGCTCGTTTGTCGCAGGCGCGTTTACCAACACCTCGCTTGACCGGCGTATTTCTAACGCACTTGCATTCGGATCATATAGCAGACGTACCGGCGGTGAACCTGCCCCGATGGGCTGGTGGCGGCGCAAGTGAACCGCTCACGATCTTCGGGCCTGCGGGAATTGACTCGGTGGTCGCTGGCTTTAATGAGGCTTATCGGATAGATCGAGGGTTTCGGGTCGCGCATCACGGTGCTGATTTTATGCCGCTGGCAGGGGGCATGCTCTCTAGTAAAGAGATTGAGCCGGGAGTGGTTTGGTCAGATGAATCGTTGTCAATCACCGCCTTTACTGTAGAACATGATCCCATTTCTCCTGCTTACGGCTATCGGGTTGATTACGGCGAGCGTAGCGTGGTGATCAGTGGAGATACCACAAACACGCCAAGGTTATGGGAAGCGGCTGCAGGGGCTGATCTAGTGTTTCATGATGCTTTAGCGCTACCGGTGCTCAAAGTTATGAGCCAAGCAGCACTGTCTGCGGGTCAGCTTCGATTAGCAAGAATTGTGACCGATGTTATGGGCTATCATGCTGAGCTATCCGGTTTACAGGCCTCAGCTGATGCTGCTGGTGTCGGGCGGCTGATTCTTTACCATTTGGTTCCCTCGCCGCCCAATGCGTTGGTTAAAGGCTTTTTTGAGCGGGCGGTTACTGCGCCGTCGTTGGTGGCCGAGGATTTGATGCGTTTTGAGCTGCCCGTAGACTCAAAGACCGTGCGAGTCCAAGTGCCCTAGGTCGATTAGTCCTAAGATAACGGTTTCCTTGGGCAAAAAATCAGCAGATCGATGCGAAACGTTCGTTCATGGAGGTGGAATGAGTTTACGGCTACAACGAGTGGACAGTCTACGTTCAGCGCAAACAGTTTGACCTTTCCAATATGCCTGAAGCACAAACTTCTGTCAGTGTGGGGGTCCGGTTCGAGCCTACCAACTGGCTTCAGGTGGATGTTGATGCCCTTTATGACCAAAAAAATATGGGGCGTCCCAAACGGCAAATGATTAGAGCGCAACTGCGTTTTCGGTGGCAGTGATCGTAGAGATCGGGCAGATTCTTGATTCGTTCGCTAATTCGCCCGCAGCGGTCAAACGCTCGCAGAGTAAGTTTCCAAAGTTACGGCAACCTGCTAATTTTAGGTTGAAATGATCTGATTCATGGTGTGAAAAATTGAATAACTAGGATTCAAATCGCGCATGTTTATGGCTGCTGTGGCGAACCGAAAAAAGGGCTACTTAGCTATTTGAGATGCTGACTTGCTAGAAGGAGCCAAATGAATTTCCGTGACTCAAATTAAGCCGAGCGCAGACGCTATAAGGCAAGCGGCACGCTCAGCAGGTTGTCACGCTTTGGCATGAACGGGGTCGATCAAGAAGTAATAACCCGATGGGGCGTTAATCCTCTGAGCGATTAACCAAGCCCGGTATTGATGAGAAGGTGTTGTTGGACCTAACCAGCTGAAAGGGCTGAGGAGCGTTTTCTTGGAACTAACATTGACAGAGGCAGAGCGCATTTTTCGCGATGAAGTCCGTACTGTATTAAAAAATGAGCTAACCCCCGAGATTATCAAGCTAGAGAAAAATACGACGACGTCGCTGGGTAACAATGAAGCAGCCTTGGCGTGGCAAGCGATACTTTATAAAAGGGGCTGGGTGGGAGCAGCATGGCCTCCAGAATTTGGAGGTCCTGGTTGGACGTCTAACCAACGTTATATTTTTAATCGTGAATGCGAAAAATTCGGCGCCCCAAATCTCATTCCCTTAGGGTTAAAAATGCTGGCACCGGTTATTTTTAAGTATGGTACCAAGGCACAGCAAGATCACTACTTGCCAAAAATATTGTCGGCAGAGCATTACTGGTGTCAAGGCTACTCTGAGCCAGGGTCAGGGTCCGATCTTGCGAGCCTCAAGACGCGTGCTGTAAGAGATGGCGACGAATTTGTTGTTAATGGGACTAAGCTTTGGACGACCCATGCCCAATATGCAGATCATATTTTTTGTTTGGTTCGCACTAAGGAGGATGTTAAACCGCAAGCTGGAATCAGCTTTCTCCTTATTGATATGGCAACGCCCGGCGTTCTAGTTAAACCGATTTACACGCTTGCCGGTGATCATGAGGTTAACCAGGTTTTCTTCGATAATGTTCGCGTCCCCGTAGACAATTTAGTCGGCGCCGAAAATGATGGCTGGAACGTTGCGAAATACTTGCTGGAATTTGAGCGCGGCGGTTCTGCCGTGGCCACTGGTCTTGAAGTTGATATGGCTCAGCTAAATTTGTTACTACGAGATCTATCAGATGAGCATGACTTGAAGAAACGCGCGGCTGAAACTGCGATTGAGTTGTCGGCGCTGTCGCAAATGGAGGTTGCCATGCAAGCTAAAGTCTCCGCAGGCAAGAATCCCGGGGCAGCATCGTCGCTGATGAAGATTATGGCGAGCGGTTTGCGGCAGGCTATTGCCGGCCTCAAGATGGAAGCGATAGCGAACTACAGCATCCCGCACAATAATCGCTTGCTGCTAGACGGTCTGCCGACAGTGGGTCGAGAAGAGGATCAAGCGATTACCGCGCGTTATTTGAATGAGCGTGCAACCTCGATTTTTGGCGGGTCCCGAGAGGTTCAAAAGAACATTATCGCAAAATCGGTGCTTGGGCTTTAGCGCATTTTTTTTCGCGTCGCTAAAAATTTTGGATCCAAGATATTTGCACGCTAGATTAGATTAGGTTCAGCATGCCGATTCAGCTATAAAAGGCGAGCGAAATCCTTAAAAGATACGTTTTGCCTTCGCCGAGTAGGCGCTGATGGGTTTTGGGTGCATGGTGGAGTTGTTGTAGTAATTGACTCTTTAGCCGAGGGGCTGGTTAGAGGCTGTGCTAACGATGCTAAACATTGCCTAACCTTTGCGTCATGAAAAGAGCTGAATTCAGTAAAAAAATATTGGGAGGAACACTATATGGCCGCTCAGTCCCTGAATGAAACAAACCCACTGGCGCCTGACATCCTGACTTGCCCTTATAGTTTCGACAAGCAGCTCAGAGAACAAGCGCCGGTATATCATTGCCCTATCACTGGAGTTTATTTTGTTTCGGATTACGAGAAAGTAGTCGAAGTCGCAAAAAATGAGCAGTTGTTTTCAAACGAATTTGCTCAATTTCAAGCAGGATTGGACCAAGAGGAAGACCCAGAACTCGCTGCAATTTTAAAAAAGGGCTATCGCCGTGTTGAGACGATGCTGAAATTAGATCCGCCCTTGCAGCGGCGTTATCGCGCTTTGTGCCAGAAACCCTTTTCAGCTAGCCAGGTTGCAAAGCTTCAACCCTATATTCAGGCACTTGCCAACGAACTTATTGACGACATTATTGACAAAGGTCAATGCAACTGGATGGAAGCCTTCGCTGTGCCTATGCCAGTGCGAATGATTGCTTTCATTCTTGGGGTACCTCTAACTGACCTGGACCTGTTTAAACAATGGTCAGATGCCAGCGTCTATCGCTTTGCAGCCGGAAAAACCCGAGAAGGCGCGCTCCAGGCCGCTCAACTAACCGTCGATTTCCAGCATTATTTTGCCGACAAAATTAAGGCGAGACAGATCAAGCCAACCGAGGACGTCTTATCCGATATTGTGAATGCATCGGTTGATGGTGAGCATCCTATGAACCTTGAGGAGTGCTTATCGGTCATCTCACAACTTTTGGTTGCCGGTAACGAGACAACCACTAGCACTTTTGCCGAAGGCATGCATTTGCTAGCGACCCATCCCGATCAGGTTCGTCTTGTTCAGGAAGATCCGAGCCTAATCCCTAATATGGTTGAAGAAATGCTCAGGTTATCAACGCCCACCGCACAAATGTGGCGAATCTGTAAGTCGGATACCGAAGTGCATGGGGTCAAAATTCCAGCGGGTGCGGCAATGATGATTAAATTTGCATCGGCTAATAGAGATGCAAAGCAATTCCCAGAACCGGACCGTTTCGACGTGACTAGAGATAATTCGCGAACACAAATTGCTTTCGGGCAGGGCGTTCATCACTGTTTAGGTGCGGCATTGGCTCGACAAGAATTGATGGTAGGTTTTCAGGTCATTTTGCAGCGTTTGACTAATTTCAGGTTGCCAAAGGGAGAAGAGGAACTGGAGTTCTTACCAAGCACCTTGTTGCATCCACCGAAAGGGCTGAATCTGCTATTTGATCCTCGTGATTAAAAGCGCGTTTGAAACTCCGATTAAAACTTGCCCATCCTTTCTGGCATCTTTCGCAGCAGGTGACCGCATTATGGCGACGTAAAACCGGGCTTGATGGTGGGCTCTAATGGTAAAAAACACGTTCTTTAACCGCTTTGTCGCCGAGTTCAGATGTGGCTAAAACCCACCCCCGTAAGGCGTTGTGGCTGGAGGCATTGGCTTAGCGACCTCGAACAAAGGCTGCAATTGAGGCAACGGTGTCTGTAGTAACCTCAGGGGCGACATCGACAAAAGTCATATCACCGGCATGTGGTGTGCCATTGACCGTTCGGGCGCTAGCACAGACGTCTGCTGCGAGTAATTTTCGGTAATAGGCCAAGCCCTCGTCTCGCAATGGATCCAGCTCATTGACTGAGATCAGGTGGGGTGGCAGACCTTTAAGATCTGAAATGCTTGCGTGAAAGGGCCAGGCTAATGGATTCTGCTGGTTTTCGCCTTTGGGATCATAAGCTTTTACCATCGACCGCATCACTGAGCAGCCTAGAAGATAATCGTCATTTTCAGTTAGCGAGAGGAGTTCAGGACTCGGATTCGCATAGCCGCCGTAGATGTAAGGGCACATGGCATAGATTCCGTCGATGATTGAGACCCACTGCTCTGCGTTGGCCTTCAGTGCGGTTGCGATCGCAAGGTTGCCACCACCGGACTCGCCGCTTAGGGTCAGGGAACGCATTTTGAGGAAGGCGCGTTGCTGGTAAGTCCATTGAGTTGCTTCGGCACAGTCATTCAAGCCTGCTGGGAAAGGGTGATTGCCCAATTTTCCGCCCCCATTTCGGTACTCAACGCCGATAACGACCATTCCAGCTGCCGCTAGGGTATTGCGCCAAAATGTGTATCCAGGATCTGCGGCCGTACTGATTACCATGCCGCCACCATGAAAATGGATTAGCCCCGGCAGGTCTTCAGCACTGTGTTTGGGTCTGTGAATGTAGAGCTTGATTGGATGGCCTTCGGAAGAAGATATTGTCTGCTGATGTACTTCAATCCCATCAAATTTTGGGATCATAGCGGTCATCGCAACGTGACTTTCTGCTTGGATTTGCTCGAAAGCTAGGCAGTAATCAAGACATTGCTCATAAGTCGCATGAGCGGGCAAGGGTTCAAGCCCGCCGCCAAATCCGCCGACAAGCCGGACTTGTTCTGCAATCTGGGGTCGGCTCGGGGATCGGTTTCGAATCGTCGATTGTCATCGCCTAGCCTACCGGGAAGCAAATATTGATTGTTCATCGAAGATCACTTTGAGCGTGATTTACGCACGAGGGTATCACGACGAAGCCTGTTCCAAAGCCTCACTTACTTCAGCCATGCGATAGGTTGTCAGCCAGTAATGATGGGTTGCCAATTCTAGTTATCATGATGGCGTTCTAGATTTCTCAAAAATAGACTTTTTGGGGTGAGCATATCAAGCAAAGATTTCACGCTGCGCTCTACGCATGAAAATCAGACCAATCAGTGCGTTAAACAGAATAAAAAAGTTATGTTGCACAAGACCAAAAGCCGACATCTCTGCGGGGTAGTCTGGGAACAGTATCACCCACATAGACACAGCAACGGCTCTAAAGGGACCGGGTATCGAGGCTCCGAAGAAAATTACGGGAAGAATGCCCAGCATTTGAAGATAAGAGTATTCGATCCCAAAAAGGGTAAGTGCCTCTGCATAGACGAAAACGGCAGCAAGTAGCGCTGGTGATCGAAGAACCAGGATTAACGCATATTGGCCTAGTTGGGCTTCGCGGAAGGCAAATAAGATATCCCGATCACGCAGAAGAAGGTTGGGCAGGAGTTTGCCTTTAAAGTACAAAAAGGCAACCGCGAACACGGACACGATTCCCATTCCAACCCATGGCAACGCGCCAAATATTTGTGGCAGGGATTCCCACTGTAGCGCGTGCCCTATATTCGCCCAGCCGCAGAGGTATAAAAGCTCGCAGACCATAATGAACAGCATGCTTGAACCGAGTTTCCAGCCGGGCACGCCCTCCCGACGATTGAGATAAAGGGCCATTGCACCTTTTCCAACCTGTTCATTGAGGATCGAAAGAATATAAGTACTCGCCCGAACGGGCAGGATGTCCCGATAAGACACGGCTGCGTTAAACCAATTGATAACCCGCCAAACGATCAATGAATCTATAAGAAAGAAGAAGATCGAATAAGGCACCATCAGCGCTAGCCAAGCCCACCAATTGACGCTTGAAAATGCGTTGGCAAGAAATGCTGCCACCGACATATCTTGCGCCGCCGCTGGGCCTGCGATTCGGCTATACAGGAACACAAAGCAAGCAAAAGTAATGATCCAAGGGATCGCTTTTTTAACGACGCTTGCTTTTTCAGCGGGTGCTACCGTCACCTCGTCAGGTTTGCTCAAGCTATGCTCCCTTATTCAGGCATGTCTTTGGTTGGCAGATGGTAGCACCGCAGGGGGCAACAGTGACAATTTAAGTAGAGTGCAGCAGAAGTAGTGATGCTAAGTTGCCATAGGCGGCAACGCATGGGCCATCACAACATGAGTCCCAATTGAATAACAGGAGGTAGAGCCGGTGGTGTAAAGCTTTCAAGGTTTCACTTGCAGCGCCTTGCAATTTGCCGTATCCGCTAAGTATTGGGCTTACTTACGATCCTATTTCAGATGGCTAAACGGTTTGTAACCTTTAAACAATAAAAGCATCAAACCTTGATCTGACCAAAATAAGATGCCTGGTAAGATCAGCAGAGTAAGTTTGGCAATTTTTTGTCCCATTGACCTAAAAAATTAATATTTCTTAGCACAAGAACAACACAATGGGGTGTTTAGCAGTTTATAATTCCGGTCACGGTTTAGGAGACTGTGGCGAATTGGGGCGCAAATGATGGCATCGAGGGTTTGTTGCGTCTTTTGAAGTATCGTCCCCGTCTTAAAATGTACTATTGATAACTAATTTAACAGGAGAGCCCAAGTTGAGATCGATATCCAGTTTTGCGGTAACTAAGGCCGCAGCAGCCATTATGTTACTAATGGTGATTACCGCCTTCACGACAGCCCAGGCGCAGATTACCACGGCTATTCGGGGCATTGTCGTTAATCAGCAAAACGCCGCAGTGGCTAATGCTAGTGTGAGAATAACGCACACAGCCTCAGGGACGGTTTCATTGACCACATCAAATGAAAACGGCGTATTTTCGGCGCGTGGAATGCGGGTAGGCGGTCCTTATTCGGTGGAGATCAGTGGTAGTGGGTTTTCAGCCGTCCGGATCGATGATTTATATCTGGCCCTCGATCGGACCCTAAATCTTCCGGTGACCGTGCAGTCTGAAACGGCGATTGAAGAGATTGTTGTCACAGCGACGCGAAAATCGGTCGGTTACAAGCATGAAGGTTTAGGTACCGACTTAGGTATCGAGGCGCTGGAAGAGGTGGCGTCTATCGATCGAGATATCACCGATGCAGCCGCACAAAACCCATTTGCTATCGTAAATGTGCAGTCTGGTGGCGCAAAAGAGTTGACCATTGCCGGGGCGAATAATCGCTTCAACTCTCTCACTATCGATGGCGTCGCGCTGAATGATCGATTTGGTCTGAATGCGAACGGATACCCAACCCAGCGATCTCCTATCTCTTATGACGCAATCGAGTCATTATCTATCCAAACTGCCCCCTTTGACGTCGAGTACAACGGTTTTACCGGTGGCACGATCAACGCAGTAACGAAGTCAGGTACCAATGAATTCTTCGGATCACTAGCGTATTACTCAACGGATGATTCGTTGATCGGGGACAAAAATAAGGATCGAGACTTTAATTTCAATTTTGAAGAGGAGACCCTAGTGGCAACTTTGGGTGGTCCTATCATCCAAGATAAGTTGTTCTTTTTTGTAGCCTACGACAAGTACGAAGAAATTGCCCCGCTCCAAAATGGACCGCTAGGATCAGGCGCTCTAAACATCCGTGAAGATATAACCCTTGCGGATGTGTCGGAAGTTGGTGGGATTGTGGCAGATGTTTGGGGCTTTGATATTGGAGATTTCAACAAATCGCCTGCAGAAGACGAGAAAATTCTCGCCAATGTCGACTGGAACATCAACGACAGCCATAGAGCAAAGTTTACTTACATGAGCACCGAAGGTAATACGATTCGGGAGCAGAACGGCAATAATTTCCTCGCGTCGGATAACATATTGGGTGCTTCTTCTGCTTGGTATGATCGTTCCGAAGAAGTCGAAAATTTTACGGGTCACTTATTCTCGGATTGGACGCCAAATTTCTCAACTCAGCTGAAAATTGCTAGAACCGAGCAGGCAACGGGCCAAGACTCCTTAAACGGTGCGGAGTTTCCCTCATTTGCCGTGTTCCTTCGAGAGGTGGATGGTGATGAAAATTACCTAGTGATCGGACCGGACCGGTTCCGTCATGGTAACTCGCTGGATCAAGAGTTTTTTCAGATTAAGTTGATTGCTGAGTACGCCACGGGCGACCATTTGATTAAATTCGGGTTTGAGCGTGAAGAGGTAGATGTCAATAACTTATTCGCCCAAAACTCGGAAGGTTCCTACGTTTTCGATAGCGTAGATGATCTTAGGAATGCAACCGCATCGGGTCTGCTCTACAACAACGCAGTCACTAATGATGAAAACGATCTGCGAGCGATTTGGGGTTACAACACCAATTCTTTTTATGTCCAAGATACTTGGGATATATCAAGCGATCTGACATTAGATTTTGGTATCCGCTACGATCAGTATGAGAGTAATGGATCCATCCGCGAGAACCAAAACTTCGTCAATCGTTACGGTTATTCAAATGCAAACGATATCGATGGTCTCGATGTGGTCCTGCCGAGAGTGTCGTTTAATTGGACAGTTAGCGATGCCCTGACGGTACGCGGCGGCATTGGGAAGTTCTCAGGGGGTTCTCCTGGTGTTTGGATCTCAAACAGTTACTCCAATGACGGTGTCATTTCCGATGCGCAGAATGCTTTTGGTGTGATCGATGTACCTACCACGCCTGATGCGTCAACAGGGCAATACATTCCTGCAGACGTGCTGACAGGTCTGGCTACCAAAGCACCCGATGGTTCTGTGAATGCGCTGGCTGATTCTTTTGAAATTCCAACTACGCTAAAGGTCAGTCTTGGAGCCGCGTATTTGACGGAAAGCGATTGGTTACTATCAGCGGATGTCCTGTACAACGATTTGGAGAATGCACCTTTTTGGTTTGATCAGCGTTGCGCGGTGCAGGCAGCAACGGCGCCAGATGGTCGGCCGATCTATGACTGCGGTGGTGGTGATCCTGAGGCAATCGTGATCGATTCTGCAGATCAAGGTAGCGGGCTGCTTTACGCATTGTCTGTCAGCAAGGATTGGGATACCTCCTACGGCGCCTTCGATATGTTTGCCAGTGTCACACTGTCTGATGTCGAAGATATTGGATACGGCACCTCATCGACTGCAACCTCAAATTACTCTGATTTTGCGGCTTATGACCGCCAGCGACCTAGGGCAGGCATCTCCAACTTCGAAACGGAAACTGCAATTAAATTCCGTCTGAATTGGTCAAAAGAGCTCTTCAGTGGCTATGAAACGAAGGTGTCACTGTTTGCAACGGGTAGAACAGGGCAGCCTTATAGCTACACGTTTAACGAAAATAATGCTTGTGTATTTGACGTAGGCGGTGGGCGTTGTGCACGCGAGAGCCGAAATGATGATGCAGGCCATTTGCTTTATGTGCCTTCAGGGCCAAATGATCCGCTGTTCGCGGCGACGTCCTTTGGCGGAGACCCTGCGGACCAACAGGCGTTTTTTGACTACATTAATAGCTCTGAACTCGCTCAGTATGCCGGTGGCATCGCAGCTAGAAACGGCGATACCTCGCGTTGGTCTACCATAGTTGATCTGCGAATCAAGCAAGAGCTGCCAGGCTTCAGACCGGGACATCGTTCTATGCTGTTCTTTGATATAGAGAACCTAGGCAACTTGTTGAACTCTGATTGGGGCACCATCGAGCGGACCCGGTATGAGTACGAACGAGATGTTGTCTCTGCGAGCATTGTAGATGGTCAATATGAGTATTTTAGGCTGAATAATGCTCGAAGCATCGAAAACTTAGAGATGCTTAGCAGGTCAGTGTGGCAACTCCAGCTCGGTATTAAGTACGATTTTTAGTAGCGTCAAATAAAAATCGAGTGCGAGCTCGGTAAATCAAAAAAGGGAGCAATTGCTCCCTTTTTTGTACTCGATACTTGCCAAAGATGAAAGGCGCTGGCCAGCGGAAGGGATAAAAGCTAGAGGCGGCTTTGAGAGCGCCACCAAGAAATTGTTTGTTTACTCCAGCGTCAAGGGTAAACCTCGTTAGTGTTTGATCCTCGAATGTAACAGCCGGATTAATGGCTGATTACTAAATGCGTTTTGCAGCTTTGACGCTAAGATCTGAACCCTTGGTAATCAAAACCCGCCACAATCGGCTTGCTGGAGGCTCGTTTAAGTCAATTCGATCCTCAGCGTCACGCCGATGCATATCCTCGTCTGCATTGAAGGTTTTGAGTAATTGCGATATCTCTGGATGCAAATGATGCTGTTCAAGTGCTTTGATTTGAGCGTCATAATGGCGCACGACAAAGTTCTCAACGGCGCTAACAGTTACGAATACCATGTTACGCCCACCGAATGCCGCAATCGCACCCAAAATGCCGCCTGCCAGGCGCCAAAGCGGTATGAGCATGCTTTTGTCTTCTTTCTCTAGCCAGGCTTCGAAGAAATCTAGGTGTGCGCGCTCTGTCTCTAGGTGAACTTGCGCAAATGCAATGACCTCTGGATCACGACTAAACTTCAGCAGGCCAAGATAGAGCCACACCGCGCCGGTCTCACCGGCATGGTCGGATCGGAGCTCAGCGTGCAACCACGCCGGAAGCGAAGAAGCTCTGGGTAGAATTGCTAAGTTATCCTTGGGCATGACGGGCCGCCAGGATCATATAGTTGACGCTGATATCATTGGTGACGCGATAGACACGGGTCAGAGGGTTAACGGAAACACCCGCATTGCGAATTGGCGTCAAACCGTCTTGTTGAAGCAGAGCGGTGAGTTCGGCAGGGGTGACAAACTGTCGCCAGTGATGGGTACCTTTGGGTAGCCAGCGCATCACATATTCGGCACCTATAATGGCGAAGAAAAAAGACTTCAGATTCCGGTTCAGTGTCGCGACGATTTCCAGTCCACCCGGAGCGACCGCGGCATTACAACGCGCCATGAAACTTGTTAGATCCATCACATGCTCAACGACTTCCATATTCAGAACCACATCGAAAGTTCTTCCTGCAACCTGTTCGATACCGCCTTCGATATACTCAATGCTTAACTGGTTGGCGGCGGCGTGCTGACGGGCGATGTCTATGCTTCTGGGCGCTGGATCGACGGCTGTTACCGTTGCACCTTGCTTTGCCATGGCCTCCGACAATAGGCCAGCACCGCAACCAATATCAAGGATAGTCAAACCTTTTAAGGTCTGGGCAGGTGATTGGTGCGGTGGGTTGACTCGCTCGCAATGCTGAATAATGGCGTCGACCACAAAAGGTACCCGTAGCTCATTGAGCTTGTGTAGTGGCCACATAATGCCTTTAGGGTCCCACCAAGTTTCAGCAAGCCGATTGAATTGGTCTATATCGGATGCTGGTTGAAGGCGGGTGCTGGTATGAGAAGCGGACATATTATTTCTACGAGTTTTAGTGGTACAAGGTTTATTGAGCAATCCGCAATAATTCTGAGGTTTGGTCGAGCCATTGATGCCTGACATGGTTTGCTGATTTTGTTAGCAGAATGGATATCGTGATTTTGGGGTTTGAATGTTTGGTTTTTGAGATTGGTGACAAAATGGTGTCTGAGGTTGTGAGAATGACAAATAGGGAGCTATTCAGAGGTTAAGTGGTTTTTTCTGACCCGGCTATTGGCTAAAGCGGGTCTGAGGATAGATTGCTGGTGGTGGATTTAGTCTGAGCAGTATCACTACCGGATTGCTCATCCCAGCGAGCAAATTAGACCTTATCGATATCAGAGCCCGGCGAATGACAACTGCTGTTCGAATTAGGCGTTTTCGGCCAATCGCCAATCGCCAATCGCGAATCGCTGCTCGCTTCTTGCGATCTGGGCAGGGGCGGCATTACAACACCCTGAAACAGGGAAATTGAAGCATTAGCCGCCATCCTCATTGTCATCAGACGCTTCCTCTTCGGCGTCTTCGTCATCACTAGCCACCAGGCTCGCAGCGGCCTTAACAGGTAGTGCGGCAACACCCACAGCTGTCTTGGTGGCAGTTGCCAGTGCGCTGGTGACTACCATAGCTGTGCAGCCAGTTAATGAACTGATGATCAGGCCCAGGAGTGTCGCCAAACGCAATTTCTTGATCCATTGACCAGTGATGGAGGTTTTTAAACTCGTCATGCTATCGCCTCGTTAAAAAATGTTATCGCGCTGTAACAACATTATTGGTTTGTGATGCGTAAATAAAGATTCATCCAAGCGTTAGGATAGCGAGGTCCTTTAAGCAGGTCCATCGCGATTCGGCTTAAAAAGGTGAGTACCTCAGCCATGATACTTTTTGCAGTGAATTCGAAAATGAGAGTCTTTGCTCACTTAAGATAGCTTGCGAACCTAGAGAATTGGTTACATGATCATGGCATTGTAGGAGTACGCTCTTTATGGATGGTATTCACGACCTCGGCGGGAAGTCTGGATTTGGCCGAGTTAATCACGTTGGAGAAGAACCGGTTTTTAAAGCACGTTGGCATGCGAAGGTGTTCGCAATGGTCAATGCCGCTGCCAGGGCAGGGGCATATCAGTCGGTTGATCAGTTTCGTCATGCAGTTGAGCGGATCCACTCAGAGGCTTATTTAAACCATGGTTACTATGGGCGCTGGCTGGGTGGCGTTGAAACATTGTTGGTTGAGGCGGGACTGTTGTCGACTGTGGAAATAAGCCGCCGAGCGTTAAAACTGGGGGCAGACAATGACGATTTGGTCGCGGCCCAACCGCAAGCGAGCATGCCAAAAGAAGGGGGTATCCCGGCAGGGCCTGAGTTAGAACAGCCGAAATTTTCGCTAGGTGATCGGGTGCGCTCATCGAATCTTACCCCTGTGGGGCACACCAGACTTCCGTGCTATGCCAGAGATAAAACAGGCGAGATAACAGCTTTGCATGATCGCTGGCCATACCCCGATGCCCAGGCGCATGGAATCGACGCGCCGCCGCAGTTTCTGTATACCGTAACGTTTGACAGCGCAGCTTTAGGCTTCCCAGAATCTTTCGCGCTGAATCTCGATCTTTTTGAACCTTACCTAACGATTGTAGAGTCCGATTGATGACAGACCATGATTCTCCCCAGAAGATTCGCGCGGAAGCGATAGAATCGCTGCTAATCGACAAGGGCCTGCTGTCGGCGGCGGATGTCGACGCGGTGATTACCACCTATACCGATCGTGTTGGTCCGATGAATGGAGCCCAGCTTGTTGCTAAAGCATGGATTGATCCGAAATTTAAAGCTCAGCTCCTCAGTGATGCGACCTCAGTGGTCAATGCCTTCGGTTTTGAGGGTGGGCAAGTGGATAAACTGGTGGTCAAGGCTTGCAGTCCTCAGGATCATCATGTGGTTGTGTGTACGCTTTGCTCTTGCTATCCCTGGGCAGTACTGGGGCTCCCGCCGGCTTGGTATAAAGATCCCGCTTACCGATCGAGAATTGTTCAGGAGCCCCGGTTAGTGCTTTCTGAGATGGGATTGTCCTTACCTTCCGAAACGCGAATTCATGTTTGGGATTCTAGTGCTGAAATTAGGTATCTTGTGTTACCCGAGCGCCCTGCCGGCAGCGAGGGATTATCTGAGTCGGAACTCGCTGCGCTGGTCAGCCGTGACTCAATGATTGGTGTTGCGAGAGTGATGATTTAATGCTCGAAGATTTCCTAATATTGGAGGGTATTGGTGCCCCGCCCATGGCCAATGGAGAAATCGTCTTTGAGGCGCCATGGCAGTCTCGAGCCTTTGGTATGGCCCAAGCCCTCTGTCAGTCAGGACACTTTACCTGGGATGAGTTTAGGGTTTATCTCATCGATGGTATTGCCCGTTGGGACACTAAGGCGTCTTCAGAGGACTCAACGAGTTATCCCTACTTTGAGATATTTCTCGACAGCTTAGCGCAGCTTTTAAGCGACCGAATGATCCTGCTAAATCAGGAGGTTGACGAAAGATCAGAGGCCTTCGCGGCGCGCCCTCATGGTCATGATCATACCCACTAGCGCTCTCGATAGGAGAATTGTACTTGTTATCGAGTGTTGGCTAGACGGATCGGAAACTGATTTGATCTCTCTTAAACCCGAACTGCTGGTCAGTGGTCCAATCTCGCACGGATAAAGCCATTTGCTCGATGGCAATAGGCTGAGGGACCGTTGTGGTCACTAAGCGCTTACCTTAGATCGACCGGCTTTTTCTGAAGTGTATTTATTGAGCTGCAATTGTTGAATTGCGATTTGTTATGCGCTGCTAAAATACTGCAGTTACCTAGCCAGCGTTTAGGCGACATTTGCGTTATTTTGCACAACGTTCCGGCGCCAGGCATTGGTGAGCGGTAAAAGGCGAGCGTAAAAAGATGAATGCAGAGAGGCGAGGGCAAAAAGGCGAATAGCATCGGTTAACCAACTGGATCCTAGTTAAGTTTCGGCAATCCCTAGGGCTGGGGATTGCCGATGCGCGTCTTCGCAGCGATTATGCTGCCATTCGCAGGGTTACTGAAAAATATACCCAACGATCGTCAACACGATCGTGTAGGGCAGAGCCATAAAAACCATACGACCATAGCCAAGACGAATAATCGGTGCCAGTGCCGAGGTCAGTAAGAACAAAAACGCCGCCTGACCGTTGGGTGTCGCAACGGAAGGCAAGTTTGTGCCGGTGTTAATACTGACGGCAAGGGTTTCAAAATGGGCTCGAGTAATCTCTCCGGCATCAAATGCGGCTTTGACTTCGTTAATGTAAACAGTCGCAACGAAAACGTTATCCGAAATCGCTGACAAGATGCCATTAGCCAAAAAGAAAGCCCCCGGCTGAACGTCCATGGGTAACGTCAACACCCAACTGATTACCGGCGTAAATAGATGCAGGTCATGGATCATGCCAACCACTACAAAAAAAATGCATAGGAGTGACACAAACGGCAAAGATTCTTCGAAAGCATGACCGATGCTATGTTCCTCATTGATACCAGTAAGCGCGGTTACCACAACCAGTAGACAAAGGCCGATAAGCCCGACTTCCATAAGATGTAGACCCAGGCCAATGATAAGCAGGACGCCGCAAATACCTTGGACCCAAAGACCATAGGTTTCTCGAGGCGTGCGTTTAGCATCTTCTTCAGCGACATAGGTCGCTAGAATATTACGAACGACTGGATCAAGTTTGGCTCCGTACCCGAACTTACCAACAATTTCTAACAGCAGACAGGTAATGAGACCAGCAATAACCGCGGGTATTGTGACATGGGACATAACTTGAACAAATTCCATGAACTCCCATCCCATTTTCTCCGCAATCAATAAATTCTGAGGCTCGCCAACCATCGTGGTAACGCCGCCCAATGCGGTACCGACAGCCCCATGCATCACGAGACTACGAATGAAACTTCTGAAATCCTCTAGGGCGTCATCCCCCATTTTCGCAGAACTAGCATCAAGGTCGCTATTGCTAGGGGCATCCTGAGAAGCATGGACCTTTTCGTAAACGCCAAAAAGGGCAACAAAGACAGCGATGAGTACCGCCGTGACGGTTAATGCATCTAAGAATGCAGACAAAAAAGCCGCCATAAAGGAAAACAGCAAGGATAAGATGATCTTATTCTGAACCCGGACGATGATCCTGGCGAAAATGAAACTCAAAAGCGGCTTCATGAAGTAAATAAAGCTCACCATGAAGATCAATAGCGCTAGCACCGGTAAGTTCTGCTGAATCTCGTACCAAACCGTGTCTGGCGTGGTCAGACCAAGAGCAAGAATGGCAATGGCAACCAAGCCGCCACTTTGCAGAGGGTAACACTTAAGCGCCATCGCAAGGGTTAGAATAAACATTGCGATAAAAAGCCAGCCAAGGACCGTCGTACCCACCATCAGCTTTAGCGGCCAGCAAAGTATCAAGAAAATCAGAATACTATTTTTGAACCAAATCGGGCTGTCGCCCAGAAAGTCTTTATAAGCCAAAGCTAGCATAATGTGCCTCGTATATTGGTCTGGGACTTCGTTATCCTAATCCCGATAAATGAAGTGAGTTGCTGTAAAAGTGTGCTGTTGATGCCAAAGTAGGTATCTCGTTGGGTTAGATTCTAAGCGAGATGACCCTTTTGTGGGATATTTTTTTCAACCGTCGAAATCTTTCACTCATAATTACGTTTCAGCTGCTGCAAAAGGCGAGTTTAGGCAGGCTTTGCGAACCTAGCCTAGATGTCCTACTCAGCAAAGCAGCTTTCATTTGCCTCAGACAACACAGATCAATAGAAAGACGGCTGGTCACGGGCGGGCAATCTCGGCGCGCCACTGTTTGCCGAGCAGGTCTCGGTACGGGCGATTCGGTTGTTCAGGTTGAACAACAAAGCCAAGGTTTACGAGGTTTTAGCGCTGCAAGGACTCCAGATTACGATATTGGTCCAAGGCCTCTGGGTTTGCCAGCGAATCTAGATTTTTGATCGGCCGTCCGTGAATGAGGTCACGGACGGCAAGTTCCACAATCTTCCCGGACTTGGTTCGAGGGATATCTGACACTTGAATGATCTTCGCTGGCACATGTCGGGGCGTACATTGGGTGCGCACTGTTGCTTTGATCTTGCGGGTAAGCTGCTCATCGAGTTGCAGGCCCGCCCTCAAGACCACAAAGAGCACAATGCGAATATCGTTGTCCCAATCTTGACCGATGACGATGCTTTCAAGGATCTCATCGAGGCCCTCAACGTGGCGATAGATCTCAGCAGTCCCGATGCGAACCCCACCAGGATTCAGAGTGGCATCAGATCGGCCATAGACCACCATGCCGCCGTTGTCGTTGAGACTGACATAATCGCCGTGATGCCAGACGTTATCGAAACGCGCAAAGTACGCATCGTGGTATTTGTCACCCCCGGTGTCGCCCCAGAAATAGATCGGTTGGCTAGGGAATGTCTGGGTGCAGACGAGCTCGCCTTTGTCGTGTATGACCGATTGGCCGGCTTCATCAAAGACCTCAACGGCCATACCAAGTCCCCGGCACTGAATTTCTCCACGATTGACGGGCGATATTGGGCAGCCCAACATAAAACACGACACAATATCAGTGCCACCTGAAATCGAACTCAGGCAAACGTCGTGCTTGATATATTGATAAACAAAGTCGAAAGACTCTGGGGCAAGCACCGAGCCTGTTGAGGCAATGCTTTGCAGATGCGGTAATTCGAATCTATCGATGGGGTGAATTTGGTTGTTTTTCAAGCCATCCAGATATTTCGCTGAGGTGCCAAAAAAGGCTATATCAACAGCGTCAGCATATTGCCACAAAATATCGCCGTTTGGATAAAACGGCGAACCCTCGTACAACGCCAGTGTCGTTTCGCTTGCCAATCCCGAGACCAACCAGTTCCACATCATCCAACCCAGGGTTGTAAAGTAAAAAAAGGTGTCATTAGGTTTTAAATTACAATGCAGTTGGTGTTCTTTCATATGCTGAATCAAAGTCCCGCCAACCTTATGGGTGATGCACTTAGGTTTGCCGGTGGTGCCAGATGAATACAGGATGTAAAGCGGATCATTGAAGCTGCGGGGCACGAAGTTGATGCGGTCTACCCGCTGGGCGACGATTGTTAACCAAGTCGCAGCGTTGGGAAGTGGTTCAAATGGAGCGAAGGGAATTTGCACGACTTGCTCAATACTTTTGACCCCAGAACAAATGGCGGTGACCTTTTCATTCAGAGCGTGCCACTTGCCTGAGTATAAGTAACCGCTGGTAGTGATGAGGAATCGAGGCTGTGTTTGACCAAACCGGTCAACAACACTGTCTATCCCAAAATCTGGGGACGTTGACGTCCAAACCGCCCCTAACGCCGTGGTCGCGAGCATTGCCACCACGGCCTCGGGAAGATTGGGCAAGTAACCGGCAACCCGATCTCCGGGTTCAAGGCCTTCGGCCTCCAGCCAGGCCGCGAGTGCAGCAGTTTGCTGCCACAACGATTGCCAAGATAATTGATACTCGACTTGATCCTCTGCGCGAAAGTAAATTGCAATACTTTCATCCTGACGACGCATTAGGTTTTCGGCAAAATTAAGCGTGGCATCAGGAAACCAAGTCGCTCGTTCCATATCCGAGCCGTCAATTAAGATTCGGCTACCCTTAGCGCCGATCACACCGCAATAATCCCAAATGGCTGACCAAAAAGCAGCTTTGTTCTCGATTGACCATTGATGGAGTGCCTCAAAACTGTCAATTACGAGTCCCTGTTGATCATTGATTATGCGAATGAAGTTTGTGATATTGGCATTCGCAATGCGTTGTTGGGTAGGTCGCCATAGGGGCTCAGGTCGCATGACTGTGCTCACTTTTATGTCTGTTGCGAAGAATGATAGAGGAATGCTTGTACCAGGCCCAATTATCTCGTGGACGGCAGTTCTCCGAAACCCAGACAGTGGTCTAAAACCAATGGTACGCTAGGAGAGAACCTAAGGTTGGGTCGCCCTTTCCTGAATAACGGTTACGGATTTTTATTAGCCTCGCCTCGGGGTAAACTTGAGAGATGGTGATGGATTTTTGTCTTTCTAGATGGTGGCGCTTCGTCGTCCTTGCGGTTTTCCTTCCGCTTATTGTGATCTCCGCTGAAGCAGCGCAGCGAGGAATTTCGGTTACCTTGCGTCAGAGTGAATCGATCAACGCACCGATTTTAGAAAATCGAGAGTTATACCAAGAGAGTTATGCCTTGGTCATCGGTATCGATGGCTATTCGAATGGTTGGCCGAAACTCAGTAATGCTATTCGCGATGCCGAAATTATTGCTGAAGCCTTAGAGAACAAGGGCTTCGAGGTTGAATTACATAGAGACCCGGATGCGGACGCGTTGCCGCAGATTTTTAAGCGCTTTTTCATTTTAAAAGGCGAGAACCCTGAGGCTAGGCTCTTTGTCTGGTTTGCGGGTCATGGCGCGACGGTTGATGGAGAAGGCTACCTCATCCCTGCTGATGCGCCCGTGATTTCGAAAGGGTCAGAATTTAAGTTTTCTTCGGTTGCGCTTCGCGATTTTGGTACTTTTATGCGGCAAAGTGCCTCAAAGCATGTATACGCGGTGTTTGATGCTTGTTTTGCGGGTACGGTGTTTACCGCTCAACGAGCCATGCCACCTGCGGCAATCACTCGGGCAACGACACTGCCGGTGCGTCAGTTTCTGACATCTGGCGATGCGGATCAGACCGTATCGGACGATGGTCAGTTTAGAGAGCTTTTTGTGCGCGCAATCTTGGGCGAAGAACCAGCCGATGCCAATGGTGACGGTTACCTTACCGCTTCTGAGTTGGGTATGTATCTTGGTGATCGCGTCACCAATTTGACCGAATCGGCACAAACCCCGCGGTATGGAAAACTAAGGGACAAAGACTATGATAGAGGCGATTTTGTTTTCGTTGTTGACCCTGAGGTAAAGGTCGTTGACTCTTCAGCTGGTAGCGCTGAGGTCGTATTTTGGGAGTCGGTAAAAGATTCTGCAGACACGGAGTTGTTGCTTGCCTATTTGTCAGAGTACCCAGAAGGTAGCTTCGCTAATTTGGCCCGAATTAAGCTGACGCGGTTTGGCGCGGCTGCTAAGGCAGGTGTGGCCAAATGGGTTTTAACGCTGGCTGCCGGCACTCGCGAGGCTGCGCAGTCACTATGGGTGAGAGAATTCCCCAGTTCAGAAGCGAATGTGTTGTTAGAGGTTCAGTCTGGCCAGACACTAGAACTATTGGGACAGATCAATAATTCCAAACCTTGGTACTACGTGGCAATCGATGGCCTACCCCTCGGATATGTTGCTCAAGAAGACTTGGCTCAGGACGTCGAAGACGCTCTTGAGACGCAGACAGCTGATGCGGAATCACAAGTAGCTTTTGAGCAGTTAAATGCGACCCAAGCAAGTGTCTCTGATGATGCCTCTGTCACTATGCGCTTGTCGGGCGCCCTTGATGATGCGTTGACAAAGTTAGAGGCAGAGTCGATCCCTGCAACCCCCGCAGCAGAGGACAAACCGCCCTTAAGTATCGGAGCGGCATCAGAAAACGATCTGGAGCCCCTGGCTGCTGAAGCCTATGACGCGGGAATTGAGAGCAATATAGACGCGCAAACAATGAGGGATGCCAGTTTGTTAGAGACATCTGGTGATGAAGTCTCGTCCGAGACAACTGAAAGTTTTGCAGAGACAGAAAATGCAACTGGGTCTCGTGGGTTGGGCTTAACATCAGTGCGGGATGGCGGGGATGCGGCCGACGATGCACTGAGTGTGGAGGCTGACACATCAGATGCGACGCAAGCGGCAAAGGACCACCAGTCGATGGCGACTGTTACTGATGGATCACGTGTGCACGGCGATGTGTCAGACAAGGTAATGGCTCTCAATGCTCTGCCAGCCGAAAATTCGGCATCAGGGGTAGCGGGTAGCAGTGATTCGACGACGCTGGCTGCTGCAACTTTGGGCTCGGCCCTTGTTGAGCAAGAAGCCCTTAACCTTGAGGCCCAGTTAAAAGCAGAAACCGCAGATCGCCAAAACGACGACAAACTAAGCCAGGAATCGGGCAAAGATAGCCGTTTAGTCGTTGGATCTAGTTCTGGCAGCGCGTCAATTGAGAGTCTTACCGAGGATCAGCGACAGTTGCAGGTGCTTGCGGAAACGAGGTCCGAAATGCAAACAACAGACGATGCACTTCAATCTGCATCTGGAACTGCGAAGGTCGCCCCTTCGCAGTTTATCCGTCGTTACATAACTGCAGCGATGGGCGGTAATGTAGGCGCGCAAGCAACGCTAGGTTATTTCTATGAGAATGGCGAACATGTGGCGGTAGATTTAAAAGAGGCTGTGCGCTGGTATCAAGAGGCTGCTAAAAATGATCATGTTCGAGCCATTCTTCGGTTGGCCCAAATCGCTGTTGAAAGCGGTGATGGACCCGCCGGAGTTGAGTGGTATCGGCGAGCGGCGACATTAGGCGACGCGGATGCTCAGGCTATGCTGGGTTATTTCTATCAAAAAGGAGAACATGTCATTGCCGACCCCAAAGCTGCCATCCAATGGTATTTAGCTGCCGCAGATCAAGGCAATGCCGCCGCTCAAAATAATCTAGGGTTGGTTTATCAACTGGGTGCAGGCGTGCCGCAAGACCTAGACAAAGCCATTTACTGGTATGAGCAAGCATCCGCCAATGGCAGCGCCTCTGCGGCGCGGAATCTAGAAAAACTCTTGCCTTAATTAGCGTCGTTTTTCGAGCTTTTCGATGCGTCTATCGACCGAGTCAGCGCCAAGTGCTTTGGCTTTTTTTAACAGCGTCAAAACCCTATCTGGATCACGCTTAACGCCTCGGCCTCGCTCGTAAAGGTTGGCTAGCGCGAGGGTTGCTGCTAAATGGTTCTCGGTGGCTGCTTGCTGATAAAGCTCAATGGCTCGGTCATAATCTCTAGATACCCCTTGTCCACGCTCATAGTGCTCTCCGAGTAAGTGTACTGAGGGCGTATGCCCCTGATCAGCCGCCGCTGACAGCCATTCGACCGCAGCTGCTGGGTTGCGCCTGATACCTGAAGCGCCGTTCAGGTAGAGCTGGTAGAGATCAAGTTGAGCAATATAGTCACCAAGTTCAGCTGCTCTTAATAACCAGGTTTCAACTGCTTCATAGTCGGCCTTACCCTCAAGGCCAAGGCCTGCCTCCCGGTAGAGCTCGGCCATAGTATGGATGGCACTCGGATAACCGATCTCGACATGTTCTCTGATGGCGCGTTCAGCATCTGAAGCACGACCCGCGGCCATGAGTGCTCGGGCATACTGAACATGCAAACGGGCTGCGATGGGGTAGTCCCGAATCGCTTGGTTGCAGGCTGGGACAGCCTCCTGGAAATCTATGGTCTCAATTGCTATGAATTCGCCAGGTTCAAATGGACGGTTTGTCAGTTCGTCACATAGCAGAACGTCTGGAATCGCTGCCCGAAGGGCGTTTAAGGTTTCCCTGTTGATCTCTGCGTTGACGGTTAGGCTTTGCCTTACTTGAAAAACCGCTAATGCTTCGCGAGTGAGTTGGTCCATCTCCCCAGTAACGGGGGTTTTTGGAAAGCCAGCTTGAAGGAGCAGACTTTGGGTTTCACGAACCTGTAGCCGCTGTGCTCTTTGTTCTGCTGCTGCTTGAGCTTGCTTGCGAGCGAGCAAAAGCTCGGCAATACGTGCTTCCTCTTTTGCGGCTTCAGCGCGAACTTCAAGAAGCAGATTGGTAGCCTCCTCGTAATAGCGGCCTTCACGGCCTGCTTGGTTAAGATAGACTAGGAGACTTTCTCTTGCTTGGATAGCATCACCGGTGGCGTAAAGCGCTCGAGCCTCAATGAAGTATAGTGCGTCGGGGATGCTGATATTAAGCGCCCTGATTTTCGGAATTAACTGAACAATACCCACATTGTCCTCGTACTCGAGGAGTCGAGTAAGTTCTGCCATGTACAGATCAACTTGTACTTCAATGGGCAGTGCGTCCGTGTCAAGCGCTTCGCCTGCTAGCGTGTTCAGCGCGCTGGCGGGTTGAAGTAGCAGAGTAATGGCAACAACAAGTAAACGATTACGCCATCTGCTCGGGTTTATAGTTGGCAATGAAAGGTAATGGTTCATGACTGTTTCCCCAACGAACATAACTCTTGGACCGTCGTAATGCCTCTCCCCAGATCTTCCAGCAGTTGTTGTTCTTTGAGTTTTGAACTCAACACGAACAGGTTAATAGCCTGATTGGCGGATACAACAGCAGGCTCGGCAAGCGAGATGAGAAGGCTGGCATGCAAGCCCCTGGATACGACTTCGGTGCGTTTAACGCCCCGTTGACTAAAATCGATTTCAACCTGTTGGCGTGATCCTGGTAAGGAAGTTTGTCCCTGGCATTGACCCCAGGTTGTGTCCGCCTGAAGAATCAAACGACACTCGCTGATTCGAGTGGCGGAGTAAATCGCGCTACCCTGGCAATCGAAAGCATTCATTTCATAGCCCGCGAGCCGATGATTGATTGCAGATGCGAGGCCACTGACGCTCGAAAGTGAATCAGTTTTTTTGGAGTCGCGAGTTGCGCCTTCTTCATCTGGACTATCTTTGCCCGTGAGCAAGTTGTCGATAGATTGATTTAAACGATCCTCGAGTTGAATGCCGAAATCAATCTTCGGTCGACCACGCTGGGGCGCCTCCTCGATACTGGCTTCTGCGACCGTTGCCCATTGGGCTAATTCAAAGCTGACAGCATAGGGATTGGATCCAATAAAACGCTGCGCTGTCTGCTGATCAAAACAACTTGCAGTATAAACCTTTGTTTGGCAAATGAACCGTGACCAAGTTGGTGAAGACAATCGCTCTTCACCGGATATCCCACTCGGGCTGGTCTTGACGGTAATGGGCATATAGGCTGTGCGATCATCATTGCTTTGCCATTCAATCCAAAGGTCTAACTGTTTTGGCAAACAATCTGGTGGGGTGTTCGAACCTGCTTGCCAATCGAACTGGCTAGTAATCAGAGGCTCACCAAAAGATTCTGTCAGTTGTATGGACACCGTTGCCTCTGCGATATTGCAATACCCCTGATTAAACTGGGATTTCGAGAGACTGAAAGTTTTTTCCAAGGGCGCACTTTGGCTGAGGTTGGCAATTGCAGAGATCAGCGCAGCTTGAAATATCTTAAAAAACACGGGTTTAAGCACCAGTTAGGGGATACAAGTTTTTTGGTTCATGCGCCGAGTTTAGCGAACTTATGCACAGACGCAACGTTAGGTCGCTGGTTGGTCACGATCGACGGAAAAGATCCCCAGATTTTCGGCTGACGCTTAAGCGTTAGTTGCTATTTTTGCTGGAGGAAAACAGATGATCATAGCGGCAAAATACCCATAGGGGGTATGCGCGGGTCGCTTTTAGTTTTAAGATACCCCCAATGGGTATACGAAAGTTAATTTTGGTTTTTGGAATTTGCTTATTGCCGTCTATGACGGAAGCAAGGCCGATTTCCTATCCTGGTGGGTCGACAGTGATGTTAAAGCGCAGTGGAGACGCAATAAGCCAGTATTATCACTATTCACCGACTTTCAAATATTCGGTTGGGCTCGAAAATGTTAATGATCGACTAGAACAAGAGGCTTTTAGACAAATTCGGGCAACCTATCTGCTGACCCGAAAAAACACTGCTCGATCTCAGCGTAACTTGTATCTAGCAGTGGGAATCAGCCCAGATTCAGTGGGTAATTATTTTTATGGACTTCACGGTGATTGGGAGACCCGACGTTGGTATTCCGGTTTTGGCTATCTTGAGAAGCGAGGAAACCGTCAAATTCGCAGTGAGAAATTCTTACAATTTGGCGTTGCGCCTTATCTCGGAGAGTACGGAGATTTCCATACTTGGATAATGGTAAAAGCCAAGCATCGAGAATCCGACGGCAAATGGGATACCTATCCAATGCTTAAGTTTTATCAAGGAGACATGCTCATGGAGTTAGGCTACAGCCAAGCACATGAGTGGGATATACACATTATGATTCGTTTTTAAGGAAATTAAGATGAGAATAATAAGCAAATGGTTCTTATTGATTTTTGTCTGCGGACAGTGGGGAGGGGCCGGCGCGATCGCCTCAGAGCAAGATCATCATAACCATGAGGAACCCCACGTTCATAATGCTACTCAGACAACGCTAATTGCTGCTCAAAATGAAACGAAACTGGCATCTGAACGCATTAAGGATTTTGCTAAAGACTTAACTTCTGGTCAGATCGCTATTGTGCAGGTTCAAGGAATGGTGTGCGATTTTTGTGCAAGGGGTATCGAAAAAACGTTTATGAAAACCAAAGGTGTGATTCGCATTGATGTTAGCTTGGCCGAAGGGCAGGTGCTCATCGCTTATAAAGCAGGCCAGAATATTGATTTTGATGACATCAAAACAAAAATTCAAAACAACGGACAGACTGCAGTAGGGCTTGAAATCGTGTCAGTCTAGAGAAGGGCTATGGATACTGAAACTGTTGTAAACGATAAAGCAGTAAATCTGTTTTCTTTATTTGCCGCTTCCTCTACGCTGATTTGCTGTGCCCTGCCTGCGCTCTTTGTTATGCTAGGTGCCGGTGCAACTTTTGCGAGCCTGATCTCTTCCGCGCCATTTTTAATAACCTTATCGATATATAAAATCCCTATCACCGGGTTTGCGTGTCTGATGCTTATTTTCGCGGGCTACATTAATTGGTACACGGCACGGCTGCCCTGTCCGGTCGATCCAGACTTAGGCAGAGCATGTTTGAAAACGAGGCGTAACTCGCGCAGACTTTATTTTTGCTCGGTTGCGGTTTTCTTATTTGCGACCGTTTTTACTTATGTCATTCCGAGGTTTTTATAGTTATGAGCTACCCCTGCCATGATGATCAAATCAAGCATTTAAAACGCATTGAGGGACAAGTGAGAGGCGTTCTAAAAATGGTCGATGACGGTAGGTACTGCATTGATATTTTGAACCAGATCAAAGCTGTAAGGAATGCGCTTGCCAAAGTAGAGGGTAACATCCTGCAAAAACACTTGGAGTCATGTTTAAAAGAATCGATGGTCAGCGAAGACAATTTTGATCTCAAGGTCAGTGAGTTGCTTGAGGTTTGGAAGCGGTGAAGCGATTTCTTCGGTCGAGTCATCGTTACATCAGTCTTTTGGTCTCAATACAATTACTACTTTGGACAGTCTCAGGGATTTTTTTTGCATTTAACAAGATTGAAAAAGTCCGTGGAGAGCACGTCATTGAGCGTGGAGCGATCCATGCGAACTTGGCAGATTTCACCACCCAGATCGAAGCAGCGCAGTCCGTTCGCTTAGCCTCAAGGCTGGGCGAACCAATCTTGATTGTTAGCAAGGCGGAGGGTGTGAATTACGTCAATCGAGCGCAGCAGAGCGTCCCTATGCTCGAGCCCGAGGAGGCAAAATCAGCGGTAGCCAGCGGTACGAAGTTAACCCCCAGAGAGGTTGAAATCCTTCACACGGTAGAGGCCGGTGATGAATATCGTGGTCGACGTTTGCCGCTCTATCGAGTGACCGCTGATGACCAAGGCGAGACTTTTTATAATGTTTATGTCAATCCGTATTCATCAGAAATAGTAGCTGTTCGGTCACTGAAATGGCGGATATGGGATCTCATGTGGGGACTACATATTATGGATTGGCAAGCGCGAGATGATATTCATAATTGGCCGATGAAAGTCTTCTCCGTATTTGCTCTCATCAGTGCACTGTCGGGTGTATGGTTATTCTTTGCGAGTAAATCTCGGTCCTAAAATCTTCTGAATGCTTTTGCAATTAGGCATGAAGCATTTTTACGACTGGACGTGGAGCGTTGCAATTTGTGATGGCGCTCAAATCCCCAGGATGCTTGATCTAAAATTGAACCACATCATGTTAAGTTTTGGTGGAATAGCATTTCTTGAGAATCAGGCCACGGTCCAGAGGTTGTGACGATAATGGGTTCTGTTTTCCGTTGGTTTTTGGCGTAAGTAGGGCAATTAAGCATTTGATTGAGTCGAAACCGATGGTTCCGGTTTAAGTTCAGATCTCAATCGCCGTTAGTTCAGAGCTCAACCGCCGTTAGTTCAGAGCTCAACCGCCGCTAGTTCAGAGCTCAACCGCTGTTAACAGTACCCAGTGTTTTTGAAAAGCGCTCTATTTTAGATACGAGCCTAGCAGGGTGGCCGTGCTGCAGCCGTTGTCGATAGTTGGTGGCTAACGTCGGTTAGATGGCGAAATACCTGTTTGCTTGACTGTTTAAAGGTCCTCAGCCTTATTCGCCGAGGGCCACGAGGCAATCGTAAAATCTGGTTGTTTGGTCTAGGTGCGAGCGCAGTGACTAGGAAAGCCCGGTGCTTGAGTAAGCGGTTGATGCTGTGGCAGGCTGAAGACTCAGTTACAGCGGCCGAGCGATGATGAGCTTAAAACATTTATCCAGAGATACCGATCCAGAAGTCATTTCCAAAATCCTAGCGATGGATGGCGCGCTCATAGTTGATGATGTCGTGAGCGAAGCTTTTATTGCAGAACTGCGACATGAAACAGACCCCTATATGGAGCAAACAAGTAACGGGCATGATGCGTTTTCAGGTGAAAGTACTACCAGAACCGGTGGTCTGCTTTACAGATCGGGAAAATGTCGTGAGCTGATTGCGCACCCGAGCATACTTGCTGCGAGTGAAACATTTTTATCGCCTTTTTGTGAGCGAGTGCAGTTACATCTCACGCAAATTATCCGGATTAGACCAGGAGAAACGGCTCAGCCTTTGCATCGGGATAAGTGGGCGTGGGGTAAACACTTGGCGCACATCGAACCGCAATTTAATACCATCTGGGCGTTGACAGATTTCACCGCTGAAAATGGCGCGACCCAAGTCGTGCCCGGGAGTCCAAGTTGGCCAGACGAGCAAGTCATCTCTGAGGATCAAATTACGCAGGCAGAAATGAAAGCCGGCTCAGTGCTGATCTATTCAGGTTCGGTGTTTCATGGCGGCGGAGAAAATCGCAGTCAGTGTGATCGCATAGGGATTAACATCACCTATGCACTAGGTTGGCTAAGGCAAGAAGAAAATCAGTATCTCAGCTGTCCGCCAGGTCTCGCCAAAGAGCTGCCAAAAGCCCTTCAAGACTTAGCGGGTTACAGTATGGGGCAATATGCCTTAGGTTATTACAGCCCGCCGGGCAATCCGGGCGAACATCCCGAGTTGGTTTCGCCCGGTTATGCTTTGGGTCAAGAGGTGCAAGCAAGCTCTTTCGGCGACTTGGGTACAGCCCTTGGTCGAGGGCATGACGCATAGGCGACTTGCCGGGGTTGGCTAGACACGCAAACCCCGGATTCGGTTGACGCTTTATGAGGCCTCGTTCTTGTAAAGATAGGATGCTTGCCAAACGGATTCACCATCGCAATTCGCATAGGCTGAATAATAGTCACTAAGCGCTCGACCACCACCACCGTTAGCGATCCAATTTTCATTTGCCATCAATTGCTGGGCATTGGCGTAAGAAACCATAGGCATAAATCTGCCATTGGCAGCGCCTGAGCCAGGGCGAGGCATTTCGATATTCTAGGCCATCGCGCTGCTATCGTCTTCATAAGCTGCCTGTCAGGCATCATGCTTGGCTTTGAGTTGAGACCATGAAACGTTGTCTCGTTTTGAGCACCAGTTCATGGAAATCAAACGGTTGTCGGATGCATCCAATGCATCAGTTTTTGCAACTCGATTGCTCTCTCTCGCGAATTTAAATGTACAAATAGCAAGATTATTTTGCGCCACCATTAATTTGAGCGCATCTTTTGATGCCATCCAGTTGTCCCAACCCGTGCCAAAAGCTTTCAAGCTCCCCATTGTAATATCGATGTAGGCAGCGCCTGGCTGTCCTGGCATGGCATGGTTAAACAAAGGGCTAAGCCGCATCAAAGAAAGCTCGAGTCCGATTTCCGCAAACAGCCGTTTGGCTTCACGATCTAGTCTGGCGACATCATCTAGAGTTTTTCCAGGCTTCAACTGGCATACTTATAATTGGATCTCGAATTGTTGATCGAGATCAACACCGCGCCAAGCATTATCGTCATGATTGGCATGGCTTATTAAGCTTATTCAGAGCAGGGTGACTAGGGTCATGAGCTTGAATGGCAGTATCGGTTCTCCTTGATGGTAGATCGGGACATCGGTTAGCGCAGTTTAGGCAATCCTTTGGAGTGTTCCAAAGGGGGAAAGCTCAGGCAACAACAGTTCTATTTTGGTTCGCACTGGCTCAACGACCAACAGTTCTACAGACACATCAGTAGGACCTAGATAAGGACAAAAAAATAGGAGCAAGTAATGTCATGGTCTAAACGTTTAGGGTGGATATGCCTTTGGGTTGTGCTGATATTTTCGACGGCGGTTATTACTGCGGCGATTAAACAGCGGTTTCAAGATGGCCCCAATCGGGTATTTTCAGGGGGACCCTTGATACGAGGTGAACTCCATCAGGGTGCCGAGCCCGATTGGGGATTCGTCAATGAAATTGCGACGATTGAGTTACAGTTGCTCGAGCCGGCACAATCGAGGCGAATCTGGGTAGCCTCCGTTGAGGGGAAATTATTTGTTTGGTCGGGTTATATGAACTCAGTTGCCGGTAAGCTTTGGAAGCGATGGCCTGGGCAAGCAGAGCGCGATAATCGCGCGGTCGTGCGTATCGCAGGAAAGCGTTACGAGCGTCGCCTAATCCGTCTGCGCGAAGGCCCCATTCTCGATGACTTGACGGCACTCATTAATCAGAAATATCCCTCAAGAACCTCACGTCAGGCAGTAGAATCTGGCGCGGTCTGGGTTTACGAATTAGCGCCAAGATTGGCGACCACGGAAGCGGTAGGGGGTGCATCATGAATTCCTTGATCCTCAGAGGAACACTGGTGTTGGCGGCAACAGCTTTAGCGGTTTGGTTTGTGCCAGGTGTCGATGACGCGGTCGAATCGGTTTTCCAAATTTTGGTTTTAATCGTTTCTAGCTGAGCATCAATCGACAGTCTGTAGGAATTTTGGGGATGGCGCTAAGTCCGACGATTTTCAAATTTGATGTGGCGCTAGCGGATGTCGATCGTAATCAATACCATCAGCTCAATCTAACGATCGCACAGCATCCTTCTGAGACCTCTGAACGCATGATGGCGCGGCTGTTGGCATATTGTCTTAACGTAGATGAGGGATTGGCTTTCGCCGGGGATCTGAGCGCGTCGGAGGCTCCTGATATTTGGCAGTTAGGACTCGATAATCAAATTTTGCAATGGATTGAGGTAGGTGAACCCAGTGCCGAGCGCTTAAAAAAGGCAAGTAGAATTGCCCGTCAAGTCCTCGTGTACAGTTTTAATAGTAAATCCGAGCATTGGTGGTCGCGCAATGGGCAAGCGATCACAGCCTCCAAGGTCAGTGTCTATCAGTTTGATTGGCCGCAAATTAAGCGATTAGCTGGGCTCGCGCAACGCACATTAAGCCTTAGTATTTCGGTCTCGGATCAAGCTGCTTTCATTGCTTCAGAATCAGATTCCTTCGAAATGACTTGGCGGCATTTGCGCGACGATTAAAAGTTGAAGGATACCTATTGAGCAAAGGTTTTTGTCTAATGGCCGGCGATGATATCGGGTACAAATGGTTCCCGAGAAAATACCGTCTCAAGCATCGGTACAAAATGGTCGAGGGGAAGATTCTCGTAATCAGGGTCAAAAGAAGGTTGATCCCATCGAGCGCAGAAGTTGATGCAGCTAAGATAAAAAGGATGGGATTGATACTGATCTCGGCCATTGGGGTCTTTCCCAAAATGATGAGCGTAGTAAAACTCCTGAAACAGCCCATGCATGTTAACCGCCCAGGTGACTTCGGCGCGGACATAAGGTTTAACAATGCTGGCGGCATACTGGGCATGATTGAGCGGTGCAAGATCATCACCAAGGTCATGGAGTAATGCCGCCACAATCCATTCGATATCGGCACCGTCTCTTTCGGCTCTGGTAGCTGCCTGAAGAGAGTGTTCAAGGCGATTGATTTTGTATCCCGCCAGCCCGTCTTTCATACCCATTAAGGCGATGGTCAAACGTTGTGGTAGAGCCTCTATGTGGTCTCGCTCGAATCTATCTAGAAGCTGATAGTCTTCGGCTGATCCATCGATCATGGCGGTGAAGGTAACGGTTTTCATTCGATTAGTATCCAGGTTCAGCCATCATTTGGCGTCTAAGACGTTTGTGCTTGCTAATCAACTCATCGGGATCAATATAACAGCCCTGTAAGTGTCTTTGTCCATCAGTTGGGTCGAAAGCCTCACGACCATGCAGTAGTCGTAGATTATCAAATATCAGTACATCTCCGGGCCTTAGCCGAAAGCTTAGTTTATAGCTAGGGTCGGCGAGCAACATCGCAAGGCCCTTCCGAGCTCGGTGGAACATTTGAAGCACTGACTCAGAAGCAAGGGGTAAAAAATCGAGTCTAGGGCTGTAATATAATCCTTTGACGTTGCCAATGGCGTCTAAAGCAATAAGCGGCTTTTCTGATTCGATGTCATAGCAGTCGTCAACATAGCGAAAGCGAACGGCAAGTTGGGTGAGCAAATTAAAACCGTCAGGGTCAATGCGCCTCAATGCTTCACAAACGGCCAAGCTATCGACCAAGGTAGTTTCTCCGCCTCGGGCATCATTGACCAGGCAATGAAGCAATTGGATCCCGGGCGGGTCCGCGCGATAGGGATTGTCGGTATGCAAATCGAGCGCGACATTTCGGTAGGCGAGGTCCTCTGAACCCTCTCGACTAACCACCTCAAAAACCTGACCAAAATTGGTTTCTCGCACCTTCCCGAACGTTTCAGCAACCTCGAGGATGGACTGATGGGTTGTCGGCGCTTGCGTGA
>Ga0255752_10001060_pt1 | contig 32627 bp, 41 predicted proteins | sample 011ome_25_FD_179952 | JGI IMG/M metagenome (GOLD analysis project Ga0255752, IMG submission 179952) | Coastal salt marsh microbial communities from the Groves Creek Marsh, Skidaway Island, Georgia - 011512CT metaG (version 2) | ecosystem: Environmental > Aquatic > Marine > Intertidal zone >... | reverse complement strand
GAAATGGAAGATATGACGGACAAAATGCGCAAGATTGTTGCGCCGTTTGGCGGTGAGCATGACGACATTTAACTGTATATCCATACAGACATAGTCATCACTAAGGGGTGATGACTCGAGGATATAGTCATCACCCCAAATGATGACTCAGTCATCAGAGTCATCACCCGAGTCATCAAAGTGATGACTCACGCAAGTAATTGATATTAATAAAAAAAGAGGAAATAGTCATCATCGAGTCATCACCTACACGGTCAACAAATCATGAGTCATCACCTTACCCACCACCCTATAGGGTGGGGGTAATGATGACTACTGATGACTGGGGTTAAACAATGCAAAAAAATATCGAACTAGAAAGCATCACAAGTGGAATTGACGCGTTGCGCGAAGCAACGGATCGGAAGTGGGGAAAAGATTATCTGCGCCTCAAGGTCAGCCCAGAGACGCGCTTCAAATGGGATGCTCAGGTCGAGCGTTATGAAAAGGCGGTCAAGGCGAATCATTTGCCATCTGTGCGAGTTCACGCGAAATCTATTACTGCCGGATTTGATGCGCTCGAGCGGGAAGCTGAGAGGCTAGGCTTCAGCCCTACCCCGCCGACAATCTGGACGGCCAAGGCTGGGCCTCGTCATACCCCGATTCATATTGTGAAAGAGAAAGAGCACGTTGATCTGGCTGAGAATGAGGGTGTAGTCACGTTCACCCTTGATGAGCTAGTAAAAATGATCCCGGTGAACATTATCGCCATAAAGGCGCAGTTTACCGGCACACGAATAACCAATTGGGAAGAGGTGGATTTTAAAGATGACGATATCCCGTTCTGAAAACGTACACGCGCCAGCTCATTATGCCGGCGATATCGAGTGCATCGACGCGATGGTGCAGCAATTTGGCGACGATGCGGTCAAAACCGCTTGCGTGGTCCAAGCGTTTGAGATGCTTTGGAGATGGACAAAGAAAGGCGACCCGGATGAGAACCTCGAGAAAGCGCACTGGTGGCTCTCGTTTGCGATTGGGCAAGATCCACGCAGCGAGCGCTCATCGGACCGCATGAAACGCGGTCGCAAGCTAAACACCATAACAGGCGAGGAGACAGTGATCGATGCAAATTCAAGTCGGAACTAACATCCACGAATTCAAAAGGCAGCTCAAGAAAGTACAGCACAAGCAATTGCCTTTTGCCTATCAGGAAGCGCTGAACGATACAGCTTTTCAGGCGATGAGAGCCGCTAAAAAGCACATGCGAGAAACCTTCGAGCGACCAATTGTCGGCTACATACCCAAAGGCATAACCGTTCAAAAGGCTGTCAAAAATAAAAACATCGATCAGATGATGGCTAGGGTGGATCTCGAAGATTTTGGCGATAAAGGCCAAGCGCGTCGGGACATTATGAAGCCGCACATTTTGGGAGGCACTCGACGACAGAAGAAAGCCGAGCGCTTGTTTGTTGGCTCTGGGCGATATCTCTATGCCGGCAGAGATGCGCCGCGCAATCGATACGGAAACCTTCACAATGCTCAGATCGTCAAAGCGATTTCGGATATCGGACGCAATACAGACGCCGGGCAAAACACCAAGCGGCGCAAGAAAAAATACTTTGCGATCAATACCAACAAGCAAAGGACGATCATCATGCAGCGCAACGGCAACACTGCCACGCCGTTTATGGTCGAGGGCAAAAAGCCGCAATATAAAAAGCGTTTCCAGTTTTATGAGGTCATAACTAAAACGGCTAGACAAAACTTCCCGAGGAACATGACGCGAAACCTACGCAAAGCGATGAAGACTGCGCGCTAATGGATTTGCAGCAAACACAATCAAACGGCAACAAACCCCTGTCGACTGGCAAGTTTGCAACACGTTTGGAATTGATCGCAAAGGTCGCACAGTACAAGCGCCAGCGCCGCTCTCAAGAGCACTGTGCGCGGGTTTGCGGCGTCAGTAGGTCTACAATTGCCAAGATATATCGTGCTTTGTAGGGCATTTGGCGCGGGTCCTTCTGGCTCGATGCCGTGTGCGGGTAGTTCGAACTGCGATTTTTTAATAGTGAATAGATTTAAAAGGCATTAAAAATGAGGTCTATATAACCAAATGAAACAAGGACGCAAAACAGCAGCGGTCGAGGCCGAGGGAGTCGAGGATTATGCGAAATATAATGCGGCGCGCGCAAAACGTGAAGCGGCGAATGCTGAACTCGCAGAGCTGGTTCTACGCGAAAAAGAAAACGAACTTGTCGAAGTTGCCAGCGTCAAAAAGGAAGCCGACGCCGCCGCGCGTGAAGTAAAAAACGCATTTTTGGCACTGCCGGAGCGTATTTCATCCATTTTGGTTGGGCGCACTGAGAAAGAGATATTGTTCGAGCTGCGCCGCGAGGTAAAAAACACTTTGGAACTGGTAGCCGATCGTGTACAGCCAAACTTATAGCGAGGCGCTGCGCCCAGAACCGGATTTGACCGTCAGCGAATGGGCTGATCGGCACCGCGTTTTAGACCAAGCCAGCAGCAGCGAGGCAGGCAAATGGCGCACCGATCGCACCCCCTATCTACGCGAAATCATGGATTCTTTAAGCGCTCAGTCGACCGACGATATCGTCGTATTCCAGAAAGGCGCGCAGATTGGCGCGACCGAAGCCGGCAATAATTGGCTTGGTTATGTGATCCATCACGCCCCCGGCTCGATGCTTTACGTTATGCCAACTGCCGATAGCGCCAAGCGCGCGTCAAAACAACGGATCGGGCCGATGCTAGATTCGATCCCGGAGGTTGCGAGCAAGATTGCAGCACCTCGAGCGCGTGATTCTGGCAATACCTTGTTTCAAAAAGATTATGCCGGCGGCACCTTGATCCTTACCGGCTCAAACTCAAACGTCGGTCTGCGCTCGATGCCAGCTCGATATCTGTTTCTCGATGAAGCGTCGAGCTATCCTAGCGACGTTGACGGTGAGGGCTCGCCAGTACAGTTGGCAATCCGGCGCACCGCGACATTTAAGCGCAATCGCAAGGTGTTTATGTGCAGCACCCCAACGATCGACGGACTTTGCACCATACAAGAGTATTACGAGCAAAGCGATCAGCGGCAGTTCTATCTGCCCTGCCCCCATTGTGACGATTTCATTACAATCAGTTGGGACCGCATAAGCTGGCAAAATGACGACCCCACAACGGCGTGCTTGATTTGCAGCGAGTGTGGATCTGAGATTGCTGAAAGTAACAAAACCAACATGCTTTTGCGCGGCGAATGGCGACCCACTGCTACCGGCAGATATAAAGGCTATCACCTCAGCAGCCTATACTCGCCGCTTGGCTGGTACAGTTGGAGCGATGCCGCCACCGATTTTATGGCTGCTAAAAAAGGCAGTCAGGAACAGCTAAAGACGTTTGTAAATACGGTGTTGGGAGAATGCTGGCGGGAACAAGGCGAACAGCTTGATCCGGCTAGCTTGATCGTGCGCCGGGAGGAATACCCGGCAGGCATAACTTTTGACAAAACCACCATCGGCATCGATGTGCAGAAAGATCGTTTGGAACTTGAGCACGTTGGCTGGGATGCCAAAACTGAGGAAAGCTGGTCGCTCGATTACATGATTTTAACGGGAGACACGGCACAGCCGGCTGTTTGGGATGATCTCGCAGATTTACTTGATGATTTAAACCCTGACTCGGTGGCAATTGACAGCGGATACAACACCAGCCTTGTCTATGCGTTTTGCGAAAAGCGCAAGTATTGCCACGCGGTCAAGGGCGTTTCTGGGTTTGGCATTACGTTGATCGAGGACCTGCAAAAACGCGCGCGTCGATTGGCGCGCCGTCGTAAAAAGGCGCTCAGTGCAGAGCCTATTGGCGTCGATCAAGGCAAAAGCATCGTCTACTCTTATCTCACAATCAGCGAACCGGGACCGGGATATTGTCATTTTCCCGCAGACGCGGCTTATGATGACGAGTATTTTGCGCAGTTGACGGCTGAAAAGCTGGTCACAAGGTACAGCAAAGGCCGGCCAAGGCAAGCATGGGTCACAACCCGCGCTCGAAATGAGGCGCTCGATTGCCGTGTGATGGCTCTCAGCGCCTTGCGATTGAGCAAAAACCAGCGCAAACGTTCACCAATACCGCAGCAAAAAGCGCCTGAAACGCCGCCAAATGACGTACAAACAACGTCAAAACGACGGAAATGGAGTATTAACGCGCAACCTCAAGGCGCTTGGTTGTGATCGAGGCTATCATAACCGAGGTGTTACACAGCAAAGTCGATCGATCGCTGGCCAACGAACTGCGCGATGCGATTGTCGAAGCGCTGCATAAGCAAGCTGGCGGCGATACGGTCTATATATTGAAGAAGCCGAAAATTGATCGGAGCTTGTTGAGGGCTGAATTTAACGGCAGAAACATCGACGATTTGTGCGGACGTTTTAAGATAACGCGCCAGCGGGTGTATCAAATTTTGAATGAAAACTGAGGGCTATGCCCTCAGCTCAGTAATCAACTCTTGAATTTTTTGCGCTTCTGCATCCGTGACCCAAAATTCAGCGCGTTTTAGGCCAAGGCTTTTTTTGCGTTCGCGCTCTGCGCTTTTGCGTTCTGCTGCGGTTTTCGCAACGATGGCTTTTTCAACTTCTTTCATTCTTTAATCCCATCTTAGGATTTGTGTAACGTGTTCTTCACCGATAGCATTCTTGATGCCTTCGTCTAAGCATCTGTTGCGCCGCATTCAGCCATGCTGATCACTTCGTCCCAAAACTCTGCGGCTGGCCCAGAATACCAGTGAATCACAAACGATTCAGCGCCGCTTGAGTCCCAAATCTTACGATTAGGGGCATCGACACAAATGTGCTTGTCGGTAGCGGTGATGTAGCTGACATCCCAATCGACCTGACCCCCTTGTTTAGCGATCTCGGACATTGCTTGTTTTTTAGTTGCCATAGCATCTTCTCCCCTTAAGCGGCTTATGCCGCTGTCCAATATGAGTTCACTGGTCTATATCGGCAATCCCAAGAGTCGATGCACACCCCGTTTCTAACCGCTGTCAGATGCCCTGAGTTTATTACAACGGCAATCCCGTCAAAGCGCCAGTCGCGGAGCTTGATGTACTTGCCTTGGGAGTTTCTTGGAGGTTTGTTTTTGACAAAACCGTTTTGCTCAAGGTAATTTATCCACACCTTGTCATGGCTTGGAAAGGCACCCATATCCAGCCCTAGCGCCATCATCTCCCGGAAGGTCTCTTGATAGGTCTTGCCAGTCGCTATACTGATCGACCGGATCACACAGTCATCCTTGAATGTTTTGCAGATCCGACCGTTGTTTGTTTGCTGAAATTCCATCACGTTTCCCCTTGGGCGGCTTACGCCGCTCCTTTATTGACTTTAACATTGGTTAAAACTCGGTGATGAAGGCACTGGATATTGTAACCGCCAGCCCAGATAACCACGATTTTTACGCTAAAGCCGTCGATGATCCAATGACCTTCAAAGTTCTTGCCGTGAACCACTTTAAAGTTGTCAACGTCAATGCTTGTGATCCCAGCCTTTTCCATCTTCGCTGCGATTCTATTGTTTCGCGCTTTGTGGGTGTTGCGGGTACGCTTCTCGGTTTGTTCGATCTGATAGCTTAAACCGTGTTGTTTTTCGGTATATAGTTGAAGGCTAAATTCTCGGATCAATCGCTGTCGAACAACAATCATTTCATCAACTCGGTTCAGATTAACCTGATCTTGAATCTCAGCCTTACGATCATCAAAAAACTTGTTCATCTGCTCAACTTGAGCGGGAATGTTTGCAATAGACTGCGCGTCTGATTCTGCGAAAGCTGCCTTGATTTGTTCTTGTAGGCCCATCTGTTTCTCCATTTGCGTTGTTGTTATTGATTATATTCGTGACCGGTCACAATACAAGCATTTTATGCAATTAATTTAAAAAAGATTTTAGGGCGGAAAAGTAAACGGTTTACTGTTCCGCTAAAACATCTTGCGAAGTTGTAAAGTTTTTCCCTAAAAATTTGACAGCAATCTTGAAATGATTGCTCGATGACAAATGCGTTTGATTCTGCGAATTATCCGACCTCGGAACCGACTGAATTGGTTGCCGGTGATCGCTGGGCTTGGAAACGCACCGACCTCAATAGCGATTATGCGAACTCAGCTTATACGCTTAAATATGCGCTGCGCTTGCAAGGCTCTGGCGCGACCGAGATTGCCATCACGGCGAGTGCTTCTGGGCTTGAATATATAGTCGAAGTCGCCAGCACCACAACCGCTGCCTATACCGTGGGCCGATATACCTATCAGGCTTATATCACGCGCAACTCAGACAGCGAGCGACTGACCATCGGATCTGGTGAAATCTTGCTAGTTGCAAACCGCGACGAAGCAACCACCAACCCGATTACTAATCTGCGCCAGCGGCTCGAGAACCTCGAGACTGCTATTTTGACCCTTACTACAAAAACGGCGAGTGCCTACTCGATCGCTGGTCGCAGTTTTTCCTATGTAGACCTCCCGGAGTTGCAGCGTATGCGCGACCAAACCGCTGGCGAAATTAACACCAAGACGCGCAAGCGATTCGGGATTAGATCATGAACAACGTGCGCCGCTGGGACGCTGCAAGCCCTGACGTGGTTCAAAACTGGGTCAGCGAAGTCAAATCAATCAACGAGGATTTGCGCACGCAAGGTGAGGCGCTGCGCGCTAGGGCACGCGATCTTGAGCAAAACAACGATTACGTTGCTCGATACCTAAATTTGGTCGAAACCAACATTATTGGCGAAGGCGTCAAGCTGCAAGCCAAGACGCGCACCAATCGCGGCAAGCTGGACATGCGCGTCAATCGCATTATCGAGCGCGAGTTTAAAAACTGGACCTACGCGGAAAACTGTTCGCGTGACGGTCGTCTCGACTGGGAAGATATCCAGCGCTTGGTCGCTCGCTCAGTTGCTCGAGACGGCGAAGTCATCGTGCGAATTGTGCGCGGATCTGAATTCAAAATCGCGTTATATGACGCCGATTTTCTTGACTACGCACTGAACCGCGAAGCGACGGACAACAACAACGCCATCATCCAAGGCATCGAACTCGATCGAGCTGGCAAGCCGGTCGCGTATTACCTTTGGAAAATGCCACCAAACAAAGTGCCGAGCATTTTTGGAATGCCAACCAAGTCGCCGAATATCAATCAATACGAGCGCGTTTTAGCCGAAGACATTATTCACATTTACAAGTCGGATCGCCCCAATCAGATACGCGGCGCAACGTGGCTTGCGCCGGTAATGATTCACCTGTTGATGCTTAATCGATACGAGCGTGCCGAAATGCGTGCCGCTGAGATAGCAGCAAGCAAGGTTGGTTACTACAAGACACCAACCGGCGATTACTTAGATGATGAAGACAATGCCGAAGGTTATGGCTTGCCCTCGTCAATTGGCGGCGTTGGATTCACGGAACTGCCGGCTGGCACTGAGCTGGCAATGCTCGACCCCAATCACCCGGTCAGCGCTTATTCTGACTACGTTGCCGGCGTTTTGCGCGGCGTTGCTACCGGCTTAAACGTTACCTATCACGCCCTTTCTAGCGACCTTACGAGCGTCAATTTCAGCTCAATCAGAGCCGGCACCATCGAGGAACGCGATAACTGGCGCAAGTGGCAGCAATTTTATGTCTGTCACCTTATCAGACCAATTTTTTCAGCTTGGCTTGAGTTCAACCGCAACCGACTGGGCCTTTCTAGCACCGCCGCAGACGCGACTTTTGTGCCGCGCGGTTGGTCATGGGTTGACCCGGTTAAAGAGCTGCAAAGCCATCAAATGGCTTATGACCTGGGGGTCACTTCCCTATCAGCTATTGCAGCGTCGCAAGGCAAAGACCTCGAGGAAGTGTTTGATCAGCGCGCCAAAGAAAAAGAATTGATGGCTGAGTTTGGGCTTGAGTTTGGGCCTGTTAATCCGATGCAACCGGAGGATGATGCAAATGAATGAGATCAAGACCGGAACACTAAACCGGCATTTTAATTTTGAACGGGCCAACGTCGACGAAGACGCTCGCACACTTACCTTGAGCTTTTCAAGCGAAGCTCCGGTTGAAAGATGGTTCGGGACTGAGGTTTTATCCCACTCCCCCGGATCTGTCGACCTGACGCGCTTAAATTCTCGAGCTGCGTTGCTTGCAAATCACGACTTGAACGATCAAATCGGCGTCATCGAAAACGCCAAAATTGAAGACGGTCGTGGCATTGCCACGGTGCGATTTTCAAAAAGCGAAAGAGGCGAAGAGTTTTACCAAGACGTACTTGATGGCATTAGGTCCGGCGTCTCCGTCGGTTACGTCATCGACGAAATGGAAGAACGCAGCGAGCGTGTTTTTGAGGCAACCCGTTGGTCGCCCCATGAAATATCGCTTGTATCTACGCCCGCAGATCTTAGCGCTACCACGTTGAGATCAGACGCCGTTCAAGGCGAAAACCTAACCCGTGTTATTAATTTAAAAAAGGAAACTCCCGAAATGGAAGACCAAAAGATTGACCTCGAGGTCGTTAAGAACGAAGCACGCGAAGCTGCTTTAAAAGATGAGCAAGTGCGAGTGCGTACTATCAACGAAATGGCAAAAGATGCGCCTTACTTGCGCGAGTTAGCCGACAAAGCATTGAACGAAGGTTTTGCCCTCGATCACTTCCAGCGCGAAGCCTTCGAAGCAACTAAAAAAGAGCTGGCTCGCAAGCCAGAAGCTGCGCCAGAAATTGCCAGCCCTTTGAATGTTGACCTTAGCGCGCGTGAAAAAGAAAGCTATAGCTTGCTTCGCGCAATCTCTGCATCAGCATCAGGCGACTGGAGCAAAGCTGGACTTGAGAAAGAAATCAGTGACACCATTGGCCAGCGATCTGGCAACGCATCACAAGGCGGCTTTTATATGCCTGCCGATATGCAGTGGGGTCGACGAGATCTGACAGTTGGCACCAACAACGCTGGCGGCTTTTTAGTTGGAACTGACCACGATGGTGCATCGTTCATCGACGCATTACGCGCTGCGATGGTAACAACTCGTCTTGGCGCTCGAGTAATGAGCAACTTGCAAGGCAATGTTGCCATTCCAAAACTGAGCACTGGCACCTCGACCTACTGGGTTGCGGAAGATGGCGCGCCGACTGAAGGCCAGCCAGTGTTTGCATCAGTGTCATTAACTCCAAAAAACCTCGCGTCATTTGTTCAAATCTCGCGCAATCTTTTGGTTCAAAGTGACCCCTCGGTCGAAGCTGTCATCCAAGATGACATCACGCAATCAATCGCCGTTGCCATCGACGCCGCTGCATTGGCAGGATCAGGAAGCAGCAACCAGCCGACTGGCATCTTGAGCACCACTGGGATCGGTAGCGTTTCATTCGCTTCTGCTGGTGCTCCCACGTTTGCCGAGATCGTTGCAATTGAATCAGCTATCGCTGCTGACAATGCGATGGGCGCGAACATGGCGTTTGTTACAACTCCCGCACTTGCTGGAACTTTGAAAACAACTACCAAGGACTCTGGTTCTGGTCGGTTTGTTTCAGAAGAAAACGCAATCATGGGCTACTCAGTAAACCCAACCTCAAGCATGACTGCTAACACGATCTTACTTGGCGATTTCAGCCAGTTGATGATCGCTCAGTTTGGAGCCATCGAGGTAATCACCGAGCGCAACGCGCAAACTGGGCAATTGACGCTTGGCTTGCACGCAATGGTTGATATTGGCGTAAGACACGCCGAGTCATTTGCGAAAGGTGCATAAATAAAGTGGTAAGCACTAAGGATTCGCCTGCGCTAGTCGCAGGCCTATCCCCCACCACTAAAGGAAGCAAAAAGATGGCAAAAGTAAAAGTTTTAGTAGGCGTCGTTGCGAGCGGATTTGATTGCAAAGCCGGCGGCGAATATGACCTAACAGATGAAGACGCGACCATGCTTATACGCATGGGAAAAGCAGTGCCTGTTGAAGCGTCAACAAAAAAAATAACGAGTCGAGAAGATGCGCCCAAAACTACAAAACGAGGCAAATAAGGCAAAGCAATGGCTCTCGAAGAATTGGGCGAATTTTTTGAACTGGGTGAACACGGCACCGCCGCAACCTATACACCAAGCGGCGGCTCAAGTAGTTCGATTGTCGTTATTTTTCGCAATGAGTTTTACCTTGAAGACGCTGGAGGTATTGGCGTCGAGACGACGCAGCCGGTGATAACCGTGGAGATATCAAAGGTGCCGGGCGTGTCCCACGGCGACGTGATTGGTATTGATGGAACAGATTACAACGTTGTTGGGGTTCGCCCTGATGGCACAGGAATCGCGGAAATAGTGCTCGAGGCACAGTAATGGCGAACCATGTTAGACGACAAATTAGGGAGCGCGTGGCGACTACGTTGACCGGACTTGCAACCACCGGCAGCAAAGTCTACCAGTCGCGCGTTTACCCTCTCGCCTCTAACAACTTGCCGGGTCTGCTGGTCTACACAAACAGCGAATCAAGCGAGCCAGATGTGATGGGTGCGCAGCCGGAGTTAGACCGCGATTTGAATTTAGTCATCGAGGGTTATGCAAAAACTGCGAGCAACCTTGATGACGTGATGGACGGAATTGCAAAAGAGGTCGAGGTCGCAATGGCGGCAGACACAACAATAAACGCGCTGGCAAAAGATAGTTTTTTGACTGGCACAGAAATTCAATTGACCGGCGAAGGCGAACAGCCGATCGGAATTGTGACGATGAACTTCACAGTGCAATACCGCACTGCGAACAACGCGCCCGACGTGGCGTTGTAGGGGCTACTCAATGCTAATGGTATCACCTAGCGGCAAAGTAACGATCGACGTTCACCCTAGTCAGGTCGAGTCGATGAGAAATTCTGGCTATAAGCCAGCCAATGAAACACCGGCCAAAAAGCCGGCCAAAAAGGTACAAAAAGTAGAGGACGAAAACAATGGCAGCATATAAGGGCAATGATGGAGTGGTAACGGTTGGGGCTTCTGGCGTAGTAACTAACGTTAGATCTTTTTCAATCGAAGCAAGTGCAGCAACGGCTGAAACGACCACTATGGGCGTCAGTGCCGCAACGCACGTTGGCACGATAACAAGCTGGTCAGGCAGCGTTGACGTTTATTGGGACCCTGCGGATACGGACGGACAGGTAGCCCTCTCTCCCGGCTCATCGGTCGAGATCAAGTTTGCAGTTGATGGCACTGGCTCAGGAACCACCTACTACACCGGTGACGCAATTGTCACAGGCCACAACCGCTCATCGAGTTTTGATGGAATTGTCGAGGCGAGCATCAGCTTGCAAGGCACCGGAGCATTAACCCCCGGTTCAATTTAATGAGCGTCCTTGAAAATGCGAAAGCGCATTATCAGGAAATTTTAGCGGCTGACCCAAAGCCAATCATTATTGCTGAATGGGGTGGCGAGTTTTTTGTGCGCCCTCAGATTTCCGTTAAAAAAAAGATGGAAATTCAAGCAAAGCTGACTGGCGATAAGATGGATGAGGGGCTTGCCCTTTCCCTCATTTATTACCTTGTCGACGGCGAAAACAAACCCGTTTTTAACAAAGGCGATTTGTTTGAAATGATCCGCGCCGTCGATCCCGACGTGTTGATCCGAGTTGCTGGCGAGATTGCAGAGATGCAACCGAAAGCTGAGGACATCGAGGGAAACTAAGAGCCGATCGAGGCCGAATGTTCGTGTTTCAGCTTGCCGAGCACCTACATAAAACGGTCGGCGAGATCGAAGAGATCTCCGAAGTTGAACTTTTTGAATGGCAAGCATATTTCAGGATAAAGGACGATGGCGGCTCCTAGGTTTAACGTACCATTAACAGCAACAGACAAGACCGCCGCCGCGTTCAAATCCGTCATGGGTTCAGCGACTCGATTGGCAGCGGCAGCGGCCAAAATTGGTGTCGCCTTCGCTACCGCTGGTGTTGCTGCGGCAGCGGCACTGACCAAAATGTCGATGCAAAACGTCGACGCACTTGCAAAAACATCTGATCGATTAGGAATTGCAACTAAGCAGCTTGCTGGTTTGCAGCACGCCGCTGCATTGGCTGGCGTTGAAAACAAAACGCTAGAGAAATCGCTACAAAACCTTGCGGTTGTAGTTAGCGACGCAGCCGACGGCACAGGCATCGCAAAAGACGCACTATTAGAATTAGGCTTAAACGCCGAAATTTTGGAACAATTGCCGCTCGATCAGCAAATGTTGAAAGTCGCAGACGCGATGCAAGGCGTTACGAATCAAACCGACAAGGTTAGAATCGCTACTGATTTGTTTGGCGCGCGCGGCGTCAAAGTCTTGAACATGATCGGTGGCGGTGCCCAAAATCTGGCTGATGTTGCGAAAGAGGCAGAGCACCTTGGAATTGCTGTTACTCGAGTCGATGCCGCAAAAATTGAGGCCGCAAACGACGCAGTTACAACGGCAAAAAGCGTTTTTACGGGCTTGGGCAATCAGCTTGCCACTGCGTTCAGCCCAATAATTACAGAAATAGCGACGGGCTTTCATCAGTCGGCACTCGATACCGAAGGCTTCGGCAACATAGGTCAAGACGTAGCGGCTGCTTTAGTGTCAGGGTTCGGAACTTTTCTTGACACCTTACAGATGATCAAGCATGGAATCATGGCGGTCGAGCTGATTGCCCTGAAAGCCAAAAAGAGTTTTCAAAATGTTTTTGAGCCATCGGCGGCAATAGCTGAATTCAATAAACAACGGTTATTGCTGGTACAGGCTAAAAACAGGGGCGAGATAAGCCAGAAAGAATTTACTCTTTGGCAGATAGACGCCCAGCGGAGAATGAGAGAAGGCACGTTCATCGCTAACGGTGAATTAAAAAGAGGCGCAGAAGAAACACAAGCAGCAATTGACGCTTTAGTTGCGGAGATGGAAAACCTTACATCTCAAGCGCTGCCGAGCACGAAGATCGAGCTTTTATACAATCGAATCATGGCTAAAGCGGAGGAAGCTGGAAAAGTCATTGCGGAAAATAGCGTTTCGGGCATTTTAGAAAAAGAAGACGATACCAGCGTTAAAAAAGTTGTAAAGCAGCTAACTTTTTTAGAAAAGCAATCAATCGAGGGCACTAAGCGGCGCACCGAGTTTGACAAACTAACAACGACAGAACAAACCAGCCATGTGCTTGGCGAGCTTGATACCCAATTTGCCGGAATTGCTAAAAACAACCGCAAACTTTTTGAGCTTAATAAGGGCTTCCAGATCGCTCAGGCGGTCATGCAAACCTACCAAGGCGCAACCTTAGCCCTTAGCTCCTACCCTCCCCCAATCAACTTTGCGATGGCAGCAGCCACGGTTGCCGCTGGCATGGGTCAGGTCGCACAGATCAAAGCGCAAAGTTTTGATGGCGGCGGGATGGTTCCGAATGGATTACGTCAGGGCGGCGCAGACGGGATTGGCGGCAGATTCGCCCTATTGCATCCCGGCGAGCAGGTGCTAACGAAAAAGCAAGCTGCCGGCGGTGGCGGTGTCACTATAGTCAACAACGTCGACGCTTCTGGTTCTGACGCCGGTGTCGAGATGAAGATACGCACAGCCATGCAACAAACCTCGCAGCAGACGGTTGCAATCGTTCAGGATCTAATCAGACGAGGGCGACTAGCATGACCGTTTACATGTTCCCAAGTATCACGCCCAGCTCGAGCACGTTTGAGTTGGTCAGCAACACCAAAACATTTCAAAGCCCTTTGACCAACTCAGTGCAAACCATTGGCCGCAAAGGATCGCTCTGGAAAGTCACAATGCAATTTAACAACCTAACCGGAAATGATCGCGCAGACATGCAGGCGTTTCTTACTAAGTTAAACGGTCAGCAGCATCGCATGTATCTTTACGACCACGCAGCAACCAAGCGAGGCGTAGCACCAAGCAACCCTGCTGATACGTTGCTTGTTAATAGCGCAAGTCAAAGCGGCGCGATTTTGCTTGCTGACGGCGCAACGGCGAGTCAAACCGGATATTTAAAAGCTGGCGACTACATCGCGTTTAACAACGAGCTGCACATGGTCACAGAAGATGTGAACAGCAAATCTGACGGCGGTTTGGAGTTTGCAAAGCCTAACTCTGACGGCACCACAACAACAACAAACGGCATTCCTTTGGCCCCGCCGATCCGCAAGCCAACGGTCGACAACCAAGCGATCGATTACCTACAGCCGATTTATGGCGTGTTTATGCTTGCCAGCTCTGCGAGCTGGGAAACGCAACCCGGAATTGTAAGCAGTTTTACCGTTGAAGCTGTCGAGGACGTGCTGGCATGAGTAGAACTTGGTCTGACAATACGACTGACAATGACGCCGTCAAAGCTGCGTTGGCATCGCAGCACGTTGAAATCGTCAGCTTTGCGAAGCTGGAATTTCCAAGCGGCACTGTTTACCTACACAACAGTCTTGGCACTTTAACTTGGGGCGGTAACGATTGGCTGGGCGTTGGCGATTTAGGCGCAATAAGCCAAGTCGAAGAGGCGCTTGATGTTTCGCCTTATGCGATCACGCTGACTTTATCAGGGCTGAATACCACCATCACAGCCGCCGCACTGACCGAAAATTACTTTATGCACAGCGCGACGATTTACATAGGCGTCCTCGATGCTGACGCGGAGCTAATAACAACCCCAACGCAAATTTGGTCTGGCTATATGGATCAGATGAATATGAGCGTGGGCGCTGATGGCGGTGACGGCATCGAAATGATCTGCGAATCGGAACTATCACGATTCAATCGCTCGTCCAATCTTATGTATACGAATGTTTCGCAGCAGGCCAAGTCAAGTGGCGACCTGTTTTTCAATCACATTCATAAGGTGGAAGGCGCAAAAATAAACTGGGGAGCCAGTCAAATGCCGGGCGGCACTGGTACACCAGTGATACCGGATATAAACCCGTATGACATAGTGCTTTATTAATGGACTTGCGCATACATCAAGCCTTAAACAAATGGCGAAAGCGTGATTTTGATTACGGTGATGCAGACTGCTGCCAATTTGCTGGTTTTATTGTGCAAGAGCTAACTGGGAAAGATTACCTCGTAACGTTCAAGTACGCATCCCAGTGGCAGGCTGACGATATCATCGCTGGACATGGTGGCTTAAAAGATACCGTCGCCAGTGTTTTAGGATCTCCAGACTACAGCTTCAACCAACTTGATAACGGCTCGCCGGTGCTTTGCGAAATGCCATACGGCCAGCTTTTGGGTATCAAACTGGGTAGCGTGGCGGTCGCCTTGGGCAAAAAAGGCTTTATCAATATCCCGCAATCGATGATCAAAGTAGGTTGGAACTTATGCAAGCTATAGCAATCCTAAAAACTTTTGTCAGCTTTGTTGGTGCAAAAGTTGCCGTTGCCATGAATATCGCGGCCAGCGCGCAGGCAACTATGGCCATCGGGTCTGCTGTTATCGCTGGCAGTGCTTTGGTTGCCAAAAAGGCAATGTCCTTATTTGAGGTCAAAATGTCGGTTCCTGATACCGACCGCAGCCGGCAATCAACAGTAAAAAGCGCAAGCGAGCCGCAAAAAATCATTTATGGCGAGGCGCTGGTTTCTGGGCCAATCAGTTTCATCGGACTTGGCGGCGTCGACAATAAGGATCTTTACCAAACGATCGTGCTTGCTGGGCATGAGGTAAACGCAATCACGGACGTTTATTTTGATGATTTTGTTATTAATAACAACCAAATAAATAGCGGCAACACTGCCGGCGGCGCTGTCAATGCCGGCGCGTTCCAAACAAAGAACAACGTCGACATCGTAACGATCAACAAATATCGCGGCACAAACCCGCAGACTGCCGATTCAATGTTTGTTGGTCAGTTTGGAAACTACACAGACAATCATAGAGGCGACGGAATTGCCTATTTGGCAATGAAATGGGTGCTCAATGGTGAATCTGCAAAGACTTGGGACAAGTACGCACCGGGCAACGTCAAAGCATTAGTGCAGGGCAAAAAGGTTTACGACCCAAGGCTAGAAGTTACTGCCGGCGGCGATGCTGGCGACTCTCCCGGTAATGCGAGTTATATAGCCTACAGCGACAATCCGGCTTTGTGTGCGATCGATTATTTGATGGATCAAACCGTTGGCCTAAGCGTTTCAAGCAGCAAAATTGATTGGTTGGCAGTCATTACAGCAGCCAATGGGTGTGATGCGACCGTGACGGTGCCCGGCGGTACTGAAAAAACCTTTACTTGCAACGGCGTTGTTTTCGCCACTGATACCCATCAAAAAAATATTAACAAAATCTTATCGAGCATGAATGGCTCGCTTGTTTACTCAAACGGCAAATACGTCCTGCGCGCTGGAATTTATGCTAACCCAACTGTCTCGCTTAACGAGGACGATTTGATTGGCTCGATTACTGTTAAGACCAGTATCGACCGATCGGAGCGCGTGAACACAATCAAAGGGCTTTTTCTTGACCCAAGCCAGGGTCACAAAATGGTCGAGTTTCCAAAGGTGCAATTGTCAAACGAGTTGCAGCGCGACAATAACATCGTTATGGAAAAAGAAACGTCGTTTTCGATGACCAATACAAGCTACATGGCGCAACGACTCGCACATAAAATCATCAAAAGCGCCGGCCAGCAAAAGGTTATAACTTTCCCGGCTAATTATACGGCGTTGAATGTTACCGCTGGCGATCGTGTGCAAGTTTCTATCGAGGAGTTAAGCTGGGTCGATAAAGAGTTTATTTGTGTCGGCTGGGTTTTTAGTGAAGATGGCGGCGTCTTGCTGACGCTAAGAGAAGACAGCTCAGACGCTTACAGTAACCCTACATCGTATTCTCAAGTTTCTGGCACTGGCACTATCACCGACGCATCGCGCGGCGTACCCTCCCCCTCCGGGCTACAGGTCGAATCAGCCGAATCTAAGATATTTTTGAACTGGGTCAATCCAACCAAGCCAAGCGATTTCAACACAATCGAGGTTTGGGCGTCTGCAACAAACGTGCGCTCGAACGCAGTAAATATTGGCGAAACTAATGGCACGCAGTTTACGCATGATCAAAGCAACAGCGCGATCACCTATGCGGTTGGTGATACTTTATATTACTGGGTGCGCGCCAAGAAAAACGTCGGCGATGCAACTGATACCGACGCCGTTTCTGGATATTTTCCGGCTACAACAACCAGCAGCGCAAACGTTACAGTCACTGCCGCCGCGGTCGATTGGGGCAACGTAGCAAACCCAACAATCGGGATTGATTTAGACAATGATGACACCATTTCAATCAACCTTGGTGACGATACAGCAACAACAAGCGGCCAAGCAGTAGCGCAGAGCGGTATTGAACAAGATGTAGAGATAGCCCAAGGCGGTATCACCATGAATCAAGGCGGCTCTATCAAGGGCGGTCAAAGTGCTTACAACACCGGTACAGGCTTCTTTCTTGGATACGTCGACGGCACTCCGACGGGTAAATATAAATTCAGCATAGGCAACGCGAGCAACGAGGCGCTGACGTTTGACGGTACAAATTTGGCCGTTACCGGAGATATAACAGCAAGTTCAGGATCATTTACTGGAAGTGTTAGCGTAAGTAATACCGGCTCTATGTACGGCGGCACGATGTCGTCGTTCAACACGGGCGCGGGATTTTTCTTAGGCTACGACACGGATGCTTACAAGCTGTCTGTTGGTGATGCCTCCGGCGAAGTCCTAACGTGGGATGGGTCAAAGCTAAACGTAGAGGCTAACACTGTTAGCTTTGCTACAGGTGGCGAGCAAGACTACTCATCCGAGTCTCGGTATACCACCAGCCAGAAGAGCGCGACCGTTGTACTTGCTAATGACTCAAGCTACTTTTTGTTTGACAACCGAAGACAAGATCTAGCATTTCCTGATTTTATCGTTAGCTATTACTTAGGGCCGCTCACATCTGGGACGCAATCTAGTCAAGCAAATGCCAGAAACGGCATCATGGACGGTATACAGGTAGAGCTTTTCTACGCTGACGCATCGACTGGTAGTCCAGAAACTTGGACATCTTTTAGAAGCATTACTGCTGACAGTTGGTACACCGATACTGGAACTAACTACGTTTTTTCTAACTTTAGGGTTAAGGATAGCGGAAGTTATGTTGCGTCATTAGACACTAGAAATGGCATCCTTGATGATTATCCAACCATGTCTCCGTTTGGTGATGCCATAGACGGCACATCAGTTCCGGTTGGTCTAGTTGATAACGACTACTTTATAAACATACCGATTAGCAGGAATACAGTTGTGTTTCCTAAAGGACGTTACTTTATAAAAGTAGTCATAACTGTTACCGACGGATCTTTAAGCCCGTACCCCTCCACAGGATCTCCGACTGCGACAGAGCGAAGAGTATCTATACCTAACGCTTCATCATTTGTGCATCCTGACTTTGGTCAGGCTGTATTTGTTGGTGGCGCACATACCACGATCTTCACAGACAATAATAGAGACAACGAGACGCTGATAAAAGGTGGATCTGTTTATCTAATGTCTAAAGAAGGTGCGAACGCAGACGATTTTGATTCTACTGCTATATTTTTCGGAGGCAGAGGAACAACAGGAGGCACACCAAACTCAGCCTATGGGCCTTTGCATGGCCTTTACTTCTTCAACGATAGAGACGCTATAGGCTCTGGAAGCGGCATCTTGGGGAGCATAGGAAGCCCACAGTTCTCAATTTACGTCCCTTATGACGGAAGCAAGCTGACATTTGGTGGCGATGCTAACTTTACTGACGGGCTATACATTAATGGCGTAGCAGTGAACGCTGGAGCAGTAACAGGTCCAGCAGGAAGTGATACTCAGGTTCAATACAATGATGGAGGGTCTTTAGGCGGGTCAGCTAACTTCACATTCAACGATACCACCAACACTTTGACGGTTCAAAATTTAACGGTGAACGGCACAACCACCACCGTAGACACTGACAACCTGACGGTTAAAGACAACAACATCACCCTAAACTATTCCACGGGTGATTCATCTAGCACCGCCAATAACGCGGGTATAACCATTCAAGATGCAGTAGACGCAAGCACAGATGCTTCTATTCTCTGGAAGACGGCAAGCGATTCTTTTGAATTTAGTCATCCTGTAAAAGATTTGACTGCAAGCGGAACACTTTCTAGTGGTGCTATTACTAGCACTGGTTTGGTAACAGCGGACAGATTTTTGTCAGGGCTAGGAACAGCGGCAAGTCCAGCGTTTCAAGTCGGTGATACAAATTCTGGATTTTATGACAGCGGCGCAAATATGGTCGGTGTAGCTTTAAACGGTGTTCTGGAGTACGACTTTCAGCCAACCCAGCTGGATTTAAACGGCAATAACATTATTGATGCTGGCACTATCTCTAGTGGTGCTATTACAAGTACAAGTTCTATTACTGGTAAAACAGGAACATTTACAGGTCAAAACGGAATTGCACTAGAAGTCAATAGTGGAACTACTAATGTAGTTGCTAACTTTGAAAGTGGTGATGCTACTGTATGGATTAATTTAAAAGATAGCGATTCAGGAACTTATGGAACTCTGCTAGGAGCAGAAGGTGGATTATTTAGACTTAGAACCAATAACAATGATTCAACTACTGATTTAACAGTAGATACTTCAGGAAATTTGTCGGTTTCAGGAACTATCTCTAGTGGTGCTATTACTAGCACGAGCAAGGTAAGCGCCGCCACTAACTATAGCTATGGAGGACTCAATTACCATTTTGTCTTGCAGGAAGACACTAACGATTCGTATATCGGAAACGTCAACGGCCATACTTTAATAAGCTCTGGTGGATATTACTACGGAGCAGAATTGAGGAAGTTGAATCCAAGCCAAACTTCATACTCTGGCCTTCTTTTATCGCAAAATGGCAGCTTGCGATTTGAGCAGATTATCGGCGGCGATGCGGGAGATGAAGAAACTGCGAGCGTTCCATTTAGCATAGGGACAGATGCCGTTTCAACAATTACGCACATTAATACCGGAAACGTCAACGCATCTACAATTCACGGAAGGAATGTTGGTCATGTAGAGCAAGACTATTTATTCGCTATTACTGACTGGGATACTAGCGAATCAATTCGCAAAAAATTCAACAGCACTTCCACTGCTTTTACCAAAGTAGATGATTCTACCGCGCCAGCCAGCGGAGTGTTTCAAGTTGTTGGTACTATACAACCGCAATCAATTGGGGAATTAATCCCTTTAGGTGAAGAAGATGAAATAATATTTGAGTGTTGGGCAAAATATGTTTCAGGTGGAGATTCGTCGGGTTTGTTTTACGCTGGAAGCTCTTTTTATAACGGGAGTCAAGTTTACTTAGGAAATAATCAAAGATACTGGGGCGCAAGTGCCAATGAGTTAGATTCGACAAATGGCACTGCTTGGAGACACATTAGGGGCGTTTTGAATGTTGCTGAGTTGCGTTTGAACAGCACCGTTTCGACCGCCGAATATGCAAGGCTATTGGTTTTATTTAACTATACTGCAAATGCTAATACGACAAGATATTGCGGCTTTAAATTCTACAGATCAAGAAAGACAGTTACTTCCCTTTATCACACATCAAACGCGAGAGGGACTAAAGGATTCAGCTCTGACTGGGAGGGAACGCAGACCAAAGTCATTGATGGGTCTGGGAATCTTTATACAACTGAATATCTTTACCATTCTGGGGACACGGATACTTATTTAAGATTTTTAACTAATCAGATTATTGTAAAAACTGGGAACGCTGATGCGATAGATATACATAGCAACGGCAATATGTATGTTCACCGTCCGGTCATACAATATGACCCGACAACTTGGGTCACTGACACCTCGCTTACTCTACACAAAGCGACTAACAGCAACGGCATAGGTATTCTTTTTAGCGATCACGTTCCCACTGACGGTGGGACTAAGCAGACTGGAAGTCTTACATATTACCATGCAGATGGTTTTTCTTATGGCTCAGGAAACACGTTTGTTTTTGCTAGTAACCAATCAACGCTGACAGTTTTAGCTGATGGCAAGCTGATGTTTAATGAAGGTCTATACCTTAAACCCGCATCGGGCACTGGTGCAGGGACACAGATTATTACTTCTTCAGGTAATCTGACCAATATAGGAAGCATTTCTGCATCAGGCCCAATAACGATGGGATCAGGCACCGCAGGCTTTTTAGCTTTAACTGATGCGTATGACGTTGCGAATAACGATCATTTAGCAAATATAGGTTGGCTACGAAGTTCTGGCGGTACCTACATCGGATACGGCGTAAAACAATCAGGTAGCGCGACATGGAAAAGCACCTTTGATAACGCTTCAGCAGAGAGAAATTACGTTGCTTTCGACGAAGATAGTGTGCGAATGGTTTACGCTCCTGCACAGCAAACTGCGGTTGATAGCGAGGTAACTGGACTTACTGAAAAATTCAAATTTAACCTTCAACATGGCAGGCTAATAGTTACAAGCTCAGGGACTATTGGCGGCGCAACACCAGCAAACGGCTTCTTACAGCTAACAGATGGTTCAGATACTCTGGCCTTTGATACAAACGAAATCCACTCTACGGACGATTTATATATTCTAGTGGAAGGTGGTGACATCACTTTCAGGGGTACTAGCAATGCTGGCGTTGATTTAATTAATGGCGGTTTTCGTTTTATGGACGCTGCCCGGAACCTTGAAAATATAACAAGCATTTCAACCAGCAGCATCAATTTAAACAACGGCGACATAAACAACGTCAATGCAATAACAATCAATGATCCGGGGGTTAGCGAAGGCATAAGCTGGTTGGCAGGAAATCTTTGGAAAATTTACGAATCGCCAGATAACTTAACAAATGCGGCAGGGAACTTGCAGATTGTTACTAATGCAACTAGGCGGGCGACTTTTTACACCGATGGCAGCTTTGAAGTAACAAACAACTTGCAAGTAAATGACCGAACAGTTATCAACAATGAACATGAAGTTTTTGGCAGGCTAATGTCTGACCAGAAAGGGTTAAGAACTGAGCCTGTAAATAATGCACAAAGCTACAATGCTCAGTCCCCTGTGCTTTTTGATACCACCACAATATTAAGCAACCGAGCCACAACAGATCTCGGAATGTCAAATATCGTGGCTGTGCAAAATAATTACGCTTACGCCTCAACCGGGCCTCAAGCTGGCGGGAGTGTGATTAGAGTTAGTGACTACAGACAGGTTTATTCTGATTATATACCAGTCACTCCCGGCGAAACAGTTTACGGGGAGTTTTGGGCGAGACGAATTAGCGGAAGCGGGTCAGTCGTATATTATGGACTTGAACGATTTGATTCTCAAAAAAGGCCAATAGGCGGGAACACAGGAACAACGTATTTTGTGGCGAGTGGATTAAATGTAACAAACACTACTTGGACAAGATATTCTAATCATTACAGAATACCAACATCGCACACTCCTTTTGGAAGCAGTGACGGTGGAGGTGTTTATTATGTTCGCGTTAGGCTCCTTTTAAACTATAACGCGGCAGGAGCTACTCGGGAATATGCGGGATTTCAACTTAGAAGGGTAAGCCTGCCATCAGTCGCTCAAAGTTTTGGTCATGCAGGGCCATTTCCCGGGAATGTACCGGGCACAAGATTCGCAGCAATAGAAGGAAATACTGACGCTGGCGGCGAAGGGTCTGGGCGGTTGTTTTTCAGCGAGCATAACAGCACTAGTGAAGCAATGGATAACTACGGCCTAAGCCTAGGGTATAGGGGCGGCAGTACATCAGTTACTACTAGTGGCGGCAATACTTGGACCGGATTGTCGCAAATTGGTAATGGTGAATGGGGAATGTGGGGTCATAATAATAACCTCACCGGCGCACTCATTATGGACGGTGACAGGGCAGCCACCAGAATCAACTTTAACGACAACAAACTTTATTTAGGTAACAGAGACGGAACAACATATCTGCAAAGCAATGGTGATTCTTTAAGAGTTCAAACATCAAACGGGTCTCTTGATATGGGGCCGGCCAACACTTCCTACTGTCACTTCTCCACTGATAGGTCAAGGTATTATTTCAATCAAAAAATTGTTGTAGATTCTGGGATTCTTGCCTCTTATAACGAAGACTTAAAACTTTACCGAGCAGATAGCAGCAGTTATTCAATGACGCTATCTACGAGCGGAGCCACGTTTACCCATAACGTAACTGCTTATTCAGACCGCAGATTAAAGGAAGATATTAAGCCAATTGAAAACGCGCTAAATACCGTTCTGAAGTTACAGGGGGTTACTTACAAGCGAATTGATAACAATGAAAATAATCTTGGATTTATAGCGCAGCAAATTGAGGAAGCGGCTCCTGAAATTGCTGATAGAGTCGTTGGCGAGATGGATGATGAGCGTAAAACCAAGCATGTAAATTACGCAAACATGGTGGCGCTTTTAACTGAGGCGATCAAAGATCAGCAAGAAATTATTTACAAACTAACCAAGCGGATAGAGGACATAGAAAATGGCGATAACTAAAACTGAAAATATCTTGAGGATTATTGTTCAAAACCCAACAGGAGAGGTTGGAGATTTTGATGATCCAACAATAATTGTCGAGACGGAAATTTCTCTTGATGACCCTGACGATAATACTTTGCCTGTGAAGCATCCGGTAAGAAAGACAATAGAGAAATGGGTAAGAGCGGTTATTGAAGGTGAGGATGATGTTTTAACCGATATTAGTGGTGAGGACACAATGGTTCAGGCGGTATGCAATGCGGTCTGGACTGATGCCTGATTACGTTGTTGAAGGCGGGTTTATCAAATTCAGCGTAACTCTTAGCAATAACGAAGATCTTGTTGTTGAAATTCCAGAAGAAGAAAACCCTGAAGCGGCAATTGCCAGCTTTATCACTAAAGAAGAACAAAGGCTGGAATGGCTAAAACAATTGAATCAAGGATAGTCACGGTAGGGAACGGCCTTTCAGGGGGGGCTTGGGGTTATGACTTCGGGCCGCCTTTTGGCAGCCCTTATGGGTCTATTAATAATTCTACAAGTCTGATCTACGGAAATAATCTAATCAAGGAGGTTTGGTGGTTACCGCAAGACAGTGGGACTATTACCTTTGGTTTTGACGGTGTTCATGACAATGAAGGCTGGGACACCGTTGAAATAAATGGCACCAGCTATTCCCGCACCAGTATGACTTATGCGGCAAACATCACTGATTATTATGGGCCTAAAACTTGGTGGTATTTAGAAGGCGTTTCAAATCCCATTCCACAAACGGTTGGGGCAACCTTTACAGTAAACGTAAAGCATAATGGCGCTCGGCCGGCAAACGGTGAAATAACTTTAAACGACATTCACCAAGACGCTGGAGGGTCTAGCGGAACCTCTGTTTCAATAAACGATGCAGACGTTAGGGCTTTAAGCTGGTACGGCCTTATAAACGGCACAACCCCTGCTTCTGGCGCTACACAACGATTCACTGACTTCTATTATCCGTCAGCCATTAATGACACTACGATCCTGAGAAGAGTTAGCTCAACTGAAACAGGAGGAACAAACGGCACCACCAGCTTGACGGCGATGGTCAGCACAGGGGGCAATGGTTTTAATCAAACTTTTGATGGGGATTATTCCGTAACGGTTCAAGCAACGAGCACAGACACTTTCATCAAAATAAGATCATCGTCTGGTACAAAAACCGTTTATGACCGAAACGGAAACAGCTCAACTGGAGCTGCAATGGAGGAGATGTGGAAATCAACAGGCTTCCCAGCAGCGTATTGTGCAATTCAAAGCACATCAACCTACACATTTGTAAATTCTATTTTTCCGTCTGGATGGAGCTATAGCAGATTACCCAATGAAGCTCCAGCAGTTGGCACTCATTTAAGTAGCAACAGCTTAACGTCTTTTACGTCAATGACTGAGAATACTGAATACGGAAGAAAAGTAATCCAAAGAATCACGACAGATAGCACCACGAACACAATCGGAACTTTACGAGAGACAACAAGATTTACAATTGTTCTTCGCACAGCGCCAAACGGAACTTCTACAAAGAATGACAAGAGTATTGGGCTGTCGTTTTTGATCCACAATCTTCATATTGTTACTGGTGAAAACTAGGCAATTAAGCTGACCTGTTAAATCAAAACAACACCCTCAAAACTAAATAGATTTAATTAGAATTTAGGTTCCTACATTACATGAGAGAAACAATGAGCAATCAACAAGAATTAACCGCAGAACAGTATGTGACCCTAGCCAAGATCGACAGCCTTGCAAAGCAAAACGCGCAGCAAGCCATTCGCATCGCGGACCTCGAGGCGCAGTTGTCTTTATATCAACAGCAACAGCAGCAGGCACAAAACGAAGCCTCTGAGCAAAACGGCGAGCAAGCGCCGGCAGAGTTCGAGCCCGTTGAAGTCGAAGCGCATTAAATAATTGGGAGGGTAGTACCGTGGAAGACAGCGCGAAACAAGCACTCGATTGGTTGTCAGTCGGCGCGGCGGTATCTACCCTCGCCGGCTGGCTCCCGCCAGTTGCCAGTTTATTAACGATCATCTGGATGAGTTTGCGGATTTGGCAAGATCCGTTGATTATGAAATGGCGCGGCAAATCATAAATGCTCCCAGAAAAAAGCCTTAAATTGATCGGCGTGATTATTGGGTGGGGAGTTGTTTTTGTGATGCTAGTCGTGCCGATGATTTACATATATTCAAATTACTGGCGAAGGTGAAGGTGACCTATGGATTCCGTCGAGTTGCTTTCGCAATTGTGGGCACCTTTGGTGGGCGTAACGCTGTTGATTTACACAATCTCGCGGCTCATTGGCGACGTTGAAACTCTGAAATCGAAGGTCGAAGTGCTGTTCAATTTGTTCAATAACCTTAAGGACAAGGACGACAAAAAATGAGATTCAATGATATCAAAACCCTCTTGGGGTCGGTTGCCCCAACGATTGGCGCGGCTTTAGGGGGACCGGTTGGGGGCGCTGCCGGGTCTGTTATTGCCAACGTGCTTGGCGTACCAAACGAGCCTAAAGCTATCGAGCGTGCGGTCAAAGCAGCAACGCCTGAGCAACTTGCGGAACTTAAAAAGGCCGAGCTAGATTTTCAAGTGCAAATGCAGCAGCTCGAGGTGGACGTATTTGCATTAGAAACCGCCGACGTTCAAAACGCTCGTCAAGCGTATGCCAGCAGCGGTGACTGGACGCCTAAATTCATTGCAGTTTGCTGCGTGCTGTTTTTTGGTGGATATATCGCGCTGGTGACTATATTGCCACCGGACGCAAACAGCGACACGATTGTGTCGTTGGTGCTTGGATATCTGGGCGGCATCGTCAGCTCGATCATTTCGTTTTACTACGGCGCGAGCCACGATCATAAAGGCTGAAAATGAACAGATTGCGAGACATGATCAAGCGCCATGAGGGAGTTGAAACCCACTGCTACAAAGACCACCTTGGGCTTGAAACGATCGGCGTTGGCCGTTGCATTGCGGAGGGATCGCTTGGACTTAGCGACGATGAGATCGACTACTTGCTCGACAACGATATTGTGCGCTGTATCAAAGAGCTAACGCGATCGCTGCCGTGGTTCAGCTCCCTTGATGAAGTGCGCAAAGAAGCACTAATTGATCTTTGCTTTAACTTAGGGCTTACAAGATTACTTGGATTTAAAAAAGCGCTTGCGGCAGTTGAGGTAAGCGACTGGGACACGGCCAAGGTTGAATTGCTCGATTCACGTTGGGCAACTCAAGTCGGCAATCGAGCGCAAGAGATTGCGGAAATGATCCGCAGCGGTGTTTATCAGCAGGCATAAAAAACCCCGCCTGAGCGGGGTGATTTATTATTACTAATATTATAATCAGTATTTATCTCTCAATTTATATTCCGAGACAACTTCATATTGTCGCGCCCATAGTTGATCACGGAAGATAACCCCCCTGTCCTGCAAGAGTTGCATCATTTTATAAACCGAATTTTGCGTGGTTTTTATGCCACGCGCTATTTCGTTCTGACTCGGATTTTTGCCGTTCTCGAGCGCAAATCGTTTTACAAATTCCAGCAAATCGTGCTGGCGCGGTGTGACATCATGCAGCATTTTGGCTTGCCTCTTTAATTAGTTTGATCCGCACAGACTTTGAGCGCTCTGGATTTTTACCGGCGTACACGACGGTCTTTTCCTCACGTCCGTTCGTCATTGGCCACTCAAGATGGTAACGCTTGCCAACTCCGGCGACGTGATCGCCAAGCGCTATTTTGAGCAAGTTTTGACAAGCATCAATTTTCGCGTCCATCGCCTTTTTTACGCGCTTGGCGTCAGCGATTTCTTCACAGATATCGTCGATATCCTCATCAAAATCTGCCAGCGGTTTGGCGTCGAACTCTAGCGGCTCAGGCCAGATCGTGTTTGCGTCGTCGCTTGATTCAGGCGCATAGAAATCTTGCTCGGTAATGCGGCGGTCGAAGTCGCGCACCCGGTTTGCAATTATTGTCTGCACCGAGGGGGCGTTATCGTAAAAATACAACCTCAAATCAAAACCGCCGTACAAAGTCGCCACCACGCCCCACTTGAGCGAGGTACACATCATTTGCGCCTGAAGCTGAAGCGGACCGCGATACGGTGCAGGACCGTCGCCCGGCTTAACGCTGGTATTTTTGCACTCGATAATGCCAGTGCCCCGCAGCGTGATTTTTTTGCTGGGCGTGAACACATAAATACCCTTCTCAGGATTGTGCTCGACAACGGTGTCAGCAAAGCAAGTGGCATCAAGCGAGCACGCAAGCGCTAACAGTTTGTGAAAAAATGGCTCGTCATAATCAAGCTTCAGCTTGCTGCCGCCGATGGTTTCGCACGCAGCTTGCGCTAAAAAGCCCTCAATACGGTCGCCAAACGCGGCTTGCTTGCTCTGCACATAATCGGGAGGCGCTATGCCATTGCTCGCGTTGATGCACGATCGCAGGCAATCGTTGGGAGTTTTGTATTTATCTTGACCGAGGATGGCCGCGATAATGCTGGCCGAAGCCATGTGGTTTGGGGTTACTTTTCCTACCATGATAGTGCCCCTGTTTTCAGTGCATATATCATGTAGAATGAAAAAACCATCGACGCGCTGCACAGTGTCACCACTGCAATCTCGCCGATTGTCTTTACAAATTCCGTTATCTGCGGTGTTTGTTTCCCCTCCGAAATGATTGGATCACAATAGACACGTCCTGCGGTGTTACCGCAATATTTATTATACCGAATCTCATATCGGCGAAAGCTAGTTAAATTGGGCGTTTTCATGCTTTTTACGTTCATATCTTACCCTCGTCCTTATCGGATTGTTTTATAATGTTTGAGCGTTCGTACCCCTTCTCGGAGCTTGATCGCTGTACTTTGCACTTCCCATTGCGCTGCCCTTACGCGCTCGCTGACTCTCCCGTTATGGTTATGAATCAAATCTAATTTGTCTGCCAATGCGCGCAGCTCAGTCGCTGCCGTCGCAATGTGCTCATCAGAAGCCAGCGGTACGCTAATGCGCACGCTTTTGCCCGGATATTGAAATTCAGTCGTTGCTCTTGGCATACTCATCCTTTGCTTTTGCAATCTGCCCATACGGCAAGCCAAATTTGCGCGAAATCATAGAAATTCCCATTTCGGGATGCGCTGCAACTATATCTTGTGCTGTTTTTATCCCATCTTGAGAGATCAAGTCAACTACATCTTCGGATATAATCTCAGACTGCGCCAATTCGTTTCTAACACTCAAGCGCGGTTTGATGCCGCAATTGTCCATTATGTTGCGCGCCATGCTGGCGGTCCACAGCGTGCGCCCTCGAGGACTGACAATCCTTTTCGCCGTTAAACTTTTGGCGAAATCGCCGGAGCTGCGACAGCCACGGTCATAAAGCCCCTGCATCACCGGCAAAATTTCAACAATATAATCTTGTTTTTGCGCAGCCCTTGCCTTTGTTGCTTCTGCCGCTGCCAATTTGGTCGTTTTGATATTCCCGAGCGTAGTAATTACCTTGCCTTTTTTGGTGATGTGTTTGCCTGTGCGCTTAATTTCGCTCTGGATCTTGTCATACGCCTTTTGAGCGCGCGCCTTGGTTTCAGTCACTTCAAACTCCGCAACGCTGGCCATCACCTTCAGCACCTCGCGCGTCTTGCCCGGTTCGTTCAAGCTGGCTACATCCGGCGTGCAGACCTCGATCCCGTGTTTTATCATCTTGCCAATCACGTCGGCATTTCGGCTCATTTGACCAAATGTCGGAATGAGCAAAATTGCTTTGGCCAGTTGTGCCAATCGCAGCGCGCGCTCGAGTTCCGGGCGCTTGCTTCTTTTGCGCCCTTTTTCGCTTTCTATAACCTGTCCCGCTATTTTGTATCCCCGCGTTTCACACCATTCAGCCGCCAATTCTTGCTGATATTGCAAGCCCTTGCCGCCTGTCCGATCGCGGTAATATACGATCGCCTTCACTTTAGCCCCCTGCTTAATTTTTCTTTTTATGAAAAAAGTTGCGTTATATCAAGGTATAAACACCAAACTACATAATTACACCCTTGACCCACCATAACCGAACAAATACCGTTTGCCAAGCGTAGGGGTGTTTCGGTGTTTGTACGCCGATCACACAAAAATCAACACATTGGCCAAAAGCTATGGTTGACAGTCGCGCCAAGGGCGCAGGATTTGAGCGAGAGATCGCCAATTTAATCTATGAGCATTTGGGCATCACTGTGCGGCGAGACCTCGATCAATATCGAGAATCGCTACACGGCGACCTCATTGGACTGGATGGCTGGACAATCGAATGCAAGCGGTACGCCGATAACAGCAGCTTTCTGCACCGACCAGAGTGGTGGACGCAGACTTGCAATGCGGCGCGCGGCAACAATCCCGTGTTGATTTACAAGTTTGATCGACGGCCAATCCGTTGCGTTTTTCCCCTGCACATACTGAATAAAGGTCTCGGAGAGACAAACGATCAGGTTTGTACAACCAGCTTTGAAACGTGGTGTTACGTTGTGCGTAACGTCGAGCCTTATTAAATAAACGAAAAATATAAGGAAAATATATGTCGATTTTAGGTTTAGCGGGTGATGAAAGTGGTGGTGGCAGCTTATATATAAAATATAAAGCGCAAGCGCGGTTATGGGGCGAGAAGGATGTCGAGTTTGATATGGCTGGCGTCAAAATCATCTGCGACATGGATTCAGTGAAAACCGGCTGGATTTTCTGGCCTGAAGGCGGCGGCGGTCCTGAAAAAGTTTGGGCCGAAACATTAGGGCAGCGCATCCCCTCCCCCGGCAAAGATTTCAAAATGGCTTTTACCGTCGAGTTTTCACTTGATGGCGAGCGAAAAATCTGGGAAAGCACACAAACCGGCGCGCTCATGGGCTTTGATGAGTTATATGACGCAATGTCGGCAGCTCGAGAAGGCAACAAGCTGGCTGAATTAAAGTGGGAAGGTGCAGAACCCAAGCAAGTCGGCAAAGGCAACACGTCAATTCCAAAATGGTCGATTGTCGGCTGGGTTGATCGCCCTACCGAGCTGCTGCGCGATGATGATCTGGAGTCTGCCGGCGCTGCCGCATCATGGTAAAGGCTACCCCTCACGCTGGCGGGGTCATACCTAACCCCTCGCCCCTTACCCGCCGGCGTGGGGTTTCTTCATGATGAGCGAGCGAGAGCACGATATTTCTGGCGACGCGATGCTGAAAATATGCCTCGCGTTGTTCGGCGATCCGAGCCAAGTAAACGGCAACGAGTACCGCTGGGGCACCCACGGATCGAAGCGCCTGACGATCGATAACGGGCAGTTTTACGATTATGAGCTGGAGAAAGGCGGCAACGCGATCAGCCTACTGCAACTCCACGGCGATGGTCGACCGATTCACGAACAGCTTGACGAGCATGGGTGTCGATTGCAGCCAGTACCGCCAAGGCCAGAGTCATTTAAGGAAGTAGCGCGCTACTTTTACACCGATGAAGATGGCGTCATCCGCTATCAGGTTGCACGCGAGGAAAGTGCGCGCGGTAACAAGCGATTCAAGCAATTCGATGCTGCCGGCAAACCGGGTATTAAAGGCAAAGGCATCGATCCCCTGCCCTATCGTTTGCATGAAATCGCCTCGAGGCCGGATGAGGCAGTTCACATCCTCGAGGGCGAAAAGTGCTGCGAGGCATTGATCGCAGAGATGGGTGTGCTGGCTACCACGAACAGCGGCGGCGGCGGTCAGTGGGGCGAAATTCATTCGATGAGATTGCGCGATCGCACTTGCTATGTGTTTGAAGATAACGATGCGAAAGGTCGAGCGCACGCGCGCAAGGTTATCGAGTCGCTGCGCCCGTTTACCGATAGCATACAGTTGATTCATTTCCGGGAATTTGGCGATAAGTACGACGCTGCTGACTTCCTAAAGACGCACGATTACGTCGAATTAATGGAACGAGCCGAATATGTCGACGAAAACACTGTCGAAATAGAGCTTGATTTTGAATCTGACGAGGATTCGGGCATCCCACTCAGTTATGAGGTGCTCTCAATCGCGGATTTGTACGCTATGCCGCCGGCAAAGTGGTTGATCGATGGCGTCATTGCAGAGCGCGAGCTGACGGTACTGTATGCGCCGCCGGGCGAAGGCAAGACGTTTTTGGCGTTGGATTTTGCCTTGCACGTCGCTGCCGGGCGCGATTGGAATGATCGCACCACGACTCCAGGTCGAGTTCTATACATCGCCGGCGAGGGCGTTTCTGGCCTCCCGGCGCGGGTTAAGGCGTGGCACCAGCACAACGGCTACGAGCCGATAGATAACTTTTACATATTGCCGCAAACCGTTGAAATGATTGACCCTGCGAGTATGTTTCGATTGGGCAATACCATCGCCGAAATGGGCGAATTTGACTTAATCGTGATCGATACCGTGGCGCGAGCGCTTGCCGGCGCTGAAGAAAACAGCGCGACGGATATGGGTAAATTTATCGGCGCGTGCGGCAAATTGCAGAGCGATCACAACGCCAGCGTGTTGGGAATCCATCACTCCGGCAAAGATGTCGGGCGCGGTATGCGCGGCAGCTCGAGTTTGCTTGGCGCGGTCAACACCTCGATGAGCTGCAAGCGGGTCGATGACAACCAGATCAAGCTGACCTTCGAAAAGCAAAAAGACATCGAGATCGCCGAGCCGATTGCGCTGGATATGGTGCAAGTACAGGTTGGCGACGGCTTGCTTGGCCAAACTTCGATAGCGCTTGAGCTGGCGACCATCATTGCGGAAGAAAAGCAGAAATTCCAATTGACGACCAACGAGCGGTTGACGTTGAAAGCGCTGCGCAGTGCCGTCTTTAGAGTCGGCAAAGCGCCGGTGTCTAACCGAGTAAATGGCATGGCTATGGTGGTCAGTCTCGATGATTGGCGCGAGGAAGCGCGCAATCTGATGGATACCGGCAAGAAAAGTTGGTACACGGCATTTGCGCGATCGGTAAGTCGATTGGTCGAGCGAGAGGTAGTTGGCAAGCATAACGATGAGCATTGGGTGCTCGAATGAATGAGCACTGGCTGCGGCAGGATTTGTTGATCTATGAGATCGAGCAGCAAGGCAACTCGCTTAAAGAGGCGCATATCCGAGGCATTTTGGACCTCAGCGACAAAGAATTTGAGGTGCTCGAGCAGGCACGCGATTTGATGGAGGCAC
>Ga0255752_10001054_pt1 | contig 32690 bp, 65 predicted proteins | sample 011ome_25_FD_179952 | JGI IMG/M metagenome (GOLD analysis project Ga0255752, IMG submission 179952) | Coastal salt marsh microbial communities from the Groves Creek Marsh, Skidaway Island, Georgia - 011512CT metaG (version 2) | ecosystem: Environmental > Aquatic > Marine > Intertidal zone >... | reverse complement strand
TATTTGTACCGACTTTTCCAATAGGCAGCCCGGAAATCCAGATTTGAATACATATTATTTTTCATTTGACGATCTACTTGATGGTACAATGTTCTGAAGGGACTGAAAATTTATAGTTGTTTTTGGTCCCGAAAAACCTATACCTGACTGGCTTCCGGATCCCACCAGACTTCCTGGAGTACACATGCCAGCCGGAAAAGGTCTGATACATGCCCTCAACTTCCAATTCCTCCCCGAAAAATAGTACCTTAAAGGGTGGTTTCTTCATGCATCAATAACGAATATATTTTCATTTTATTGTGCAATATTATTGAGGGATTAGCGTTTTGAAAATATGAATAAGATAAGCCCTGAAAACCCAGTAGTACTTTGGTGGTCAGGAGGGATAACCTCCGCATTAGCCTGCTGGCTGACAATACAAATGTGGGGAGCAGAAAACTGTATCTGCCTCTACATTGATACCAAAAACGAAGATGAGGATACCTACCGGTTTAAAGCCGACTGCGAAAAGCTCTACGGTATTCCCATTCAATCGATCACAAATGAGAATTACAAATCGATACAGGAAGTGTGGCGTAAATTCGGAGGCATGAACTTCGCCCATGGAGCTATCTGTTCATCAGAACTGAAACGAGAAGTCCGGATCGCCTGGCAAAAAGTTAATCCCTACGCATACCAGGTATTTGGGTTCGACATCTCAGAAGGAAAAAGAGCCAGGTCAATGGCCGCCAACTACCCCGACTGTAATCCGATATTCCCTCTTCTATTTTTCGGCCTTTCCAAAAAACAATGCCTGGACAAATTTGAGGAGTTTGGGATTGAACCACCCAGAGCCTATAAACTAGGCCTCCACAATAATAATTGCCTCAAAACCGGGTGCGTACAAGGAGGAATCGGCTACTGGCAGCATATGAAAGTGATAAAGCCAGAAGTGTTCGATAAAATGGCAGACATGGAGCATGAGCTTACCGACAAAAAGGGGGAGCCCGTAACCCTCTGTAAGGATCAGAGCAACGATGCCAAAGAATCCGGATACGTGAGGGTTTTTCTCAAGCCGCACCCAGACTACCAGCACCTGAAGTCCATTTCGGACATCAAGGGACGCAAACCAAAGCCCCTCCTGGAATGTAATGGATTCTGCGGAATCAACGACCTGGAGGAGAGATCTCCAACAGAAAAAGAAGTGTACGATTCACAACCAAACCTATTTTCATCTTTATGAAAGCAGACCCTAAATACTTCAACCCTGAATTTGTACAATAATGGTAGAAAACATCATATCCGAAATGATTAAGTCAGAAGAAAGCTGGCTGGATCATTTCCGGAAAACTCTCCCAAAAGAAAAAGGCGAATTTCCTCACAAGGAAAAAGAGGGAAACCAGGCCTTTTTTCAAACGTACCAGGAAATTAAAGCCTTCAGAGTGGCATTGCAGGCCGCCCAAAATAAAGAAGCTGTGCATTTCGCGCACTTTTGCCTGGCAATGCACATCCCGCAGCCACCTCCACTCGAAGAAGTAGAACGGCAGTTCAAATTATGGAAAAAAGACAACCAGGAAAGTTCAAAAAACGCCTAAAAATCAGTAAATTATGAAAAAAAATAAAGAATTATTAGAGGTCGGAGACAAGATCGCGGTTCTGTTCGTTGGGAAAATTAAACGCATTATCACCATTGAACGAGTTACAAAGACTCTTGCCTTTTGCGAGGATAAAAAGTTTAGAAGAAGTTATGACGGGGGTAGAGTTATGGTCGTTCCGCATAATTCCTTCTCAGCAACTAAATACAAATTGGCAACCGATGAACATTTTAAAGAGTATGAAAAGTTTAAAAAACTGAACTTTATCCGAAACTTCTATTTTTCAACCTTATCCACTGAAAAATTAACCAAAATCTATAACATCCTAAAGCAGGAGGAATAATTATGAAAGCAGAAGAACTATTCCCCGGAGCTTGGGTATTTGAAAACGTCCCAATTGAAGGGGGCGAAAGAGATTGGAAGCCTAGGCAAGTCACAGGCATAGACTCTCTTTATGTAACGCTAGGCGGGTTGGCATATACCGAATGGAATCATACCCTTGACGACATTGTGGATTACGTGAAGCCAATTCCCCTCACTCCTGAAATCCTGCGGGATTGGTTTGGGTTTGGATTGATTAACCAATCAGAAGTGTTTGAAGGGTGGTTTAAGGGGAAAAATCCGGTTACTAAAGATTACCTGATTTACTTAAAGAGAATAAGGGATGGCTCTCCTTTCTTTTACAGAAATGGAAGACATGAATTGAAATACGTTCACCAACTCCAAAGACTATTCCACGCCCTAACAGGTGAGCCACTAAAACGAGTAGACCAATGAAAAGACACATAATTAATATAGGCCTCATAACAGTGAGCCTATTCGCCCTGTTCGCCTTCGCTACATGGTCCATAAACCCAGGACAGTGGACACTAGAAACCAGAGGATGGTACGCCGGATGCATCGCCTGCTCAGTAATAATCTACGGACTCTTTCCATTATTTGACTATGAAAAATGAAATGACTAAACAAGAACAAAACGAACTCATTGCCCGGTTCATGGGCATCTACATCCCTTCGCCAGAGGCAAGGGAGAGAATGGCCCTTCACGGCAGGATATACACATGGGCCAATGTCCCCAACTACACCACCGATGCAAACGCATTGGGGGAAGTATGGGCCAAGATAAAAGACGATGCTAATGTACATGAGGTGAGAAGTAGCGGAAAAACTAACTTTTCCTCAGAAATAGTGATGTCAGATGGGGCTATTATTGTCTCAATAAGATCCTCTGAGCAACAATCCAAGCTTGAAGTTATTGTGGCCTTCATAAAAGCAAAGGAGGCAACATTATGAACCAAAGACCACTGCAATTCAGACAATGGAACGACAAAAAACAGGAGTTTCATTATTGGGGCTTTGGCCCTTGGGAGAATATGTCTCATTGGGTAGGCCCTAAAAATAACAGTATCTACTATGGACCTTCCGAACAATTCACCGGGCTTTATGACAAGAACGGGGAGAAGATTTGGGAGGGGGATATAGTGACAATCCACATACCCGATGGGGGATTTTGGAAAGTGACATTAACAAAAATAGCCCTTGTTAGGTTCGAGGTAGAACAGGGAGGATTTATTGTCGAATGGGAATACAGCAAGAATCAACACCATGAAAATCTTACTTGCGATGTGGCCATATTGGGAAAGGTCATCGGAAATGTTCACCAAAACCCGGACCTAATCAAATGAAAATACAAAACACAGTCACCCTTAAGCAAGCGCAGCAGCTTGATAAGGCGATTAATGAGGCCGGACTTGAATGGCCGGGGATTGAGTGGAAGCGCGGATATGGCGGGAACAAAGATGGGAAATTTAGTGCTACCCTTTATGAGTGGTCGGTTATAGTCCAATCAGCAATGCAGAATAAGCAAATTTCAGGGATTCCTGCTCCCAACCTGGCCGAACTTATCACCATGATCCCCGGTGAATATCCAATGCCGCAAATAGACGACAATGGAACATGGAACGCAAATCTATTAGACCTTGGAAATGGAACATTCCTTGAAGCAATCATTAATTACGTCCTATGCCTTACATACTTTGAATGGGACGACCTCAAAGCCCATTGGGAAAAACTAAATACAACATGATCCCAAAGTACATTCTCGTAGGCTGTGAAGAATCCCAGGCAGTATGCAAAGCCTTCCGGGAGAAAGGGCACTATGCATACTCCTGTGACCTCCAGGAATCTTCAGGGGGACACCCTGAATGGCACCTCAAGATGGACGTATTTAAGGCAATAGAAGGAGGACCACTCGTCACCGAAAGCGGAGAAATGATTTATATTGCCGGCTGGGATATGGGAATCTTCTTCCCAACATGTACATACCTCACAACCACCGGGGCCAAATGGTTCTATCACCCAGAGGACAAACACCTCCCAATGGGCAAGCGTAGACCCCACCCTCGATTTCCTGACAGGAGGAAAAAGCAGAAGGATGCAATTGATTTTTTTATGAGAATCGCGAGGGCAGATATACCCATGCTGGCAATAGAAAATCCAGTAGGGGTTATGTCATCCAGGTGGAGAAAGCCAGACCAGATCATTCAGCCATTTCAGTTTGGACACCCGGAACCCAAAAAGACATGCCTCTGGCTGAAAAACCTACCAAAACTCAAGCCCACAAAAATAGTTGAACCAGAATACCACACCACCAAATCTGGCAAAAGAGTCCCCACCTGGTTCTTCTTTGCTGACAAAAAGGATCGCTCCAAAACCAGGTCCAAAACTTTCCCCGGAATAGCCAATGCAATGGCTGACCAGTGGGGCAAAGATATTAAAATCCAAAAAACATTGTTTGATTATGAATAACGCAAAAATAATAATCGCCCTGGAAATCGGGCACATCGTTGGATCAGCCCAGTACTCCACAGCAGATTCACGATTCATGCTCTCAGAAATGGAGAAATGGGTGGATCAGTTCTATCAACTCATGAAACAAAATGAAAATAACCCGGATTGGGACTACATGCTGGAGATCGAAGAATTTAGCATGGAAAAAATAGCCCAAAACCCTGAATTTGTACAATAATGACAGAAGACAAAACAGCCTGGAAAAAAGCAGTCTATGCATTCCAGTTTGAAAAAAATGGAGACATCTGCCCAGAATGTGATCAATGGGAATGTAAATGCCCAGGACCAACAATGGAAGGATGGGAGTATATGACAGATGAATACGGAATCGAATGGGCAAGAAAAAGGAAAACAACATGAAAAAGCTGAAAGCACTATCAATTTGTTCCGGAATCGAAGCGGCCAGCGAAGCCGCTGAAGGGCTGGACGTGGACGTGGTTGCGTTCGCAGAGATCGACGATTTTCCGTCTGCCGTGCTCGAATATCGTTACAGGGGAATCCCCAATTTAGGCGACTTTACGAAAATAACTTATGAAAAAATCCAAGAAATCACAGGGGGAACAGGTGTCGATGTTCTCATCGGCGGAACTCCTTGCCAATCATTCAGTATCGCCGGACTTAGAGAAGGACTGGACAGCGAAAATGGTAACCTGGCCCTCGAATATCTTAGACTGGCTGATCGACTCCGCCCCAGGTGGGTTGTATGGGAAAACGTCCCCGGTGTCTTGTCAAGTAACGGAGGAAGGGATTTTGGAACCTTCCTCGGGGCGCTGGGGCAACTCGGGTATGGGTGGGCCTACCGAATCCTGGACGCTCAGTACTTCGGAGTTCCACAGCGCCGCCGCCGTGTCTTTGTTGTCGGATATTCTGGAAGTATGGGAAGGGGACGCGGAGCACAGGCACCCGACATACGGGGACTTTCTCTTATATCTGGCTCGGTACTATTTGAGCGCCACAGCTTGCAAAGGAATCCTCCGCCGATCCGAGAAGAGGGGAAAGAAATTGCCGGAGGTGCTGAGAATGGCGCTGGAGGCGGTGATCGCGTCAGAACTTTTATAGCTGATACTACCCAAATAACCAGTAAGCTAAATTACAGCAATCCGAAAGTAAATGATCCCTGTCACCCATTGGCGGCAGGAGCTCACCCGCCTCTTATTATATACAACATCATGCCCCAGAATTCCGGAAAGGATTATAAGGCCAAAGAAACCAGCATTTCGCAGAATCTAACCACAAATGGGAACCACTCAGGGAACCAGGGAGGGACTTATGTGGTGCAGGTAGGCCCCAGCGGAAACAAACATACAGAAACCCACCCAACCCTGGACACCAGATGCAAAGACGGGCCGATCAGAAACCAGGTGGGGGTGGATATTGTCCAGATCGACCCGGCAAAAATTACTTACGCATCCTCAACCGGGGACGGATACTGGAAGCAATCCCCCCAAGCCGGAACACTTAGGGGGAGGATGCAGGAAGGGCATGAGCATTTAATAATCCCATACACCTCCACCGTCCGCCGCCTAACCCCAATCGAAGCAGCCAGACTTCAAGGATTTCCGGACCGATGGACACAAATTCCCTGGAAAAAAATCCCCGTAAGCAGAGAGATCAACGGAGAATATAAGGTAAAAAACGAACCAACCGAGTCAGTCCTCGCAAAAATACAATCAGGTGAATATCTGGCAGATTCTGACATCCGCCACCTCTCCGTAGAGGAAGCACACGCCCAGAGCAAACCAATCGCAATGCTCCAGGTATCAATATACAAATGCCCAGACGGACCACAATACAAATGCTACGGAAACTCCATGGCCGTTCCAGTCATTCGATGGATATGGAAACGAATTTTAGAAGTAGAAAAAATACAATAATGACAGAAGAATACAACGAAAAAATCGCTATCAAGATCGAAGGATGGACCCAAATAAGGGCTAATCCAACCGGGACCATAAAAACCGGCATGCCAGGCACCAAAGACTCGCTGGGGAATAATATCCGGGAACGAGTCCCAGATTACCACAAAGACGCTGAAGCCCTACACAGAGCAATAGAAACAGCGGAAATATCCATTTGGATAGAACAAGTTAATCAGGGTGCATATCAATGGGATGAGGAAGGACACCCGGAAGGAAAAGCTCACTTTTATTCCGGGCCCGGCAGAATCAAAGCTGCTATGTACTCCGCCCTTTGCCAATACGTAGATACACTATAAAATGAAAATGAATATTAAAATTGGAACAACAACCTACTCCCAAGCAAATACAGGAAACTGGTTCCCAGAAGGATCATCTAAATCTACATACAGCCACGCCATCGGACCAGAGGCCATGAAACTCCTCCTACAAACAGGCGCAGCCCAAAAAGTAGAACACAGCTACATAATGGAAGAATCATGGCTCAAACACCTCATAGCACACGCCAGAAGCAACCCAGAGAAGCAACCCAGCAAAATAATTGATCTGTTCCTGGAAATATATGGAATTGAACCCGTAACCAGGAAATAAGAAAAACACAACTCACAAAAAGGGGCTGCCAGAGAAATCTAGTAGCCCCTTCCACTTTGCAAACAAAACTCTCCCAAATCCCCGGCCCAAGACAACAAAAACCCACAATACAAGCCAGAATCAAACCCCCAAAATATCACAAACTCAATTTTAACCCAAAATCAACCAAATTCAACCCCGAAAACAGCCTCCAGTAACAATTCTACCGGGAAAATACAAAATCAACAACAGGAGAAACAAACTCAACGATTTGAACGCGTAGAGAGGAGCACACAGAGGTGAACATAGAGATTTAAACGCATAGCGATTTGAACATATAGCGGTGAACTCAACGATTTGAACATATAGCGGTGAGGTTAACCCTCTCTCCTCAACCAACCGGCTCCAGTGGGAAATGGAAAGGGATTTTGGGGGTGGGGGCAATGATCTGCCCAGGCGGCCATTTTGAGCAGGTTTTTTAGGTGTTATATAACTGATATTATGTTAAATAGAATAGCAAAGTGCCTCTGTATCAGGGCTTTATGGAGATTGTGTAGCCCTGGCAGGGGAGCAAATGTTAAATCTTACGCGTTCAAGGGGAAAACAGGCAGGGCAATAAAAGGCAAAAATCCGCGTTCTGTGGGTGCATGATCGATATAAACCCCTTTAAAGGCCTATCTTTACCGTATACCTATGGGGTACTTAGGAAGGCCTATAGTTTAGTCTGGCGAGAATACAAGGTAAGTAGGCGCAAGTTCGACTACCTGTGCATTCTTAGGGCTTTAGATGATTTGGGCCTATCTCTATCTCAGAGTAATGTAAGGATCTTATATAGCGATGGAAATACCAAATTGCGCTATTATAGGGAATGGAGTATAGAGGACGGTTATGTGATAGATGGGGGTTTAACTGTTAAGGCTTTTCAGTTGTTTGAGGACTATGGTGCTGAGGTTACTAGGTTGTTATCCATGCTGGAGGATCTTTAATTTTTTCTTTTTTTCTTTTTTTTCTTGCCCTAGTTGCCTGTTATTCAGGGGGCTAGACTTTTTATTGTGTTTCTTTGTGAAAATATATTTGCACCGTAAATATATTATCCATTACTTAGCATCAGATTCAAGCGGGGGATATTGCTATACTTCGCTTATTGTACTACTCTTTAATTGAATGTTATGCTAGACTTCATTGAAAGAACTGTAGATAGCGGTGTATTGTATCGCTGTAATCAGGCCTACTGTAGGGGATCCCTAGACCCCTTGAAAGTATCTAAGGAGTGCAAATGTACTGTAGGTGAGGCAAAGTTATCTAAATTGTGGTTCAACGCTTATGATGCTGTTTATCCTGCCTTCCTTGCAAGCAATCCCCTGGAAATGATCCGTAAAACCTTTAATTCATAAAGCTATGTACTATAAATTAGTAGCTCTTAAAGAGCCTGAGCCAAATTATAAGCAGGTTGTTTCCTGCTCGAAAGACGTTGCAGATTTCCTGCGCCCCCAATGGGACGGAATCAATTTTCAGGAAAGTGTCTTTGTAGTTGGTCTCAATCAGTCTAACAAGATTATAGGCTTTTCTTGTCTCTTCAAAGGAGGGGCTTCTATCTCCCTTATTGATCCCAAAATATTATTCCCTTGGGTCTTAAATCTCCCTACATGTACTTCTTTTGTGGTTGCTCATAACCACCCAAGCGGACAACTGAAATTTTCTCAGGCAGATCTAAAAATCTGTAATCGGTTGAAGGAAGGCGCTTCTCTACTGGATTTAAAAATGCTTGACTTCCTGGTAGTAACTGAAGAGGATTATTTGTCTGCTGCTGATACGCTATTAATATGAAGGACCTAATCCCTATCCTTTTTCTCCTGCTTACGGTAGCGGGCTTTTTCTCACAACAAAAACGGAAACCATGAATAAAGAAGAAATTTTAAATGAGATTGACCGCTTAGAAGCGAATTTACCGGCCCTTATCCAATTGGGGAAAAGTGAACAAATCGAAGAACTCAGCGAAAAAATAGATGGCCTTTGGGATTTATACGAATCCGAGGGAGTACCAGAGCTTGCCTAGTTCATCCTTCCCCCTTTGAAGGCTTAGACCTTGCCCGGATTGTTCCCGGCATTGGGGGCAAATATTTAAACTCTAAAAACCCTATAATATTATGAAAACTTTATATCACGGAACAACCTTAGAAAATTGGGAATCTATAAAGGCCAATGGCTGGGGAGGAGAAGTCCCGGTCTGGACCTGCTCAAACCTTTCGGAGATCTACTTTTACGACCTGGACAAAGGCTTTGATTGTATTGATGATCTGGAGGAACGGGAGCAAGGCCATATCCGGCGCGCCTTTGAATCCGGGCAAATTGCAGCCGCCTTGTATGGCTGCAAATCGGAAAAGTTAGTAGTTATCAGGGTTGAAATTGAGGAACATTTAGTTGAGGATGACCTTTCTTGTGAAAATATGGCGGATACAGCATCTACCGTTGAAATTGAAGATCTTGACCAGTACGGTAAAATAACCGCTATTTACCAATCAGACGACTACTCCGAAGCTTTACGATTCTTTTATATCTCTGGTCTTTATGGCCGTGATTACTTTGATGTATCGCACCTTTCAGAAAAGGAAATCCGGGCCCTAGAAATAATCCAGAAATCAGGCGTTTTTATTGATGAGCTCCTGGAAATTGAATGGGAAACCGTTGAAGAATTCAAAGCGCAAATTGCAGCATAAAACAAGTCAAAGAACAAGTATAAATTTACGATTTTAAACCCTAAAAACATAGAAAAATGAATATTAAAACAGTAGACGTACAAGCAAAAGAATGGTTTGATAGAGTTAACGGAAACTCCTATTTTTCAACCGTAGTCACTGTAAATTACGGGATGGAAGATGAGAAGGAAATTAAGATCCCGATGCAATACGGTTACGGGGATATGTATAAACATGAGGCCTTTTATTCGCTCATCTCTGAGGGACTTATAAAAGCTGATCGGCACAAAGTATCCTATTGGAATTACTACCGGGATAATGGTATTATCGCTCGTCACAGCATCCAAACCAAGTGCCTAAAGAGGGATGTAAAAGCCTTTGTAGCCTAACAAAGCCATAACAGGCAAGCCCTATTTTTCACCTTAAATTTAAACTACTTTAAATATACAGATATGCAAATCATTTGGGACAATATGACACTGGCAGAACGGGTGGAAGCCTGTCAAGAAGCTAACACAAGTATATTTTCAGCCCGTCACGATGACATAGAATATTGGGTTGAAAAGGAATTTGAAGGAAAATATATGAGCTCAGAAAGCGTTGAGAATTATTTCAAAGAAGTGATCATGCCAACAATAAGGCAGGACTATGAGCAGGACGGAATTCCAGACAAGCCAGCAAGGCGCGAAGCCTGGAATAACTTGCTCGATTCTCTCCAGAAAGGGGGGAGTATACACGAATACCAAATTGAGGATCTTGATTGCCCCGTTACCTGCTAATTTTCCCCTCTCCCCTTTGAACGGCTTTAGATCGTTACTCAGCTTGCTACTGACATTGGGGACTAACTTAAAAATCCTTATCACTATGAATATATCTGAAAAATTCAATGAAAGAATGTACCCTGAATTTCTTTCTCAAGACCAAAAAGAAATATTAAGCAACCTCTATTCTCTTTGTGCTGATGCGGCACGGATAAAAGAATACCAGAAAGAAATGAGCACATCAATACCAGATCACAAGCGAAACGATTTTCAAGATATGTGGCGCAAAATTGAATCTCATGAAAAGCTTTGCGTGTTTCTGACTGAAAAATTCAAAGCCTTTATTTCCCCGACCTTTAACCCTTGACCTTTACCGAAGCCGGTGAAATGATGAATTCATAACGTCAAAGAACTAATAAATATACAAAAAACCTGCCTTTTTTCATACGATTATTAACCCCTAAAACCCTAATAAAATGAAAAACATCACCATTGAATCCATCAAGTCTTTTGCAGTTATCACCCTGGGCTGTGCCTGGGCCGCGCTGGTGGCTTTTGCCATCGCTACCGGGTGCTCCGTAGATGTCCCGGTGTGATAATCGCTTAGGCAAGCTCTCACGGCCTAGCAAGCAAACCTTATTTTTTAACCTTTAACCCTGTTTATCATGAAAAACAAGAAAGTACAAATTGAAACGCATGTTAAAAACATGCTGGAATATGCCAATAAGGACATGATCAAAAAAATAACTAAAGCTCTCAATTCCAGCGCTATTGATGTCGATGGTTGGGAGCCAGACAATAACCCAATGATCTTGCCCAAAATTATCCTTATCGCTATCCTGGAGACCGAAGCAGAACAATATAAAGCTACCGGCACCTGTTTTGAAAAGCAGGTTAAGAAGGAAGTTAAAAACCTGAAGTTGTTCCTTTAATCTCCCTCCTTTCCTTTGTCCCTCTCCCTATGGAAATCTCTGTGGGGCCTGGGTTCTTAAACCTTAAAAAATCAGTATCATGGAAAATATCATTAAAAAGCCATTGCGTACAAATCCAGAAATTGTAACTAATCGGGCTTGGTTAACCGGCTATGAATGGGAAGTGGTTGCTCTCCCACATAAGAAAACCCACGTTTCAACCCTGACAATGGGGAGATTCCAAAACCACATCCACACAGAAATCCACCCAATGCCAGGAAACAGGGTAGATATTTGCACCGTCACTAATAACCAGGTTTGGTCTGGTGGAACTTCAAAACCTTATAAGCCTGAAGAGTTTTCCGATGAGGTTAACCAGCTCCTAAAAATCCTGTTTGATAAGTCAAAGAACAAGTACTAAAATACGAATTATTCACCTAAAAATCAATTAGTTATGTTTGAAATCATCAATATTACCGAACTCATTAACGGTGCCGTTTCCGGGATCACTTCCTTTACCGATGCTGAAAAGGCAGAAGGCTTTTTCAAAGATATGGCGGAACAAAACGGCTGTGAAGATCCCGAAACGGCTCTTGAATCTGGATGCTATGAATGCGGGACGGACTACGCTGTATTTATTACCTGGTCTCAACTTTCAGCTGAAGAGGTTCAGGATGGCATGGAAAAAGCAGGGTTTTAATCCTGTTTGCAACACCCTTTCCCCTACCGGTCTAAGAATCTACCCTTTGATGTGGAGTAGGGGAACTAACCTAAAAAATTAATACTATGTCAGAAATGAAAAATTCAGCACTTCCTTGGATCGCCAAAAATGGAATCAACATTCATGACCAAGCGGCTATTTATAGTGAAGAAACGGGGGAGACTGTTGCCGTAACTTACCAGGGCTCCGGAGATGCAGACCTGATCGTTAAAGCGGTCAACTCCCATCAAGCCCTTGTGGACCTTGCAAACCGCTTCCGTAACGTCATGGAGGAAGATATGGAGCATCACGAAGACGTTGGAAATGATGATTGGGCCGAATCCTGCAAAAGGCAAATTGCCCGTATTGATTCTGTCCTTAATTCTCTTAATCACTAAACCCTAGCCCCAAAATTATGAAAACATACGTAATGATGCACACTCACGGCCACGGCACTTCTATCTATTCATTCAAAACAGAGACAGATCCGCCGATTGGATGGCATGGTGAAGAAACCGAATCCATTGATGAACTGAAACCCCTCTTTGAAGCCTTGGAAGCTGATGTGGAGTTTGATAGAGGGGAAACTGTGGATATTATGCTAATGGCTGATGACATTCCTGTAATTGAATTCTAACCCTCAACTCTTTTAACCCCTAAATACAACGATTATGACACAATTAAAACACACTCCCGGACCCTGGAGAATTCAGGAAGGACTAGCAGCGCCAAAGGCAAACAGAAAGTACCGCCAATTATATATAGCGGGAAAGCGATCTGTTGCTGAAGTAGAAAACTACGCCTACAATACTCCCATAGACACTGACCTATACAAAAAGCGTATCGAAGAGATGGAAGCCAACGCCAAACTCATTGCAGCAGCCCCCGTTCTCCTGGATGCCCTTCATAAGGCCGTAGATCAACTCAGACAGATTTGCGGGCCCCACGGTGACTACTCCTATTATGAATCCATTCTCGAACCTTTTAACCCAGAATAGAAATGGCATACACCAAATACGACAAAAAGAAAGCGCCCCGGTTCATCCTCACAAATGAAGGCAGAGACTTTCTGAATATTCACGGCAAGGAAGCAAACAAGCCAAAGCGGCTTACCGCCTGGGATAAGTACCTGGATGAAAAAGGGATCTGCCTCGATGACTGCCTGGAATTAGACTTTCTTACTGAAGTCAAAGAACAACCCTAATTTTTACCCTTAATACCCAATATTATGAACACAAAACACACTCCTGGACCCTGGATCTCACCAGACCACATGGACCCACTCAATAATATCAACTGGGAGGAGCTTAAGAAACAAAAGTTATGGATCCTCCAGCATGACGGACCGGAACCAGATGGACTTCTTTCCCTGATAGATGCAATCCAAGATTACGCCGTCAACCGGCTCGGAGTTCCTGAAAGCGAAGTTTTTAACCTCAAGTAACAACCCTAATTTTCACTCTTAAAACCTATAAAAATGAATCACGAAAGCGTTCAATCAATGATGTTTCACTTCCTCAAAGGAATTGATTACTCAAAACAATGGGAGGAAGTAGAGCTTGGAATGAGATATGACCTCGGAGACTACAACTTCCCCAAAAACGAAGATTACCAAAAAGTAAGGCTCATGGCTAAAGTTCTATGGGCTATCCTTAACCCTTAATCACTGAACCAATGGTCACACAAACACAAATCGAAAAGGCAGTTGAGGAAGCTGCTGATAAATTCCAGGCTTGGTATCTGGATTATGTGAACGATTTCATTTCTATCCCCGGATATGCAATATATTACGGTATCTCAGTGGATGAAGCGGAAAATCGCATCCAAATTGGGCGCAAAATTCACAATCAAAGAACAACCCTAATTTAATCATTATTCACCTTTAATCATACACTGAATTATGGAAAACTTAAACAATTTCACAACAGAATGCACCGGGAATGTTCCCGAGGGAATTATCTCAAAGGTCAGAAATATCCTGGAAAATGACCCAATTTGTAGCATGGATTTGAGTGACCATGAAGATCCGCTGGAGGCTGTATGGGCAGCCCTCATGCCTCAGCTCACTGAGGTAGAGCAAAATGTGGCATCCGACTCCATCACCATCGAAATATTAGATTAACCCCGCAGCCGGGGCAAGATAACACAATAATATTTTAAACCTGAAACAAAAGCAACATTATGAAAACAGGGCAGCAAGTAAAAGTAAAGGCAACAGGCCAAGTTGGCGTAATTACCTATATCCGAAAATATACGGAATATTCTAACAGTTACGCCCTCAACGATTTAGACGGAAAACCAATTTGGAACGGTAACTTCCGCATGTTTTCCGGTAATCATATAGAAGCACATTAACCCCAAGACACCCCGCAGCCGGGGCAAGATAACACAGTAATATTTTTAACTTGAAAAAATAACACAATGAATGAGAATGAAATCTTTATAGGCGGTTACTACCAGGTAGTAGAACATTACAGAAATGAGGATTTAAGGGGGAGCTTTGTTTACCCCGCATACGATGAACATAACCTATACCACATTGGATGGGAAGTTTTAGGAAAGGATTACAGTACAAAGCTGTTCCGGACCCAAGACTTAAAGCCAATCCAGATCGAGCCAAAGGCAATGAGCGAGTTGCTGGGTATTAATCCCAATGATGACAATGAATATGTCCTGGAGGGGCAAGATTCAAAGCTCTGTGTAAATTGGGACAGCACATATGAGTGCTGGGTTGCAATGCACGAAGGGTTGCAATTCTCAAAACTGAAATATGTCCATGAGTTTCAGCGGCTGTTCCGGGACTTTACCGGAAGATGGCCCAAAAAGTAACCGGTTCCCCCTCCCATAACCGGGAGGGGGCCCACCAACCTGAAAAACTATGCTTAAATTTATCGTAAGAGGTTTCAAGTCCAGGGCCTACCTATACGGCTGGAATATAGAGGAAGGTGTTTGCACTCAAAGCGCTAGAATCTATTCATCTGGAGGAAACTATATCGGAGGAAGCTTCGATAAAAAAGTCGCAGAGCACATCTGCGATTGTGTCAACACAATGTACGCCATCCGGGAGGCAGTTCCTGGAATCACAAATGAAGAAATCTTGGAAAGAATAAAATCATGGAAATAACTACTCAAAAAACCGATGCCAACCTTATTCTGGAGGGATCCTTTAATCAGTTGGAAAAAAGGCACAAAGACAGGATCCTTGCAATAATATTGAATATTGTCAAAGACAGGGATTTGGCCAAGGACCTTTCGCAAGAAGTCTGGATTAAGGTGTTTATCATAATTCAGGCCGGCAAATATAACGACCAGGGGAAATTCGCCTCCTGGATATCGAGAATCGCCAGAAACCTAGCCCTGGATTCTTTCAGAAAAATCCAGAGGAGCCCGAAAAAAGCACAGGTCACTGAATACTATGATCCACTTTTGGCGCTGGTCTCCGGACCAACGGCTGAGGAGAACATCATAAGGTCAGAAACCAAAGATAAGATTCAGAACCTTATCTCAAAGCTTTCTCAGGAGCAGCAAGAGGTTGTCATAATGAGAACTTACCAGGAGCTTTCTTTCAAAGAGATCTCTGATATCCTGGGAGTTAGTATCAACACTGCCCTGGGCAGAATGAGGTACGCCCTTATGAACCTCCGGAAATTGATGGAGCAGTAAAATATATTTATGTAAAAAACGTTATAAACACATGAAAAAATCAATTCTTGTATTAAAGCTGGCCATAGTTCTTATGTGCCTCACCCTTCCCTCAGCGATATTTTACATTGCCGTGGGAGAATTCCACCCAACACTAATTATATTTGGTGCTTTAGTGGCGGGTATTTGGGCATTCGCCCTCTTCTGGGATCCACAAAAGATGGTGGATAAGATATTCGAGGAAATCAACGTATCCGAAATGGTTTCGGATGCTATGGATAAAGTACCAGACCTGATCCGGCTTGAAATGAAGAAATATGAGGTGCAGATTCAGAAGTCGAAGACATTTTATCCAAACACATATATCCCCAGCCTGTCAAGTAAAGAATCGGTAGTTGCCCAGCAGCAATTATTGAAGGCCGGGTATATAGACGTATTTCAAACTAAGCAGTATCCCCGGGAAGGTGAGGCTTCCATCATCCTGTGTACTGATACCAAGTGTTTCTCACTCGTTCCCGCAGATAACGCAAATGGACTTAGCTTCATGAAGCTGGATTCCTGGACTATGGTAGACCTATTTGAAAAAGTATGAAGGCAATAAAAATCCTGATGGGATACGTAGCTGCCATACTACTTGTATGGGCTGCAATAGAATTAGCATTGTAATAGCCCTTTGGGGGCATTAACACTTGAAAATATGGAAAAATACGGAAAACTACCAGTTGATTTGGGTGAGATAATTGTCCATCCAACTGAAATGATGTGCTACCTGTACCTGCCGATCAGTATGCGGGATGGCCGGATGTGGCAAATTCCCGAGAGACTAGAAATGTATGCCCCGCTGGTAAGAAAAGCTGCGTGGGATTTTGAGCCGGATATTCCCCCAAAGGATTTTTGGCATGGATACTACGTCTACCTCACCGTTAAAACCCTGTTCGTAACCAAAGATAATCCAGGTAACCGCCCCGGAGTTCATTCAGATGGATTCGGAACCGAGGACATCAACTATATCTGGTATGATACATCGCCTACGGTGTTCTATGATCAGAAATTCGACATTTACCCAGAAATAAATTGCGGCTCTGTACTGAAGTCGCTAGAGGCTCAGGCGCATGATAGGTTCAAGGTGGTATATCCCTGCCAGCACCTCCTCCGGCTTGATCAGTACTGCATCCACCGGTCCCCTGACATTGACACCCCTGGAATCAGAACCTTCGTTAAGGTGTCTATCTCCAAGGAGAGGTATAACCTCGAAGGTAACTCACATAACTATCTCTTTGACTATAACTGGAAAATGTATCCAAGAGAAGAGGTGCGAAATCACCCAGCTTTCAAGGAGGCTGATTACTTCAAACAAGAAGAAGCATGAAACTATTCAAAAGACTATTCCCTCAAAAGTATTACTGGTATTCCGTGAAATATACTTACAGGAAAAACGGAGAACAAATACTGAACTGGACCACTGAGATCGGAGTGGTACACAAGCATGATATCCTCAATGACCGGAGGATGAAAAAGGCAGAAACACCCCTTCATAAAATGCCAATCGAAAAGAGGCTTTTATGCAATGGAACCCTGGGTGTTACCCGCCTTGCCTATTTGGGGAGATTTAAACAACCTATTCAAAGAACAACTAAAAACTCCTAAACCTTATGGAACTGAAATTTGATACCGATATCGAAAGAGAGTTTTTCCGGGCGGCGTATAAGGCCACTTGGGAACTCGCTCAACACATGCTCACCGAGAGCAACAAAATCCTAGAGGAGGAGGGCAGAGAAGATGAGTGGCCAGCTATGCAGGAGTGGGATGATCTCTCCGGAAGCTCCCAGTCTATCTTTATGGCCGCAGCCAGGGAAGAGTTAGGACTGTTAGGAGACCTGCAAATTAACCGCCTCAGAAACAACTCAGAGGCCATGGCAATTGCCATTGAAATACGTGAAGGATCTACTACAAAGCACGAAAAATAAGAATTATTAACCCCTATGAAAGACCTAGAATTAAACGAAATCGTATATTTGGTTCCACCATCTTACCTGCCAATATCCTCCCTAAATCCTTTTATGGAAGATGGCGATGAATACACAGTGGTAAGCAAAACAATGGGAGGGATTGGAGTCATCATGAATGAATGCGAACACTCCTACACCACCATCTCCGGACTGGAGTTAAATCACCTAACCTCAATACCGTGTCCATGGACCGAAAAGGACGATCAGCTCATGATGGCTGTGAAACTGAAGTTTGACGCAGAGGAACGGGTCCGGGAAGCCGAAATGGAGTATAATCAAGCAAAGGAAACCCATCAGGTTGCCTATCTTTTGGTTGCCAGTTTTTTGAATAATGAATAACCCTATGAAAGATCAATTACTAGGCCACCTAAAAGAGTGGATGAACCAGGAGGGACACAAGTTCCATTTCCTTGATGAACTTCTGGAGGAGGCTATGAGGCTAAAGGCGCAGGTGGTGTACAAGAAGTGTATCAAGGCCGGTAAAATAAACTGGGCACTGAAGATCATGAAGAAGTACTCCCTTCCGGTTCCATATTCAGATGATATGGTAACTGCTTTTGGACTCGCCATGATTAATGCCAAAAATAAATAACCCTATGGACAGCGAAAACTTAATCTATCCAAAACACAGAAGAGAGGGAAAGGGATACGCCCGAAACCTCTTTAAGGCGGCAATGACTGAGAAGATGAGGACAACGACCTCCGATAAGTACTTCTTCTTTCGGGACATTGATCACGATGCAAACTTCCTGAATGACCGCAGCTACCACGCCTTCGGGATCGTTGACAAGGTTTATTCTGAAGTGGAGCAACCGAGCGGCAAGGATCTCGTATGCAGGTTCTTTAAAGCCTTTGAGTGCACTGTGGAAAGTGTATGGCGGACATACTCAGAAGTAGAACTCTTTGAGGTTGACAAGTGGGAGTGGGATAACCTTCGCACTATGCTGGATGAGATAGAAGAAATCGAAAAATGAATAATCCTATGGCACCAGAAGAGAAAGAAGAATACGAAAAGTGTAAGGAATCCCCGGCATACTTCTACAACAAGTACGTTAAGCCGGACGGATTTCCTGATGCCACCGATGAGGACTTTAAGTTCCCTATTGTGTATCCCAAACGGAGATCTGGATGGAATGACCGCCTGGTTAAGGCTGCGGCTATTCAATCACGACTGGGAAAGACTATCGGAGTGGCCTCCCTAACCAAGAAAAGTTACAACCAGTACCTTAAAAAGTATCTTGAGCATGGCGGTGATCCTGAGATGATTTCCTGGCTTGATCCGGATGCGAAGATGACCGGGCTTCGTCCTCTTGAATTTGATGGCGACCCTGATATGGAAATGGTAGAATCCGCATGGCCCAAGATGCCGGATATCCCCGGTAAAGCTATTATCATTACCTCCATGCAAACCATACTCAACGGAAATAAGTTCCAGGACCTCTGGAATGAATCACAAAACGAAGAAGAATAGCACTATGAGCAGTACACTGTACTTTTACCCAAAACCAGAGAAGCAGAAATACTTCCCTGATTCAGTCAAGAAAGAGATATTGAACCGGTTCGGAGGTTCTAATAACACCTTTGAGCTTGACCCTGGTGATGAATACGAATGGTTCCGGGGGCTGGCTGCTGGACTCAGTGGAGAGGATAAGAAGAAAGTCCTCGAATTCGTTAAGCTCCTTGATGATGGCAAAACTGTTATTGTTAACCTGGTCTATTAACCACTATGGAAAACAAGACAAAACCGATAAGGCCAGAGGAGGTCATCCAATCCCTCGAAAACATCATCCCTGAGTGGGTGATCAAGGGGATAAATGAGGCGATCCGGGAGAACTACCGGGGATCAGCCTTCACCATTAAACAACCCGACCTCATCAAGTTTATGATTGAGCAGGCACCAGGTCCACCCGAAGGAGAACTCCCATGGGAAACTCTTATCCACCGAAGGAAGTGGCTGGACTTCGAGCCTCTGTACGAAAACTTTGGCTGGAAAATCACCTATGATAAGCCCGGCTATAACGAAACCTATGATCCCACATTTGAATTTAAACCCCTATGAAAGCATCAGAAGCAAGAAAAAACACAGACTCGGCCATTGACCGGGCAAACACTGAACTGAACAAGACCTTTAAGAGAATCCTGGGACTGATCCGGGAAGCCTCCAGCAAGGGTGAGGGCCGGGTTTACATCGACAAGGACATTCACCATGACGTAAAGAAGAAGCTGGAGGACCTTGGATACAAGGTGGAAATCTGGTACGCAGTAGGCGAAGGATATACCAATATTTCCTGGTAAATTCACCCACCTCTTCTCTGTTACCCCCTTCGCCTTTGTGTGGAGGGGGATTTTTATGCAAAAAAAGCCCAGGTGATTAGCCCGGGCTTTGCTGAATAATGTATGAGAAAATAAAAATGCTAAGACTGCGCCATTCCGGACATACGCATCTCCTCCTTCAGGAAAGATATGTTTGTCCTTAGTCCGTCCATGATGTGAACCAGCCGCTTGCTCATGCCATCAACCCAGTCATAGTACTGAGCCTCCTCAGACACCCTCCCTGCTACAATAGCCTTCCTGTCCATGGCTCCGGTGTCCGGGAAGTCCTTAATTACCTGTATGGTCTCCTCAGCGGTTCTATCGACCAGTATCCGCTTTGCCTTAACAGCCAGGGTTAAGGCCCGGCCCATCCAGCTCGGAATCTTGTCAATCTTTTCCATGATCGTTCCCGGGTCAGAAGAGTTGATGGGCTCCTGGATGAACTTGTAGACCTCGAAACAGAAATCATGGATATCCTGCAGCTTTGGGTTTTCAGGCCTGGGTATTGACAGTTTACCTTTCATTCACCTGGCGTTTCATTTGATTGTACAGGTCAATCAAGGTAGACTGTGGGTCATATGTATTCCGGTTCACCGCCTCCGGAGGAAGGATCTCCAGGTGGGCATCCTTGTACTCACCAGAGGCAAATACAGGATCCAGTGGGATTGGGATGGGAAGCCCATCTTTTGTTCCTACTGTGTCCATAGGCTAAAAGGGAAGATCTTCGTTGCCATCACCTGAAATGTCTTCCATGCTGTTTACAGCAGCCACTGAGGCTTCTGACCCCTTTACCTGGCCCTTTACCTCGACAGGCTGAATCCTCCAGGCATCCAAAGTTGTGAAATACTTCTTCTCACCTTCCGGATTGGTCCACTCCCGGCCCTTCAGGTTGAACTGCACCTCGATTTGAGCCCCTACCTGGTAGGAGTCAATCAACTCGCACCGGTCCTGAATCAATTCAAACTTGATGAATTGGGGATAAAGTGGATTCTCAGCGTATTCAACGACAAATTCCCGCTTCTTAAATGAATCAGATACCTGCTCGGTATCCTTCTTTACATGTAGTTTTCCTTGAATTACCATAATTACTGTTTATGTGAAATATAGTCATCTATTTCCGTGAATTGGAAATAGTTATTTGGATCTGATCTGGTTGTCATGAGGCCGGAAGCCTCGAATATTGGCTTGAACTTTCTTTTTGCATAGTAGAATGAGAGATTGATATAACTCTGAATCTCAACCTCCCCCACCTTGTTCGTCTGGTTTGTGAGTATGTATTTTTTTGGCTCAGGGCGGCCTTCCTTCGGAGGATTCCAGTTTTTAGGTGCCAGGTTGAATAAGTGGGTAGGCTGCTCCGCATCCGGATAGCATGTTGCGAACATCCTCTTGCACAATTCTAATTGAACCGCATAAGACCTGGAGGATGTAGATCCGGACTTGGCATCCAGGATCGCATTTACACGTTTCTGGCCGAACTTCATACTTGCCACGAAATCAATCTGGGTGGCAATCTCCATATCATCATCCTTTACAGGAAGTTCTATCCCATAAAATTCAACCTCATGCTCGTAGACAAATTGCTGGAATGAAATAAGGGACTTGTACCAGAACCAGAAGAACCGATTCAGGAATTTCTTTCCACGGCCTATTTCTTCGCAGTGCCTCCGGCACAACTCCCGGAAGTTGTCAATGCCCATATCCGTTCCCTGGAAGGCATGCAGCCCCCAGATGATATGCATCAAAGTGCCTCTGTCTGCAAGCTGGCTCAACTCTTCCTTGTATGCATCCCATGTGGGAAAGTTAGCGATCCACTTAATGAGGGATTCATCTTTGGGCATTACTGCCCCAGTCATGCTGGTTACTCCGATATAAAAACTAGGGGATATTCCATCCAGGGTATAGTAGAATCTCAAACCTCTCTCGTCATGCCTTCGCAGCACAAACGGTGGAAGTATGATTTTGTGAGGATCATGCCAGGTGGGATTCACCACATCATCAGTCTTTTGGGAGTTTTCCTTCCTACTCCACTTTCGGACCGAATCTTCTGAGCAGCCAATCTTCTCAGCTACCTCTTTAGCCTTCATGCCATCCCTGTAAAGGGATACGGCTAGTTCACGTTGATCTGGGGTGAATCTTGGCATTAGCTCAGTTCAAAGTATACATTCTTGTTCGTTTTCATCAGCTCAAGAACAGGAATAAATGGATGGGTGTCGTCCCGGAGTTCGATTACCCGCTTGATAGCAGCATCGATATCAACAGGACGATAGTAGGATTGGCCAGTACAGGACGCTGCGGAATCAGATTCAAAGTCACAGGGGATTTTCCAGTCGTCACCCACGATAAGCCTATGGGATTTATTTGGCCAATCATCGTAATCAATTTCCAGATCCGGGTCATCCGTTTTCCAGACCATGTTGCCATAGTCGTCTGTACCCTTCTCTTTCAGTACCACTGGATATATGTATGTTCCCATTAGCCCAAGATGTATTTCTCGGACTTCTCTAAATCACCCATGGTCGGGGGAGCGATAGGAGGCAGGGGATCTTCAGGAGCAGTAAGCGCAGCAGCCAGCTTAGTGATAGCTGCAATGATCAGGGCCTGGCCCCGGGCATACTGTTCTGCAGTAGGGCCATTATACCGACCACCAAACCCACCTCCGCCAGGTTTCTTAATGGACCAGTTAAACTTTTCCGGGTTACTCTTCCAAGGGGTCTTGGTCAGGGTGCCTTCAATAGTTTCGCCCTCTTTGGGTACAGTATTCCAGATCTGGAGCATGTGGGGGACCTGTACATTGGTCTCCATATCGATGGCCCGATACTTGATCAGGAACTTCCCATCGCCCTTATCCTCCTTCTTTCCAACTGCTGTTACTTGGTATTTTGCCATATCCAAATATACGAAATTATTGCGAGAATATTGTGTAATATTTCAGGAAAAAGTACGTTATATTTGTATTACCGGGGGTAATTTGCCCCTTTGGTTTAACAAAAACGATATGAAAGCTATTGTACGAAAAGATTTCATGGTGGAACCTTTCCAAAGTCATTGCATAGAGGTAAGCTTAAAGTTTGATGTTACCGATGAAATCAAGGAACTTATCAAGAAGATTGAAGGAGTTGATGAGGCTTGGATTCCTCCCTTTTCAAGGTATTCAATAAAGGCATCCATTGGGAAAATGTTTGACCGGGAACAGGTTTCTTATAAAATCGCTGCGGCAATTTCAAACCAGCCCAACCGGGCGCAATAGAAAACGATATGGAAGAAATATTTGGAGGATTGGATGCTGAAGAGCTTAACGCATTGTACCACATAATAAAAGAACGAGGTTACAAGTTCTTTGAAAAAACCCCCAAAACTACTATGAGCATTCGTTTGCTTGAAGATTTACACAAACTTGGATATAAAATAGTAAAGAAACCCAACAAGCCCTCCGGGGCACAACAATGAGAACATGAGCAACAAAATTAACATTTACGATGTAGAACAAAGTGCCAATACAGCTCACGAGATTTGGGCACATTGGATGAAGTACCAATTTAGCCAAGGGACTGAAAACGAGGATGGGAGTTTTACAATACCTGCTGAAAAGGCCCAGAGGTGGAAGCGGCAAATGGAAACTAATTATACGGACCTCACCGAAAAGGAAAAGGACTCTGATCGGCAAATTGCTTTTGATTTCTTCGGATGCGAAAGGCCCAAGATATGCGAAGGGTGCGTATTCTGGGAATGGTATGAAAGCATGGAAAACCGGCATATCTGCGGGATGCGACGCACCTGCGGAAAGGTTCCGGTTGAAAATAAATGTGAATTCAAAACAACGAAAAAACCATGAAAATATTATTAATCCTGATCTTGTTCGCCCTGCCGATTGCGGCCCTGTTTGTCCATGTAGCCTGCCTGATCCCCGGCAAATTCTCATGCAACCATTTCGGAGGCAAGCACCTTTCTTTCTGGGTTACTCCATACACAGCCCATAACGGAAAGGAATTCGGAAGGTGTCGCAAATGTGGCCGACAAGACCTGAAATATTGCTCTGCGGGTTCTGAGTGGTGGCCTGCAAGAAAGCCAAAAATCCATTCTGCATCTGAATTAACTTCCATCACCAAGCCCTCCGGGGCGCAATAGAAAGAGCAATGAAAAAAGAAGAGATATTCAAGAAATCGCTAATGCTCTTGGATGAAGTTCTCGGCAAATTGCCAAAGGAAAAACTATCTGAGATGTTTGGCAAATATGAATCAATGGGCTATAATGGGCCTACTTTTGATGAGTACCTAACATCCTTTCAAAAAGGAGGGCCCCAATGAGTAAGCCACAAGCCATTTGCCCAAAATGCGGATGGGAATGTATCAGGATTAATCACAACCAAGGCATGGGCTACCAGTCCCTGGACTGCGTGTCATGTTCATTCTCAGCCATTGACGGAACAATGGAGTATTATAAAGCCCTTAAATTGGGCAGAAAGGAGGGAAAATGATGAAAGAATTATTTAATGAAGCAATAAGGTTAATCACCGAATGCCGGAATAATTTTGAGCCTGAAGATGAAACGGACAGGGAAACCGCTATGAAGGTAATCGAAATACTCAAGGTTCCTTGTGAGTGCGATCATTATAATGGGTTTGACTGCGGATGCTCCCAAAGGTCTTTCCTAATTCAAAATGCAACCGACCAACTAGGCAGAAAGGAACCAGAAACATGTGCATGTGGCGCGATCAATTTCATGGATGAATGCGTTTGTGAAGATGAATAAACAAAAATCCCCAGCCATGGAATAAGCCGCATTCCCGACAGATTGCGAATGCTGGATTTGCCAACTAGGCAGAACGTAGAAATCCAATGAGTAACCTATCCCCCAATGAGTAAGCCCTTATACACCTTAGCACCCCCATCACTCGCAGTATGTGCAAAAATTGCACATACTGAACTTCTGTCTACCCGCAAGACTCTCGAAGCCCAAAAGGGCCGGGATGCTCACCGGGAAGGATTGGCTGACGGACCTGGGGCGGTATTCATACCGCGATATAATACTCTTTTTACTTTTTCCTGACCCGAAACTTAATATCCGGATACCTTTTCAGGAATAATTTTCTCTTGATCCGGAACACCTCTGTCTCCATACCCTTGCTGTCACAAACCTCCTCAGATCCGTCCAGGTGGATAATGTAGTGATCTGCGATGTAGGTGATCGCCCGGATCGCTTTACCGTCTCTACGGAACCCCTCCTGAAGCATGAAGCGTTTCTGGGACTCATAAGACTTGATTTGTTCAGCCTTCAGAAGTAAGCGGTACTCAGCCTCATGCTTCTTCTCCAGCTTTGAGGTTCCCTTCCCCGTATTGTTGTACTTATTCTTTTTCTTCTTTCCAGCCAGCTCGTTGAACTGATTCACGCCCATCTTCTCAGGTACTTCTTTGTCCGTCTTTAACCATTTACTCATACACAAATATAAAAAATGGGGCCAACTTTCGCCAGCCCCATTTGTATAATTGATTGATTGTTAGTAGGCGTGTGTCCACTCCAGATGGAGCCAGATCTTGCCGGCAGTCCAGGCCTCCACCGCAATAGCTGCCTGAATATCGAGCACAGCGCCAAATGGTGTTGTCATGTTGGCCACAGCTCCGTCTTGGATCCCCTCATGTAATCCAGCATCCCAGATGTTACTGGCCCCTGAAATTGCGGTCGCTGTAACAAAAGCGTTTGGGTCGCCATTCGTGCCGAGCGCCATAGTCCCTGCGTCAGTCGCGCTGGTAGCAGTAGTAACCACTGAATACCAGGAACGGGTTACAGTGGCCTGTAAAGGGATTTTGCCCAGCACGTAGGTTCCTGTTGCACCTGTATGGATGTCGAAATCGTACAAGACAGAGTACTTGCCAGCTAAGTAGTTATCACTATACCAGTCTCCGGTGTCGGTACTGGTGAAGTGGCGAACTTCGCCAGGTCTCATATACAAAGGAACCAATACACCGTTCATCTCCCCGCCTGAAACAGCAGGCCAAACGGCAAGAGTCAGGGCTGTGTCATTTATAACCGTACACTCAGCTCCTGGACCTGTAGTTGTCGGAAGGGCCACACCCTCATAGTTCACGGTCAGGGTAGTTACCTTGTTTGTCCGCTCAGTCAACTGGGTGGCACTTGCCTGTGTGTTGGCAGCTCCGCCAGCAACACTGGTTGCCCCGCTAAACTTGTTGTATGCACCCATCTGGATAATTCCACCCGCAGAGTCCAAAGCCAGGTTCCCCGTTCCCGCAATCACATTCATGATTCCAGTAGCGGTCATGGTCATGTTTGCAGCAGATCCGTAGATCTGGTTGCCAGCATCACCAGGAGAAATAATCCCAGTGGTAGCTGTAAGGCTCTTGGTGCCATCCAGACCAGTCTGGTTGCCAGTTTTGGTCCAGGCATCTCCCCCAGGAGTGGTTGCTGCCATAGCTAACTTGATCGCAGAAAGAGTCTCCGTTACCCGGAACTGGTAAAGGTCCGGAGTAGGCTCAACCTGGAATTCACGATGGGCGGTTGCATCATACAGTTGCCGAATCCAGGCAGCGTTTACGTAAATGGCACCACCGCCAGTGGCGGCAGTTCGGGTAAGGGTGATCATTTCATTTCCCGTACACAGTGCGAGTACCGCAGCCGGGGTTTCAGTCACCTCAATGGCTGTTGGGGGGCCGATAGAGGCTAATGATTCATAGTAGTGGATCACGCAGTTGGCTGCGGCCACATTACCAGAATCAGCCTCGAAAAAGGCAATTTGACTGGTTTGTAATTCGCCTGAGAAGGTTCCCCCGCTCGGCCTGATACGGGTCACCGTAATCGAATCGTGTGGATACATATTATTATTTTTGGTTACAAAACCTCAATTTACAACTTAAATCCGATTTTTGCGTTGTTTTTTCTCCTCACGAATACATACTCTCCTTTTAAGTGTATTCCCCAGGCAATCAAAATAGATGCAACCAGACACCCCAGCATCCAGGGTATAGATTTGTAGTCTATCGGAAACAATACCGAATAGGCATCTATTGTGTATTGTGCTGTGAATGTGAGGAGGATTATTGATACCGGAGGGGGAATGCCTGCTCTCCTGAGCCAGGTCCAGGCAGATCCACACCATAATGCGTTAGCTGCAGGATATGAATAATCCACATAGAAGTAGTAATTCTCATATAAAGGAGTTAGTGCCGGGTGGTCGATATCCCAGTAATGAACCAGGCCTGATATCTGGTCATAAATCAGGTGGGCATTCGCAAAAAGGATCGCAGCCAGGGCAACAATAGTGACCTCAACCAGCCACTTACTTTCCACCCTTGGGAATCTTGCGCTTGGGCCTTACACCTACCAGGACCTCGGTGTGTTCATTATCCATAAGAGCGTTGTAGATGGATTCGATCTCCTTGGTGGTCTTGACCTTGTTGGCAAGTTCAATAAACTCTCCCGAGGTGAATCCTCTGGACTGATAATATGGAGAACCACATGGAATCAATACCATCATGGTCTCTACTGAGTTGTTTATGGCCTGTTGCTCACTGCTTGCGAGTAGAGGCAACCATTGTGTGAGTTTTTCTGCTCTTGTCATGCTTAAAGGTTTTTTCTTGTGTGGAATTCTGTCGAGAGCTTTTCGTGATCAATGCGGAGTTTGTTGATTGAAGACTTGTTACTGGCCCTTTCGTCTTTTGCTTCTTCAAACTCTGCATGGATTCGTTTGTTGTTTTTGGATAAAACAACAAAGATTGCCGAAACAATAACAATGCTGCCAGTAAAGCTAAATATGCCATGTTCTAATGTTCCTGATGTGAATAATAATTCTAAAAATCCTGGTTCCATCGTTCGCTGGGTAAATAGGTAACTGATATAAATCACTACTGTTTCAGTAGCTAACTTCTACGGCATTGGATCCCGGGTCTATGTAGACTGGACCAACTCCTATTGGGTCCTCTAAAATAAGAGGAGCGGTGGTGGTGACGGTGACAGAATCAGAGTCTCGGGTACTTACTGTTATAGATCCCCCAATTGCCTTAATCGTCATTTTACGTGGATAACCCTGTTCTGGGGTTACAATTGTTGCAGCCTGGTTAGATACTGTTGCAGGCCAGGTCTTTGTAGTGAACAATACATCATCATTGCTCACCCCGTTAACCTGACGGATGTATGGTGCCTCTATCAGGTAGAAGCCCTTTTTTATTTGAGCCACAAAGTCGCCAGAACCTGAACCGCTGGTGACTTTCTTGCTGCTTGTTGAATAAGAGATATTGTCAGTGACCGCCGTTCCTCCGGCAGGCACAATAATCGCTGATGTAGATGAGATTATTGTTGGCATAGTGCAATATAGTTATTTTCTAATTCCATATCCAGTTTCCTTCTCTTCGAGGTGTTTTTTTAACCAGGAAATCTTTCTGGTTTTCAAACTTTTATATTCCTTCCTTGCATCCTTTTCCAAGGACTTGTTCCCATTGTCAATCAACCATTCCAGACGAGCCATGCGAAGTGCCCTGGACCGCTCATCCTTGATAATATTCATTCTTTGGGCCTTGGTGGCTTCTTTGTAGAAGCGCTCACGCTCCAGTTCCTTTACCCTTGAGATGAAAATCTTATCCCTTTGCTTAGTAACCTTGGCTACACTTTTTCCCTCAGTATCAAACTTGTCCCCCCCGAAACCTATCCCTTTCGGAACATCTGAAAGAAATGGTTTGGGATTAATTTTATCCCCTGCAGCTTCCAGCATCAATTCGGCCTTCTTCTTCTTGGCTGAATATACCGATGCTCCCATTCCCAGGAAACCCAGGAAGTCTAAGAAAAGAGCAAAAGAAACAGGCTGGTCCTCATGAACCTCTTTGATTGTCTCGAAATAAATCGGATATAGGTTAGCTATAACCTGGTCGTCAATGTCAACAGGGTTTCCATACTGATCAACCAGTTCCCCATTCTTGCCTACAATCCCCCCGAAGTACTTATTGAACATTGCGGCAGTAGGGGCAAGTTTGTTTGCTACCATGTTCCCAAGTAGACTCTTTGGGGTGTGCTGCGAATCAGCCCCCAGGGGTATCACCTTACGATTCTTTCCCGATCCAGAAACAACGGACTGGGAAATAAGCCTGGCCGCAAGTACAATCTGCTGCTGCCTCCCTCCCCATGGGTCCAATCTGGTGTTACCGAACTTCAGCTTCATGAAGTCAGAACTCCTTGGGTCGAAAAAATTCTCCTTATCATCATCATCCATAGCCGCATATGCCATCATGACAATTGCACCGGTAAATCCTACATATTTCATGTAGTCGGCCATAATCATCTTCTGAGCCGCTGATACCTGCGGAATCCGTACAGATACATCCCTGCCGAAAATCTTTCCCTTGGCACTCAGTTTGCGACCAAATGCTGTTCCGGTTGTCCCTTCAGAACCAAGGGTAGGCATCCACAAGGGAAGCAGTATCGTCTGCTTCAAAACACTCGCCCACATCCTTGGAGAAAAGAACAGAACAGCAAGGGGCTTGCTTGCCATTTCTAAAGATCCAAGACTTGATCTGCCAGTGAACGTGTTGACCACATTGGCCACATTCTTATAGTCTTGTGGGTGAGTTTCCCTGGTCTTCCCTTGCATCTCCAGCATCTGAGAACCTTGCGAGTACCTGGCTATCCGGATACTATTGAGAAATGTTGATGCAGCCCTCTCGAATGCCCGGGGATGGACCGGGAAGTTGTCTTTAAACCACTGGTGCCCCCTTTTACCAAATGCAAATGCTGGCAATCCCACCGTGTAATCATAAATATGATTCACCCACCCACTGATGTATTGCTCCTCCCTTGCATCAAACGATGGGTCTTTACCCGTAAGTGCCAACCCGTCCTCCTTCATTTGTCGATAGTCCTCCGTGGACCTCATTTTGTTGTATATCTTCTCATAGTTGGCCTGAGATGCCCACACCCTTGCAGCATCTTTGAGGGCATTGAATGCGCTTATCGGGTGTGCTACCGTGTATAGTCCTCCCTGAATCAATACAAATGACCATTCTGCAGTAGCCTTTATGGCCCGGAATACGTTCCAGGCCTCGAATCCAATATCTGCTATTACCTCCCAGTTCTTCCTGTTGCTCAACTCAGCTACATATAGGTGGTGGTCGAACTCCTCCCTTAACTTTGCCCTCTCTGCCCGGAGCCTGTTTACCTCGGCGTTATTTGGTAGATTGTTCTTTTTCTTTCTGCGAACAAAATCCCTGTCACTGATTCTTTGATTAAGTTCATCGATTGACTTCCTGAGTCTTTTCTTTGCTTGCTCAAGTCTGCGCTCTTCCAGGATGCCTGCCTCCTCGCGCATTTTCTGGATTTCTTCCCTCTTCTCTTTAAGTAACTTTCTGCGGGACTCAATCTCTGGAGATGTGATCTGTCTCTGTTCCTTGAACTCAATATCGTTGTTCGCTATCTGATTGTCAAGTCTTTCCAGTGACCTGTCCAGCGCTTTGATTGCCCGGTCTATTCGCTGCTCATCAGTTATTCCTTCAGTGTTAAATAGCTTATCGTATTCCTCCTTTATCTTGTTCCTCTCCTGCACCAACTGATCTGCCTCCGCATCATACGCAATTCCCTTTGAGCGAGTAAGTTTTTCCCCAGACTTTATTGCCCTGTCGTAGCTTTCGATCTGATTTCTTAACCGAGCCTTGATCGCATCAAGTGCTGACCTCAATTGATCTGCTGCTGCCTCATCATCCAGTGGGAGGTTCTTCATTTCCTCCCGGACCTTACGGGCAAGCTCCCTCTCTCTGGGGGTCATCTCTCGCCTTTGTTGGCCTGTTTTCTTAGGCCTACGTCCAGCCCTAATATCCTGAAGCTGGGAAATCATCCGGCCAATACTCTTCAGTCGCCCAATTTCCCTGTTTATGTCGTCCTGGTCGTACTCCCTTGTTTTTCCATACCCAGTGATCGAATCTCTGATTTGACTGTCTGAAAGATTCTTGAGTTCTGGCATAGCATCCCTAACTCCGGCCACAAGGTCAGGCATATTGTCAACCCCGGACTCTACCAGGTCCCGAAGAAGTTGATGGGGGATTTTTGCCCGGCCACCAGTTGTTCCCTGGGCACCTGAATCCGAAATCCGTTGTCCCTCATATTCTTCATTCCATAACCGGGTAGCCTGATCCTGGGTGATGCCAAGATCCTTCATCATCTTCTTAGACCACTCTGCAAAATTAACTGCCCCCTCCTGAACCAGGTAGTACCCATATTCAACTGCTGCAGCCAGCATCTCCTGGGCAGCTTTGCCCATTCCGAACATGTTGGTAGTCCCCCCAAGGCCTTTCTTTGCCTTCTTAAACTTATCCAGGGCCCTTTGCTTACCTCGTTGTATTTTCTTGTCTCTTGCTTTTGCCTTATTTTCTTTCTGGCGCTCCCTGCGAACTGATTCAGCTATCGCGTCAACCGCAGCTTGCTCTTGTGATTCCTTTAATTTGGCCTCGGCTTCCTTTAATTTGTTTTCAAGGTCCTGCATCTGCTGGGCCAAACGCTCAATGGTCTCTTCCATCTCCTTAGAGATTTCACCATTGTTTGCTTTCTTGTACCGAGCTTTCATTGGACCAACCCGAAATCCAAATCCGGACTGCTCATAAATGGTCCCAAGTGCCGAAATAAATCGCCCCTTGTCTTCCCTGGCAGTTTTGTCCAGTTCTGAAACCAAGTTAACCTGCTGCTGCATTAACTCAGATATTTGGGCAGGATCCGTAGCATTCACCAGTTCGGTGGTGATTCTATCAATAGATTCACTATACACAAAAGCAGCCACAGCTCCAATCACATCTCCGTTCCTTACTGCCTGCAAAGCGGAATCCATGCCTACATCGTCAATAAAAGCTCTGGCCCTCTTCTGGGCTGTTGCGTGGCTTTGCCTTTCGTAATTTAGTCCGAGATCCCGAATAGCTTCCCCCACTTCTCTGTTGTTGGCACCTTCTGCAGCCCGGGTGGCTACTGCCTTGGTTCCCTTTCCGCCAGGCTTTTTATTCTTTCCCTTGGGGGGAGTGTCTACATCATCCGGTAACGGCGGTAATTCATCTATCTTGGCCCGTTCATTGGCCTCAAATTTCTCGTTGAGAGTTTCCTGCGATGAATCTGGGACCGGGTTTCCGGATTCGTTTGTCCACTTCCCGTCCTTATAAGTGAAAGTTCTGGATTTCCCCTTCTGGTCCTTGGCCTCTACTGTTGATCCCTCCGGTATGTTACCCTCTCCACTTACAGCATCAATGAAGTGTTGGGCACCGGCCTGGTCGAAGTGCTCAGGATCAATCCCATCATCTATTAAGATATCACGTACATGCCTGAATGCATCCTTTACATCCATTTTTGTCTTCGCCATTACCGCCTTTATGTAATCCACAACGGCATCGGTAAGGTCGGCCAGGTCCTTGGCTTGTTGCTCCGGATTGGAACTTATACCCAGATTCCTGAGCCTGTTTATGGCATCCTTTGCCCTCTGGCTGGCATCCTCCATGGCATCCAGGGCCTTTGATCTGTCACCTCTTTCTACCACAGAGTCAATTTCCCCGGCTGTCATATCGTTCATAATGGAATTTCCATTACGTATCCTTATGCCGTTTTTCCCCTTTCCAACAACCTTCCATTTTCCGGGTTCTCCATTCACTGTAACCACATCCCCCTCGTTCACCTGGTCGAGCGACTTTACCTTCTCCCCCTTTGTTTCCTGTACGGGTTCAGCCTTGGGTTCTACCTTCTCCTTGGTGGATGGCTTGGGCTCTCTCTTTATAAGCCTATGAAC
>Ga0255752_10001042_pt1 | contig 32883 bp, 52 predicted proteins | sample 011ome_25_FD_179952 | JGI IMG/M metagenome (GOLD analysis project Ga0255752, IMG submission 179952) | Coastal salt marsh microbial communities from the Groves Creek Marsh, Skidaway Island, Georgia - 011512CT metaG (version 2) | ecosystem: Environmental > Aquatic > Marine > Intertidal zone >... | reverse complement strand
GTATGAATCCTTATTCAGGTCTAGTTGAATTGTTTGAGAAGAAAGGCTTGTTAGAAAAGCAAGGCAATCGACTCAAGTACGTTGACTTAGCAGGCGTTGAACATCTTGATTATCGTAAGCAATGGATCGGTCCTAAATTGGACATGATTATGTCAGAGTACAATGAAAAAACAGCAGCAGTGGTAAATACCGACGATGTTGTAGAAAATGATACAACTGATTTAATCGAAGAAACTTACGAGGAATAATCCATGGATGAAAGTCAAATTGTAGAAGTGTGGACTTTATTTAAAGAGTACATTGATAAAAAGAATCAAGAACTTGCAGCCGAGCGGTTCGTTGATTTGTTAGCTGACTACGGTGTAGCAGATGATACACTAACTAGTACGCTAGGTTCAGATGCAGTACTAGACGGTGCAATTAATTACTTCTTAGACATTGATGAAGAAAATTACGAACAAGATGATCCATGGGAAGATGAGGACTAATAATGGGCTGGTATTCAGACGTATCGCGTGACATTTCTAAAATTCCTGATGCAGTAGCGCATTATGAAAACGAATTGTTATCTGCAAAACAAGAGGTAAAACTCAAAGGTAATGTAGAACGTGCGGCGGCTGAAATGCCAGGCATTGTTGAACAACGCTTTAATCAACTTCAAGAGATTGAAGCTATCCTCAACTATTTAAATATCGAGCTACGTAGGTTGCGTAGCTCGTATTTTAAAAAATATCTTGAAAACTATCAACGTGCTTTGTCAAGTCGTGACGTAGAACGTTATGTCGATGGCGAAGCAGATGTTGTTGACTATGAAAAGATTATTAACGAATTTGCACTAATGCGCAACAAGTGGTTAGGCGTTCTTAAAGCACTTGATCAAAAGCAATGGCAGATTACAAACGTAGTTAAACTACGTGTAGCAGGAATGGAAGACGCAAGTCTGTGATCAAGAGTTTTATTATTCGCTTAGAAGAAAACAAACATTCTTGTCAAATGGCAGAAGAATGTTTGCTTCAAGCTGTAAAATATGGACTTCGCCCTGAATATTTTAAAGCAATAAACGGCAATGATGCAGAGTTTCATTACAAGAACACAAATATAAAAAAACACGGAAAATTTAAAAAAGATAGACTAGGTGTAGTTGGATGTTTTTTTAGCCATTACTATCTTTGGCAAAAGTGTATAGAGTTAAATGAACCTATTGTTATTCTAGAACATGACGGTTACTTAATACGACCGATTGATCCGCTATTATTAGATCAGTTTGATGATGTACTAAAATTAGATAGACTGGATCCGTATAGCAGAACTTATAATAGTGATTTAGATTTAGAAAAAGATCTAAAAGTAACTGTAGAAGATTATACTAATAATCCTATAAAGGTAGTAAAATACGGATTAAGAGATTATTTTAAAGGTGCATACTCTTATATAATAAAGCCTCACGCTGCTAAAAAACTTATTAATTTTATTAATGTAAACGGTCATCGTCCTGCAGATCAACAAATTAATTCAAGGATAGTTAATCTTAAGACTACAGTGCCGACTATAGCAAGATTGCATCCATTTTATGCAGAAGGTAACAATATCAGTACTGCAAGTTTAACAGCAAACCCGGGGTTATTATAATGTGGAGTTTACCAACTAGAGGTCGTCCTCACAACTTAAAAAGATTTATAGAAGCATATATTGCAACTAAAGGCAGTAGCAAAGTCTACGTTAGATTAGACGACGATGATCCTAAGTTAGAAGAATATCTTGCGTTAGATTATCCTAATACATTTGAAGTAGTTGTTGGTCCTAGGGAAGGACTTAAAGCAGCAATGGAAGAAATGTTTCATAAGTATCCTAACGAAGATTGGTACGGATTAGGAGCAGATGATATTGTTCCTCGTACTAACTACTGGGACAAACAGCTTGTTGAAGAAGCAGGCTTACGTAAAATTGCCCATCCTGATGACTTAGGTAAACAGAAAAAGAAACATTTGCCCACACATCCTGTTTGTGGCGGAGATTTAGTAAGAGCAGTTGGTTGGTTTGGGCATCCTGCTACTAAACATTTTTTCTTAGATGACAGCTGGCAATACATCGGCGAAGGATTAAATTGTATTGTATTACGTGAAGATATTGTAGTTGAACACGTACACTGGTCAACAGGAAAAACATCTTTAGATGAAACTTATAACCAAGTTAATTCTAATATGGAAACTGATCGAAAGTTATACAAAGATTGGATTTCTAATCACGGTGATAAATTAATTAAAACTTTGTTAAATGATAATTTTTAATACTAAAAAATTAAACAAAGGAAAAATTTTAGAAGGTTGGGCAAAAGGATTTAGCCCGGATACATTAATGACCTCTAATAGATATACTTCTGCTAATATAGATGTATATGTGCAGTTTAACATTTATAACCCTTATCTTAATAATAAACTTAACCCTATCTATAAATTTATACTGGATTCTAACAAACCTTTTTTAGTATGCGAAGAGGGTGCGGTAAGACAACTGCCAAATTATAAACGTTGGGGCTGGACCAGTTATAAAAACGGCATTGGTAATTTTAACAATAACAATGTAGATGATTATCGCTGGAACAAAATACAAAAAGATACAGGCATATCTTTTGCTGACTGGAATAGTCCTGGAGACAGTATTCTTATAATGGGACAATTAGAGAAAGACAGTGCATTAATAGAAATGTATAATGCAGGATACAATTCGTTCGATAGTTATATAATTGAGCAAATTAAAATTATTAGACGGTATACTGACAGACCTATTGTAGTTAGACCTCATCCGGTTGGTGCAAAAACTTTTTATGCGTTAGAAGAGAATTTAAACAATGCATATAAAAATATAAGTGTTAGTAAAAATTATAATTCTACGACTACATTAAATGGCGGCAAAGGATTAGAAGAAGATCTAAATAATGCATATTGTGTTGTTACCTATAGCAGTAATAGTGCAGTTGAAGCAGTTGAAAAAGGAATCCCTATTTTTACATTAAGTTCTACCTCAAGTGCATATGATATAGGACACAAGGATTTATCGAAAATTGAATCCCTGGATTATAATATTGACATAAGTACTTGGTGTAATAAAATTGCATACACAATTTGGAATAATGAAGAAATTACAAACGGCTTGATGTGGAGTCATTTAAAGGAAGTATTATGAATTTACCAACACATTTAGGAGGCCATTGCGGCATAACTCACATCGATAAAAACATTTTAGAGTATTTTAAAAAAGCTGGTGCTACATCTTATTTAGATATTGGTTGCGGTCCAGGAGGCATGCTTGACGAAGCGTTATCGTTGGGATATGATGTGCAAGGAGTAGATGGAGACTTTAAAGTTGAAAGAAAAAATCCAAATAAAGTTTGCATACACGATTATACAAACGGCCCTTTGACATTTGATAAAAGTTTCGATTTAGTTTGGAGTTGTGAGTTTGTTGAGCATGTGGAAGAAAAATATCTAGATAATTTTATGCAAACTTTTTCTTCAGGAAAAACTGTTTGCATGACATTTGCTCCTCCTAATACTCCAGGGCATCATCATGTAAACTGCAATACGGAAGAATACTGGATAGCAATATTTGAAAAATACGGATTTACTTTTAATCAAAGACTAACAAAAGAACTTAGAAAAAAGAGTTCAATGAAACGTAAATTTTTTAAAAAATACGGATTGGTTTTTAAAAAATGAAACTTGTAGAAAATAATTTTCATAAAAAATAATTTATATAAACTACGCATATAAATATCTACATGAACAATGTAGTATTAGTCACAGGAGGGTTTGACCCTTTACATAGCGGGCACCTTGCCTACTTCAAAGCAGCAAAAGCACTAGGCGATCGTTTAGTAGTTGGATTAAATTCCGATAATTGGCTTACTCAAAAGAAGGGTCGTCCTTTTATGCCTTGGCAAGAACGTGCTGCCATTGTTGGCAATTTGTCAATGGTAGACGAAGTAATTGCATTTGACGATAGTGACGGAACAGCATCAAATGCAATTGAACAAGTGTTAAGAGACCGAGACTACGATCCTGATCTACGAGTTATATTTGCTAACGGTGGCGATCGCAAGCAAGGTAATGTTCCTGAAGAGCGCCATTACTATGACGAAGGCCAAGTTAGTTTTGCTTACGGAGTAGGCGGCCAGGATAAGAAAAATTCAAGTAGTTGGATTCTTAAAGAATGGGGCCAACCTACTACAGAACGTGCATGGGGCAGATACACTGTGCTAGACAAAGGCGATGGTTGGCAAGTTAAACAACTTGAATTTGACGCAGGCAAAGCACTAAGCGACCAACGCCATTCTAAACGCTCAGAGCACTGGCATGTTGTTGAAGGTATTATACGTATGGATTTAGAGTACCAAAATGGAGATACTAAATCTAAAACATACTATCCCGGAAGCAGTATTGATATTCCTCATAGAACATGGCACAAGGCAACTAACATAGGCGATGTAACTGCTAGAGTTGTAGAAGTTTGGATGGGTGTAACACTCACAGAAGATGATATAGAGAGAAGAGATTAATGGAACCTTTAAAGATTTTCGTAGGCTGGGACAGCAGAGAAGATATAGCATACCAAACCTGCAAGTACAGTTTACTTGAGACTGCAAGTGTTCCTATTGAAGTTATTCCGTTAAAACAAAAAGAGTTACGTGAAAGAAATCGTATATATTGGAGAGACGAAGATAAACTAGCTAGCACGGAATTTACATTTACACGATTCCTTGTACCTGAGATGATGGGATTTAATGGATGGGCATTGTTTATTGATTGTGACTTTGTGGCATTAGAAGACGTTAAAAAATTATTTGCCCAACGCAATGATAAGTTTGCTGTAATGTGTGCGCATCACGACTACACTCCTAAAGAAGGAGTTAAAATGGATGGGCAAAAGCAAACAGTATATCCACGTAAAAATTGGTCAAGTATGATGTTAATCAATTGTTCACATCCTAGCAATAGTGTACTTACTAAAGAATTTGTTAATGATCCAAAGATAGATGGCAAGTATTTGCATAGATTTAGTTGGTTAAAAGATAGCGAAATAGGTAGTTTAAGCCACGAATGGAATTGGTTAGTAGGCTGGTATAAAGAACCTAAAGACGGCAAGCCAAAGTTCTTACACTACACAGAAGGTGGTCCTTGGTTTAAAGAATATTATGATTGTGAATATGCAAGTGAATATTATCGTGCCGAAAGACAATACCTATTAAAAGAAGAACATAATACAGCAGTAAAATTAGTAAATGAACGTACAGGTACTAAAACAGTTATGGATTTAACGTTGCCTGATCATTTAAAAGAACCAATCAAAGCATTAGCATATTCAACAATTGATCCCACTGGTCAATATTACGGATACACAGAGGAACAGGCAATGGCAATTATCCAAAACAAATTTCAAGAAAGTAAGACACATAAAGTTGCTGCAATATTTAACGATGATTTAAATTACAATAATAAATCTTATGTATACGATGAATATTTAGAAGCGTTAAGCATTGGTGTTAACGGAAAATTAAGTACATGGGAGGCTGAACAAAATACATCGTCACCATTGATTATTAGAGGTGTTGGTAAAAGCAGCAGAGAAGCAGTAGTCCATTGCTGGAATACTGGTAGAGATTTTTATGCCATTGATACTGGATACTTTGGAAACAGTAAAAGCAAATCAAAAGGTTGGCACAGAGTTACAAAGAATAACTTACAAAATCTAGGACCTATTATTGAACGCCCGCACGATAGATTGCTTAGTTGGAAATATAAGAAGTTTAGAGATGGCAAGAAAATTTTATTAGTTCCGCCAAGTGACAAAGTAATGAAATTATTTAATCAACCTAGTCCAGAAGAATGGATTCAATCTGTAACTGAACAGTTAAAACAATATACTGATCGACCAATTGAAGTTAGACTTAAACCGGTGCGTACAGATCGAATTGCAAATAATTCTTTAGAAGCAGCTCTTGATCAAAATGTTCATTGCTTAATTACATACAATAGTATTGCAGCACTAGAAGCACTAATGGTAGGAAAGCCTGCTATTACACTAGGACCTAATTGTGCGTCTATGGTATGCAATACTAGTCTAGCTGATGTTGAAAAATTGCATATTCCAGATAAAGATGAAATGACTGCATTAATGGCACATCTTAGCTATTGTCAATTTAGTCGAGCTGAGATGATGAACGGGTATGCTTGGAGCATAGTCAATGAAGGTCGTTAGTTATTACAATGTAATTCCTGCTAAAAACAAAAGCGAAGAAAAATTTAATATCTTAAAAAAATTTACACAAGGTGTAAATGCAGCAGGCGATACAGGAATATTACATCGGGGATTTAATTTACAGCATTGTGATGTAGGCATGATACAAGGTTGGCAGCACGAGCACGGAAAAAATTTACCTCACTTACAATTAAGACAGCGTGTAATTGATCGCACTGACAATACACACGTATGTACTGCTGATTCTAATTTATTTCTTTACGCTAATAATCAAAACAACCACCATTATTTAAGATACAGTTTTGATGGAGTGTTTCCTAATACAGGAAACTATTTTGATGATAGTATAGACTCTAGTCGTTGGCAACAAATATCTAAAGACTTAAACATCAAAATAGAAGATACAAAAGTTAGCGGTAGGCATATTCTTATTTGTGCTCAACGCAACGGCGGATGGAGCATGGGTAAGGTAAATTTAGATACATGGCTTTTAGATACTTGTAAGAAAATACGAGTGCATTCTGACAGACCTATTATTGTAAGATTGCATCCTAGTGATAATCAAACTAATAGAAGATCTCCTCAAATACAGCGATTATTAAATCAAATTAAACATGTTACCGTAAGCCCTATTAACCGAACAATAGTAGAAGATTTACAAAATTGTCATGCTGTTGTTAATCATAATAGCAGTAGCATTGTTGGACCTATTATTATGGGATACAGCGCATTTATTACAGACGCTACTAAAAGTCAATGTGCCGAAGTAGCACATCTTGGATTTGAGAAGTTAGAATCACCACAACAGTTTGACAGACAGCATTGGCTAGAACGTATTAGTATGTTTCATTGGAAGTTCAGTGAACTAGAAGACGGCAGTGCCTGGCGTCATATGAGGCAGTACGTTAATTCCTAACAACTGCCCAAATGTGCTTTGACGGAGTAGTAACCATTTCGACGTCTATTCCAGATTCTTTAATTTCATTAATTACTTGCCGAACTCCGGGAATCTTGCAATCGTCAAACACAATAATTTTACTGTCTTTAACTTTACTATAATCGTGCTTTACAGTTTCGTAACTATGACCACCGTCAATATATACAAAATCAAATATAGTAGTTTCTAAGGTATCAGTTGTAAATCCTTTAAACAATTTAATATCTATATTTTGATGTTTTCGTTTAACTTTATCAAAAGTAATATTTGCAGTAGTTAATTTTACAGGTGCTTTACCATTGCGTTCGCCTTTGTGGAATTCAACATTATCTATTCCAAAGTCAAATACATCATATCCATGGTACGTTAGTTTTTCAACTCTAGGAGCAAAGAAATTAATAAATTGTTTTGCAGTACCTCCCTTGTGCGTTCCGATCTCTCCAATGAATTCACACTTAGCATTGCCTATAATGCTTTCCATTACTTTAAATAAAATTGGCTTCACTTATTACTCCAGTAGTCTTCAGTTCTATTTACCATGATGTCTTTTGACCGACTACGACCTTCTTCTTTACGAACACCCTTCATATGGTCCATCCACTTGCCTAGTGGACCATTAATTAACGGATGTCCGCCTCCACCAGTCTTTGCTTCTTTAAGATACATTTCTGCACTGTAATCATGCGATGGAAATTCACTATACTTCTTTAGTAGCTCACCGAACACATAACTGTCGTGCCATTCTTCTAAGGTAAAGATACCGTTCTCAGCATCTTCGTACATACGCTCAAAGTCTTCTAAGAAACTATGACACACAGGATGATTTAGATTCATACCGTAGAACCCACACTCCGGCCAAGTCTGAGATCCTTTACCTCTACCAACATATGTAATATAAGCATTGCTAGGAAGTAGATCTTTAAACTCTTCGTAACTCCAAGGACTGTGGATAAAGCTATCTGCATCCATCCATACACACCATCCTTTGCTACGTTCACAAGCGTCATACACTGCATATGTCTTATTAGCAAAGCGTACAGCGTTCCATTTAAATTCTTTGTTCCAATCTCTAGGACGCCTTGCTTTAATATCATCCGGCGGAATACCGTTTGCCTTGGGTACATCTTTCCAGCGTTCTTTAAAAGCATTTAATTTTGGAAGTGCTGTTCGGGCATCAAGTATTTCAATACGACTTGGATCGGGATTAATTGGTTTACAATCTTCTGCATACACTAATAATTTAATACGTTTGTCAACCTTTGCTGCAAAACTATCTAAAAATCTTTGTCCATATGTTGTTAACCCTGCTGGGTGAAATGTTGTTACCACAGTTATTGCTGACATTGTGTTCCTCGTGTAAATATGCTATATGGTATTTAACAGATGAAATTTAGTTTATGGACACAATATGGCGCACTTAATAGCAAACCTGTCTTTGATGCTTTTCGAGAGGGTTGTCGCGCCCTTGGTTTTAGCACTGACGATAATAGCAATGACTCCGACGTTGATGTTATTTGGAGCGTACTGTTTAACGGAAGAATGGCTCAAAACCAACTTGTTTGGAAGAACGCACAGAACAAAAAGAAACCAGTAATTGTATTAGAAGTTGGCGGAATCAACCGCGGCACAACATGGAAGGTAGGACTCAATGGTATTAATCGTGATGCTTATTTTGGCCCTAATAATAACGACAGCAGTAGGGCTAATGCTTTGGGATTATCGCTCCAGTCATGGCAAACGGAAGGCTCCTCCATCCTTATATGCGGACAACACGACAAGAGCTTGCAGTGGCAAGGTATGCCACGTATGTCGGAATGGGTTATGCGGACGATCGAAAGCATACAAAGATTCTCAGATAGGGCTATAATATTTCGACCACATCCTCGATGTCCTTTGATGCACATTGAACGAGAATTTAAAAATGTATATAGACAAAATCCTGTAAAGTTAAATGGTACATATGATGACTTTGATATGTCTTTTAACAACGTACACGCTACTGTAAGCTACAGTAGCAATCCGGGTATACACAGCATACTCAACGGAGTTCCAGCGTTTGTGGGCACCAGCTCGTTAGCGTATGATGTAGGTAATGACATTGACTTTCTACACGATATAGAAAATCCGTTAATGCCAGATAGACAACAATGGCTAAACGACTATGCACACACTGAATGGACTATAGAAGAAATTTCACAAGGTATTCCACTTAAACGCTTGACAGATCAGCTGTAATACGTTATACTACTTGTATGGCTGAGAAAACAATTGAATCATATCTTGAACTGTTAACTGGACTTGCAGGTAATCAAAGTTTTACTATGCAACCCAGTGACTTTACTATTCTTAATAGCATTGCACGCCAAGTGCATAGAGGTGTTGGTCTAACTGATAGACAATATGATGTCGTGAAAGAAAAACTACTATCATATGCAGAACAATTTACTGCATTAGAATATCCTATATTTGAAGCAGTTGAGCATACACGTATTCCTATTAGACATATAGATCGAGCACGATGGATGAAGATTGTCGAAAAAGATAATCATCCATACATTGCTGTAAGATTTACATTTAATAAAAAATTAATTTCAGTAATAGAAACGTTATCCTGTATTGAAGATCGAAAACTATACGACAAAGTAGAAAAAACACATTACTTTATGTTTAGTGAAAAAAATCTATACAAAGTAATAACAGAATTAAAAGATAAAGGTTTTGAAATTGATTCAGAACTATTAAAACGATATAGTGTATTAGAAACAATGAATAATAATAAAAATGATTATGTTCCTGGTATATACGGACTTAAATTAAAAAATCTGCATGACAAGGCAATTGACTATATGATATCCTCTATTGGCGAGCCTGATAGTGATAACTTAGCATTGTATAAAGACAGAAGTCAGCTCTTCGGAATTCAACACTTCGATGATGCTGACTTGAATAGTAGCGTAAGCAAATTGACATCACTTAGTCAAAAGATCGTAAAACGTTCATGCTCGCAAGTACTAGTTAATAGTAATGAACATACATTTAATCGTGTAGCAGAATCTATTTTAGAACTTAATAGATATCCGTTACTAATATGCCTAAATGATTTTACAGATTTTGATAACTTGCAATTAGTACATCAAAGTTTTAGAAATATATTCGGCAACGAAGATGTGTGTACGTTGTATAGAAAAGAAAACGACACACCGGAAAACATAGAGTTTAATCAATATATTAAAGATAATAATATTAATAATCCTCTTGCAAATAATTCCAAAATAGTGTATACTAATGTTAATAAAATGTCAAAGACACTATTAAAATCTAATTGGCGCCCAGCGGCTGCAATACTAATGGGCAGTATACGTTCTACTAAAATAGATGCATACTTGAATGAATTAGATTTAGTTATTCATTATGACACTGATGTTAGTCCATTCACTAGATATGGCTCAACCGAAAAGATAGAGAAACTTTAATGGCAAGTTGTAGATTAATTATTGAAGATGAAGTAAACATCAAACTAGAAGGACTAGAAGTAGATGTACGAAGAAAGCTCGCCAATGCTCTTAAATTTGAAGTGCCTTATGCTAAACACATGCCCCAGTATAAACTGGGACGATGGGACGGTAAAGTTGCTTTCTTTGGCATTGGCGGTACAGGCTACGTCAATCATCTTGATGTTGTTTGTGATATTCTTGCAAAAAATAATGTCGAAATAGTAGACATTCAAGATAATAGACATCCGGTTAAACTAAACTTTACACCAGTAACAGAGCGCTATTGGGCTGACCAAGATGTTAGGTGGCCTAAAGGTCATCCTGCTGAAGGTGAACTTATCATGTTGCGTGACTATCAAGTAGAAGCAATTAATAACTTCCTTGCTAACCCACAGAGCTTACAACAGATTGCTACCGGTGCAGGCAAGACAATTACTACAGCAACATTATCGCATATGGTTGAACCGTATGGACGTAGTCTTGTTATTGTTCCTAACAAATCACTTGTTGAACAAACTGAAGAAGACTACATCAACTGTGGACTCGATGTTGGGGTGTACTTCGGAGACAGAAAGAATCTCGGTAAGACTCACACTATTTGCACTTGGCAGAGTTTAAATATTCTCGACAAGAAGCACAAGGACGGAAGCGCAGTGTTATCACTTGCAGAGTTCCTTGACGGTGTTAGCGCAGTCATTGTCGACGAAGTACACCAGGCCAAAGCAGAAGTTCTAAAGAGTTTGCTTACACGCAACTTACGCAATGCTCCTATTCGCTGGGGACTAACTGGAACAGTGCCTAAAGAGAAGTTTGAGTTTGAAAGTATTCACGCAAGCCTAGGCCCAGTAATCGGACAGATTACAGCAAAAGAATTACAAGACAAAGGCGTGCTATCAGAGTGTCATGTTAATGTGTGTCAGCTAATTGATACCGTAGTGCATACTGATTATCAAAGCGAATTAAAATACCTAACAACTAATACTGAACGATTAGAATACATTGGCAAGATGATGAACAAGGTATCGCAAACAGGCAACACACTTATTCTTGTAGATAGAATTAGTGCTGGACAGGCATTAGCTGAAATGATTCCAGGTAGTACATTTGTTAGTGGTGCTGTTAAAGTAAAAGACAGAAAGGAAACCTACGATACAATCCGAGAAGGCACTAACGAAGTTATTATAGCAACGTATGGTGTTGCGGCGGTTGGGCTTAATATACCTCGTATCTTTAATCTTGTGCTCCTTGAGCCTGGCAAAAGTTTTGTTAGAGTAATTCAAAGTATTGGTAGAGGCGTTCGTAAGGCAAAGGACAAAGACTTCGTACAAATATGGGACTTAACATCAACGTGTAAGTTTGCGAAGCGACACTTGACTCAGCGTAAGAAATTTTATACTGAAGCACAGTATCCATTTACAATTGAAAAGATAGACTGGAATTAAATGAAAATATTAACATTAGATAATGAATGCTTTATGCTCAACAATCTACCTGATGAGCTAGACGAGGATGTGCGATTTAGCGTATTAGATAATAGCGATCCTAAAGAACCAGATTTCTTTTTCGTTCCGCTTATTTTCTTAGAGAGTTTTAGTGCTCCTGCAATAGTATTAGAGATTAACGGACACGAAGTAATGATGCCAGTTGATTGGCACATTGCAGTTGGAGATAGTACTAGCGGAAACGACTTAGAAGTATTACCACTTACTTCAATTAACGATAGAGGGTTTGAAGCATTTCTTTTTAATCCTCTAAAGAGTTTTAAGTTTGAATTTGGAACACTACGAGTTATTAATTTTTATAATGATGTTAAGTGGTACTTTCCTAAAATGAAAAACGGGCAACTTTTAAGCGTACCTATTACAGAAGGAAAAAATCCTTTGTGTGCATTCTTTGTAAAAGATATTAGTAGACAAAGTGAAACGATCGACTATACGAATTTAATGTAAGGAAACAATATGAGTATTAAAGCAGGCAAAATTTGGGGATCAACGGAATTGATTCACGCAAATGGCGTACTAGAATTTCACCGTATCGAATACAAAGCAGGATTTAAATGTTCAGAACATGAACACGAATTTAAATGGAATGGCTTCTTTGTTGAGTCAGGCAAGATGCTTATACGTGTATGGCAAGACGATCAAGGGTTAGTTGATGAAACTATCCTAGGCCCAGGTGAATTTACACAAGTTAAGCCGGGTAAGATTCATCAGTTTGAAGGCATCGAAGATGGCGTTGCATTTGAATTGTATTGGGCAGAGTTTAATCACAATGATATTAAACGACGCACTTCAGGCACTCAAGTAGAAAGTAAAAGTAAAAAATGATGAAAGAATATTTTAATTTTAACGGCATAGCAAAGCGTCAAGAGTATTGGGCAGTACATATTGTTTCAATTCTAGTATTAATTCTTGCTATGGCAATGTTAGAAGGCGCAGGAGCACTCGGTGCCCTTGTTGCATTAATTGCCCTTGTTGGTTCATTGTGGGCAGTGCTTGCTGTAACTGTAAAACGTTTGCGTGATGCTGGACTTAACACTTGGTGGATTCTAACAGTGCTTGTGCCTTATGTAGGCACAGTAGCTACTATTGTGTTTGGTTGCCTTAGTAGCGCAAAACAAGATGCCTAAACTTCTTCCAGGTGAAGCATTGATATACGAGCGTAGCGACGGTGTTGTCTACGCTCGTTATCGTGACCCTCCACACAATACTATACCGCGTTGGATAGTAGGTGGCGACCCTGCCGGAGTAGCTAAGGCACAAGGTGATTTATTGTCATACAGTGATTGGCAAGATTTATGTAGGCTTGCTCAAGAACATCCTACATTAGAAAAGTTATTAGATCAATTAGTAACAATGTATTACGTAGTAAAGGACGAAAAATGAGAATTATTGCAGGACCGTGTCAACACGAGACACTAGAGCAGAGTATAGAAATTGCGGAAACTTGTGCAAGGGTTTGCAGCAAGTACGGCATTGAATATTACTTCAAAGCCAGTTATGACAAAGCAAATCGTACTAGTGTAAACGGCAGGCGCGGCCTTGGTCTTGCAAGAACTATGCAAGACTTTGAAATTATGAAGCAAGAAATTCCTGGTTTAAAAACTCTTACTGACGTACACACTAGAGGACAAATTGATGCAATGGGAGCATATCCAGACGCAGTTGATGTGTTGCAGATTCCTGCTTTCCTTTGTCGCCAAACAGATTTGATTCAACGTGCTTGTGAAACAGATAAAATTGTTAATATTAAAAAAGGACAGTTTCTTGCGCCGTGGGACGTTGCAGGTATACTAAGTAAGTGTGAAGACGCTAAAGAAGTTTGGATCACAGAAAGGGGAACTAGCTTTGGATATAATACTTTGGTTGTTGATTTCACCGGCCTTAACTATATGCTTGATAACTTTAATTGTCCTATTGTACTGGACGCCACGCACAGTGTACAAAAACCAGGCGGCAACGGAAGTAGCAGCGGCGGGAATCGCGATTATGTTCCTGGCTTGGCTCGTGCAGCATGTGCTCTGGGTATTAGGAATTTCTTTTTAGAAGTACATCCTGAACCAGACAATGCACCCAGTGATGGGCCTAATATGTTGCGACTAGAAGACTTTGAAAGTGTAGTAGAAGATATTGTTGCAATCAGTAGAGTATTAAAATGAATACAGCAATACTAATTCCTGCACGTTATGGTAGCACCCGCTTTCCAGGAAAGCCGTTAGCAGCACTGGACAACATTCCTATGATACGCAGAGTGTACGAACGCTGTCGCAAAACAGGATATGATGTTTATGTACTCACAGACGATCAGCGTATCTTTAATTTATTTAATGCAGGCAACTGTTGGATTGATCAAACAGACTATGCAAATGGTACAGAAAGATGTGCAGGAGCAATACAAAATGATTTCTTTGACAAGTACACGCACTTTATAAATGTACAAGGTGATATGCCAGACATTACTGCACGTATCATCGAAACTGTAGCATACGGTTTAAAGTATGCAGACGTAACAACTGTGCATACTGATATGGCTCCTGAATTAAAGTCAGATCCTAACACAGTTAAAATGGTACTAGGAAAGAATCAAGCACTATGGTTTGGTAGAGGCTTTACTTACGGCGAGCACCACTTAGGTGTATACGGATATAGTCGTGAAGCACTTGAGCGTTATCCTACACTAAGCATTACTGCTGAAGAAAGTATTGAGCAATTAGAACAACTTCGTTGGCTCAAAAACGGTTGCTCTATTGGTACACATCCTGTATACTTTAATGGTATAGAGATTAATTCACCTGAGGACGTTGACGTATGGCACAAGAAAAACTCCCAATAAAAGACATACTTGCAGCAATTGACATGAACGCTAAAAGCGTTTGGAAAGAACTATCTGACGAAGAACGCAAACAAGTTAGCTTTTGGTTGTTGAATAGATATGTTAGTGCTGTACAAGGAAGCAGAGAAAAACAAGAGCTTGCTGTTTTTAAGACTAACGAATATTATAATAAAAATTTTAACGACATTGGCGTTGGCAAAGAAAACGGGCATCCTCATTTGATGTGGCAACTGTTGTGTACCAGCGGAGCAACTGGCAAGATTGAATATCATCCTTATATTGGTTTTAAGAAAAAGGATGCAAACAATAACGCAGCAATTAAATTGTTATCTCAAGTATATCCTAATATGAAAATGAAAGAGGTTGAACAACTTGCTGGAATATCTACTAAAAAAGAACTCAAACAACTTGCAGAAGATCACGACATTGACATCAAACTCTAAACCATACGTCTGCGAATATTGTAAGACAGGATATACTCGTGAGAAAACTCTCATGGTGCATATGTGCGAACAAAAGCGCAGGGCGTTACAAAAAGGCGAGAAGCGTGTTCAGTTAGGGTACATTGCGTTTAATCAATTCTACAAATTAAGTGCAGGAGCAAAGAAGGATAAGACATACGAAGAGTTTTGTAAAAGTCAATACTATAATGCATTTGTAAAGTTTGGTAGCTTTGTGTCAAATGTAAAGCCGTTGTATCCTGAGAAGTATATTAATTATGTTGTAACTAGCGGAGTTAAACTTGACCAATGGTGTCGAGAAGAAATGTATGAATCGTACGCTATTGACTTAATTAAAAAAGAAGGTGTTGAAACTGCGCTAGAGCGTAGCGTTAATACAATGGTTGAATGGGCAAAAGAAAACAATAGTGTATGGAATCATTATTTTAATTACGTAAGTTTGAATAGAGCAGTATGGCACATTAAAGATGGAAAGATTAGTCCGTGGCTTGTGCTTAATTGCAAAAGCGGAAAAGAGATGCTCGGAAAATTTAATGACGAGCAGCTAGGACTAATATATAATATTATGGATCCACAACATTGGGCTGTGAGATTCAAGAGACAGACTAATGACGTGCAACTTGTTAGAGATGTTGCAAAGGAAAGTAATTTATGAAAATCTTAATATTTGGTCTTCCAGGCAGCGGGAAGAGTACTCTTGCCGAACCACTTGCAGAGTTAATTGGCGGAGTTTGGCTTAACGCTGATGCAGTGCGCAAGGAATACAATGATTGGGATTTTACACCTGAAGGACGTATGCGACAAGCAATGCGTATGAAGTTCCTAGCAGATGGTGTAGTTAAAGCAGGTAAAATTGCAGTTGCAGATTTTGTATGTCCGACAGAAGCAGCACGTTTAGAATTTGCACCTGACTTTACAGTTTGGATGGACACTATTGCAGAAGGCCGATTTGAAGACACTAACAAAATGTTTGAAAGACCTACTACTAAATGCAACTATCACGTTGCACAATGGTTTAACGATACACATAAACAACTTATGAAAGTTGTAACTTCATATATGAAACATAATGGACTCAAATAAAAGATCAGTAGTTAAAGCATTAACTTGGAGAGCGTTAGCATCTCTAGCAACCTTTGCTATATCATATGTAGTAACAGGTAACTTAGCAGCAGCAACTGGAATTGCAAGCGTACAAGTATTTGTAAATTTAATTTTATACTATGTACACGAACGAATTTGGAATAAAATAAACTGGGGACAAAATGTTTGATAATCAAAAACCTACTACACAGATGTTAGGCCGCTGGCAACCTTGGCATGATGGCCACACAGCGTTATTTAAAAAAGCATTTATGGAAACAGGTCAAGTTGCTATTATGGTACGTGACGTTGGCGGCATTGTAGGTTCTGATGCAGGCGCTGGAAGAACTACTAAGCAAGACGACAATCCTTTTGACTTCCTAACAGTAAAAGAAAATATTATTAGAGGTTTGGCAAAAGAAGGCTTTACATATAACGAAGACTATATTATAATGGAAGTTCCAAACATTGTAGACATTAGTTATGGACGCGGTGTAGGATATACATTTACACAGCACGACCTCGGAGAAGAGATACATAATATTAGTGCTACACAGATTCGAGCTAAACTAAGAGAAGAAGGTAAACTTGACTAGAACATTGCAAGATGGCACAGAAGTAAAAGAATTATCAGCACCTGTGCAGTTGGTAGTTTATACAAAGTGTCCAGAAAAATATAAACTGATAGACATGGAGACTGGGCAAGAGTATGTAGGTACTCGTCCCAGTCAAGGTAACCTACATTGGAAGTTAACCAGTGCCTGATATTGATATAGACTTTGCTGACAGAACTATTGTGCTTGCACAGCTCAAGCATCGTGTTGCTAAACTTGATACAGACAAGAAGCACAACACTGGAGTCTATGCAACTGAGATTCCACACAACCCTGTAGACAACTTAGCCACAGTTGACTACAAGACCGCAGAAGAACGTGGCTACTTTAAACTAGACTTCCTTAACGTAAGCATATACAAAGATGTTAGGGACGAATCACATTTAACAGAACTAATGGAAAGGGAACCCCTATGGCAACTTCTGGAGCACGAGGACTTCAGCGAAAAAGTCTTTCATCTAAACGGGCACAGTCAACTCTTAAAAGTCTTGAAGCCCAACTCGGTATTGAAATTGGCAGCGACACTAGCGATAATTCGACCAGCCAAGAGACACCTAGCGAACGAAAGCTGGGAGACAATAATGAAGGAAGTTTGGATTAAACCTGATGAAGGTTACTACTTTAAGAAAGCGCATGCTGTTAGTTACGCTACGGCATGTGTTGTACACATGAATTTATTGTGTGAGCAGTTTTCTACTTAGCTTTACGTACAAGTTGTACGCTTTTACGTTTGATACGTTTAAAGTTTAAATCATTTAAATTAACACAAGGACCTATTGTTACCTTAACATCCTTGCTATTCATGGTCATCATTGCGTAACTAAATTGTTGCATTTCATTTATTAGGAATATATTAATGGGCAACATCCTATTTGATTCCCACCACCAGACATTGCCCATTTCTAAAAACACTTCTTTTTCTTCATCAGTCTTTAGAGAAGTGAAAATATACATGCTGGTTATATATGCATCTTGATTGGCAATGACGCCGACGTATTCATTGCCACCATAAGTGACTACGCTAATAAATGGAAAGTTCTGTTCAATATCTTTTAATAACATATTTCTCGATAAATACTTGATGCAATTAACACCTAGATATTTAGTCTCAAATAAAACAACCATTGTAACTAATGACGCAGGATTCATCACGGAGTACAGACCAGTGTATCAAAGACAATTAACAGTATATCGAGGCATTGATAATGTACTTGACTTTAGAGTACTCAATGCTGATCAGAAGCCAATTGACATTTCAAACTACACACCTAAGTTTCAAGCATTTGATGAAAATAGATTGTTAGTAGTCGAACATGATGGAGAACTAATCCCAGGTGACGATAGTGCCCCTACAAGAGGATTATTTAAAGTTACCGTTACAGACAATGACTTATTAAACATTGATCAACAGTATCTTTCATACAACATACATCTTGTAGATAATACTTCTGAACTGCCAACACTAACATACTCAAATGCTAATTTTGGAATGAACGGTACTATCTATGTTAGTGAAACTGCATTCCCTGGTCCGGCGACGACTCGTAGCATATCAATCTTTACATTAGACAATAGTGTTTGGAATTCAGAAGCACTAAATGCACAGCCAGGTATAAACGGAAACGAAGCATTACATACTGCTGCAATCTATACTGACGGATATGTAGGAGACATAACAGTACAAGCTACATTAGAAAATGAAGTCAATGGCACAACGGATTGGGCAGATGTTACTACAGTAACCTTTACTGGAGCAGAAACAGAGCCAGTCCCAGTAAACTTTAATGGCGTATATAGTTTTATACGAGTTGTTGCAACAGCAGATCCTGCAGATACAATTACAAAGATACTTGTCAGAAACTGATTGACATTCTACGATACTCTGCTATAATAATAGTATGAGTATTGTGTCCGACATCATAACAGCATATTTGCCTAGTAAGCGAAAGACTACTCCGAGTGGGTGGACTAGCTTCAATGCGCCCTGCTGTCATCACAATGGTAACACTGCTGACACTAGAGGGCGCGGTGGACTTATCTCAGAAGGCGATACAGTTAGCTATCACTGCTTTAACTGTGGATACAAAGCAAGTTGGCAACCAGGACGTAATGTAAGCAAAGGCTTGCGTAGACTATTAATTTGGTTAGGTGCGCCTGATGATGCTATTAACAAGCTCACGCTAGATGTAATGCGCATCAATGAAGGTGTAGAAGTACAGCAGCGTAAGATTGATATTCCTACATTTGAAACTGTACCATTGCCGCCTGATGCTGTTAAGGTAGCAGACATTACAGAGTTTAATAAGTTTAGTATGGCTATCCTTGAGTACATGGCTGCACGTAATCTAAACTTAGATGACACAGACTACTACTGGAGCTCGAGCTTAGGATATCGTGACAGACTTATTATTCCGTTCTACTATGAAGGGCGAGTAGTAGGCTGGACTGCTCGAACTATCACAGCAGACAAGCAGCCTAAGTACCTTACAGAAACGCAACCAGGATTTGTATACGGACTAGACGAGCAAGGTCCTAACAAAGTGTTTGCAATTGTGTGCGAAGGTCCTGTAGATGCTATTCATGTAGACGGATGTGCGCTAACCGGAAGTGAAATTGGAGACCAGCAAGCACTGCTAATTAATAGACTAGGCAAAGACATTTATGTTGTACCTGACAGAGACAAAGCAGGCAGCAAACTAATTGAAGCAGCTATCGAACGCGGCTGGGGCGTTAGTTTGCCGGACTGGGATGCTGACATCAACGACATTGGTGATGCTGTTGCTAAGTACGGTAGACTATATACATTGTATAGTATTGCTAGTGCCGCAGAAACTAGCCCACTTAAAATTAGACTGAGAGCAAAGAAATGGTTTGGTTAAAAAAGATTTGGTCGTGGATAACATGGCCCTACAATTACTGGAAAGAAGAGCGTGAGTTTAAGAAGCGCATAGAAGAATTAAAAAAACGTGATCCGTTCATATACAAATGATTACTTGGGGATTGGTAGGCAATAGCCACGACGCAAGTATTGCAATATTTGAAACATCTCGCAAAGGACTATGTCCTAACCCTACATCTCGTCTATTATGGGCAGGGCTTGCTAAAGACTTTAGTGGCGTACCTAATGACCCACACCTAAACAGTGAGATCATAAAGCATGCACTAGACTACGGCCGTCCTGATAAACTAATCTGGTACGAACGTCCGTTCCTTAAGACACTACGTCAGTGGCGTGCTGGACAGGGTTGGTTGTACAGTGAGAACAACATACGCAAGTATGTAGACATTCGTGGACTACGTGGCATACCGATCAGCTATACCCAGCATCACCTAAGTCATGCTGCTTATGCTTATTACACCCAGCCTCATGATGATTGCGCTGTAATATGCTTAGACAGCATAGGCGAGTTCGAGACCCTGACCATATGGCATGGAAAGAACAATAAGCTCAAGAAGATTTATAGCCAAGGGTATCCGCATAGTCTAGGTCTTTTCTATAGTGCCATGACACAGCGTATAGGTCTAGTACCGCAGCGTGATGAATATCTAGTAGCCCAGTATGCAGCTAAAGGTGACCCTCATAGATTTTATAAACTTATATTTGATGAGCTAATTGGCACTACTGGCATGGGGTTCACACCTAGCATTAAAGCAAAAGAAAATCTACATAGGGGATGTATGTGGTGGCACCCTGAACTAACTAGTGAGCAAGACATGTACGACATTGCTGCCGCTACACAATGGATATTTGAATACTGTGTAACCTATTTGAGCTGCTGGGCTAAGGTACAAACAGCAACAACTAACCTAGCACTTGCAGGTGGTGGAGCACTAAATAGACAAGCAGTTGATCGTATTAGCCCAATGTGGGATAACATTCATGTTCCGCAGAACCCAGGTGACCCTGGCAGTTGTATAGGTGCGGTATTAGCCCATACAAAGAAAAAAATTAAACTTGATGGTGTATGGTATTAAATATGAATCAGAATAACTTACATGATCGCAATTTCTTTGGAGATATTCCTAAAGCTGGTAAAACTGAATACTGGGAAGGTACAGATAGTGAAAAACGTTTTCGTAGAAATATGAAACATACAGATACAAGAGAAATATTAGAAAAAAACAATTGGGTTAACACAACAATAGAATACAAATATAACTCTCAAGGATTTCGTTGTGACGAGTTCGAAGATACTGATTGTATAGTTACATTAGGTTGCAGTTATACATTTGGCACAGGGTTACCTAACAACGATACGTTTGCACAAAGGGTAGCAGATTATTATAGTTTAAAAAATTATAATCTAGGGCTATGCGGATCCGGCAATGCTAGTTGTTTTAGAATGGCCTATCATTGGATACCGATTCTAAAACCAAAACTTGTTGTGTTTGCACAACCACATAGAGACCGTGTTTCTATACAAAATGAAGACGGATATGAGATGCATATCAAAGCATCTCATATATTTGAGCATCATCTTAAACCTTACAGGCCTTGGTATAAAATATTTATAGAAAATGATACTAATGTATTGTTAGAATACGAAAAGAATACAATGGCTGTGAAATATATTTGTCAAACTAATAATATACCTTTGATAAATTTTGAAATAGAAGATTACTTGCCAAATAAAAAGACAATAGATTATGCTAGAGACTTGCAACATTACGGTAACAAAACGCAACAACGTTTAACTGATATGATAATAAAACAAATTGACAATTTAAATTAAAGATAGTATAATTAAAAGATGAGCACAAGACAAAACACAGATTACGGATACGATATACAGCGAGTATATCTTGAGATGATGCTTACTGATGCAGAGAGCTTCGTGCGCTGCCAAGCAGTATTCAACCCAGATGCATTTGATCGCAGACTAGCGCCTGCGGCTAAGTTCCTTACAGAATACGTAAGTGAGTTTAACGCACTGCCTACATTTGACATGGTGAACGCAGCAGCACAAAGCGACTTGAAGAATCCAGGACAGCTTGCAGAGAATCACTATGACTGGTTGCTGGCTGAGTTTGAAACATTCTCAAAACACAAAGCACTTGAGGCAGCTATTCTTAAAAGCGCAGACTTGCTTGAGAAAGGCGAGTATGGTGCGTGTGAAGATCTAGTCAAGAAGGCTGTACAGATTGGACTACAGAAAGACTTGGGTACAGACTATTGGAGTGACCCACGCACACGCCTAGAAGCAATCAAGAGCACCAACGGACAGGTGAGCACTGGCTGGGCTGCTATGGACAAGAAACTGTTTGGTGGCTTTAACAGAGGCGAGCTTAATATCTTTGCAGGCGGGTCAGGTGCAGGTAAGAGTTTGTTCCTTGCTAACATTGGCGTTAACATGGCTGAGAAGGGCATGAACGTGATGTACCTAACACTAGAACTTGCAGAGAGTCTAGTGAGTATGCGTATTGACAGTATGGTCACAGGCATCAGCACACGTGATGTGTTCAAGCAGATTGATGATGTTGAACTCAAAGTCAAGATGATTGGTAAGAAGAGTGGTGCTATGCAGATCAAGTATATGCCCTCAGGCAAGACTGCAAACGATGTGCGTTCATATATCAAAGAGTATGAAATCAAAACAGGCAAGAAGGTTGATGTACTGTTAATCGACTACTTGGACTTGTTGATGCCAGCAAGCACAAAGGTAAGTGCAGAGAACTTGTTTATCAAAGACAAGTATGTATCAGAAGAACTGCGTAACCTAGCAATGGAACTCAACACAGTGTTTGTTACTGCGGCACAGTTGAACAGGGGAGCAGTTGAAGAGATCGAGTTTGATCACTCGCACATCTCGGGCGGACTATCAAAGATTCAAACAGCAGACAACGTGTTTGGTATCTTTACAAGTCGTGCAATGCGTGAACGTGGACGCTATCAGTTGCAGTTGATGAAGACACGTAACAGTTCGGGCGTAGGTCAAAAGATTGATCTAGGCTTTGATGTAGAGACACTGCGTATTATTGATTGCGATGAAGACGATGATGGTGACAACAACTACAGCAACACCAGCACTGGTAATGCAATTGTAAATGCACTCAAGCGTAACAGTACTAGCAATGCAGGAGAACGTGAAGATCCAGCTGAAGGTGCAAACGTGCCCAAAGTAAAAGCAGAGACTAATAGCACTCTGCTTAAACAGTTTATTAATAATATCGAATAATTATTTAATCGAGTCTAGGTCAACTAGGTATTTGCCAGAGTCTGAGATTAATCTTACAATAGGTTTCCAGTCGTTGGCATTCATGCTAACGCTTTCGTTTAGACTTTCTGCGTAAGCAATACTTCTACGCTTTGCTTCTACAGGATTCATTAGTTCTTTGTTTCGGCCCATCTCGTTAGGGATGTACTGAGTCTGTTGCTTTTGAACTTTCTGTGAGTACGCTTGTACTAGATAATATGGCTTGAATAACATACTACTACTTATGTGATAAATATCATAAAGGAATAGTTCATGAGCAAACCACAAAGATCATTACGACTTGAAAAGAGAAGTGCTAGGAGTTTAGCAGTACTGTCAGGTGCTCCGGGTGAAATCTTCTTTGACAACGATAACGGTACACTACGTGTGTACACAGATAATGCAGGCGACAGTATTATACTAGCTAACCGACAGTGGGTAACTTCAAACACATTCGACGGCGACTATAACAACCTAACTAACAAACCTATTATTCCTGGTGTCACAGGACTTGCTACTGAGACATATGTAGATGATGCTATTGCTGCAATACCTGTAACTGACCTAACTGGGCTAGCTACTGAGACATATGTAGATGATGCTATATCTAATATCCCTGGCGTTGACCTAACTGGACTAGCTACTGAAACATATGTAGATGATGCTATTGCTGCAATACCTGTAACTGACCTAACTGGACTTGCTACAGTAGATAGTCCAACGTTTACTGGCACAGTAACAATTCCGCTAACTACAGAAGTCGTAACTCCCCCTTTCCATCCCGCTCATCTTGCACCTGGAGGTATCGTGCAATACCTCGAAGGCAGCAGTCCTGTAACCGGAACAGTTAGCAACACCCAAAGCGTAGTGTATCATACCATAGATGATAGTGCTGGCGCTGCTAACTGGATAGCTGACTTTGACAGTTTATTACTGCCCACTACTTCCTGGACAAGCAAAACATTTGCAATTATATGCAATCAGGGAACGGCAAATGCTTGGTTGCCTACAGCAGTTCAAATAGGTGGTGTAGCGCAAACTGTTCAATGGCAAGGTGACACTCCTACTGGTACAGTTAACGGAGTTGATATTATAAGTTTTACATTTGTAAGAAGAGCCAGTGACTGGCTAGTGCTAGGCAGTGGAACGAGTTATTCATAATGCCTAGACTAGCAAGTTTAACATCACAAACTTTATCAGGTTTAAGAACAAACAAGTTTCCAGTACGACTACTTTTTACCCTAGACAATCCTAATAGGTTTCGACCGGCTGCAGATGATAACTTTGGTTACTCAGTTGCAATAGCTAATTCTTATGTAATTGTTGGCACACCTGGTGAAACTGTTAAAGCGCTCACTGGTGACAATTCAGGTGAAGCATATATCTTTAATGCAACCACTGGGTCCTATGTGCGACCCTTAATAAATCCAAATCTTGATGCCGCCGAAGATGGCCAAGATCGCTTCGGGTACTCAGTAGCAATAGATGATAACATTGGTGTTGTTGGCGCACCTGGTGAAGATGTTGATGGTGTTAATTCAGGTAACGTATACGTCTACAATGTTGAAACTGGTACACAACTTGTCAGCATTAGTAATCCTAACGATAGTAATAATGTTGCAAATGATGAATTTGGCTGGGCTGTAGATATAGATATATCTAGCTCACGTATTATTGTTAGTGCTCCTTTTAAAGAGGATCTGGCGGCACTTAATAATCCATTTACATTTGTGACAGGTGTTGGTCGTGTGTACGTATATGATCTTTCAGGAACCTTATTAGACACAATAACAAATCCTCGAGATGCAAATGGGGCGACGAATGGTTCTAAATTTTTTGGTGATAAAGTAAAAATTGACGGGGATTATGCAGTAATTAAAAACAACAGTGCAACTGAGCCCGCCGTGTATGTATATAATCTAGTTACTAAAACATTCATGCATCAATTAACTAATAGTGCAACTACGTCAATAGACGTATCAGGCGATTATGCAATTGTAGGTGCTGCGGCAGATGGAGTCGAACAACGCGGTAGGGCATACATATATAATATAGTCACCAATACTTTATTACATACGCTAGACAACCCAAATTCCTATAATGTTAGTGCTGCTGATCAATTTGGTTACTCAGTAGCAATATCAGGTAACTATTGTATCGTAACTGCTCCCCCCAGAGATGCCGGCGGTCCTGATTCAGGGGTAGCATACATCTACAATGTCACTACTGGTGTACTTCTACGTACTCTAAATAATCCTAATGCTTATCAGGTAACCGATGGTGATCAATTTGGTCATTCAGTAGCAATGAATGGCTCACGTATTATTGTCGGAGTACCGTATGAAGATAATAGTGGCGGAGGAGATGATTCAGGGGTAGCATACATCTACGGTATAGGCTAGCACCTATTATAAATAGTACAAAGAGGACAACACAATGGCAGCAGTACCTAGTAAAATTTATGCAATACAAGCATACAGTAAATCGATCAACAGCACAGTACGTGAGTTTGATCAAGACAGTTTAGAACGCAGACACACGCTAGGACATCAATCTCGCCTAGCTGATCAAAAGGCTGCTAGCCTTGCTGCAAGACTGAACCACAACAAACACAAGGGCGCTACTGATTGGGTAGCACGACCTGTACTACAAGACTATGCTGTACGTGGACAAGCCAGAGCTGACCAAATAGTTAACGCAGGCCGCAGATAAGCGATAAGTAAACACACAAGGAGCACACAATGGCACTATCAGTAACAGTACACGGATTCTTAACTAGAATTGGAACACAAAGCAACGGACGCTTTGCTACAGCAGACATTACCACCGCAGACGGATCAGACACTGTGATCTATACAGTGCCCTCAGGTGGCGGAGACATTGACTACTCCATACTAGCTATCAGCGTGTGCAACCGAGCAAGTGTAAGTGTGCCACAAGTAAGCGTAGCAGTCGCAGGTGCTGATGTTCCCGAACTATACGAGTTTGTAGAGTGGAACACAACCATTGTGCCCAACGGCGTACTAGAGCGCACACAGATACTAGCAGCCCCAGGCGACAGAATCATTGTAAGAGTGGGACAGCCTTAATCCAAACAAGCGCGAAGCGCCAGCGCCCCAAAGCTGCGAAGCAGCTAGCGTAGCTAGATTTAAAACAGATTTTTTAGGTCTTAAACTACGCAGTTAACCACTCTCCAGTACCAATATACATTAGACATGTATAAAATCTAAAATGCATCAACCATGCGTACAGACATATTGCAGTGCGCTGCAATACCCCGCAAACAACGATCAACTAAAAGATGGCATTTAATCTAGAGTTCCTCAACCGTATACACCGTACTAGCACTCAACAGCAGCACAGCATAAGTCCTATCCCTAGCAGATTCAAACTCTAGTGTACGTGCATCTAACTGTACAGTGTGTATGCCACGTACAAATAGATCAATACCCGCACAGTAAGTGTACGTATCACAGAGTTCAGATGCTAGCGATTGAGGATAGTTGAATTGTAGTTTAAGCATGTGATGTAATCTAAAGTCAATTGAGCAAGTGTAATCATTGACTGCTTTTGATGTTCAGCTACAAACGTATAGTAGTCTTCTAGCGTATATATCTTAAAGCCCATATGACGCAGCTCTAGTTGAGTATAACGCACTTTACCCAATTGTGTATAAACAAAGGCATCTGACTCTTTACGTTCTACAGTAACTAACCATGCGTACATCATATAGATATTTATAACAGCCCGTAGGTCTGACAGCTCGCTTACGCTCACTGTAGATGAGGTTAAATAAAAATATGCAAGAACAACAATTAAGATTAGCACTACAACAGCGTATACAGGGTTTTAGATATACACGTTTAGAACTTGTGAATTGGTTGTGTACAGAGTTTGATATTACCATACAGCTGAGTGAGCGTATAGTAGACGATGTACTAGATGTTGACTAGAGTTTACTAACTATCCATACTAACAAGCACAGTGCTAGCGCAGTACCCGCACCGAATGCCATACCGTATAGGAAGTGTAGCTGTAGTGTAGTAATAGTGAATGTAAGTGTCATATAGTATTTAATAGTGCGCTGGCCGAAATGGGTCCTGCACTCACAAAAAAATTGCTGCGCAAAAAATTAGGGTAAAGTACTTACAGAAGTGAGGTGGTGATTTTAACTCACCACGTTTTTAAAAGTGTGAAAATTTAAAGAAAGATTTAAGAAAGAAATCATTAAGCGTTTATAAGTTGTTGATTTTAAACGTAAAATATATACCCCGACCCCCCTCCCGGCCGAAAGAAATTTTTTTTTATTTTATTTTTTTATTATTCACAAAAGAAAAAAGGACTAACATTTCTGCTAGTCCCCCTCCCCACGTTCGGTTTCCCCTCGCAAACGTTAGTCTAGAATAAGAACGCACGAAACTCTAGTGTGTTGCCTGCGTCTACTGCTCGTTGGGCACACTCTACTCTAGCCTGGCCGCTCCAACGCTTGTATGCTCCACTACCAAACTCGTATCTGAGCCGCTTGACAGTGTCCTCTACAGTATCCATCTTACTGATAACAACAAAGGCCTCCTTAACTGGAGTGCCGTTGCTGTCTACTTCTATTGCTACTACAATCGGTGTCATATCTGTTCTCCTATTAGTCTGCTCTGCTGCCTGCGTAAGCTGTAAAGCCTGCTGCCTTAAACACACGAGCACAAGCGTCCGCACCCTGCTCCTTAGTGTACATACACTGTGTACCTAGCCCGCTTGGGTTCCATATGCTGTAGGCACCAGTGTAGTCCTTAGTAAAGCCTGCTGCCTTCATGCGCTTGCCCAGCTTGGTGTTGCCTTTAATGCCGTAGATGTTAACCCAAGCAAAGCCACAGTAGCCCATCTCACCGTTCTTCTCAATGCTGGCAAGTGCCGCATCCTCTGCATGCTGTAGTGCCGCAGCCTTAATAGCCAGTAGGTCCTCTACAGTGTAGTCGTTAAGTGTAAGTGTTGAAAGGTTCAATGTAGTCATTTGCTATGCTCCTTAGCGTGTTAATGTATATTCATTATAGCATCACTGTGCTATGTGTCAACCTCTTATTAACCAAACTCGTACATGTATTGTGCCACTGTTGGGTCTAGCTTAACTAACTGCTTGGCTACTGTGTTCAGCTGTTTGTAGCGAGCACGTACTTGGCTTGCTGGAAGCTCTCCGTCACACGTTAGGTTCTCGGGACTCAGTTCGCTGTCAATGCTCTGTGCAATCGTCTTGCGGTCCTGTGCATTGGATAAGTCTAGTGGAGCAGAGTTGAACAGTGAGTTCCAGTAGTTCTTCTGTGCTACATATTCATTTAGTGCTTGCATAGTGTGCCCTCTTTGCGTTGTTTATGTATTAATTATAGTCTCAGTTGACTGTGTTGTCAACCAATAATTGGCTTGTGAAAACATCTTTCTCGAGTCACTTGTGAATTGAGATATCCCATATTAAACTCTGATAAGCGTAATAATTTGCCAGGAGCTAATTTTTCATGTATTATTCGTATGTTAGTATCGATTGCAGTTCCACTATTTCCAAAACCTTTACATACAATTGTAAAGTCAGAAATAGTTTCGTCTGTATTATTTGTGATTACAAAGTCAGCTTCCAGGACCAGATCAAACCCAACTTTTCTCCATTCAAAGTTGATATCAAGTGTTGGAGGTGTTGGCTCGGGCTCTGAGCCTCCGAAGAGCGATACCAAAAGAAAAATAAAGCCGCCCCAGCCTATAAAATTACCTAACATAGTGTGCCCTCTTTGTTAACTTATGCTACTAGTATATGATCAACTGTGGCGGCTGTCAACCTCTTTTATTCCAAAAGTAAGAATACTTGTGTAGTACTAAAGTTTGGTAGGGGTTCGCCCATGTATTCATTGTTCTCAGCATAGCCGATTACACGGATTGTATCATCAATGTCACCACTGTATGTTTGTACAGTATCAGCTAATTGATCGGGTGTCATGTCCTTTAACACTTCTAACAGTTCTGCGTAGGTCATAGTCATCATAGTTCTCCTTCAAGTTTCTCAATCGCCTCTGCTAGCTCATCTATAATGTCCTGGATCACATTGTGGATTTCGTAGCTGGCTTCACTATCCAAGTCTGACAGCCCTACTTGTTGTAGTGCATCTACATCCTCTAGCAGTGCAACGGCTTCCTGGAGTTTCTCAATTTTGATTGCAGGTGTCAACATCTTAATACTCCTCTTCAAGTTCTTCGTAATCATTCTCAATATCTACTACTAGACTTGCTAGTGTAGTGTCGTAACGGTTGCCGGAACTACCAAAGCTGAACACACCGTATGCATCGCCTGTTTGGTATGCGCTGGGGAAGTGGTCACGCATGATGCCGGCTGCTTCATTGCCTAGGTCATCTAGTTCGCTTAAGATGTCCTGCAAGCGCATCAGTGCTTCTACTTGTGTTTGATTGATCATCTTAGTTTGCCCTCTTTGTTAACTTATATACAGTATAGCATCTGTGTAGAGTTTGTCAACCTCTTTTTTACCAAATTATTCTTCGCCTACTGCTTCCCACAAGTCCTCTGCAAACTCTGCAACACTATCTACATCGTAGTGCAAGCCCAACTCATCTGCTAGTTCGATCGCTTCGAACACTGCATCTGCTAGTTTACGTTTCTGTTCTTGTGTGTAGTTCATATATCCCTTTCGTTTATTTCTTACTATGTGTATAGTATAGCCTCTAGCGCAGTAGAAGTCAACCTCTTTTTAGCCAAAATGTTGTTGTATTTTCGCCACATCTCAATGAGCCAAAAGAAAAACCCGACTAGCGAGGGCACACTAGCCGGGTTCAAAATGCTTTGTTGGACGAGGGCACATCCAACGAAGCTAGTTTAGCAGTAGAGCGTGAGGGGCACTTTATCTACTGCTAGGGTTGAGTGAGGGAGGGCACCAACGACTCAACCTAATCACTGTGTAGCTAACGAGGGCACATTAGCGTTTCATCACAGTGTTCTCAGCCATTGCTTCCCACTTGGTAGGAAACGCCTTGGCCAAATCGGCTACTTTGAGTACAGTACGCAATGACAGTTCTCGTAGCTTCTCTTTATTAATGTCGATGAAGTCCATAATCTCTTCTTTGGTCTCATCGCTCAATGCATAAGCATCCAACATGCCATCTGCTGTTACTTGTTTGATACGCAGCATCTTCTCGCGGTCTGTATCAATAGTCAAGTCCATGTAGTGACAGCGTGACTCTAGTGCTTCCAAGTGCTCACGCAACTTGCCTTTGACCTTGTCGAACTTCAAGTTGGTAATGAAGATTGCACTAGCTTCGAACTTGAAGCTGTCTGGCACGCCTTCATTGCGCAGTTTAAAGCTGTCAGTGTTCCAGTTGATGGTACGTGTCTTCTTGCTGTCTAGTGCAGCTTTCAAAATATTAAGACTCAGCTCATCGTTAAAGATACTGTCACAGTCATCAAACACAACGACTTTGCCTTTGTCTGCCATCTTGTACAGCTTACAGTAGAGACCAATTGCACTCATAGCACCCTTGATCACTTCGTGTGTCTGTCCTGCTCCTAGGCTCTCCATCATCTTATAACGATCAAGCACTTCTTCTACACCGTGACTCTTGCCTACACCTGGAGGGCCACTTACGATCATTGCACGTACATCACCTTTGCGTACTGCTTTGGTCATGTCCTTCAACATGTCAAAGCGTTCGCGGATACGTTCTACAGTCTCTTCATCGCTTTCTTTGCGGCTGTCAGTCTTTGCTGTAGTAGGGCCATAGGCGTCTGCGCTGTTGCATGCAATCTTAATATTGCGATCTGGGAAGCCTGCAATTGCACGACCATCAACTGTTACGTAGCCGCCCTTGGCTCCTACTTTGAACTCTTCTACTAGTGGGAACACCATACCTGCGAGGTCTACATCTTTGCCTCGAATCTTGTACGTGCCTTCTTTGATCATAACGTTTGTCATTTGCGCCTCTACCCTTTTGTTAACTTATGCTACTATTATATGATCACTTGCTGGGGATGTCAAGTTCTTTTTTCATAAATGCTGCAATCAATGCCATGTCAGCAGCAGTGAAGTTCTTCTGGCTAGTACCAAACGGAGCACCGTAGTGAGTAAGCATATTGCCTACTTGGCTCAGCTCGTTTAGCACACGAAGACCTTCGTCTTTCAAATGACCCAAGCCGTTCTCTACACCGTAGTTCTCGCTGAAGTCCATCATAGCACGACCAATGTCTGCTAGTTTCTTCTGCTCTTTAGTTGCTTCGAAAAATTGTTGTGCCATTGTGTTGCCCTCTTTCCTAACTGTTAATAATAGTATATGATCAAACGTAGTGCTTGTCAACCTCTTTTTAATCTAAATCGCAGTACCAGTTGCCGTCCATAAAGGTAGCACGGAGAGCACCTAGCGGATAGTCTTTGTGCTCGAACAGGATGTAGGGGACGCTGTTGTAGTCCATCTTCATGGTGACCACATTGACCTCGTCCATCTCTACCCAACGCTCTGCTGAGCTGCTGCCGTATGCTGAGTTGAAAATCCTGATGCTTGCCATTGGTTTGCCCTCCTTGGCGTCTAACTATGCTTATACTATAACACAAGTGCGCACTGCTGTCAACCGAAAAATTAACAGCAGCGCAACTTTTTTACAGCATTGCTAGTGCTTCCTCTATAATATTATGCGCACAACTGTCTGTTGCAAAGCCCTCTTCTTCTGCAAAGTCTATGCTGCTGCTGCACATAATAGTGTCTGTGCTTACATTAACGTTATTTTGCAAAAACACTTCTGCAAGTGCGTCTGCTGTTTGTACGTCTGTAGCGACAACTACTTTGTTTACAGTTACAACAATTGCAGCGTCTGCTGCTGCTAAAAATACGTAGTTTGTGTTTTGCATAATGTGCTCCTCATATGCTTGTTTAACTTATACATACACTATAACACAAGTGCGCACTGCTGTCAAGTGTTTTTTTAACAGCAGTGCAACTTTTTTTAACTTTCGTACTTAACGCCTACCAAACGCAAGTAGCGTCCGTTTGCTGTAGTGTGTACTTTATCACATCCTACTAGCAGCTTTAGCCATTTACAGTCACCTTCTGTAAACTTGTCTCCTAGTATTCCAAAGCACAAGTTGCGTTTGTTTGCAACTGCTGTTAAATCCTTGTAGCACTTGTTAGTCCAACTATTCCAAAACGCAGCATTCTTTTCTGCTAGTACTGTTGCTACTATTTTACGTGCTTGTAGTGTGTTTAGTTCATAATGCATTTAAAGCCCTCCAAATGCGTGTTACGTTATACAAGCACTATAGCATACACTACAGTGCTTGTCAACCTCTTTTTTATGTTAAGTCTGCTATTGTAATCTCTGCAATGTGCGCACGTACTTCGTCTGCAATGCTGCTCGCATCGTAGCTTGCACGTCCCTCGTCTTGCATACCCCACTCGCTAGTGCATACATCTGCAACAGCGTCTGCACTAAAGCCCGCCTCTAGCAGTATGTCGCGCAGTTCCACGTTGTAGCTACGCTCCC
>Ga0255752_10001037_pt1 | contig 32946 bp, 53 predicted proteins | sample 011ome_25_FD_179952 | JGI IMG/M metagenome (GOLD analysis project Ga0255752, IMG submission 179952) | Coastal salt marsh microbial communities from the Groves Creek Marsh, Skidaway Island, Georgia - 011512CT metaG (version 2) | ecosystem: Environmental > Aquatic > Marine > Intertidal zone >... | reverse complement strand
AAAGTGTCACCAAATAACCAAAATATCAGTTATAATCTAATTGAAAAAATAACAGTACCTTTAAAATAAGTACTTTTAATTAAACTATAATAGCCCCGCTTTCAAATTTTGTTAGCGGGGTTTTTTTATATCTAAAATAATAATATATCTATTTTTTATAACTAATTATTATTAATAAATATTAGTTATATTATTTATATCTAAAAAATATATATAAATTCTTATATATAATTCCCATTTAAAAAATCAAAAACTTTCATTATAACATAAATTTTTAGAGGTGTCAACCCTATTTATTTTAAAAAAAATTAAAAAAATTACTTGATTTAATTTTTATATGTGTTATCTTACTTATATGAAAACAAAAAGACTAGATAAAAGAACTCGAGCATTAAAAAAGAGAATTACAACTAATGCTAGAAATACTTTTATTGCAATGTCAAGTGTTTATAATCCTTTACATATCTCTTATTATGGCGGGATGAGTAAAGGCTCAAAATATTTTCATATTAAAAATAATATTGAAAATAAAATTATAAATAGACTTGACAAAGTTTTAAAAGTGTGTTAAGGTACTTTTATTAAGAAATAAAAAAGACTTTGAGTAATACCAGATAAAAGCGGTTTCAAAGCAAGTCGAGAAAGGGGCTTATTATGGGCAAGTTAAATTTGCCATATGATAAACCTAGTCGATTGACTTTTAAAGAGGGCAACCCAAAGACTGATAAAAATATAAAAGTCGAGGGGCTTGAGAGATATAGAATTTTAAGGTTGAATTTAGCACCTTACAATCTAAGCGGGTATCAAGTTTGTCCAATGGCAAGTCAAGGTTGTGCGTCTGCTTGTTTACATACTGCGGGTAACCCAGTATTTCAAAAGCAAAAAGACAAGGGGCGGATTAATCGGACTAGATATTATATGCAAGATAGGACTGGTTTTTTGAAACAATTATTCAAGGAACTTGTAAATTTTGAGAAGTGGTGTACTAAAAATGGGTATATTCCTGTTTGTAGGTTGAATACAACTAGTGATATATCATGGGAAATTTTTGAGATATTTTCGCAATTTCCAAAAATAAATTTCTATGATTATACTAAGATACAAAAGAGGGCTTTGAAGTTTGCGGGTGGTGAGTATCCGCCAAACTATCATTTAACATATAGTTTAAATGAGGATAATTACGACAAGGCAATGGAAGTATTGTCTCGAGGTGGCAATGTGGCGGTTGTATTTCGTAAAGAATTACCCGAAACATTTAAGGGCTACAAGGTTATAAATGGTGATGAGCATGACTTGAGATTGCTCGACCCAAAAAATGTTGTAGTAGGTTTAAAGGCAAAAGGCAAAGCAAAAACCGATACAAGCGGGTTCGTAATGAACTAAAAAAAAATTCTTGACAAATGGTTGAGGATGTAGTATATTAAACAAATAAACGAAAGGGGTATATATGTTTAATAATTTAATAAACAAAGTAAAAGTCTATGCATTTCATTTTTGGTATTTTCAAATGCGAGGTGTCAAAGCGACAAGGTATAGAAAAAATGCTATTGTCAACAATGGATATTTTATAAGCTTGACTAGTGGTGGAAATTGCGGTGAGGGTTTTATAAGAATATCAAAAGGCAAAAAGAACTACTACTACCCGAACTATTACAGAAATGGGCAGATTAGAAGTAATGCATATGTGTTAGATGTGGCTAACTTAAAACATAGTACAGAGCAAGACGCAGAAATAGTATATAACTAATATACAATTGGCGGTCGGGCTATGGCTTTACAAATTTTGTGGTTTCAATATAACCCGCCAAACCACATTTGTGAGTGTAAGGTATAACTCTCCCCAAGTCTTACAGGGTTGTGTAAGACAAAAATTTTGGAGGTAAAAATATATGGGCAAAGTAAAACAATGGGCTAGTGATACAGCACACAAAAAAGTTGATGAAATACTAGCTAACTATAAACAAGGTACTTATAGTTTTGATGAAACTAAAACAAGATTGTTAAAGGTTGACAATATAGAACTAGTTGACATTGACGAAACCAATGTTGATGAAGTAATACTATCACAAACGAGAAAGGAATAGATATGAAACTAGATGTAATATTTAAGGTGCAATCTATTATAGATAATAGAGCAACACCAAGCGACATACTTGAAATATTAGATGAGGAATATTTTTCTAAATCTAAAGGTGTACATATAAGACTTGGTGACATGGACATCACGCATTTTGTGAGAGTGTATAATAAATCAGATGAAGATTTATTTGACAAGATACATGATGTTAAAAAGAAATTAGCTGAAATAGAAAATCAGTTATAAAAGAATTTGTAGGTAGGCGAGAGTTGAACTACAAATATTGGTGAGTAATCGGTGGTGGTGGATGTATTACAAACCAAGTGGTAAGCGATAAAAAGAAAAAGGATAAGTGGCAGAATGATGAACCGCACCGAACCACGAATACTCTTACTCTTTAACTTCAAGAGTATAAAATTATGTTGTTCTCTGTGGTGGGCAGAGGTTAACTCACCAAAAATAAATGGAGGTATGATGAGTAAAAATAAATTTGGAAAGTCTGTTGATGTTGACAATGCATATGCAACATACAGAGTTGACAATCCAATAAACAATATGTACTTTGAGTGGAAAATTTTAAAGACATATCAGAAAAAAGAAAACGAAGACAAAAACCAATATGCAAGGTGGTTCACCGCTTGTAAGTCACCGCATACTTACGACAGTTGGGAGTATGGTGACGCATATATAAGTGAAATAATGAGTGTGAAACCTAAACTATTATCAGCAACAGATGAATGGAAGGAAACCTATGCCAAGACAGAGAACTAGACTACACTATAAAAAATTAGTGGATAAAATTATTGACTGGTTGAATGCTAATATAGATGAAGGTGGATTTGAAATGGGTGAAGTTAAAGACGCATTAGCATGTGATAGTGCAGACTTAAAACAAAAAATAGATTTATATTTAGAGGGACAAGATGAGTTCTGATGAGGGAATAAAAATGTGGCGAGAAGAAATAGGTCAGTACTATGATGAACATTTTAGTGAAGAAGAAATGGAAATCTTATACGAAATTGTTCGAGGTAATGTAGATGTTGACACACTCAAAGAAAAACTTATTGACTTTTTTGAGGATAGTGATATACCTTCTCTACCTTTCTTCGATTTAAAAACTGATGAAGGATTACTTGATAGGTTAGATTATGACTTCGGTTATGTTGGAGGAACAGGAACGAGAGGAGGATATAGGACACACTAATGAAAAAAATAAAAGAACTTATTAAAAGTTGGGGCTTGACAAATATTATTTTAGGTGGTATGTTAGGAGGATATATAACTTATGTATTTGCACTAGCATTAATTAATACAATATGTGATTGCATATAGAAAGGAACTATGAATATATTTTTTTTAGATAAAACACCAGACATGTCAGCTAAATATTTATGTGACAAACATGTACCTAAAATGTTATTAGAAACATGTCAGATGTTATCAACTGCGGTACAAAAATATACAGGTAGGATTGAAGACTTATACAAACCTGCATATCCAAAACATCCTAGTACTATATGGGCGGGTACTACTAGACAAAATTTTGTTTGGTTGCTTGAGCATGGTAATGAAATAAATTATCAATATGAAATAAGATATAATAAAAAACATAAGTCAAAAAGAATACTTGACATTATACAAGACAGAGGTTATGATAGTGAAATTCCATTAGGCAATAGTGAGTGGATTACAGACCCACCTTTATGTATGCCCGAAGATTGTAAGAGAGATTGTTATATCTTTTCTTACAGAAAGTATTACATGGATTACAAAAGACCCTTTGCTAAGTGGGATAAACTAAACAACAAACCAGATTGGTGGACAGAATGATAGTAAAAGATTTAATAGATTTATTAAAACAATATGAACCAAACAAAGATTTAGTTATCTATTCAAATGAAACTAAATTAAAAGATTATAATTTACAAGGAACTTATGAAAATGAAGGACAAGTTGAATTATATATAGATGAAGGGAAAAAGTTATGAGTTTAATAAATGCAGATAAATATATTGAAAGATTACGACAGACATTGAAAGATACTAAGTCTATTGGTGTAGCAAGATTATCTACTGCTGATAGATTTGATTATCTATTCAATAGATGTAGTGATATCATAAGAGATTATGATGATGATTATAAACAAACAATAGAGGAGTTATGGGATGAGCAAGGAAGAACCGAAACCAAAACGAAACAAGATAGTTAGTTGGACTATCAATATCAAATGGGACAATGGTACTTATGAAAACATATCTGATATGAATGATGATGTTGCACAACCAATTGATGATTTTCTAACTGAACTAGAGGATGAAAGGGCTAAGTCAAATGGTGCAGAGTAAAGATAATATTATAAAATTCAAACCCAAGAAACCTAAACCTAAAAAATATTACTTGTGTGATTTTTTTAAGAGGTATGGTGAGGATGAGAATACATATCAATATATTTTTTCAGATAAGAATATAAAAGATATGGGTTATACTGGTGAAGATGATGACCACAAAATATTATCTCAATTCTTTTTACAAAAGATATATAAAAAAGATAGAGATAAATTTTCACCAAGTATGTATTGGACTAATGATGGTATGTCACTTGTAAGATTTGATGGCATGGAAGAAGTAAAACCTAGTGAGTTTAATACTTTACAAAAAGCTAAAGTGTATGTTAATGGTGATAGATTACCTTTAAGTAAATAGGAGGACAAATGAAAACAGAAAAAGAAGTAAGAGAAGAATATAATCAGATGAGGAATGATGACCCCGCATTTGCTGAATGTTGGAGTAATGATGACCATGATTTCTATGAGTGGTGTTCGGGTTATGGTGACTATAAACATATAACAAGGAAGGAAAAATGAAACTAAGAAATCCTATGGCGAAAGAGTTGAGAACACCTAAGTATAAATCTAAGGTGGTTGAAAACAAAAAGAAAAAGTTAGAAGATGATGACAAGCATTGGATAACTTCGGGCTATGAAGGTACAGAAATCTTGGTAAAGAATTCTGATATTCACAATGTACTTGATGATGATGTGGATGAAGGATTGTTTGGTGAGAATGATGAGAGTTTGGTAGCCCGATATAAAAAAGAAACAGGAGGTAGTGTAGATGAGTAAAGATTGGTTTGATAAACATGTTATCGTTATGACTTTAGATGATGACAAGAAAAAAGAAAAGAAAATTAAATCAGCTATTAAAAAAGCAATAGTTAAAAAATTTTCTAAACCAAAAAGAAAGTCAGTCTAGATGAATAATAATATAAAACCAGAGATAACAATTAGTTGGGGTACTGAAAAAGAAATAACTAAAACTTATATCTTTGAAGATGAAAAACAAAAAGCTTTCTTTATGAAAGGTGTTGAAGAAGCTAATGGTTGGTTAGAGTATGAGGTAGTAGAGAAAGGAGAAACAATATCATATGTTGAAAGTAATAATCCTATCAGTCGTGTTATCCCTTAGTCTATTAAGTTGTAGTAGCGGGAGGATTGATGATGTTAGTCCATGGTATAGAGTAATAAAATTTTCTGTAGATAAAATACAGACTGTAAAAAAAGATAATAAAATCAATGACTTACAAGGATAATAAATAAAAAATTATTTACTTGCAATTCATAAAAAAATATGGTATAATAATAGGTTATTCGTATGTTAAATATATTAGTTTATTTTCTGTTGATACTTATGTGGAGTTTTATTATCACAGCAACATTTGGATTTATATAGAATGATAAAAAGTATTTGTGCAGGTTTATTAATGTTATGTCAAACGACATTTGATTTTCAAAAAGGTTTTGATTACAATAACAATAAAGAATTTGTTGAGGGTGTAAAAAATTGTGCAGTATCTTATAATTCTTTTATGCATTCACAACATAGAATTCCTATTGAAATAATTGTAAGTCAAGCAGTATTAGAAAGTGATTGGGGTAGGTCAAGGTTTGCAATAGAAGGAAATAATTTATATGGTATGCGTCAGTATGATTTAACTGAACCACATATTAAACCATTAAAAAAACCAGACGCAAACTTTGGATTAAAAGTATATAAAACAAAATGTTTATCAGTTGTAGATTATATTGAAACAATATTATCTCATCATGGCTACACAGAATTTAGAGAAAAACTATATCAAATGTGGGCGATAGATGAGTATGATATATTTTTATTAACTGAAATGTTATATAATTATTCTGCAGATGAAAAGTATGCAGGTAAGTTAAGAGACACAATACTATACATAAACGAAAGGGGTTACTTGTATGGCAGGAAATAAAAAGTTCGATATTGATTTAAAGTATGGACAGATACGAGAACAAAAAGTTAAAGACATGTTCTCTAAATGTCAGATAGAAGTCAAATCGGAAAGAGATTGGTGGCAAAGAACAGGAAACATTGCCATTGAGTACGAGTATCGAGGGAAACCAAGCGGTATTTATGCAACGACAAGTGACTATTGGTTTCATAGATTAGAGTTAAAGGATAAAGAATTTTGTACACTTGTTTTTAAAACAGACATTCTAAAAAAGATTGTTGATAGTTACAAAGATAAGTTGACAAAAAATGTGGGCGACAACAAAGCAAGTAAATGTGTATTAATACCTATAAAAGAAATATTTCGAAAGGAGTTTTATGACAATGTTTAAAGAAATAGAACAGGTAAAAAAGGAGATACAAGAACACGAGGGATTTAGAGATACTATATATAGTGATTCACTCGGGTTTGATACTATAGGTTGGGGTCATCTAGTAAAAGACACCGACCATTTTGAGAAAGGAGTTGCCTACTCAAGAGAGGAGTTGCAAAAAGTTTTTGATGAAGACTTTGATTTAGCATGGGCTAATGCAAATTCTTTAGTCAAAGAAAGATTGACAAACACAGACTTTGAACTACTAGATATAGACAGAAAGATGAAAGTCATATCTATATTTTGTAACATGTGTTTCCAATTAGGCAAGGCGGGTGTAAGTAAGTTCAATAAGATGTTTGAAAACATTGCCAAGTTAAATTTTGAAGGGGCGAAACTTGAAATGTTGGACAGCAGATGGGCTAAACAAACACCCAGTCGTGCCGAATATCTAGCAAATAAAATGTCGCAGGTATAAAATAAATTTATTTTTGTCTTGATTTCGACACAATTGTATGATATAATATGTTTAATTTAAATAAATTATTTAACTATGTTAAAGATTATTAATAGTTATTATTATAATATTAATAATAATATATATAAATATCTTAATAGAGTAATGACTATGTTTAAAATTAAAACAATAAAAAATATTTTAGCACTTGACTTTGTTTTTGTTTTGTGCTATAATACAAACTTCAATAATAATATAGGAGGTATATATGCCAACAGTTGAAGGTAAAGCATATTGGGCTAGTGTGACTAGACCTAATACAACATTCGAACCTGTATATCAAATCGACTTAGCAGTTGACGAAAAAACTGCAGAGGAGTTTAAAGGTAAGGGTGTTACAGTTAAACAAGATGATAGAGGTTCTATTATCAAGTTTAAAAGAAAAGTAGCTAGGGCGGATGGGACTAAAAATCCTATGCCAAGACTAGTGGACTCTGCAAAAAATCCTATTGATGTGTTAGTAGGTAATGGTTCAAAGGTTAAAGTTTTATACAAACCTTTTGACTGGTCATTTGCAGGTAAGTCTGGTACAAGCTTGGATTTACAAGCAGTACAGGTACTTGACCTCGTGCCATATGGCGAAGACTTTGATGTCTCGGATGGTGGTTTCGTAGCAGAAGGTAACACCGAGGAGTTTTAAACAATCAAACAAGGGGCGACAATGAATGAAGACAAATCTAAATTTGTAGAATATCATGTCCCTTGTTCGAAGTGTGGAAGTAGTGATGCAAGAAGTGTTAATGATGATGGCAGTAGCTATTGTTTTTCTTGCACCACTTTCTTCCCAAATGAGACAGGGATAAATCAACAACAAAGGGGCGACATGCAAACAGCAGAAAAGATAACAGACTTAAGTTATCATCAAGGTACTTTATCTGCAATATCAGATAGAGGAATTAATTCAGAGACTTGTAAGAAGTATGGAGTTAAGGTTATGTATAATGGCAATAACCTTATCGCAAAACATATCTATCCATACTATGATGAAACAGGTCAGATGATTGCGACAAAGACAAGGTATGTTAAAGATAAACAATTTTCAATTCTAGGTTCGACATCCAATTCTGGATTGTTCGGTCAGCAATTATTTAATGGTGGGAAGTATGTAACCATAACAGAAGGTGAGGTTGACGCAATGTCAGTCTATCAGATGTTAGGTTCAAAATATCCAGTAGTTTCTATTAAGAATGGAGTTGCTTCAGCACTAAAAGATATCAAGAAAAGTTATTCTTGGTTGGATAAATTCGACAATATTGTTATCAATTTTGATAATGATGAGGTTGGAAGAGAAGCAAGTGTTAAAGTTGCAGACTTATTTCAACCCGGGAAAGTTAAGATAGTTAAACTTCCCGAAGTGTACAAAGACGCAAACGATTTACTGCGTTCTAAGAAGTATGAGGAGTATGTAAAAGCTTGGTGGAATGCACCTATACATGCACCAGATGGTATCGTAGAGGGTAGTCAATTACTTTCTGAGGTACTACAACCAATAGTAAAATCCAGAATAGATTATGGATGGAAAGGACTAGATGAGTTAACTTATGGTATTCGTAGTGGTGAGTTGGTTACTATTACCGCAGGGACTGGACTTGGAAAAACATCAGTCATTAAAGAGTTAGTATATCATATATTCAAAAGTACAGAGAGTAACATTGGAATGATTATGTTAGAGGAAAGTCCTAAGATAACTGCATTAGATATCATGGGAACAGAAGCTAACTTACCTTTGCGAAGACCCGATATTAATTTATCGGATGAAGATAAAACAAACTACTTCAACAAGACAGTAGGTACTGGTAGATTTTATTTCTACAATCACTTCGGTTCTAATTCAGTAGATAATATTATTGCTAGAGTTAGATACATGGCAAAAGCTTTGGATTGTAAGTTCATAGTTCTCGACCATATAAGTATGATAGTATCTTCTCAAGAGTTTGGTGACGAGAGAAAAGCACTTGATGAAGTAATGACTAAACTAAGAACACTAGTACAAGAAACAGATATTGCTTTGATTGTAGTGTCTCACTTACGAAGACCAGATGGTAAGGGACATGAAGAAGGAGCAGTCACTTCACTTGCACAACTAAGAGGTTCGGGTTCTATTGCTCAACTATCTGATATGGTTCTTGGATTAGAAAGAGACAGTCAGAGTGAAGACATTGCACAACGAAACACAACCACATTGAGAGTATTGAAGAATAGATTTGTGGGTATGACTGGTCCTGCATGTTACTTATATTGGGACAAAGATACTGGCAGACTTAACGAAGTAGATAAACCTCAAGGTGATGAGACAGAAGAAGATAAATTTTAAATGGAAGGGATTAAATCGTGGGTGAAAGAAAATTGTTTCTGGATATCGAGACAACCGAAATTGTTAATGGTTCTGAATTACCTAACAAGATTTTTTGCTTGGTCACTATTTGTGACAAGGGCAATCTTGTATGTTATACTCCGAATGATTTACATAAATTTCAGAATGATGCGAAGAATTATCAAGAGTTTATTGGACACAACATCATAGGATTTGATGCTCCAGTAATCAAGAAAGTTCTTGGTGTAGATTTATTTAAGATAGGAAAGGTTACTGATACACTTATACTATCAAGATTGTTTAAACCAGTAAGAGAAGGTGGACATTCTTTAAGAGCATTTGGAAATAAGTTTGCTTACAATAAGTTAGAGTTCAAAGATTTTTCTGAGTTCTCTTTAGAAATGTTAGAGTATTGTATTCGTGATGTTAAACTTCTTAAAAAAGTTTATGAATTATTACAAAGACAAGGTAAAGGTTTCTCTCAAAAATCTATAGACTTAGAACATGATGTTGCAAGAATTATTGAGAAACAAGTACAGACAGGATTTCTTTTTGATAGTGAGAAAGCACACATACTACTTGCTAGACTTCAGAATAAGATTGATGAAGTACAAAGTAAAGTTAGAGAAACTTTTCCACCAATTAGAATTGAAGAAACTTTTATACCTAAGTCAAATAATAAAGCAAGAGGTTATGTTAAAGGTGAACCATTTACAAAGGTTAAGTATCAAGAGTTTAACTTAGGTTCACGACAACAAATAGGTGAACGACTTATGAAACTAGGTTGGAAACCTAAAAAGAAAACAGACAAAGGTCATGTAATTGTTGATGAAAAAGTTTTATCAGAGATTAAAAACATTCCCGAAGCGGAATTGATAAACGAGTTTCTTCTACTGCAAAAAAGAATTGCAATGATTAATTCTTGGATTGAAGCGGTAGCAGAAGATAGGAGAGTACATGGAAGAGTTATTACCAATGGTGCAATAACTTCAAGAATGAGTCATCAGTCGCCCAACATGGCTCAAATCCCTGCTGTGTACTCTCCTTATGGAAAAGAATGCAGGGAGTTATGGACAGTTCCTAGCGGATATAAATTAGTGGGAATAGACGCAAGTGGACTGGAGTTAAGAATATTATCCCACTACATGAACGATAAGGAGTATATTAATGAAGTCATTAATGGAGATATACACACTACAAATCAAACTCTTGCAGGGTTGGAAAGCAGAGATACTGCAAAAACATTTATCTATGCGTTCATTTATGGGGCAGGTGACAAAAAACTCGGAAGTATCTGTGGAAGGTCTAAAGAGTATGGAAGAAAGATTAAAGAAAGATTTCTTAAGTCTTTACCAAGTCTTAAAAAGTTGCGAGACAGAGTGGACCTCGCTTGTGGAAAAGGATATCTCAAAGGAATCGACCAAAGAAACCTCATCATCAGACAAAAGCACTCAGCAGTCAACACCCTCATCCAAGGAGCAGGGGCAATAGCAATGAAGAAAGCATTAGTATTATTAGACAGAGAGATTGAGAAAAATAATATTGATGCTTTGCCTGTAGCTAATGTCCATGATGAGTTTCAATATCAAGTAAAAGAAAATCAAGCAGAACAACTAGGACAACTTGCAGTTCAATCAATTACTAATGCGGGTAAGGAATTAAATATAAGATGTCCATTAACAGGAGAGTATAAAATTGGAAACAACTGGAAAGAAACACACTAAGACATTAGATACTTTAGTTCCCGATATTAATAATCTACTTACTAATCTTGGGGATGGTAAGAAACTGAAAGTCTCAGATGAACAACTAAATAAATTTTTAACTAATATCAAAGATGCAATAGTTGACTGGACTAATCCAGTTAAACAAGATAGAAGTTCATTAAGAATGTCTATACTTGGCAGACCATTGAGACAACTTTGGTATGACAAACACAAACCAATAAAGAAAGAAAAATCAAATCCTTCTTTACAATTAAAGTTTTTGTATGGACATATACTTGAACATCTTGTTTTATTCTTAACTGATTTAGCAGGACACGAAGTAACAGACCAACAAAAGAAAGTTAATGTTGATGGTATTATTGGTCATATGGATAGTAAGATTGATGGTGAAGTTGTTGATGTTAAAACTGCGTCAGCATATTCATTTAAAAAGTTTGAGAATGGAACACTTGCAGAGGATGACCCATTTGGTTATATCGCACAGCTAACAGGATATGAAGAGAATGAGAAAACAAAACAAGGTGGTTTTCTTGCAATCAATAAATCAACTGGACAACTTGCTTTATACAGACCAGATGATTTAACTAAACCAAATATTAAAACTTTAATTAAAGATGTTAAAGAGAAGTTAGATTTAAAAGAAGTTCCACCTAAATGTTATGAACCAATACCACATGAGAAAGCAGGTAACATGAAACTTCCTGCGGGTTGTGTATTCTGTTCACACAAAGTTGAGTGTCATAAAGATACAAACGAAGGTAAAGGATTGAGAGCATTTAAATATGCAAGTGGTAATGTGTACTTCACACACATTGCTAAAGAACCAAAAGTAGAAGAGGTGAAGATAATAGAAAAATAATTTATGTTGAAACACAAGCACTTACTTGTAAGAGCAGAAGTATTAGACCCACCCAAAGATTTAAAGTCAACTAAACTTTGGTTAAAAAAATTAATAAAAGATATAGACATGAAGATACTTGGTGGTCCATATCTAAAGTATTGTGACAACATAGGAAACAGAGGATTAACAGCAGTTACTATTATAGAAACTTCGCATATAGCAATGCATGTTTGGGATGAGGACAATCCCTCACTTGTTCAGCTTGATGTTTATTCTTGTAAAGATTTAGATGAAGAGATTGTTTTTTCTTATCTTTACAAGTTTAAACCAGTAAAGATGAGTTATAGATATTTTGATAGAGAAGTTAATTTTAAACTAATAAAGGTACAGAATGAATACAAAGCAAATAAAAAAAATTAGAAGAAGAGCAAAGACTATTATGGTAGAATGGCTTCACTCTCTTCTACCAGAACACGAAAGAAAACTAGTTAACGAAAAAAATGTACTAGATTATGCACCAAAACAAACACACTATGTATTTCAAAATCAAGTGCGACTATCTGCGTGGTCGTATAAGTGGATAATTAAGAAGTTAAAACGAAATCCATACTTGACATTTGAGCAACTTGATGCTATAATAAAGGGTACTGAAAATATTCCAAGCGGTATCAAAAGATGGTAAGATATAGGAGCAAATTTGAAAAAGAAATTATTACTAACCTTCCTAAAAAGATTAAGTTCTTTTATGAATACAAGAAGATAAACTATGTTCAACCGGCTATTCTTCGGACTTATCTTCCCGACTTGTATTTTCCTCATACTAATATCTTTGTTGAGTTAAAGGGTAGATTTACTTTAGCTGACAGAAAAAAACATCTGTACTTACAAAGTATGGGTGACTACGATATTCGTATCTGTTTTCAAAACGCAAAGGTAAAGATAAATAAAAATTCAAAAACAACTTATGCTGACTGGTGTACTAAGTATAAGATTAAATTTTGTGACAAGGTTATACCGAAAGGATGGATGACAAAGAATGGAAAGCGGTAAAGCATACATAGTATTTACACCAGTTGGTGTGGGCAAAACAAAAAAGATTGACATTGAGTTAGTTAATCTTGTAGAAGGTGACAGACAGGTAATGACTTTAGCACAAGGAACTTTTTGGTTTGCTAAAAAGAATCCTCAGTTAGCTACATATATAGGTATGAATGAATTTGAAAAGATAATGATAGGAGAAATGTTAGATGACAAAAAACATAACTAAAGAATATTTAGAGACAGCAGTAAAATTAATTACAGGTGACAGGGCAAATGATTATGGTGATAAAGTAATTAATCATCAGAATATTGCTAAACTTTGGTCAGCATATTTTGACATACCAATTACAGGACATGATGTTGCAATATGTATGACACTTTTAAAAATTGCAAGAGCAAAATTTGGTAACCCAAAACCAGACACTTACATTGATGCGTCAGCATACATGTCAATAGCGGGAGAATGTAGAGAGAAAGAAGGAAAACAATGAAAATAAAAATAGACTTAGAAAGAGATAATAACTTAACACCATTTGGTATAGCAACAGTACAAGATAGATACTTAGATAAAAACGAAACATCACCGCAACATGCATTTGCTCGTGCTGCAAAATATGTTTCTACTTATAGAGGTACTACAGATTGGGATATGGCACAAAGAATTTATGATTATGCTAGTAATTTATGGTTTGGTTTTTCTTCTCCTATTCTTTCTAATGCAGGTACAAGAAAAGGATTACCTATATCTTGTTTCTTAAATTATGTACCAGATAGTAGAACTGGTTTGTCTTCTCACTATGATGAAAACATTTGGTTAGCTAGTAATGGTGGTGGCATAGGTGGGTACTGGGGTGATGTAAGAAGTGATGGTACTTCTACTTCTCATGGTTCTAAATCAACTGGGTCAATACCTTTTATGAGAGTTGTTGATAGTCAGATGTTAGCATTCAATCAAGGAACAACAAGAAGAGGAAGCTATGCTTGTTACATGGACATATCTCATCCAGAGATTGAAGAGTTTTTATTTATGCGTAAGTCTTCTGGCGGTGACGCAAACAGAAAATGTCTTAACCTACATCATGGTATTAATATTACTGATGAGTTTATGAATGCAGTATCTAAAAATATAGAATGGAAACTTGTTGACCCGCACTCTAAAAAAGTTGCAAAGTCTATTAATGCTAGAGAATTGTGGAGATTAATTTTAGAAACAAGACATGAAACTGGTGAACCTTATCTACACTTTGTTGATACTTCAAACAGAAGTTTGCCAGAGACACAGAAAAAATTAGGATTAAGTATTAAACAATCTAATCTTTGTAGTGAAATAACTTTACCTACAGATGAAGATAGAACAGCAGTTTGTTGTTTATCAAGTGTCAACCTTGCTAAGTATGACGAATGGTCAACATCAGCTACATTTATACCAGACATGGTACGAATGTTAGATAATGTTATTGAACATTTTATTCAAGCGACATATGATTTTACATATGATTACAAAGGTGATGTATTAGATATGAAAGTTAAAAAAGGTATGGAAGGATTTACTAAAGCAGGATATAGTGCATACAGAGAAAGAAGTTTAGGTCTAGGTGCTATGGGTTTCCATACTTATTTACAAAAATTAAATGTACCATTTGAAGGACCAATAGCTACAGGTCAAAACTTAAAAATGTTTAGACAGATAAAAGAGTTAGCTAGTAAAACTTCTATGGAGTTAGCAGAAGAAAGAGGTGAAGCACCAGACATGGAAGGAACAGGAATGCGTAACGCACACTTGTTAGCTGTTGCACCTAATGCTACATCATCAATTATTTGTGGAGGAACTAGTCCTTCAATCGAACCAATAAGAGCAAATGTATTTATACATAAAACTTTAAATGGTTCATTCCAAGTAAGGAATAGACAACTTCACAATTTACTTAAACAGAAATGGAACAACTCGGAGGAACTACAAAAAGAATATGATAGTGATTACCAACATTTCAAAGATAAAATCTGGCAAAGTATTAGTGAGAATACTGGTTCAGTAAAACACCTTGACTTTTTAACTGATTTAGAAAAGGATGTTTTTAAAACTGCAGATGAGATAGACCAAAACTGGGTTATCGAACATGCATCTAAACGACAAGAATTTATTTGTCAAGCACAATCAGTTAACTTATTCTTTGTTGCACCAAAGGTACAAGCTAAACAAGAAGAGCATGATAACTTTTTAAGATATACTAATAAGGTACATTATCAAGCTTGGAAAAAAGGATTAAAGAGTTTGTATTATCTACGAAGTAGAGAAGGTAAAAGTGCAGAGAATATAAATATAAAAGTCAAAAGAGTTAAACTAGAACAAGAAGCAACAGAGGAGGAATGTTTATCATGCGAAGCTTAAGTCCAATTTTTGATGAAAGAACTTATTATAAACCATTCGAGTACCCTTGGGCATTCGATTATTATACAATACAAAATCAGTTACATTGGTTACCCGAAGATGTACCAATGCATGAAGATGTGAAGGATTGGAATCAAAAACTTTCACCATCAGAAAAAAATTTATTAACACAAATCTTTAGATTGTTCACACAATCAGATGTAGATGTAGGTGCGGGTTATTATGAAAAGTATATACCTATGTTTAGAAAACCAGAACTAAGAATGATGATGGGTTCATTTGCAAACATTGAATCAATACATCAACATGCTTATTCTTTACTGTTAGATACAGTTGGTATGCCAGAGTCTGAGTACAAAGCATTTGCTAAGTATGAAGAGATGTCAGCTAAACATGATTACATACATCAGTTTAAAACTGGTGAGATTAAATCAAAGAAAGATTTAAAAGATGTAGCTAAAGCATTGGCAGTTTATTCTGGTTTCACAGAAGGACTACAATTATTTTCTAGCTTTGCTATCTTAATTAACTTCCAACGATTTAATAAGATGAAGGGAATGTGTAAGATTGTTGACTACAGTATTCGTGATGAGTCTTTACATGTTGAGGGTATGACAAAAGTATTTCGTACTCTTATCAAAGAGAACTTAGATATCTGGACAGATGATTTTAAAAAAGAACTGTACGATATCTGTAGAGAAATGGTTGAACATGAAGATAAATTCATTGAGTTAGTTTTTGAAATGGGTGATGTTCAAGGATTGACTTTAGATGAAATGAAAAAATACAATAGATATATTGCTGATAGAAGATTACTTCAGCTAGGTTTAAAACCTAATTTTGGTATTAGTGATAATCCTTTGACTTGGTGGGATGAAGTTATTGGAGTTGAACACCAAAACTTTTTTGAAGGTAGGGCTTCAGCATATACTAAAGCAAGTGTGAAAGGAAACTGGTCTAATGTCTTTGACGATACTGAATAGTTATATAGATAAATTATTTTATTGGTGTGTTGAAATACTTAATACAATGGCAAAAGCTATTGGTATTAGTTATGAATTTATTAACATACTAGTATTTGTTTTAGGTTACCCTGTCTTTGTACTGGTGTTGCTGTTTATAATTAAATCACAAAGGAAAAAAATATGGCAACTCGAAAAAGGGAAGCTACAATATTTTCGTATAAAGTAATTTTAGATAACGAGGGGAAGTTGATTACAGAAATAACTACTCTTCCTATAGAGGATGAGCAAGTTATGAAAGATGCTTTCTCTCGTAGTCGAGAAGAACGAATGTTCTATACATCTTTAGTTAGAGAAGCAAAAAGAAAATTGCTTCCTATACATGAGTGGTTAGAAAAATACTGTCAAAATATTTTATAGTTTAAATACCTTGTAGTCTTGGGTCTGTAGAAGTAATATTCTTTTCAGCTTTAGGTCTTGCTATGCTTTCTTTACTTCTCTTACGAAGTTGAAACTTAGCAGAAGTTTCTTTTCGTTTCTTATCCATTTCTTTTTTTAAGTCCCATTTAAAATTCATTTTCTTTTTCTTTTTCTATTTAAAAGTTTTACTCTTATATGCCATAAAGATTCAGTCATTTTTATAGAATACTTTTCTATAACAGAAAAGAAAGTATCTATACTTGAAAAAAAATTATACAAAAACTTATCTAACATTTAATTATTTTTTACCATTCCTAAAAATTTGTGTTCCCTTAATTCCATATATCGAAGCTACGACAAGAATCCACAGGTTTGTGAACCATGAAGGTAGCTGTTGGAACTGTTCAAAAAATTCTTTTATCTTAGCAGACGCAGTTGGGTCTTCGCTAAATACTCCATATGCAATAACTAATATCGGAAGTGTTAATACGACCAAAACAAATTCGTCTTTCCAGTCCGATTGTCTTGCTTCTAATAATTTTCCTTGATAATCTATTTCACCCTTCGCCATCTTTGCAGCATGGTGATGTTGGGCATCTGCCATCATCATCTTTGTTTCTTGTCTCTTCTTAAAGATGTGACTTCCCGCTTGTATCGCAACCTTTGCTAAACTAAACCAAGCCATATTATAATACTATCGCACCAAAAATTATACCAACAAGTAGTCCAACCCAAGCACCTACAATATATTCTCTATAATGTAAAGACCATACACTTAGTTTTTCTAATTGTTTTTTTACTTTTTCTTTTATATCTGGAAGTGTTATCATTTGCTTACCTTTCCACCTTTCTTATATAGTTTAACTTTTATTCCGGGGTATCCTCCAGAATAAGTTATTCCTTGTTTTTTAGTTTCTCCAAAAATTTTTTTCTTAAACGAAGAAAAGAAACTATCTTTCACTTCATTATTACTTGCTTTTTGAGCAGGTAAATTTATATGTCCTTTTACATGTGCCATAGTTCCTCCAATTATTATTGCTATTATTAATATTGTATTCATTTTATAGGGGGCTTTTACACCCCCTACCTTTTTATTTTATTTTAATTGTTCTAGGTTTCTTTTCTTCTGGTAGATTTAATTTCATATCTACAGTAAGAACTCCATCCTTTAGTTGTGCATCTTTAACTTCAAGATGTTCAGCTAATGTCCATTGTCTTTTGAATGCTCTTCTAGCTATTCCTTTATGAACAAAACTATCTTCTTCTTTGTCAGCAGCTTTACCAGAAACAGTTAATGTATTGTCATTGACTTCAACAACAACATCCTCTTTCTTAAATCCTGCCAATGCCATATCAAGTTGATACTTATCTTTTCCAACTTTCTTTATATTATATGGTGGATAGTTTGGTGTCTCATATTGAGACAATGTAGATAGTTGGTCAAATATATCATCAAAACCAACTGTCATGTTTTTAAATGGGTCAAAGACCCTAGTAGGTAGGTTTATCATAGTTGCTCCTTTCGTTAAGCGAGTTATTAAAAATACAGGATACTACCTATAGCTATCCCATACACCTATATTATACACCTCTAACTAAATTTTGTCAACCTCTTTTTTTGTCAAGTAATCCGCCTTTTTTAAACGATATTTTAACACCTGCTGTCGGACTAAAATCTCCATCATTATAATTAACACCAATGTAAGGTTTAATTAATCCTTCTTGAGTCATGCCTACAGGTTGAAATGTTTTTGTTGCTGACCCAGTAAAATTATTTTCATTAAAATTATATGAAGCACCTACATCTATTCCATAATTTTTATTAGCATAGTTTATATTACCAGTCATAACTGGACTAGAAGATAATAAACTTTGTCCTTCTATAAATGCATCTGCATAATTACCTTGTCCTTCTATAAAGTAACCTGCTTTTGCTTTTATGTTTTTGTTTGTTAATAAATCTAAAGTTTTATTTTTTCTTTCTTCTTTACTATCTTTTGAAGTTGGAATATTTGTTTGTAAAATTACTCCTTCTTTTCCTTTACTCTTTGTATTTGTCGAATTAGTTTTAACAGTATTACTATTGTTATTATTATTATTGCTACTACTTCCCCCATTGCCGCCCCCTTTGTTTGAAGTTTTAGAATAACCCGAAGATGTGTGAGGATTGTGTCTTTGTCCTCCACCACTATATGCTCTATTAGATGTCATAGATGACCTTGCACTAGCCCAAGAAGCACCTCCACCTCTAAGCTGTTGTCTTATTACTCCGCCTTTACTTGCCTTTGCAATTTTAAGATTTTTAAATTTAGATAAATCAACTGGACCTAAATTAATTCTTACATTCTGTCCTTCACCTTCTGGCGAACCAAACCACTTACCTATCTTTCTTACAAAATTATAACCTTCACCTTGTAGTGCTGACCCACCTATTTCTTTTGCCATTTGATAAAAATCAGAAACAGAATCTATTGAATCTGAATCATTAAAATTAAATTTATCTACAATAATAAGATTGCCTTGGTTATCTACTTTAATTGTAGCTTGACCTAAAGATGTTTTTAAATTAAATCTTTTATTAGAAATATCAGGCAAACCTTTTGCTGTATAGTTAACATCTGCATATGCATTATCTCCTTCTACACTTTTGTAATCTGCATATTCTATATTAGTTTTACCTTTACTTAAAACATCTAAAGCTATATCTTTTAAAACTGATGTGTACTCTGGATTTAAATTTTGTTCTGTAAATACTTTGTCAAACTTACTACCAGTACTTTGTTTAAATACATCATTAACCATTAACCTAACATTAGGTGGTATCATGTTAACAACTTTTTTCCAACCAAACTTTTCTGTTTCTTGAAAATCTTTTTCTGTTAAAGTTTTATCTGTAAATTTACTTGCGTCTTTAGTTAACTCTTGTTTATTATCTGGGATTGCCGCTTCCGCAGAAGAGAATAAACTAAAGTTAGATTTTTTTGGTTTCTCTACTTTAAGTATAGGTTTCTTTTTAGGTACTATTTCATCATAACCTTTTAATGTTTCATTATACTGTTCATTATTAGCAGGTGCTAAAGGTTTTTCTTTTAATACTATTTGTGGTCCATCAATTTTATTTACTCCTAAAAAGTTTTTATATTGTTGGTCACTTTCATCTGCTCTTCTTGTGGTATATTGATTACCTTCCCACTCAAATAATTCTTGTCTATTATCTCTAGCTTCTGCAAATGCATCACTAAATGATTTATCTACAACGTCACCTTTATTAAATAACATTCTTGTTTGTTCAACAACACCGCCTTTGTTAAACATACTGGATGTAATACCAGATTTATTTTTAAATAAATTAGAATCTCTTTTGTAAGTCATAAAAGGTACACCTGCTCTATCAAGTATTCCTCTTAGAGTAGGTATGGGTGCATTCTTATAAAAATTTCTTACTGCTTCATCATAACTTTTTTTATTTAAAAATGCATCACCAGTTTGTGCTAATGCTCTTGACCAATCAAAAGCAACATTATAACCCGGACCAATTAATATTGGAGCATCATTTCCATATCCTATTATTTGATTAATGACTGATGTTGGTAACCAACCCATATTACCAGACATAATAAATGCATCTGATAACCATCTTGCAGGGTCATCATCTATTTGTTCATAAGTATTAAATTTACCAGTCTTAGCAAACTCTCTTAAATCTTGTACCGCACCAAAGATTCCAAGAGAAGCAACTAAACCTATTGCTGTTCTTAAATCACCATCCTCAACTCTTTGAAGCATAGCATTTGTTTGTGCAGATTTTGCCATAGCCCAAGAAGAAAACTGTCCAAGCATTCTTATAAATGGATTTTTATCTTGAGTAAATAATAATCTGTTACCAACTTGAGGTATTAATGCATCTCTATTAGCAGCTTTTAATCCAATGTTATCTATTAAGTTTGCTGCTCTCTTATCTACAAGTGCATCTTCTAAATCTTTTATTCTTCCTAAGAAAAATATATCATCATTGTTTGTTATCTGTCCTTGTTTATTAGTTTTAATTGTACCAGTTCTAACTAAATGTCTAATATCTTTTAATAAACTATTATCAATATTTTTTAAATCAATATTATTAATACCTTTTTTATCTAAAGTTGTTACGACTTTTCTAATAGTTTTATGAGCATCAATAACACCTACATTGTAAGCATATCTTCTTGCTACATTTGTAATACCTTCTAATCCAATTAATTTAAAAAACTTTTCATTAGCTTTACCTAAGAATGAAGTAACAGAACCAGACAATCCACTCTCTAAAGTTAATGGACTTGAACCTGTACTACCCATATATGCATCTTTTAAATTAGCTTGTGCAATTTTTGTATGTATTAAATTTAATTGGTCACTAAATTTTGGTGAACGATAGAAACCAAAACCTTGTATTGCAGATGCAAAGTATCTACTGTTTTGAAAAGGTTGAATAAGGTCACCAAGGTTTGCTAAAGTAACTTTATCCATCATGTTAAAGTTTGCAAGTGTAGATAAAACTGCACCTATACTTCTTGAAGTTGGTCCACCACTTTTACCATATCTTCCAAAGTATGCATTCACAGCATTCTTAATTGCTTCAGCATCTAATCTATGTTCACTACCATAGAATCCACCTATCTTTGTAAATCCTGCTTGTTCATATTGTGAAGCTAATCTTTTTGCAAAGTTACCAATCAATTCACCTTTTGGTCCAAACACTCTAGCAAACTCTACTGACTTTGCACTTGTTCTTATGAGGTCAGTTAGTACTGCACCAATATCATTTATTAAATAAGGTTGTAATAATTTTTCTACATCATCAAAAGAACCTTGTAATATTCTTTCATATCTAATATGCTCACTCAAAGGTAAAGTCATATTTTTATAGTTTAATACTTCTCCTCTTTCTAACTTAGTAAAATCTAAAATAGGATTTTCGTGACTATCAGTTATACTTCTAAAATATTTTTCTGCAGCTTCTCTAGCTTCTGTCTCATTAAATTTTTTCTTAGCTAATACTGGCTTACCTGTACCAGTCATACCAACTTTAACTGGATTTTTAGCTGACGCACTTTTAGTTAAGTTTTTAAATACTTGAGTTATAGTTTGTAAAAATTGTTCTTTACTTGCATCTGATTCTAATATCTGTCTGTAATTAAACTTACGAGGAAAATAATTATCTATTAATTGTGCATCTGTAAAACCTACATCTTTATAATAAGTTCTAAAATCATTTAGCCAATCTTTAACTCTTTTAGATAATGCTACAGCTTCATCAGAAAATTTTTCTTTTGAACCTCTAACAATACTCAACGCATCTGCTTGTACTTGATTATCAACTCCTTGTAGTACATCATCATATATACTACCAACAAATCCTGCTATTCTTTTTTCTGCTACTTCTTCAACTGAACGACCAGTACCAATTAATCCAATTGCTTCATCTTGATTTTTAGCAACTTTTCCTAACCAATCTAATCTAACTGTATCAGTAGGTCTTGAGTATAACAAATTAGAAAACTCATCTAGTATTGGACCTCTATTAGTTAATTTACTTTGTAATGTTTGAGATGTTCCTATTCTAATTTTTCTATCAAGATTAGTCCAAAATTCTTCTTTAAATATGTTTGCAAATTTAATTTGTTCTGGTTTAGGAATACCTTTTATTCCACCTCTCATTAAAACTCTATGAGTTGCCCCTGCCCCTGCACCTATTACAACCATTGTATTAAATCCTTCTTCAGAATCTGTAAAAATAGTTCCAGTAACAGCACCTGCTCCTGCACCAACAACAGGTCTAGTTAAATTAATAGCTAGAAATCTACCCATTGCAGATGTCAAACCTCCTGCTTTATGTATTTGTTTTACAACTTCTATTTGATATAAATGATTTCTTCTTGCTTGGTCTTTGATTGCTGTATTTACAACATCATCTATTTCTGTTTTAATATTTTTAATTATTGTTTTCTTTTCCGCTTGAGTTGCAGTTAATAAAGTTTTGCCCCCAATAGATTTAAATTTTATTTTATTTCCACCCGGTAATTGTTTAACAATATCTGTTAATTGGTCGGGTCTTAAAGGTACACTTTTAGAAAAATTATTAGTAACTTTATTTAATTTATCTAACAATTGTATTCTTGGTAATACAAGATTTTTATAATTGTTTTCTGATGTAACTATATCATCAAACAACTGTCTAATTTTTGGAAGAGAAGATATTTTATAAACATTATCTAATTGTACATCATTTAAATTATATTTGTTTTTAAAATTATTTCTTAATGTATTAGTTATTTCTTCTGATTGTATTTTTGTTTTGTTTTTAAATAAATTAGGAAACATTTTATTTAATGCAATACCACCTAATTTTTGTACACCTAAAGCTGCGGGAGATAAAACACCACCTGCTAATGCAGTATATCCAACTTGCTTACCACTTACTTCTCCATCTCTAGCTAAACCTCTGATAGTTGCATCTGTTGCACCAACACCCGCACCTAAACCTGCAAGTGCTAATCCACCTTTACCTACTAATTTACCTGCTTGTGCTGCTCTAGCCCAAGGCATTAATAAATATAATGGGTCAGATACCATAACTGCTGCACGACCACCCCATACTGAAGCATCATTATCATATTGACCTGTTTCAAATTCTGGAAACTCTGTGTATAATTTTTTTAATCTATCTTCTTCAACATCTTCTCTCGCTTCTTTAAAAGTATCTGGACCAATAGATTGTACTGCTGCTTTTGTTAATCTCCAAATATCTCCTAATAAATAAGTTTCTTCGGCAGCACCAAACTGTAACTTACGCACAGTACTTGGTTCTTCAGTAAGATATTTTGGTAATTTAAATGGGGTTTCTTGTGGGGAATTGTCTGTAGCTGATACAGAAGAAACAGCAGGAAGCTGTTCATTTACATAAGATGGAAGTTTAAACTCTACATTTGACATGAGTTATCCTTTTATTTTAACCAAATGGAATATATTCTACACCAGTATTTTTATCTTTTTTAATAAGATTATCTAAATTATTATTATTGGAATTAGAACTTCCACTACTATTTAATAAATTTTCTGGAACAGTAAATCTTACATCATCTTGAAATCCTTTAATAATATCTTCTCTTGACATATTAGGATTTTCTTTAATAGTATCTTGAATAATTTTTTCAGTTAAAGTTATTGTACCAGAACCTTTGTTATTAACATTTTCATTAGTATTTGTACTACCAGTATCAGTTAATTGTTTTGCATTTGCTTTAATATATTGTAATACTAAACCATTTAACATTCCTTTAGATTCATTTAAAGAAACATTAGATGGGAAATTTTTCTGTACATAATTAAATACATCATTTTTCTTTATTCCTAAAGAATCAAATGTTACACCTAAAGGTAATACATTTGTTGGAATTATATAAACACCTGTAGCATCTTTTAAATCTATTGTAATACTTCGTTCTTGAAACTCTGCATTATATTCTTTGCTTATATTAGCATCTGTAAATAAATCTTCTCTACCTGCATATTTACCTTTAGCATAAACAATATTATAATATAAATCATTAACAATATTATTATATAATTCTCTACCATCTATGTAAGCTGAAGTACCACCCGGTAAAATAGTTACTTCGCCATTTTCTTTTGTGGTAAAATATTTATCAATGTCTTTAATCTTCATTGCATTCATAGGTGCAATAATACTTTTTACTACATCATTAGTAGCTACTCCACTATATGTTGTATATTTACTTGACAATGCTGAAGGAATAGATTTACTTGTTCCATCACCAAAAGCATAATTACCTTCACTAATTGTTAATGCAGAATCACTTATATTACTTGAACTATAAGTTTCTTTACCAATAATAGATTTAATATCTTGTGTTTTTAATTTTTCTAAATCAGCAATATAATTAGACATATCTACTTTTTCAGCATTTCCATCTGCATCTGTTTTACCTAAAAGTTTTTGAAGTTGATTAGTAAAAATACTTTCACCTTTAAAGTTATTTAAGTCTGGACCTTTACCTTTCCAGTAAGAACTATCTAAAAAATATTTATCTGCAGTAGGTTCAGTTAATTCTAATTTATCATGTTGAACACTAAATGATTTCTTATCTCCAACTTTTTTACCTTCTGGAATTATATCTCCTTCTTTGTAGTAAGTATAATCAAATCCTTCTGAGTTTCTCTTAGCAATTGCAATTCTTTCTGCTTTATCATACTTACCCCAGTTAGGGTCATTAACACTAGCAAGTCTAAATGCTGCTTCAAATGGACTTAGTTTATCATTTTCAATTGCACTATAAACAGATTTAAGTGCATCATATTTTTTAACTTCTTCATCATATTTGTTAATATCTCTTGAATATCTGTTTTCTGCAAGTTTAGTTACTAAAGCTTTATTATCTTTAAACTCTTCCATTGCTAAATTAAAATCTGCATTTCTTTTTTCTTGCATGTATTGCATATCTTTTTCTGCAACACCTGCTCCTATTGATAAAGCTATATCTCCAAAACTTAATGCCATATTATTGTTCTCCTCTTAATTCTTCTTCTGAAGGTAATGTTTTTACTCTAGCTAATATTGAGTCTGGAACACTATCTTTTTTAATTTCTGGTTTTGGTTTTTGTCCTACTGCTCTATCGTAGTCTTCTTCATCACCAATATCATTATCCATACCTTCATAAATAACTGGGTCTATTTCATACTCTTCAGCAATTGCTATAATTAAATACATTAATGGTTCTAATAATAACAACATTAAATCATTATTATATTTACCAACTGTTGCACCTCTATATGCAATTATTTGTGCAATCTCATCTACAGGTTGACCATTCTTTAAAATATTTAACAGTTCAACTAAAGTACTTTTTTCTGTTAAGTTAATAAATATTTCTTTAATAGCACTATCAACATCATTTATTTCTGGTGGTTGTTCCCATGGAAATTTTTGATTTGGGTCTTGTGTCAATGACTCACCGGGAACAGGTGCATTGAATGGATTCATACCCGCTTCTTCAAATTGATTTAATTTTGCTTTATCTAATTCCATATTATACTCTATATTTCCTTGTCTTGTTTGCTATATTTTTAGGTTGCTTACTATGTTGCTTACCTTTTTTCTTATCTCTTCTCTTTGCTGCTGTTGTTGCCGCATACTCCGCAGCACTTAGGTTCTTTATTGCTGCAGATGGCAAGTATCTTTCGCCAGTTACACTTGATTTTTTTCCAGATTTTGTTCGCCATTTTTGTTTCCCCCATGATTTTAAACTTTTTTGAGATTTAGCTAATGCCATTATCTATATCCTCCACCTGCTTTCTTGTAAGCTTTAGCTAATGCTTGTGCTTTTCTTGCACTCCATTTACCTGCTGCTGTACCATGTGAAGCTTGTGCTTTTATTCTTTGAAAGATTTTCTTTCTCATGCCCGGTTTAGTATAGTTCCCTGCTTTATTTACAGTTGACTTTTTCTTTGTTGACATTGTATTCTTTATACTTTAATATCTAAGTTTTGATTTAAAAAGAAATTTCTTTGTGCTTCATTTAATAACAAACCTTCTTTAGTGTACGCACCTGTTGTTGAACCATAATTAGCTGTTGTTGTATTAGGGTCTGTGGACTTAATAGCAGAAGCTAATTCATAACCCGGAATGTCTTCATTTTGATTTGTTAAAGCAGCATTTACTGCAGCACTAGCAAAATCTTTTGATTTAGAAACTCCAGATTTAGGATTCAATAATGAATCTGGTTGAGCAAATACATCACCTTCTACTTTAGGTTTTGTAAATTTCATATTGTAATTATAATCTGCAGCTTTAAAACTATCTTTTAAATTTTTACCAGTAAAGTCATAAGCACCAACTCCACCTGTTTCTGCAAAGTCTGCTGATAAACTAAAATCAAGAATACCATCCGAACCAACACCATTTTGTCTTAAATATTCATATGCAGTATTATCATCAACACCTACTTTTCTTAATGTATTTAAATATTTATTTGCATTAGCATCAAAATTTTGAAATACTCCTGCATTTTTCATAGCTGCTGAAGTAACATCATATGTAAATTTATTTGCTACATTCATATTACCAAGACTAATACCACCAGTTTGTGTTATTGTATTTGGATTAAATGCTGCAAACTGTGATGACTCTAATCCAGATTTTACATTTAATAAATTTTTATTTACTGTTGTTCCTAAAGCATCTTTAAACTGTGTAGGTATCATAGTACCTTTACCTGCTTGACCAGTTAAAACTTCTGTTGTACCTTTATATAAGTTACTAAATCCTGTTGATATTCTACTACCTAAAGTACCTTCACTTGCAAAACCTTTAAATGTTTGTCCTATTGTTTGTGATATACCTTGAGCAGTACCTTTAATAAAGTTTGTACCTTTATAAATTTTACCACCAACATTACCAATAACTTTTAAAAAAGGATTGTTAGCTGCATTAGCCCATGTTGCAGACTTAGCACCAAAGTTTGTCCATAATCCACCTGCTGCACTTGTAAATCCGGGCATTAGATAAGGCATAGCCATAGACAATCCTATCATACCAATAGGTCCAAGCTTACCACTTATTTTACCATATGCTTCAAAAGCTTTACCACCAATTTTTTTTACTCCATTCCAAACACTCTTACCAATCTTAGCTATACCTTTACCAATTTTTTTAGCTGCTTTGGTAACACCTTTGGTTACTTTTTTTACTGCTTTAGTTGCACCTTTGAATACTCTACTTATTGCACCCATTGTTTTTCACTCCTTGCTATTGCGTGTCCTTGTTTTTTAACATAAAAATTATTATTTTTAAAACCAATTCTTATCCAATTAATTTTAGTTTTATCACCTTTTAGTTCAGCGATATTATGTGATGTCCACCTATGTATTGGTAAAACATCAAATCCTTTTTCAACAACAGTATCTATATGCCAGACTTGATTACCATTGTTCCACCAAGAATCATCTTCTATAATTCCTGTTTGTTTAAATTGTTCTGCCGATTCTTCATTCATGTAAGCCCAACTTGTATAAGCAAATGGGTACTCACCTCTTCTAAAAACTCGATATTGACCTAACTTTATTGCAGGTAAAATATATTCTAAAGCATGTCCAACATTACCATCAAACATATTTTTGTAGTTGTCTGCTTTTAAAATTAAGTGCAATGCAGACTGCACATCATTCATATTCTATTATATTGTTTTCCAAATATCTATTGCCCATTGACCTAAAGTTTTTAGGTTATTTGATTTAACTGCATCACTTGCAGCTTCATTACCAAGTGCAGCTTGGGCTAATACACTTGCTCTATCTTCACTATTTTGTGCAGCTTCATATTCCCACTTAGCTGCATCTCTCATTTCTTGCCATAAAAAAGATAAACCTTGATTACTTAAATTAAATGCATTCATTGCATTAGCTTGATTAACAGAGTTTTGACCTGCAGTATTTGCAGTATTAGTTTGTCTTCTCCATTGTACATTTGATTGCTCAATAGCTATTGCATTCTGAGTATTAAATTGGTCTCTTTGAAATCCTAAATTTGCATTGTACTGGTCTATTTGTGCATTTAGTTGTTCTTGTAATCTATCTGCTTCTAATTCATTACCTGCATTTATTTGTGCTATTCTGTTTGCTTCAGTTGTATTGAACTGAGACATAGCATCATCTCTTTGTGCATTACTTTGATTAACTGTATTTGCCAAACTAGACATAAACTGATTTGTTTGGTTCGTACTTGTTGCATTAAATTGTGCAGATGCATTACTAGCTGCTTGATTAGACAACATAGCTTGTTGTTTGTTTTGTGCATTAAGAACAGCTACTTGTTGACTGTTACTTAAGTTACTCATGTCCATACCAAGAAATGCTTGTGCATTTAAAACTTGTGCTTGTTGGTTATTATTTAAATTAGCCATATCAAGCGAAGCTAATCTAGCAGCATTTGCTAAAGTTGCTTGTTGTGTATTACTTAAATTTGTTACTTCAAATGTTCTAAATAAATTAGAGTTAGATATAACAGCTTGTTGTTGGTTGTTTAAATTTAAAACATCCATACCTGCTATAGTCTTAGCATTTGCTAAAGCTACAGCTTGATTGTTATTCATACCTGCAAGAGTTACTTGTTGTTGTAACTGTGCATTCGATAAAGAAGTTGATTGTAAGTTTGCTAAGTTTTGTAATCTAACTTGTTGTTGTTGATTAGCTGTTGTTAATACTGCTTGTTGTGCGTTTTGTAAATTAGCTAATCCCATTTGCTGTTCAAAACCTGCTTCAGTTAAATTAGCTTTCATTTCATTCTCAGCATTTTGTAACTGTGCTTGGAACTGTTGTTGCTTAGTTAAAACTTCTGCTTGTTGCTGATTGTTAAGATTAGCCATTGCAGTTTGTTGCAACATAGAAGAGTTAGCTTGTGCAATAGGTATAGCTGATTGTATAATAGAATTAATTAATGCATCTCTACCAACAGATGAACGACTCATTCCTCTTTGTGCTAGTTGTGCATCAACTGCATCTACTGCTGCTCTTGCCCATGTAGGTACTGTACCTTTTTCAATACCTTGTAATAAACTTTGTAACTGTGCTGATACTAAAGTTGTAGTAGGCATAGCAGCAACTTGTGCTTGTACTGCTGCAGGTTGATTAATTATTGCTGTAGTAACCTGTGCAGGATTATTTCCTACTGCTGCTTGAATACTTCCGGGTAATGTAGCAACTTGTGCATTTACTGTAGCTGCTGTTCCACTAACTGATTGTGCTAATGCACCAGATGATAATTGACCTTGTGCAGCTTGAGCAATTGCATTTGTTGTAGGTGTAGCTGTAGCACCAGTTGGTGTAGCACCTGCTGATAAAGTACCTTGTGCTGCAGTAACTTGTGATTGAGTTCCTACTGTACCTTGTGCTGCTGTACCAGTTTGTGCTGTACCTTGAGCCGCAGTCATTTGACCTGCAGCTATTGCAGTTGGTTGTCCAATAGTAGTTGCTGTTGCAGGAGTTGCACCTGTAATTGTAGGAGCAGTTAAACTAGCTTGACCTACAGTTGTTGGGGCTTGTAAAGTTGAACCACTTAATAATTCGTTTTGTTGTACTTGTTGTTGTGTATAAGTTTGTTTTGCGGCATCTGCAATTTCTGGACTTTTAATTTGGTCTGCTAAATAAGTGTCAATATCTTGACTTCTTTTTCCAATATCTTTTGATTGTCCCGGTTCTGATGCTGTTGGTAAGTTTTTAAAATCTCTAGTTGCCATTATTTATCACTTCCATTTTTAACAAGGTAATCTTCCATCCACATTACCTTTGCTTTAATTACTGCTATGTCTTGTTGCATTTGAGTAATAGTATCTACTTTTGCTGCAACAGCTTCTAACTTTGTTGAAAACACACCCCAAGTTATTCCTAATGCTAAGAGTAGGGGAGCATACGATATTAATAATTTAAGGTCGATTTTCATATCCATTTATTTCATATTTGATAAAGGATTTTCTAAAACATTTTGTATTCTTTTTTCTACTTTTTTTTCTAGTTTATCCATATCATCCTCTAGTTGTTTGATTGTTTCATTTAAATCTTTTTGATTTGTTCTTGAATCTTCTTTTACTCTTTGCTCTACATCTTCTACAATAGTTTCAATTCTTCTAACATCTCCTTTTAAATCATTCTTTAACTCTTTGGCTACATCCGCAACAAGTGTTACTTCATCCATAATTAAATCTAATTCATTTTCAAGAACTGCTATTCTTTTATCAAAGCCACTTAAATCTGGTGCAGTATAGCTTTGGATTTTTTCTTTCATATCCATGTAGTCTTTATACACTTCAAATCCACCCCATAGTCCACCAATAAGAGAAGTTACTAATGTAATAACAATTGCCATTTTACCACCAGTAAATTTAATTCCTGCAAATTCTATTTGTGCCATTACTTTCCTTGTCCTCTATATTTCTTAAAACTTCTTCTTTTATGTTTATTCATTTTCTGCTTACTAGGAAATCTTCCTATTGAAGTCTTATGAAAAATCGGTTCATGTGATACATGGTCTTTAAATTTTTTTGCCATTAATTATTTGCTAATCTGTCCATGTGTGCATAAATACGACCTATAACTTTATCTAAAGATAATAATTCTTGTTGCATCATAGCCACCATTGTTTGTAATTCTATTATTGTTACTAAAGCCCAAGTTGATAAACCCATAAGAATTGTACCAAGTAATGCAATTAAAGCTGTATTCGTTTTTCTTGTCATTCATATTGCATAGTTACTAAAGCATCATGTGCTGAATTACTACCACCAAACAAAAAATACTGAGCCATATTATTTGTTGGTATTGAACCATCTGGCAAAGTAACATCTGTAAAGAAACCTTGGATGTCTGGTAAGTTTTGTTGTGTGCTAAAAAAATCTTTTGAGTTTCCTAATACTTGCATTACTACCAAAGTCTTCAGTTGGTTTTGGGAATCATACTTTCCTTTATCACCCATTTTCTTTACAATCTTATTAGCAGCTTTTTGTTTTGCTTCTTTCTTTACTTCTGATTTTTTAATTTCTTTTGGTTGTTCTTTTGTTTCTTTTGTCTTAGCTTCTGCTGTTTCTGTAGTTTCTTTTTCTTCAACAACTTCTACTTCAACTTCTAATTCTTCTTCTACTTCTGCGACTTGAACTTTAACTGGTGCTTCTTCTGTATCTGAAGTTTCCATTGGTATTTCCATTTCAGATTCAATGTCCATACTGAAATCTAATTCTAATTCCATTTCCATTTCGACAGTCTCAATACTTATTTCGTCTTGAGATTCTTCTATAGGTTCAAAATTAAAATCACCTGTCTCATCTACTATCTCATTGTTTTCAAATATAGTTTCAACAATATCTATAACTTCATCTGATGCATCTATATTTAAAGCAACAAACATTTCAACTGATGTTATTGTTTGCGTAACTATTGTATTAACTACATTGTACAATACATTGATAGTCACATCATCAAACATTGGACCAACTGCAAGATTAATATCCCTACCACCAACTTCTACAATTAGTGTTGTTAGTCCACCAGAAAAATCAAAACCACCAGAGTACTCTTGATATCCTGTTGTTACACCAGTCTCTGACAATATATCAGTTCCTGCAAATCTTTGTACATTACCATCTTTACCAGTAATGTGCATATAAATTCTATCTTGCGGGTCAGACTTATTTACTTTAATAGTATAGTTTGTTCTACCACCTCTATCTATTTCTAAATCTGATATGTTAATGGTTTGATAGAATGTTGAACCCATTCCACTAACACCCATTCTACTTGTATTGTTACCACTTCCAGTTATTTCAGCACATCTATCTGTGCCTAACTGTCCACAATAAGTACCAGTTGGCATTGAAGCAGGACCTTCTCCACCCCAATCATAGTCCATGTCACCTTCTTTACTTGTTGTAACATAACTACTATTACTATCTAGTATATTACCAGAGTCTTCATTTGTTACTGTTGTAGTTGTTGTATCAGTAACTGTTGTAGTAATAGTTGTTATACCAGTACTATCTTGAGTAACTTCTTCTGTAACAGTTTCTTCTATTACTTCTGTTACTCCGGGTTCACATAAACCTGTAACACCTGTTGGGCATTCTGCCTTAGAAGGCGACACCAAAAGCAAGAGCAGTAATAACCATAGGGATAATATTATGCTTAGACTTTTGCTTTTTATCATCTGATAAAGTATTGTCATTTTTAGATTCCCCTATCTCGTTCCAGTCTTTTTCATTTTGTTTATTATCTGCAACAAGTTGTTTATATATTAAACTCTTTTTTGGTATTCTATCTAAATTTTTTTCCCAACTTATTTTAGCTGCATCACCAATATCACCCATATAAGGACATGGTGTACCACTCATCCACATTGCATCAAAAACTCTTGGGTCTTGACATAATGTAGATACTGCTGCAACTTTCATACCCATACCATATAAACTTCTGGATAGTTTAATTCTTTCA